>Ga0209069_10002091_pt1 | contig 10258 bp, 9 predicted proteins | sample Str013_2_FD_187202 | JGI IMG/M metagenome (GOLD analysis project Ga0209069, IMG submission 187202) | Freshwater sediment microbial communities in response to fracking from Pennsylvania, USA - Straight Creek_MetaG_SC_2013 (SPAdes) (version 2) | ecosystem: Environmental > Aquatic > Freshwater >...
GAGAATGTGAAGCTCATCGCCAAGAAGCTCGGTGTGGAAGAGCAGGAAGTCATCAACATGAACCGCAGGCTGGCGGGCGACGCTTCGCTCAACGCGCCGCTGCGCAATGATGCCGACGGCGAGGGCGAATGGCAGGACTGGCTTGTCGATGATCATGACAGCCCCGAAACCGTGTTGGGCGACAATGAAGAATCATCTCAGCGCAATGCTTTGCTGACCACCGCTTTGACCAAGCTCAATGAGCGCGAACGCCGCGTCATCGAAGCGCGCAAGCTGCAGGATGAACCGGCAACGCTGGAGGACCTAAGCCAGGAATTCAACGTCAGCCGCGAACGCATCCGCCAGATCGAAGTGCGCGCTTTCGAGAAGCTGCAAAAGGCTGTGAAAGCCGCTGCGGCTCAGGCACCGCAACCAAGAACGAAGGCCTTGCCTGCAGGGGCATCTGCCTAAGCTTTCTGCAATAGAAGCTCGGTCGCCAGGGCCTCAAGCGCACGAATAAGATGCAAATATCTCCGGCACCGCGGTCATTGCCGAACTGTCGCATAATCTCAATAACGGCTACCAGCATTTGACCTTTTGATGCAGTCGCGCTTGCTGGACCACCTGCAAGCCCCTCCCCCGTGGAATTCACGCATGAGCAACAAGTATCACGACATCACCTTCACGCCCACCGTCAAAGCCTTGCAGGAACAAAACGGCAGCAGGCGCAGCTATGCCCGCTTTGAAATGGGTGATGAGCGCGCGGCTGAAATTGGCCCCGCTGAAGCTGAATTCATTTCCGCGCGCGATAGTTTCTATATGGCATCCGTGGGCGAAACCAGTTGGCCCTATATCCAGCATCGCGGCGGCCCGATAGGTTTCCTCCGTATACTGAGCAATAAGGAAATTGGTTTTGCTGACTTTGCCGGCAATCGCCAGTTCATCACACTGGGCAATCTCAAAGGCGACGGCCGTGTTTCGCTATTCCTAATGGATTACCCAAACCGCGCACGGCTCAAGCTCTTGGGCCATGCCCGCGTGTCGCATGATCCGGAAATTCTCGCGCAACTCACCATGCCGGATTATGGCGCCAAGGTGGAACGCGGCATCATCATCATGGTTGCGGCGCTGGATTGGAATTGTTCACAACACATCACCCCACGCTTCAGCGCGACGGAGTTGCTTTCCATACAAGAGGAACACTAAACTCGCCCACTCACTGCGCCCGCATCATATTCGTCACCACTTCCGGGCCAATGAAGATCTGGTCGGCATAGGCTTTGCCATCCACGATCACTGCACCCGTCGCCACCCGCAAATAATCGCGCGACACCAGCGTGTGATAATGTGGTGGGCTGGCAATCCATTCTTGAAACAGCTTCTGCGCCACAGCTGCCGCACTGCCATTGGCCGGTGCCATCATCGCCGCATTTTCACCCATTGCCGGCAGCACCATGGCGCCACTGCGCAAGGCACGCATGCGACTGTCAAAATCATGGCCCGTCGAGGCCGTGTGCCCCATGAAATGATGCTGGGCCATATCCAGGGCATGGGCGCGCGCCGCTTTTTGCAAATCCGGTGCAGTACCCAAGAGGCTCAGGCCTTTTGAACGCCGGAAAGCATTGAGCAGGCTGGACAAGTGTTGCTCAATTGCTGGTTGAAAGGCATGTTGTGCGGCACCCGTCGCCGCCATGCGATTGACGAAGCTCACATAAGTTTCAGCCCGCGCGAGCGGCACTGCCAGCAAAGATTGCAAAAGAATCACCCCAAGCCTAATTCGCCATCGCCTGGTTGCAAAAAGTTGAGACACCATTAACGCCCTCGTAATCTTAGATTGTCAACTTGGAGCAGACTCTGCTGTCGAATCATCGACCGCTGAACACGGCCATCTGACGACATGACTTCAGTGAACGCAACGACTCAAGAACTCGAAGAGCGTATCCACCGCCTCGAAGCGGATATCAATCACATGTCGCATCATGATCAATTGACCGGCCTGTTGACGCGCAATGCCTTCACCACCCTTGTCGATGCCCATCTGAATTCACTCTCCAGCAACAACCGTTCTGGCGCGCTCATCGAAATTTCCTTGCGTGGGATTCCGCGCATTACCGGAACCCTGGGGCGCCATGTCAGCGATTACGTGATCGCCGCCCTCGCCGCGCGCCTCAATCTCCTGCCCTTTCCCAAAGGGGCCAAGGCCCGCATCGATCATTCGCATTTTGCCATTCTCTTGCCCGATCTCACCAATCCACTTGATGCCTTGACGGCGGCCAAGGAACTTGTCGCTGCCATGGCCAGCCCGGTGGATTGGATTGACCGCAAGCTTACCGTCAACCTTTGTGCGGGCGTGGCGCTTTGCGCCGACAATGATGGTGACGGCTCGAACCTCATCCACAACGCCGAGTTGGCCTTGAAATCCGCGGCGGCCCGTGGCGGCCCCAGTTATGCCTTCTTCAATCCTGTGCTGGCGCAAAGCGCCAAGCGCCGCAACGATGTGTTGCTGGCCCTGCACACGGCCATTGATCGCCAACTGCTCAGCCTCCACTATCAACCCGTCTATGAGAGCAGCACAGGGAAACTGTCGGGTTTCGAAGCCCTGATGCGATTGGACAGCCCGGAGTTTGGAAAAATACCCCCCACAGAGTTCATTCCCGTCGCCGAGGAATCAGGTCTGATCAGCCGCATCGGCGCTTGGGCTTTGGCCGAGGCCTGCCGCACAGCTTCCAGTTGGCCACAGAACTTGACGGTTTCGGTCAACATGTCGCCCGAGCAATTCTATGGCGGAACTGTTGTCACTGACGTGCACAATGCGCTGGAGCTGTGGAGCTTTCCGGCCTACCGCCTTGAACTTGAAGTCACCGAAAGCACCTTGCTGAAGGATTCAGAGCCAGTGCTTTCCCAACTCTCCATCCTGCGCGAAATGGGCTGCCCAATTGTGCTGGACGATTTTGGTACCGGTTATTCCAGCTTGAGCTATCTGTGGAAATTCCCATTTTCCAAACTGAAAATAGACCGCGCCTTCGTCAACGCCATTGATTCAACCCCATTGGCGCGCGGCATATTGAAATCCATCATCGCACTGGCAAAAAACCTCGGCCTCAAAATTACCGCCGAGGGCATTGAGACAAAGCTTCACGCCGAATTGCTGACCGGCCTTGGTGCCGATCTCTTGCAGGGCTACCTGATGGGCCGTCCAGTACCTGAAGTTGACCTGGCGGCCATCGTCCTCAAAGGCAAAGCTGAAGAACTGCCGGCAATGACGAGCCCCGCCACAGCGCCAACGCCGCACCTTGTCAAAGTCGGCTAGTCGCCAAGCTCCCCAAGCTTCAATCCGCGAACGGATCCTGCATCAGGATCGTGTCATTGCGTTCGGGGGAAGTTGAAAGCATGGCCACCGGGCATTCGATCAACTCCTCTAGATAGCGCACATATTTGACCGCCTGTGCCGGAAGTGCTGACCACGAGCGAGCCCCTGCTGACGTGCCTTTCCAGCCTTCAAAGCTTTCATATACGGGAACCACCCGCGCCTGCGCCTGTTCCGAAGCCGGGAAAATATCAATGCGCTTGCCATCCAACTCATAGCCCACGCAGACCTTGATCTCCTCAAGCCCGTCAAGAACGTCAAGCTTGGTCAGTGCAATGCCCTGAATGCCGGATGTCTTAATCGCCTGGCGCACCAAAACGGCATCAAACCAGCCGCAGCGACGCTTGCGGCCAGTGACCGTGCCAAACTCATGGCCGCGCTGGCCAATCCATTCGCCGATGTCATTGGCTTGCTCTGAAGGGAATGGGCCTGATCCAACACGCGTCGTATAGGCCTTGGCAATGCCCAATACATAACTCACAGCCGATGGCCCCATGCCCGAACCCGCCGCTGCCTGCCCGGCCACCGTGTTGGACGAAGTCACATAGGGATAGGTGCCATGGTCGATATCAAGCAGAATGCCTTGTGCGCCTTCGAACAAGATGCGCTTGCCATCGCGGCGCATCGCATCCAGCTCATGCCATACAGGGGCTAGATAGGGCAGCACTGCATCGCGCACTGCCATGATCTCATCAAACACTTTCGCCCCATCAAGCTGCGGTTGGTCGAGGCCCTTGAGCAAGGCATTGTGATGCACCAGCAACCGGTCAACCTTGCGGCGCAATTCTTGTGGCTCGGCCAGGTCCATGGCGCGAATGGCGCGGCGCCCAACCTTATCTTCATAGGCCGGGCCAATGCCACGGCCCGTGGTGCCGATCTTGGCGGAGCCAGCTGCCTCTTCGCGCAAACGATCGAGATCGCGGTGCAAGGGCAAAATCAGTGTCGCATTTTCAGCAACGCGCAGGTTATCGCGGTTGACCACAACGCCCTGCCCCTGAAGCCCCGCAATTTCCTTGGCCAGATGCCAAGGATCAATCACCACGCCATTGCCGATGATCGAAAGCTTACCCGGCCGCACAATGCCAGACGGCAAAAGCGAAAGTTTGAAAACCTTGCCGTCAATGACCAGCGTGTGTCCGGCATTGTGGCCGCCTTGAAACCGCACCACAACATCGGCACGTTCGGAAAGCCAATCGACAATCTTGCCCTTGCCTTCATCGCCCCATTGCGCACCGACAACCGCCACATTGGCCATAGTGTTTTCCCTCACATGCGAACGGCCCCGAAAAACTTCGGAGCCGTTGCAAGTCCATATCGGCAAATGCGTGTGTGCGCAACCGCGATTACTCGGTCAGGGCCAGGGGAATATTCTTCGGCGCGCTGATTTTATAGCCGATCTTGATACCTTTTTCCTGTTTTGGATCAAGAGTTAAGCTCCACGCCTTCACACCTCGCTTCAACATATAGTTTTCTGTTGTTGCAGGCGTGAAATCAGAAATGGTTTGTACCGTCACTTGGTCCTGCGTTGAAAATGGAACACGGTCCACGATCACCACATCAAACGGTGTGTCATGCAGATTCTTCGCTGAAATGTCCCACGCCAGTGTCTTGGTGAAACTGGTGGAGATCAATCCTTCCTCGCCGCTGTTACGTTTCACCTCGACACGCTTGACCTTGACCAGATCATCAACGCCAAAGCCAAGCCGTGCATCTTCACCGGGCGAAAGCATCGGCAATGCGCCCTGCCCGACATAAGCATCATCGCGGTACAGATTGACCACCCCGGGCAATACCGGATCGGCGCCGTTCAAATGAAACCCCGCAGTGAGATAGGCAGTGGAATCAAGCCTTGGCACCGCCACGTCTTCCAGCTTGGCGGAAACCTCTTCACTGGCAATGCGCACTTTCTTCGATTGGCCGGAGTTGTCGATATCAACGCGGCCACCGATGGCATATTGTGCATTGAACCCCGCCACAAAAACTTGCGCCTGTGCCTGCGCAACATCCTTCTTGGCTTTCTCCGGCATCACCGCATCCATGGCGACAGGTGCCGCAGGCGCATCCAGTTCAGGCTCTGCCAATTTGGCGGCAGAACCGGCTTCACCCTTCTGCAACCTTCCGCGCATCTCTGCGAGCGCCACCATGTCTTCGCCCAATTCAGGCGCAGACGTAGCGCCTGTGGGCCGCGCGGTCGATAGCGTGAGCGCCACGTTGCTCCAGTTCTCAGTCGTCGTCTGATGCACCTCCGCGCGGCGCACCAGTGATACAGTTGCGGACTTGGCCTTGTCCGGCAAGGTCAGCTTGGCATCATAGAAAGGCGACCAGCCCGCCTCTGCTATACGGTATTTGAGCCTGAATTGCCCTTCACCTGCGCTTGCCGCCGAAACATTGAGCGCAACTTCCAACTTCTGCTGGGCATCCGGCGAAAGTGCCTCACGTTCTACATTCATGTCGGCACTTTCGCGGTCAATATCGCGCTTGCGCAGATCGGCATCGTGAATGGATTTTGAAATGGTTGTCAGTTTGCTGCCGACCAGACTGACCAGTCCATCAAGCCCGGAGGCATCAATTGGCTTGAGAGTCTCGGTTGTCGAAGCCGGTGTCAGTTGCTTGTTGGCCAATGATAGCAACAGTGACTTCTGTGCATTGGCATCTAAGATCAGTTGATCCAATGCCTGCTTTTCATCGGCCAAAGCCTCGAGCTTTTTGTCGAGCACCTTGCGCTTTTCATCCGCTGCGCTTGACGGCAAATCAACCAGCTTTGTGTCAATGCCATTGATCACCATGCCATCGTTACCCACTGCCTCCACACGGATCGATTGCGGATCAATGCTGCCCGGCAAATCACTTACCAGCAGCCGTGTCTCGCCAGCGGGCACTTTGACCATGCCTGTCCGCCAAACATCTGCTCCCTGCGGATAGACTGTGACAGCATCAATTCGACTGGCAAGGTTAATCTCAGCCGCCCACAGCGGGCTGATCATTGTGGTCGATAAAATGACAAATGCAAAAATGGGTTTCATGTTTTCCTCCGATCAAACCGCATCGGTGTGAAACAAATGCAATTGACAAGGCTTTATCATGTCTGCCGCAAGACATTTGCGGGGCAACAGGAAACACCAGCCGGAATAAACCAGGACCGAGCGCGTAACGTCAGCAGCACCGCAGCGGGCAGCGCGGGATCCTGATAATAGGCTGATATTTCAAGTCGATTTTCAGTCAGTCCCGATGTGCGAACACCGCAACAACTGCTAAAAATTGGAGTTTGATATGACTGCTGAAACCAATCTGTCCCGCCGTCTCGCCTTGCGCCAGCTGGGCGGCTTCGCCTTTGCTGCTATGGCCCTCACGGTCCCAGCCTTGGCCGAAAAGAGTGGTGGCTCCACGTCCAGCACCAGCACGACAACCCACACGGAAACCGAAAAGCCAGACAAGGAATCATCTTCCAGCACCGGAACCGCATCAGGAACCAGCCGCAAGGATGATGACGAAAACGATGATGACACCACGGATTCCGGCTCCACGACGACGGGGACCGGAACAGGCACGACCGGAACTCTCGGCGTCGTCATCCCAGCGCGTAAAAAGCACCACAACATCATTGATGATATCGCCAAGTTGTTGGGCAAATAATCCAGCACAGCCCATGAAGCGAGGCCGGAGCAATCCGGCCTTTTTTCTTTGGGTCGTCATTCCCTGACACGCGTGGTCAAACCGTAACTGTATCCGGCGAACCCTTGCGAGAGGTGCAGACAGGTCACAACACTTTGCGGCGAACCGCCTATACGGCGCTGCATTGATCAGCTAGATTGCACCAAAACAAGGACCCCACATGCGCATCATCCCATCAGGCCTCGCACTTCTCATTTTCACCGCCGTCGCAGCACCGGCAATTGCTGCAACAACAGCAGATGATGCCGCCAAATTACAGAAATCACTGCAGGTCTATTTGGGCAGCGCGGCCAATGCTGTTAAAATCACCCCAGAAGGCGATGGATTCAAGGCCGTATTGGATTTTGCATCTCTGGTTCCAAAGGACAACAAGGCCGCTGCGGCGCTGACATTGACACCATTTGATTTCAACCTGACGCCCGAAGGCAATGGCAAATGGAAGGTGACACGCCAGGGGCCATTCAAACTTGCCTCGAAGATCGAAGGCCAACTCGAATTGACCGAAGCAGTCGAATCTTACGTGATTGACGGCGAATTTGATGAAGCACTGGGTGCACTCTCGTCGTTCAACATTGAGGCAAAGAACTTGACGTTCAACGAAGTGGCGACTGACCCCAAGGGCACCAACATCAAGGCAGATGGCAAATTTGATTTGATCGGTGTGAAGGGCACGGCGGTTGCCAATCCTTCGGGCGGCATCGACATCAAGTTTTCCGAGCCTGTGGGGCCAGCGACACTCAATGAAAACATCTCGTCCAATGGCGAACCGCCCCTGGCCTTGCAGTTCAAGGTCGCCAACGGAAATTTTGATGGCGTGATGACTGGCGTAAAATCGCTGGCCATTCTCGATCTGATGAAGTTCTTTGTGGCCCATCAGGATCAAGCGGCGATGGCCAAGGACCAGAAGGGCTTCAAATCTGCCTTGACCAATATCCTGCCGATCTTCGCCAACAGCAACGGCCAAGGCAGCCTCAACAAACTTGAAGTTCAAACGCCGATGGGCCCGGCAGGCGTCGACAAATTGAACTTCGGGCTTGATCTCAATGGCGTGGTTAAGGACGGAAAGTTCTCCGAATCCTTCGGTGTTGAAGGCCTCACCCTGCCGCCTGGCCTCACCCCACCCTGGGCCTTGGCGCTCGTGCCAAAGAACTCCTCCTTTGGTTTCACCGTCTCGGGCTATGACGCAGATGCCCCGGCCATGGCCGATATCATGGCGCTGGACCTGAGCAAGACACCACCACTGCCCAAGGACCAGGAAGCGCAGATGTTGCAGCTTCTTCTGCCCAAGGGCACGGCCGATGTGACGATCAGCAAGACCAGCGTCAGCAACGATACCTACACGATTACGGCAGATGCCAGCATGGTGGTTGGCCCCGCCGCCAAACCGACGGGCAAGGCCTTGATCACCGCCAAAGGGCTGGACGAGATCATGAAGATCATGCAGGCGTCCCCGCCGGAGGCCGGGTTGCAGAGCGGCGTTGCCACGCTCATCGTCGCCAAGGGCATGGGCAAGGCAGGCGCCGATGGTTCCATGGCCTGGGACATCCAAGCCACGCCTGATGGCAAGATTATGGTTAACGGGGTGGATGCCAGCCAGCTCGCCAAATAATCAGCCTGCCGCGAATTGCGGCAATTAAAGCCGAATTGAAAATAATTGATTCCTTACCGGAATATTAACGCCCTGCAATCGTAGCAAATTATACGGGGGCAACAAACAGGTAAGGGCAATTACCATGGGCAACAATCTCAGGACTAAGCTTAAGCTTGCATTGTTTCTGGTTACAACAGGAATGGTTGCAAGTCCTTCATTCGCAGACCAAACCATTAAAGTCTCGCTTTGGGATAAGGGCTCCGAAGTGGGGATGATCAAGACCATGGCTTACTCGGGCAAGATGGACCATGCAATGGCTACAACCATGGGCGTCAAACTGTCCATCGACAGGGTGAAGGCGGGCAAGATCACCTTCGATGTCAAAAACGACGCCAAAGAAACCATCCATGAAATGCTGGTGTTTCCCCTTGCGGACAACATTGGCCCGAAGATCAACGACAACGAAGGCCGGATCGATGAAGACATTGCCCATTCGCTGGGCGAAGTCTCCGAAACCGACCCCGGCAAGACCGGCAAGCTGACGCTGAACTTGAAACCCGGGAAATATCTGATCACCTGCAACTTGCCGGGTCATTACATGAACGGCATGTGGTCGCTATTGACCGTGGAATAACGCGCAACTGACGTTTGAAAATGGACCGGGAATTCCTGTTCGCCCTTGGCACTCGGCCGGGGGCGAACAGTCATCTCATTCTTTAACTGCCACGACATAGTTGAGCGGCATGCGCGCGCCATCGGCGTAAATCACTTGGCCGGAAACATAGCTGGCTTCTTCAGACGCCAGGAAGGCGGCGATCGTGGCAATTTCAAACGCCTCGCCTACGCGGCCCAAAGGTGTGCGTGATAGAATGCGGTTCATCGCCGCCTTGTCATTGGCCACGCCCTTTAGCATATCCGTCATGATTGAACCGGGTCCAATGGCATTGACCCGGATGCCATGTGGAGCCAGCGCCAGTGCCGCCACTTTGGTCAACTGCCGCACACCGCCTTTGCTCATCGTATAAGGCGCAATTGCCGGAATGGCCAAAGTATCATTGACCGAAGACATGTTCACAATCGCCCCCGCCTTGCGGCCAGCCTGAACTTGCTTCACCATCTCGCGCCCGCAAGCCTGCGCCATCAAGAATGAACCTTTGAGATTGATGCCGATCACTTGGTCAAACTGCTCTTCGGTGATCTCGAGAAATTCTCCGACAATGGAAATCGCCGCATTGTTCACCAACACATCGATGGCACCATGCTTCTGCACTGTCGCCGCCACCGCGGCGTTGATCTCGGATGAATTCGAAACATCACAGTGAAGATAGATCGCCCCGAGGCGCTTGGCCTCCACCTGCCCCACATCATCCAGCACATCGGCCATCACCACAGTGGCACCCTGTTTCACAAATTCTTCAGCAATGGCCAAGCCAATGCCGCGGGCAGCTCCGGTGACAATGGCGACACGGTTCTTCAGTTTCATATACACTCCTTCAAATTCACATTTACTTCGACGATGCGCCAAGTCACCATCACTTGCCTGATATAGACAGATGATGCAGTTCACGCCAAGCAATGCTATGGGGGCGCATGACAATTGCACCGACCTCCAAATATGCCTTCAGTTTCGTCTTCATCACTGTGTTGCT
>Ga0209069_10002092_pt1 | contig 10255 bp, 9 predicted proteins | sample Str013_2_FD_187202 | JGI IMG/M metagenome (GOLD analysis project Ga0209069, IMG submission 187202) | Freshwater sediment microbial communities in response to fracking from Pennsylvania, USA - Straight Creek_MetaG_SC_2013 (SPAdes) (version 2) | ecosystem: Environmental > Aquatic > Freshwater >...
GTAGGGAACGTCGAGCGACTTCGGCCAGCTCGTGGTGCAGCGCCATTTCAGTTCAGGCATCGACTGCGCGACGGCAGGTGCGGCGACAATGGTCGACGCGGCGAGGCCGACGCCGGCGGTTTTCAGAAATTCGCGACGTTTCATGGCGTATCCCCCTGTTGGATCTTTGCCCCGGAATCGCCAGCTCCCTGGCGATCGGGGCGTCGCCTTGTCGGCGATCGTATGTCTGTTGGCAGACGATATCAGACGCCGGGCGTTACGGGTAGCTGTCGGAAGCCTGGCGACCCGGCCCGGGTGTGGCGCAGAAGCGCACCCTTCAGCCCGCCGTCGCGCCGATCCAGGCCGACAATTCATCGACAATTTCGCGCATGACCTCGCGCTCGTTTCTCCCCGAGCGCGCCAGCACGTGGAAGGAATGATCGGCCTCTGCGACCTGATGCAGCGACGCCGATGCGCCAAGCCGCTTCACGACCGGTTCGAGCAGCGTCAGTTCGGCGAGCTTGTCGCGGGTGCCCTGGATGAAGAGCATGGGGACACGGACATCGGAGAGATGGCTGGCCCGAGCGTCGGAGGGCTTGCCTGCAGGGTGCAGGGGAAAGCCCAGGAAGGCCAGTCCGCGGACCCCGGCCAGCGGCGCGATGGCCTGTGCCTGCGAAGTCATGCGGCCACCGAACGATTTGCCGCCCGCAAACAGCGCGAGCCCCGGGCAGCTTCGCGCGGCCTCGGCCACCGCGGCCCGCACCGTAGCATGGGCGAGCGGCGGCGCATCCGGCCGCTTGCTGCGTTTTTCCATATAGGGAAACTGGTAGCGCAACGTCGCGATGGCGCGATCGCAAAGGCCGGCCGCGACCCGCTCCATGAATTCGTGGGTCATCCCCGCGCCCGCGCCGTGGGCGAAGACATAGCATGCACGCGCGCCTGACGGGCGCAGCAGCAGCGCGGACACGGACTCCGCGCCATCGACATTCAGTTCCAGTTGCAGCGGACTGACGGCGTTCATCTCGTTCTCCGCGGCGACAGCCAGGCAAGCCCTGCGGTAAGCCAGGCCGGCTTTCCCTTTTTGGGAGATCCGGTCGAAAATATACACGAGCGTTGCCGGCCTTTGCAAAAGCCGACCGGCCGGAACATTTGAATGTGACGAGGCTGGAAACGCCGGGCGGACGCGAGCGATCAATCCAACGGAATAGAATATGACGCCAGGCTCTACGCCGCCCGGGTCTTCACCTTGAGCGGCACGAGACGCTCGCTCGACAGCGCTGCCTGCGCGCTCGAGGCTCCGGCTTCGTGATATTCGGCGTCCTCGTTGACTTGCCAGATGTCGAAGATGCGTTCGCCCGCCAGAATGTTCCGCGCCGTCAGCATGGCGGTCATCATGGCGTGATCCTGATTGTTGTATTTGTGCATTCCGTTGCGGCCGATCAGATGCAGGGTCGGGTAGCTTTGTTCGAGGTCGCGCCGGATCATCGCCATATGCTCCCGATAGGCGTCATCGTAAACCGGATAGGCCTTTGGCTGGCGCACCACGCAGCCGTCGATCACGTCGGCGGCCGAAGCCAGACCGACCTTGGCGACTTCCTGCTTGGCCAACTCGATCAGATCCTGATCGGACATCGACCACAGGCCGTCATCCTCGAAGCAGAAATATTCAAGCCCAAGGCAGGTCATGCCGGCCGGCGCCATCTCGGGCGACCACGAACCGAAATTCTGCACCCGACCGACCTTCACGCTGGGATCATGGATATAGATCCAGTTGTCGTCGAACACCTCCGGCTTGTCGATCATCAGCGCAACGGTGAGGAAATCGCGGTAACGCAACGCGCGCGCGTGCAGCAGCGAGATCGGTTTCGGCGACAGCTTCTGGACCAGTTCGCGCACCGGTGCCGAACTCACGACGTGGCGCGCGGTGTAGCTCTCCTGTTTTCCGTCATTGGTCGCAACCTCGATGCGCCACAGCTTCTGGGCGTCGTCATAAGCCAGTCCGGTCAGTTCGCGGCCCATCAGGATCCGGCCGCCGCGCTCCTTCGTCTGGGCGGCAGCGGCTTCCCACATCATGCCGGGACCCTTGCGCGGATACTGGAACGTCTCGATCAGCGTCTTGACGACGTCGTCGCCTGCTTTTGGCTTGCGCCGGAACGAGCGCGTCAACGCGTTCATGATCGCAACGCGGAGGTCCAGGCCCTTGATCCGCTGCGCCGCCCAATCGGCGGAAATCTCGTCGCACGACATGCCCCACACCTTTTCGGTGTAGGTCTTGAAGAAGATCTGGAACAACCGCTCGCCGAACCGGTTACGCACCCAGTCATGGAAGCTGCGCGGCGAGGCGACCGGGAAAGCCTTGGCGAAAGCATATGACAGCATGCAGGCGGCGCTGGTGAAGATCCCGAGATTGCGCAGCGCCTGGAACGCGCTCAACGGATAGGAATAGAACTTTCCGCCATAATAGATGCGCGATAGCCGCCGCCGCGTGATGAAGTCGTCGGGCAGGATTTCGTGCCAGAGATCGACGACTTCCTTCGCCTTGGAGAAGAACCGATGGCCGCCGATATCGAACAGGAATTTGCCGTGCCGCACGGTGCGGCTGATGCCGCCGACATAATGCGGGTCCTTCTCGATCACGATGACCGACGGTGTTTCCTTGGTCAGGCAGTAAGCCGTGGTGAGACCGGCGGGCCCGGCGCCGATCACGAAAATCTCTGCATCGACGGTCATGCGCGGCGCGATCCCCAGGGTTTTGCGGATCGTATTTGCGCAGAGCTTTGTTAACGCCCGGCTTATCGCCGGCTGCGGAAAGAGCGTTAATGAACCATCAACGCGCGTCCACCGCGCTTGACGTCAGTCGGCGGCGGTCTCCGCCAGAACCGACACCTCTTTGGTCCCGTAGGACAGATAGGTCAGGCGCCACCGCCGTTTTTCCGAAATTTCCTGCAACGCCTTGAAGCCGCCGGTTCTCCAATCGGGAAAGCCGAAATAGTCGTCGAAATGCAGGACGAGACCATGGTCGACGTATTCGGCACAGAATTGCAGCACGTCGACCGTTGCAGCGTAAGTGTCGCAATCCACATGCACCAATAGCGGGATATCGGAGCCGGGATTTTCCGCTTTCCAGCGCGGCGCCGACTCCGCGAACCATCCCTTCACGAGGCGGACGTTGGGTCGCACCTTCGGCAATTTGCCGCCGAGATCGAAGGTGCTGGCGGGAGCCATGCCGCTCCATTGTTCCTGCAAGCCCTCGAAACTGTCGAATCCGACGAAGTTCAGCGCGGGAAACTTCCGGGCCTGATAGTTAATCATTCCGGCCTTGTAGACCCCAAACTCCAGCACGCGATTGCGGGAGGGAAATCGTCTCCTGGCCTCCTCGATCGAAAGCGACAGGCCGTCAAATCGATCCAGGAACGAGTACGCGCCCTTCATGTTCTCTTTTGCGTAGTTAAAGGAATCCATCACGGCGTCACGGCGCATCAGCATCGGCACTGACTCGGGAAGCGTTCGTTCGACAACGTACCGCGCGAACGAAGCGACCACGTTGGAGAACCAGACCTCTGCGCGAGTGCCTATCCGCGTCATATTGGATTTACCTTCAACGTTTTTGCCCGGCAGTGAAATGGGTTCGAACCGTCCCAACCTCGTGCTCGCCTGTATGATATATACCTTAATTTTCGCGTTCGAATGCCGCGCATCGCCTGGATCACGGCAATGATTGCATAGGACTTGCTTAACGGGTGATGTGCACACTGGCGCGATGATTGCATCCGATCATTTTGACGAACGCTCGCACGGCCAGGGAAATGCAGTCCGGGCGATGCCCAATTGGCGCGGTGGCACCCTTGTCCTGCTGCTGTTTATCGTCGTTTCCGCGTTCGGCACCGTTCGCAAGGATATAAATCACGGCTTCGATGAAGTGGCGCATGCATCCTACGTTGCGTATCTCCAGCACTCCGGCGATACGTGGCACGCGTTCGCGAAAATGCCGATGCTCGATCCGTCGAGCTTCCGCTTCACCAGCGAGGCCAACTATCTCAATCACCCTTCGCCGTATTATTTGCTGTTGGCCCGGCTCGGTCCCGACCTCGAAGGCCATCCCGAGGCGATGCTCTTCCATCGCCTGTTCAACGTCGCGCTTGACGCGATCGGGCTCGCGGCGCTGATCGCGATCGGGCTTTTCGCGGGGCTGCCTCGACCGACGTTCTACGCTTATGTCGTTCCGATCGCCTGCATTCCGGCGCTGACGCTCCTTGCCGGCTCCGTCAGCAACGACAACGCCGCCTTCGCCGGCGGAGCAATCGCTACGCTCGGCGCCTATCAACTCCTGGCCAGCGGCAGCCGCGCGTGGCTATTGGTCGCGCTCGCCGGCGTCATTATCGCGTCATGGGCGAAGTTCACCGCGCTGCTGTTGGCGGGCGGACTGGTCGGCGGCGTATTGCTGTGGTTGCTGTGGCGCGGCCGGCTGCCATCCCGATGGATCGCGCCGATCGCAATATCAGCGCTTTTGGCCTGCGCCCCCTATGTCGCATTGATCGCGCAGTACGGCAGCCCGACGCCGATGACCGCGGGGGAAGCCACCAAGGTCACGACGGAAGCGGCGGCATACGGCTGGGATCGCCTGGAGCACCTGGGGCCCCTTGCCTACGCGGCTCATTTCATCTCGGAATTCGTCCTTGAATGGATCCCGCCGTGGAAGCCGCTCGGCGCACTCTACTACGCGCTGGTGATTCCGGTTACGGCGGCGCTCTGCGCCTATGCCGGCACCGTGGCGGCGGTCCGGCGGATCGCCTCCGGGAAAGCCCGTCCGCTCGATGTCGTGGTTGCTGCCGGCGCACTGGCGTTTGCCGGGACGTTCGTGATCCATGCCGTCTTCAGCTATCGGCTCCATGTCGAATATGGCTGGCTGAGTTCCGCCTATCCGCGTTACTATCTACCGCTGGCAGCGCTCCTTCCGCTCGCGGGATTGGCGCTGCTCGGCGAAATCAAACAACCCTCCGTCCGCACCATCCTGCTTGTGTTCCTGATTGCCAGCCCCGTGATGTTCCGACTGCTGCTCGAGCCGCTGGGATAGATGATCCGCGTCGAACATTCGCAAGTCCGCTCTCGGCGATGACGTGTCGCCTTGAATGGCCGGCACCTGCCCGTTACGCTTGTTCCCAACAACAATGGAGGGTCGGGGATGCGGCAGATCAGGATCGGCGACATCACCATCGACGCGGTGATCGAACGCGAAGGCCCGTGGCGGCGGCCGCGCGACTTCTTCCCGGCCTATGACGAGGCCGTCTTCAGACATCATCTGCCCTCGATGGAGCCTGAGGTTTTCGATCCCGCGCTGGGCATGATGGTGATCACCTACCAGACCTTCGTGGTGCGGACGCCGCGCTACACCATCCTGGTCGACACCTGCACCGGCGAGGACAAAGGCCATCCACCGCCGTTCGATTTTCCCGGCAAGGAACGCTGGCGCAACGAGCTGTTCGCGCTCGGCATCAGCTTCGACAGGATCGACTACGTGTTCTGCACCCATCTTCACATCGACCACACGGGGTGGAACACCACGTTGCGGGACGGCCGCTGGGTGCCGACATTCCCGAATGCGAAATACGTCTTTCACAAAAAGGAATATGCGGTCTGGGAGGCGGAGCATGCCAAAGGCGCCAATCCGCCCGGCACCGTTTTCAGGGACAATTGCCTGCCCATCGTGGAAGCCGGCCAGGCGCTGCTGGTCGATGACGATTACGCGCTGGACGACACCATCACGCTGACGCCGACGCCGGGGCACTCGCCCTGCCATTGCTGCGTCAACATCTCCTCCCGGGGCCAGCGCGCGGTGGTGACCGGCGATCTCATGCATCACGTGATCCAGTGCCGCGAGCCCGACTGGTCGGCCAGGCCGGACTGGGACGCGAAACAATCGGCGGTCTCGCGCCGCAAGTTTTTTGCCTCCGTCGCGGAGACCGATACGCTGATCCTGCCGATCCATTTTCCAACCCCGACGGCGGGGCTGATCACATCCGACGGGGACCGATTCAACTACCGGTTCAAGCGCTGACGATCTGGACCCTTCCGGTTCCCCCGCCCAACTTCCACGATCTCTCGGCGCGCAAATGCCTGGCGCGCGCGGGCCGGCAAGCAAGTGTTGCCTGATCGTCATAAAAGTCCTGCTTCGACGCAGGTCTGCCGGCCCCGGAACGCTCTTCCGCAGGCGCGCCACATGGCTTAAGAGCGGCGCAACTCCGTTCCAGAACCCCGTGTGGATATGATTCGTCTCGACAACGTCAGCAAGCAGATCGGTCACCAGATTCTCTTCATCGAGGCCTCCGCGGCGCTCCAGAAAGGCGAGAAGGTCGGCCTGGTCGGTCCCAACGGGGCCGGCAAGACCACGCTGTTCCGGATGATCACGGGCCAGGAACTGCCCGACGAGGGCCAGGTGGCCGTCGATCGCGGCGTCACCATCGGTTATTTCAGCCAGGATGTCGGCGAGATGTCCGGCCGCAGCGCCGTCTCCGAGGTGATGGATGGCGCCGGTCCGGTCAGCGCGGTGGCCGGCGAGCTGAAGGAGCTGGAGGCCGCCATGGCGGATCCGGCACGCGCGGACGACATGGATGACATCATCGCGCGCTATGGCGAGGTGCAGGCGCGCTTCGAGGAGCTGGACGGCTATGCGCTGGAAGGCCGGGCGCGCGAAGTGCTCGCGGGCCTCTCCTTCAGCCAGGAAATGATGGATGGCGACGTCGGCGCACTGTCCGGCGGCTGGAAGATGCGCGTGGCACTGGCTCGTATTCTCCTGATGCGTCCGGACGCGATGCTGCTGGACGAGCCGAGCAACCATCTCGATCTCGAGAGCCTGATCTGGCTGGAGCAGTTTCTCAAGGGATATGACGGCGCGTTGCTGATGACCTCGCACGACCGCGAGTTCATGAACCGCATCATCGACAAGGTGGTGGAGATCGACGGCGGCCAGCTGACGACCTATTCGGGCAACTACGAATTCTACGAAGCACAGCGCGCGCTGAACGAGAAGCAGCAGCAGGCCCAGTTCGAGCGCCAGCAGGCCATGCTCTCCAAGGAAATCAAGTTCATCGAACGCTTCAAGGCGCGCGCTTCGCACGCGGCGCAGGTGCAGAGCCGGGTGAAGAAGCTGGAGAAGATCGAACGCGTCGAGCCGCCGAAGCGCCGCCAGACGGTGTCGTTCGATTTCCCGCCGGCGCCCCGCTCCGGCGAGGACGTGGTGAGCCTGAAGAAGGTGCAGAAGGGCTATGGCAACCGCAGCATCTATGACGGGCTCGACTTCATGGTGCGGCGGAAGGAGCGCTGGTGCGTCATGGGCGTCAACGGCGCCGGAAAGTCCACGCTGTTGAAGCTGGTGGCGGGTTCGACGCCGCCGGACGACGGCACCGTGGCGATCGGCGGCAGCGTCAAGATGGGCTACTTCGCCCAGCACGCGATGGATCTGCTCGACGGCGAGCGCACGGTATTCCAGTCGCTGGAAGATTCCTTCCCGCAGGCCGGACAAGGCTCCTTGCGCGCGCTGGCCGGCTGCTTCGGGTTTTCCGGCGACGACGTGGAGAAGAAATGCCGGGTGCTGTCGGGCGGCGAGAAGGCACGGCTGGTGATGGCGACGATGCTCTACGACCCGCCGAACTTCCTGGTGCTGGACGAGCCGACCAACCATCTGGACATGGCGACCAAGGAGATGCTGATCGCAGCACTTTCGCAGTATGAAGGCACCATGCTGTTCGTTTCGCACGACCGGCACTTCCTGGCCGCGTTGTCGAACCGGGTGCTGGAGCTGACGCCCGAAGGCATCCATCAATTCGGCGGCGGCTATACCGAATATGTGACGCGCACCGGCCAAGAGGCGCCGGGCCTGCGCAGCTAGACGCGCCCGAAGGATGCTCCGCGATGGTTAAGGATCTGCGCGATGGCTCCTTGCCGTCACCAAAGCCGATGACCGGGGATGCGGGCTACGATAGGCTGCGCCGATGCATATCCTGCCAATCCTGCAATTGATGGTGCTGCTGACGCTGGCGAATGGGGCACCCGTCGTCGCCAAGAAGATTTGTGGCAGCCGTTTTGCGCTCCCGCTGGACTGCGGCCGGACGTTTTTCGACGGGCGGCCGGTGTTCGGGTCATCGAAGACCTTCCGTGGCATCGTGGTTGCCGTCCTCGCCGCCACCGCTGGCGCGCCCTTGATCGGCCTCGACCCGATCGTCGGGATGACCGCAGGGGGCGCGGCGATGGCGGGCGACCTGTTCTCCAGTTTCACCAAACGCCGCCTCCATTTGCCGCCGAGCAGCCAGGCGCTCGGCCTCGACCAGATTCCCGAATCCCTGCTGCCGTTGCTGGCATGCCGCGACGCGCTGTCGTTGACGGCTGTCGACATCGCGCTTGGCGTCGGGGTCTTTTTTCTCGGCGAACTCGTGTTGTCCCGCCTGCTGTTCCGCGCTCACCTGCGCGACGAACCGTACTGAAGCGTTGTCGAGCGAAAGCCTGCCCCGCACTCGATGCGGGGTGCGTACCGGCGCGCGTGAGTAAAACGCTTCCACTAAAGATTATCATCGACTGCAACGCAGGCGATGCAGGGTGATCTCGGGCGGACAGTTGAGGCGTACCGGAACGACGCTCGACCCAGCGCCCACCGACGTGTAGCCGATCATGGCGTTGTACTGCCACGCCCCTGCCCCCATTCGTCTTGGCAGCGCCGACTCCAGCGTGATCGGAATGGATCCGGGCAGGCAGATCTGGCCGCCATGGGTGTGCCCGCTCAGCATCAGGTTGAAATGCGCATGCGCTGACTGCCGGTAGATTTCGGGCGTGTGCGACAGCAGGATGGAGAACGCGCCGTCCGGTATCCGCATCACCGCCTTTTCGATGTTGTCCATCCGGTAGAAGTGCGCGTCGTCGACACCTGCCAGATGGATGCGCTGGTCATCGCGCGCGATCACTTCGCACTCGTTGAGCAGCATCCGTATGCCCATGGCTTCCAGCGCCGGAACCATCCGAATGGTATCGTGGTTGCCCAGCACGCCATAGATCGGCCCCTTGAGATGGCTTCGCACCCGCCCGACGCCGTCCAGAGCGGCCTCGAACGGCCCAAAGGTCTTGCCGCGATAGTCGCCGGTCAGGACACACAGGTCATAACGCAGCTCGCCGACGAGCTCACACACCCGCTGCATCGCGGCCTCGCTCATGTCCACGTGCAGATCGCTGAGGTGCAGGATGGTGAAGCCATCGAAGCGCGGCGGCAGATCCTTGAAGGCGATATCGTTGGACCTGACGACAACCCTGCCGGCGTTGCGGCGCGCGCGCCAGTAGAGACCGGTCAGCTTCAGCGCAGCTCGAATGAGCGACTGGCCGGGATACCAGTTTTCCAGATGAAAGAAGGTGAGGCCCTGGCCGAAGATCTGGGCTTCGTGGTCGGTCTCGATGCCCAGGCGCTGCCTCGCGTGCAATCGTCCGAGACGCTGCTCCAGCTTGACCAGAATATCCTCGTCCATTGAACAAATTCCCCCGGATGTTCGTCAGGTGTCGTACGCGGCATCTGGCGCGCCAGGAACTGCGGCGCCTTGTCGGATGAGGATACTGGAAAGCGCAGGATTTTTCCGAATGTCCGCGGAATGCGCTTCAGAGTCGAGGGGCCGGTTGACATGGATCAATGACATCCACTCGATAATAGCCTCGCCTCGAACCAACCGGCAGACATACTGTCAGATGCAGAAACTATCATGGGAGTGAAGACACCGGATCAACAGGAGGGATTGTCATGTCGTCGCCCAAAATTGCGGCCCTGCTGGCGATAGCAGGCACGTTCGGCGTGATCATATCGGTCATGCTGGGCACTCTGACCGGAGCGGGGGCTATCTGCTCGACGCAGCCTTTGTCTGCCTCGTGCTTGCCGGTGTCATCATGATGCTGCATGTGATGATCGGATTTTGGAGCGATTTTACCCGATCCGCCTGATTAGAACAGTCGAAGCGACCGGACGTCCCTTCACCGAAGGGGGTCGAGTTCGCGAACCAGCTTATTGCCGCAGCATCGGGTGATCGTTCTGCACGTCGTCCCGGATTGATGCGGCCACAATGGCGCGAAACAATATCCGCGCCGTATTCAAATCGTTGGCCGTCACGCACAGGTTCACGATCTGGCGCACCGAGGAATCGCGCAACAGGTCATCGGAGATTTTCATGGCGATTTGCATCGCCGCCTTCGCGGCACGTTCGTAGCGCTCGGCATCGGATTTGTTCATCCCATCGGGACGGTTGCCGCAACC
>Ga0209069_10002093_pt1 | contig 10253 bp, 10 predicted proteins | sample Str013_2_FD_187202 | JGI IMG/M metagenome (GOLD analysis project Ga0209069, IMG submission 187202) | Freshwater sediment microbial communities in response to fracking from Pennsylvania, USA - Straight Creek_MetaG_SC_2013 (SPAdes) (version 2) | ecosystem: Environmental > Aquatic > Freshwater >...
ACGCCTTGGTTTCTGCCATCGATTGGGGACCATTCTGCAACAGCTGCTCGATCATGCCGGCGCCGGCTGCCGCCAGCTCGGCGAGCGGCACCACCTCGTGCACGAGGCCGATCCGCCGCGCCTCGGCGGCTCCGAACCGCTCTCCCGTCAGGGCATAGCGGCGGACCTGGCGCAGGCCGATCGCATCGACCAGCTGCGGGATGATGATCTGCGCCGCGAGGCCCCAGCGGACCTCGGCAATCGAGAACTGCGCGGTGTCGGCGGCGATCACCACGTCGCAGGCGGCGACGATGCCGGTGCCGCCGCCGAAGCAGCCGCCCTGCACCAGGGCGAGCGTCGGAACCGATAGCCGGTTGAGGCGATCGACGGCCGTGGCAGTCGCCCGGGACACGCGCTCGTTCTCGGCGGGGGAGGCGGTTCGCACGGCGTTGATCCATGTCAGATCGGCGCCGGCCTGGAAATGCTTGCCGTTGCCTTTCAGCACGACGAGGCGCACGCGGGTGTCCGTCTCGATCGCATCGAGGCCGGCAAGCAGCGCCGCAATCAGCTCGCCATTGTAGGCGTTGTTCACCTCGGGCCGGTTGAGCGTGACGGTTGCAACGCCGCGTGCGTCGGTCTGCAATAAGACCGGGCTGGTGTCACTCATCGTGGTGCCCTCGTGTGTCGGCGCCGAGCACGATCGGCCGGCCGTGCGGTGTCGCCCTGGCGGCGCGATCCCAGGCGCCGGCAAGGTCGGCAAGCCCCGCCTCGCTGGTCACCCCTTTTGCAACGACCAGTGTCTCCAGTGCCGCAAGCCAGTGCTGATAGTAGGTGTCGCCGCAATCGGGATCGCCGGCCAGCTGTGCCGCCTTGATCTGCGCCGACAGTTGCGCGGTCCACTCGGGCCATGTGTAGAGCCCCTTCCGGTGCAGGCTGACGGCGAGCGCGAATGCCGCCGCCTCCCAGGGCGCGCGGAACACCGGCCCGTCCGGATCGCGCGGCAAGCTCGGCAGAGCCCGCAGATCGACGCCGGGTCTGGATGCAGCGCTCATGTCGGCGCCTCGCCTGCCGGCAGCAGGTAGCTTTCCCAGGCGTCGACCGACACCGACAGCGTCGGATCGGCCTCCTCGCCCCACAGCTCGCGCCCGGAGAACCGTACGGTATAAAGCCACTGCGGGTCCTCCGCGCCGCGCCCGACCACGGCATCGGGGAACACGTGGCAGCCGTGCACCCGCTCGATCGTGCCGGCGTGGCCGCGGACATAGCGCGGCAGGCGGGTATGGGAGCTCGGGTGGATATTCCTGGCCCGCACCGCCGCGCCCACCTCGAACCGCGCCGGCGCCGGCGCCGGCCGCCCGAACGAGCCGCGTTGCAATAATCTCTCCACATCCGCGGCCGCCGCGGCCCTGGCTTTGAGCGCCCGTCCCGGCGCTGCCGACGCCCCCGCGGCGATCTCCGCACGGCTGACGAGGCCCCGCGCAACGCACAGGTTTTCGAGCCGCTCGAACCACCGCTCGTAGTAGGTGCTGGCCAGATAGAAATGCGCCGGCAGCCGCTCGATCCAGTAGCGGCCGACGTCGATGTTCCATTCCTTGGTCGCCTGCATGGCGCGGTTCATGGCGAGCACGCGGCCTTCCCAGGCCTGATGGAACGGCGGCTCGTCGGGCTCGGCCACGACCTTGCCGAATCCGTCCATGCCGCCCATGTCGTGGATGCCGTTCATGGCTGCGCCTCCTCCGCGCGCTTGGGCAGACCGGTGCCGACCATGCAATCGCGGGTGACGAGAGCGGCGAGTTTCCCCTGGTCCCAGCCGTCGGTTCCCGCGGGCCGCATCGGCAGCACCATGAACCGCGTCTCCGCCGTCGAATCCCACACGCGGATGCTGGTTGCGGCGGGCAGGCTGACGCCGAAATCGGCAAGCACGCCGCGCGGATCCTTCACCGCCCGCGAGCGGTAGGGCGCGGACTTGTACCAGGTGGGCGGCAAACCGAGCACGTCCCAGGGATAGCAGGAGCAGAGCGTGCATACGACCATGTTGTGGGTGGCGGGCGTATTCTCGACCACAACGAGATGATCGCCGACGCGATCGGGGCCGCCGAGCCCGGCGATGGCCGTGTTGGCATCCTCGAGCAATGCCGCCTTGAAGACCGGGTCGGTCCAGGCCCTTGCCACGATGCCGGCGCCGATGTGCGGGCCGATCCTGGTTTCGTAGGCCTCGACGATCGCATCGAGTGCGGCAGGATCGACGTAGCCCTTCTCGACCAGGATGGTTTCCAGCGCCTTCACGCGGAGGTCCATCGGCGACAGGTGCGAGCTTTCGCCGTGATCGTGGCCGTGATGATCGTCGTCGTGATCGTGGTCATGTTGCGACATGGGGCACCTCCGAGAGGTTGCGGCGCTCGCGGCCACTCTAACGCGGATGGGCGGCCCGGAACAATGGCGGGCATGGCGCCCGGACAACCGTCAGCGGAACATGGCGATCACCTCGGGCGGGATCGGCATCGACTTGAGCCGGCCGGGATCGGCCGGGTCGCGCCCGGCCCACACGCGCGTCTCGAAGCCTTCCACGGCCAGCTCCCCGCCGTTCGTCAAACGGTGTGCGACGTCGAAGCTCGAACGCCTGAACTCGACGATCGAGCTCTCGATGCTGACGATGTCGCCGAACTTCGAGGGGCGGATGAACCTGGCCCGCGTCGCCACCAGCGGCACGCCGACGATGCCGTATGTCTTGATGAGCTCGACCTTGCGCAGCCCGGCATGGCCGAACAGCCCGGTGGTGCAGAAATCGAACCATTCGAAGAAGCGGGGGTTGAACACGATGCCGGCAGGGTCGCAATGCCCCCATTCGACCTCGATCTGGCGCGTGGCGATCAGCATGCCGCCGGCACCCGCCTGGAAACCTCCATCATGCCCGCACCAGCTTGGCATAGGACTGATCGATGGTCTCGTCGAGCAGCCGTTTATAGACGGCATGCGAGCGCGTCGCCGGGCCGATCTCGCCGAACTCGAAATCGGCGAGCTTGTCGGGGCGGACATAGACGATCGGGGCCGAAACCGGCACGTACATCGACCCCATCGCCTTGTTGAGCGTGGTGATGAGGCCGCGCATCTTGTTCGACGGGTCGAGCTGGGAGACGACCACGAGGCGCATCCAGCCCCGCGTGCGTGACACCAGATAGACGAACATGGAGCCGGCCGGCATGTAGAGCTCGCCGGAATGGGCATAGGCGCGCTCCGGCCGGTCCTGCTCGCGGAAGCGGAGGCATTTCTTGTCGTCGTCCCAGGACACCTCGGTGACGTAGGACATGATCTTGCCCGAGCTGTCGAATGCCGGCCGCAGCGTCACGTAGCGGCCGATGTAGTGCTCGACGGCGGTCCGCGAATAGGCGCCCAGATCGACCTCCGCCACCTCCCCGGACGAGGCATTGTGTTTGATGCCCGACCAGGCGGCCCGCACCTGCTCGAAATCGAGCCCCAGCACCATGCACACGTCGAACAAGGTCTGCTCGCGCACCGAGCGGCCGTTCATCATGTTCTGGATGGTCTTCTCGTGGCAGTCGGCGGCGTCCGCCAACTCGTGCTGGGTCATCTTCTTCTCGATCATCGCCGTGCGGATCAGACCGATGGCGATGTCGCGCTGAGGCTTGGCGTCGGCTGCGTGCATGATCGATCCAATCTGTCGGCGGCAGTGAATATCGCAAGCTACCGGAAATGCGCGCTCAGCAGCAATTCTGAAATCTTCGCCCGTGCTTTACGGCGCCGCCCCGCCGCAGACGCAGAATCGCCCCGGCATTGTGCGAAACCCGAGCCCGTCGTGCGGGGCCCTGATCAAGGTGTCGTCGCCGCGGCCCACAGCAGGCCGGTCCCGGCGAAAAGCAATAACACATCCATGACATGGCGATACTGGCCGGGCTCCAGCCGCTCGACCAGCCGCTTGGCGAGCCGCGCGCCCACCATCAGCGCACAGCCGACCAGCAAACCTTGCAGCAGGATGTCCGTCGGCAGGGCGCCGAGGGCGCGGAACACACCGGTCTTGGTCACGTAAACCGCGGCGGAGCTGGCCGCCTCGGTGGCGATGTAGGCGCCCTTGAGCAGACCATAAGCGAGGAACACCGGTGCATTGACGGGGCCGGTCGTGGCGACGATGCCGGTCAGATAGCCGAGCAGGGCACCGGCCACGGCCAGGCCCGGCAGGCCGATCGTCCAGCCGCGCGCCGCCATCAGCCGTCTGAGCGGCACCACCGCGATCAGGAATACGCCGAGCGCGGTCTCGATCCAGCGGCCATCCATGGCGACCAGCGTGCGGGCGCCGAGCGCGGCGGCCGGCACGGCGGGCAGCGAATAGGCCAGCGTCGCCCGCCAATCGACCTCGCGCCACCAGACCATCACGCGGGCAATGTTTCCGACCAGCGCCGCCACCGCCATGATCGGCACCGCCGCCTTCGGCCCGAATGCCAGCGCCAGCGCCGGCAGCAGGATCACCGAGGAGCCGAAGCCGACCACCCCGCCGAGCGTGCCGGCAAGCGTGCCGATCACCAGAATTGCCGCCCACACCATAGTGGCTGTGTCCCTGTTGTTGCGCTCTTAGAGGACGCATGCGTTGCCGCCCGTTGACCCTACTCTGAAAGGAACCGGACATGCCGACGTACACCCAAAGGCCTGTCATCCCCCGGCGCGCGGCGAGCCGCGGGCCGTGCGCACGACAGCGCGTCCGGGGGATCCAGTAATCCTGGACGGTTCAGGAGTACTGGATCCCCCGGATGCTGGCGCACCGGGGGATGACAGCGGTGGGGTAAGTGGTGAGCAGCGCCGCGACGGATTTGCCAATCCCGTGTCGTTCATATCTCATCGATCCAACCCGGAGCGACACCATACGAGAGGCAACCCATGTCTCCACGCGATGCGACCGTTGCCCTCCGCCGCTTCGGCCTCGGGCCCCGTCAGGGTGAGCTCGGCAGAATCGCCGCTGATCCGCGCGGGTTCGTCCTCGCCCAACTGGGACATAAGCAGGGCGCCCAGTTCACCGACGCCGAGCTCGAGCCGAGCCATGTCACCTTCACCACGGCGCAGGAGGCGCAACGCGCGCAGAACGAGGCGCGCAGGAAAGCAGCCGAGCAGCTGCGCCAGCTGGAGCTGCTGCAGGCGCAGGGTGTCGCCGCCGAGCCGGTTCCGGTCACGCCACCGATGCCGCAACAGCCGCCGCAGCCCAATGTGATCCCGCGCCCGAAGGTCGCGGCGGTGACGCGGCCTCTCGGCAATGCCGATCTGCCGAGGCCGATGGAGATGCGGCGGGAGGCCTACCAGGCCGAGGCCACGGCGCGGTTCATCCAGGCCGTCAGCAGCGACGCGCCATTGCTCGAGCGGCTGGTGTGCTTCTGGTCCAACCACTTCTGCGTCTCGATCAACAAGGGGCCGGTGCGCGGTATCGCCGGCGCATTCGAGCGGGAGGCGATCCGCCCCCACGTGCTCGGCCGCTTCGCCGATATGCTGAAGGCGGTCGAGCAGCACCCGGCCATGCTGATCTTCCTCGACAACCAGATCTCGTTCGGCCCCAACAGCCGGGCCGGGCTCAATCAGAAGCGCGGCCTCAACGAGAACCTGGCCCGCGAAATCCTGGAGCTGCACACGCTCGGGGTCGACGGCGGCTACAGCCAGCAGGACGTGACCAACCTCGCCCGCATCATTACCGGATGGAGCCATGGCAACCTCAACGACGGCCCCTTGAGCGGCAAATTCATGTACCGGCCCAACACGCACGAGCCGGGCAGCTGGCCGGTGCTCGCGGTCAGCTACGCCGACAAGGGCGGCGATACCGGGCTGATGGTGCTGGAGGCCGTGGCGCGGCATCCCGCAACCGCGCGGCATATCGCCCGCAAGCTCGCCATGTATTTTGTCGGCGACGCGGCTCCCCAGTCCCTCATCGAGCGGCTGGCCAGGCGCTTCCAGGACAGCGACGGCGATCTTGCCGCCGTCACCCGGGTGCTGATCGAAAGCCCGGAGGCATGGCAAGCGCCACCGCGCAAGCTGCTGCCCCCCTACGACTGGCTGGTGGCGGTGATGCGCGGGCTCGGCTGGCAGCCCAAGGGCAACGAGGCGATGCGGCTGTGCGCGGCGCTCGGCCAGCCGATCTGGGCGGTGCCCTCGCCGGCCGGATGGCCCGATGCGGATGCGGCCTGGGCGGCGCCGGCCGCGATCCGCGAGCGGCTCAGAATCGCCGAGAAGGTGTCGCGCGAGATCGACCGCATGATGGACCCCCGGAGCGTCGCCAGGGACCTGCTCGGCGAGAGCTTGTCGGAGGCGAGCCGCACCACCATTGCCGGCGCGCAAAGCCGCGAGCAGGCGCTCGAAATCCTGATGATGACCCCCGAGTTCCAGCGGAGATAGCCATGACGCGATCCGATCGGCAGACCGGCCAGAGCACGGCGAGCCTCCACGACTGCAGCGAGCATCGCAGGCTGTCGCGGCGCGCGCTGCTGAGCGGCGGCAGTGCCGCCTCGCTGGCGCTGTGGGGTTTCATGCCGAAGCCGGCGATCGCCGGCACGCGCGATCCGCGCTTCCTGTTCGTCATCCTGCGCGGCGGGCTCGACGGGCTGTCGATGATCGCGCCGGTCGGTGATCCGGCGTACGCCGCGCTGCGCGGGCCGATTGCGATTCCCACCTCGGGGGCAGGTGCGGGCCTTGCCCTCGACCACATGTTCGCGCTCAACCCAAACATGCCGCAGCTGGCCCGCATGTATCAGGCCGGCGAGGCGATCGCGTTCCATGCGATCCACACCCCCTACCGCGAGCGCTCGCACTTCGACGGCCAGGACCTGCTGGAAAGCGGCATGCCGGCGGTCGCGCCGTCAGCGAGCGGCTGGCTCAACCGGGCACTGGCGGGGCTTCCCAAGGACGGCCGGGTGGAGGCGCGCAAGGGTCTCGCGATGGGCGCGGTGGTGCCGCTGGTGATGCGGGGCGAGGCGCCGGTGCTGTCCTGGATTCCCAAGACCTACGGCATCCCGGTGGTGAACGACACCGCCATGCGGCTGATCGATCTCTACAATCATGGCGATCCGGCGTTGGCGCTCGCGCTGCAGGAAGGGCTGGCGGCGGAGAAGGCGCAGGCCCAGCCGGCGGTGATGACGGGCGCCAAGCCGGCGGCACAGCCGGCCGCCGCTGCCATGGGCCCGGCCCCGCCGAACCCGAACCAGTTCCGCGAGTTCACCGAGGCCGCCCAGGTCGCCGCCGGGTATCTCGCCGAGCCTGCGGGTCCGCGCATCGGCGCGCTTGCCTACAACGGCTGGGATACGCATGCCAACGAGGGCGTGATCCAGGGCCAGCTCGGCAATCGGCTGACGGGGCTCGATCTGGCGCTGAAAACGCTGAAGGATACGCTCGGCGGGGCCTGGAAGGACACGGTGGTGGTGGTGGCGACCGAGTTCGGCCGCACCGCGCGGGTCAACGGCACGCAGGGCACGGACCATGGCATGGCGACCGCGGCGCTCATGGTCGGCGGGGCGGTGAAAGGCGGGCGCATGATCGCGGATTGGCCGGGCCTTGCAGAAAAGTCGCTCTATGAGAACCGCGACCTCAAGCCGACGCGCGACCTGCGCGCGGTGCTGAAGGGCGTGCTCGGCGATCACCTCGGCATTCCTTCGGGCGCGCTGGCGACGAAGGTGTTCCCAGACAGCGCGGCGGTTGCCCCGCTCACCGGTCTGCTCGTCTGACAAAAAAGGGAGATGCATGCGGCATCTCCCTTTCCGATAGTTTCGTTGCGACCGTGATCAGCGGCCGAGCACCTGCATGTTGACGCGCCCAAGCCCGGAAATGCCGACGGCGCGCGCCGCTCCGCGGGACAGGTCGATGACGCGGCCGCCGATGAACGGGCCGCGGTCGTTGATGCGCACGACGACCGCGCGCCCGGTCGAGGCGTTGGTCACCCGCACGCGGGTGCCGAACGGCAGCGAGCGATGCGCCGCCGTCATGCCGTCCGGATTGAAGTGCTCGCCATTGGCCGTGCGGGAGCCTTCCCAGTAGACCGAGGCGACGCCCGAGCCGGCGTTGGAGCCGCCGCCGCCATGGCTCCTCTCCTCCGAAGCGGCGCGGCGGCGCTTCGCCGGCCGCTCCTCGTCCTTGTCGGCGATCCTGGGACGGGCATGATGGGCACGCGCCACCCGCTTGGTCTTGCCGTGCCGGGCATGCGCGGCCGCCTTGTGATGCCGCTTGCCGTGCCGGCGGGTCTCATGGCGTGCCATGTGCCGCTTGCGGTGCATCGATTTGGCCTGCCGACCCTCGTCGTTGTCGGACTGAGCCATATGATCCCTGGATTTCGCCTCCGCAGGCGCGCTCAGGGAGCCCAATGCCATCACGAACGCGAGGGCCAAGGCCGCCAGAAGTGTTTTCATGTTGAATCTCCATACTCGTTACAAGATCAGTGCTGCGATCTCGAGTGAGCATGGACTTGTGCCGGCTCGCGCCGTCCGCCCGTCGCCGTCCTCGCGCTGCACCGCAACAAACCGCCGGAACGCATTCCCCAAAAAAGAAAAAAGCCGTCTCGAGAACGGCTCCGGCGAAGCCTTTAACCGTGATCGCTCGGTGTCCGTCAACCCATACAACTCGGCGAAAGCCGCGGATTTGCTCGATTTCGTCATCGAACCCGGGGTTAACCCGTTGAAAACACGCCACAAGAAAAGTTGAACGGCCTGCAGCTCCGCTGGTATCCGCAAGGGTCAACGGCGGCGGCGCAGCCCGGTCAGCCGCCAAACCGGGCGGGGCCGGCCTGGAGTGGCTCGATGCGCACCTCGGCGACGCCGGCATCGCGGCTCAATCCGATCGCCTCGCCCGCGGCCGTCGACAGATCGATGATGCGATGCGATTTGAACGGTCCGCGATCGTTGATGCGCACCACCACGCTCCGGCCGTTGCCAAGATTGGTGACGCGGGCGCGACTGCCGAGGGGCAGGGTCTTATGCGCCGCGGTCAATTGGCGGGGATCGAATAGCTCCCCGGTCGCGGTCTGCTGCGCTTGCCAATAGACCGAAGCCATTCCGGTCTCGCCGTCGCCGGCGGCAGGCAGCGAAACCGGCAGGATGGCCGGTCGCAATGCGAGGTGCGGCGGCTCGCGCAATGCCAGGCGCGGTGGCTCACGCAATGCGGGCACCGGGACGGGCACGGCAGCGAGCGGAATAGCCAAAACCGGCAATGGTGGCTGTTCGGCTGGCACGGCAACTGCGGCGTCCTCGGGCGTTCGCGGTGACGCCTCGGCGATCAATCTTGCCGAAGGCAACGGATCGGCGTGCGCGCCCGCGTTCTGATCAGGCGAGGTTGGAAGGTCGTCGGGTTTGGCGCAGGCGGCGAGACAGCACGGCAGCAGCACGCGAAGGAATGCCGCGGCAGCCCCCGCAGGGCGTTGAAATCGTGTCAGAAGCGGCTCCTGCGGTTGTTGCGTCACGGAGTGGATCCATCGGCCGCAACAGGCTGGCGGTGATCGGCCCGGTCGAGGTTAGTGATCGCGGACATGCGCTTTCGGCGCGCGCGCCTCGCAGATTCGGTCTATGAGAACCGCTGATTCGGGTGGCGAAATCATGTCGTGCGGCCATCGGCGGCAGGAAATTCACTGGCCAAGCGGGCGGCGCTCGGCAATCTTGCACTCGGAAGGGGGCCTTGGAGCGCGAATGGAGAAGTCGGGGACGAGCGAACCGCCGTTTGGCACATTCGCGCCGGGGCATTCCCTCGGGCGGGTGATTGCGACGACGCGCCGTCTCCCGTCGGGCCGCATTGGGCGTCGTGTCGGGCGGGCCATGCGCAGCTGGCTGTCACGGGCGGTCGATCATCCCGTCGATCTCAAGGTGTTCGGGCAGCGCATGCGGCTGCATCCGCGAGGCAATGCCTGCGAGCGCAACCTGATTCTGACGCCGCATCACTTCGACAGCGCCGAGCTCGAGCTGCTGTCGGGCCGTCTGCACCCCCGCTTCGTGTTCATCGACATCGGCGCGAACGTCGGTGCCTACAGCCTGTTCATTGCGAGCCGCGCGGGGCCACAGGCCCGCATCATCGCTATCGAGCCGCATCCTGTGGTGGCCGAGCGATTGGAATTCAACCTGGCGGCCAACGCTCTGACGGCGGTCACGGTGGTGCGGCGGGCGCTGTCGGACAAGCAGGGAGAGGCGGAACTGCACGCCATGCCATGGAATCTCGGCACCTCCACCATCCGCGCCGGCGAGCGGCCACATTTGAAGGCGACCGGGTTCAAGGTGCAGACCGATACGCTGCTGGGCGTGGCGGGGGAGGCCGGG
>Ga0209069_10002095_pt1 | contig 10252 bp, 9 predicted proteins | sample Str013_2_FD_187202 | JGI IMG/M metagenome (GOLD analysis project Ga0209069, IMG submission 187202) | Freshwater sediment microbial communities in response to fracking from Pennsylvania, USA - Straight Creek_MetaG_SC_2013 (SPAdes) (version 2) | ecosystem: Environmental > Aquatic > Freshwater >...
CTCTGAATCTCTTTTTGTGAACGCTTCGGCTTGGGGACTTATGTTGACGGGCCGGATGATTACCATGGGTCAGGATGTGAGCGGAGATGCGTTTGGATTTTTGAAACGGCTTGTTCGCAAATCTGGCGAACCAATTTTGCGCAATGCCATCAAACAGGCCATGCGCATTATGGGGCGCCAATTTGTTTTGGGGCAGACAATGCCCGAAGCCCTTAACTCAGCCCGCGCAGAAGAGGCCAAGGGCTATCGCTACAGTTTCGATATGTTGGGCGAGAGCGCTATGACGATGGCGGATGCCGATCACTATTTTGCGGCTTATCAATTGGCTTTGAGCATGTTGAAAGGTGGTAGCGATGTATTGGCTAGTCCTTCGCTGTCAGTAAAACTCTCAGCTCTTTATCCGCGCTATGACGAGAAACAGCATGATGCATCATTAGTTTATTTGTTTGATGTGGTGATGCAGCTAGCATTGCAAGCCAAGGCTTTGAATGTTGGGCTTACGTTGGATGCAGAGGAAGTGGCGCGGCTCGATCTTTCATTGGAATTATTTGAACGACTGGCACATGACAAACGTCTTTCAGGTTGGAATGGTTTAGGTCTGGCGGTGCAAGCCTACGGAAAGCGGGCGCTGCCAGTTTTGGAATGGTTGGCGCAGTTGGGGCAGGTTACATTGCGTGTCCTGCCTGTGCGGTTGGTTAAGGGTGCTTATTGGGATACGGAAATTAAACGTGCGCAAGAAGCCGGACTTGAAGATTTTCCGGTTTTCACGCGTAAAGTTTGCACAGATGTCAGTTACCTTGCTTGCGCGCGGTTTATGCTTTCAAGGCGAGATGTTTTTTATCCGCAGTTTGCCACCCATAATGCGCAAACTGTTGCGGCCGTTATGGTGATGGCTGGCACTGATACGCGATTTGAGTTCCAACGCCTGCATGGCATGGGGCAGGGCCTTTATGATCAAGTTATCGCAAAGCAGCCATGCCGAATTTATGCTCCGGTCGGCAGTCACAAGGATTTGTTGGCTTATCTGGTGCGCAGGTTACTGGAGAATGGCGCGAACACATCGTTCGTAAATCGTTTGGCGGATGATGCTGCGCCTCTGGCCGATATTGTTGTCAATCCCGTTGATCAGGTTTTGGCTTTGAAAGATGTTTCACATCCCAATATTCGTAAACCTGCTGCTTTGTTTGATGGTCGGATTAATTCCGCTGGACTGCCGCTTTGGCGTAGCAGCGATCGCCATGAATTGCTGGTTGGTATTGATAGGCTATTGGTAAATCCAATTGCTGCCTCAACCATTGTCGATGGTATTGCAAAGCTTGATGGGCCTCTTCGCAAGATTTATTCGCCGCATGCGAAGACTTTGCAAATTGGTGAAGTGCGGGAAGCAAGCGATGCGGCTGTTAATTACGCGATGGATGTTGCTTCTACTCATCAGATCGATTGGGATCATCTGGGCGGCGAGGGACGTGCTTTGGTTTTAGAGAAAGCCGCCGATCTATATGAATCCAATCGCGATAAGCTGATTGCATTATTGGTGCGTGAAGCCGGCAAAACGCTCGATAATGCCTTGGGCGATCTACGTGAAGCTGTAGATTTTTTGCGGTTCTATGCCAGTTTGGCACGAGGTCAGTTTTCTGCGCCGACACGTCTTCCGGGACCGACTGGCGAAGTGAACGAAATCTCGCATCATGGGCGCGGCGTGTTTGCTTGCATCAGTCCGTGGAATTTTCCTCTGGCAATTTTTACGGGTCAAGTTGCAGCAGCATTGGCTGCTGGAAACGCCGTGGTGGCAAAGCCAGCCGAACAAACACCATTAGTGGCGCATGAGGCGATTAAGCTTTTACATATGGGCGGGGTTCCGCACGGCGTCTTGCAGTTTCTTCCGGGCGATGGGGTGCGGATTGGAAAAATAATGCTCAATCATCCAGCATTAGCTGGCGTTGCATTTACAGGATCTAATGACACCGCACGCTTGATAAATCGCATTTTGATGATGCGCGACGGCCCCGTCCCTACATTCATTGCTGAGACTGGTGGGCTTAATGCCATGATTGTTGACTCATCAGCACTACCTGAACAAGCGGTACGTGATGTTATCGCTTCAGCATTTGATAGTGCAGGACAGCGCTGCTCTGCGGCGCGCATCATGTTTGTTCAAGAAGATATTGCTGATAAAGTTATCTCGATGTTGAAAGGTGCGATGATGGAGCTGCGGATCGGTGATCCGATGGAGTTTTCAACTGAAATTGGACCGGTGATTGATGACGATGCGAAAACACTTCTGGATGATCATAAGGCACTTATGTTGACAAGTGCCAAAACAATTTTGGATATGGCGCTTCCAAAATCTTGCAGCGATGGCACCTATGTTTCGCCCGCGGCCTATGAACTCGAATCCATTGCACTGCTAAAGCGCGAAGTCTTTGGACCAATCCTTCACGTGGTTCGCTATGCTGGCGACCGACTGGACCAAGTCTGTGATGAAATCAACGCAAAGGGTTATGGGCTGACACTTGGATTGCATAGCCGGATTGAAAGTGTTGTAAAACAAGTTCGGCAGCGGGTGCGGGTCGGAAATCTCTATGTCAATCGCAATCAAATTGGTGCTGTTGTGGGCGCGCAACCCTTTGGTGGCGAAGGTTTATCAGGTACTGGGCCAAAAGCGGGTGGTCCATACAGCTTAACTCGCTTTTCGGTTGAGAGGGTTTGTTCAATAGATTCAACGGCTTCTGGTGGTAATGCCGAGCTTATTAACATTTGATTCAGGAATTAGGACTAACAGAAAAGTAACAGATAAATGGATTATCAAATTGGCAAATTTATTGGCCACAGCCGGGCGCAGACCCTTTTTAACTTTTGAAGAGGCAACGGCCTTTCTTGAAGAAACAGCCAAGCGGTCTGGTGTGAAGCATTTGGCTTATTGGTATATGCAATTCAGCGATGACTTGCCAGACCAGGTTGTGTGGATTGCGACCTATGATCCCAATTATATGAACGACTACATGAAAAATTTTACACCACTGGGTGATCCTGTGATGAATGAATTGCGAGATGGTCGCATTGTGGATTGGAAAGAGTGGGCGGCGGTTGATGAGACGCTGCATGATATTCACGCAGCAGCCGATAAATATGAAATTCCAAAATATGGCATATCCATGCATTTGCCTGCAGCTGGACAAGACAAAGTTGTCTTTTCAGTGAGCTTGGATGCCGACGATGAAAGCTGGCCAAGTATTCGGGGCACGTTAGTGAAGCGGTTCAAGCCATTTGCAATTGAGTTTCACGAGCGTATATTGCCCATGATCAATGCGCGCCAAAAAGGCGATGCGGTTTACGCTTTCTAGTTTTTTGGTTTTTGGCCTTTAAATGCAAGGCCGCGCTCAACAGCGCTATTGCCAAATTTTGAACGAATCCGGTCGATGGCCATTTCCGCTTTGGTCAATGCCATCTCATGCGCGTCCAAGGATTTTTCCTCTTCCATTTTTTCACGCTCGATTAAGTGCGATATTCCAACACCAATCAAACGAAAGCTTTTCTTGCCGGCTTCTTTTTTGAGCAATGGGCAGGCGGCTTCAAAAATACGGTGGGCTAGATTTGTAGCGTCATCGTAGGAGGTCGCTCTTGTGAGACTCTGGAAGTCCTTCGTTTTAAGTTTGAGCGTTACGGTATGACCCGCCATACCTGCGGCCTTGGCGCGACGCGAAACCCTTTGGGCCAGATTCCAAAGGATCGGTTCGAGTTGGTCGAAAGCAGAAATATCTTCATTGAAAGTGGTTTCGGCGCTGATGCTTTTGGTTTCGCGCTCGGTTGAAACATCACGCAAATCTTCACCACGTGACAAATGATAAAGTCTGGCCCCCATATTACCAAACCGGCGGAGTAGATCGATTTTCTCCATGGCTTGAAGTTGACTGATCATGGTTATACCGCCTTTGGCCAAGACCCCTTGGGTGGCACGCCCAACGCCCCAAATTGCTCCCACGGGCTTTGCTGCTAAAATCTCTCGCGTTTCATTTTTACCAATGACAGAAAAGCCACGAGGCTTTTCAAAATCAGACGCCAGTTTGGCAAGAAATTTATTGTGGGAGAGCCCAACGGATGCGGTTATCCCGACTTCTGTTTCAATGCGCTTGACGAGCTTCGCCAAAGACATAGCGGGAAATGCGCCGTGAAGTTTCTCCGTTCCGCTAAGATCGAGAAAGGCTTCATCAATCGATACAGGTTGAACCAAAGGTGTGAATTGAAACATGATATCTCGGACTATTTTTCCGGCTTCGGCATATTTTGCCATGTTGGGCTTCACCACCACAGCATCAGGGCAGAGCTTCAAGGCTTTGAACATTGGCATGGCGGATTTAACGCCGTGAATGCGCGCGATGTAGCAGGCCGTTGACACTACGCCACGAATTTGCCCGCCAATGATGACAGGCTTGTCGCGCAGTTCAGGATTATCGCGCTTTTCAACTGCAGCATAAAAAGCGTCGCAATCAATATGGGCAACCGCCAATCGGCTAAGCTCGGGATGTTGCACCAAGCGGGGTCCGCCGCAAACCGGGCAACGCTTTGCTGGTATTGCAAATTCCTTCAAGCAATCACGACAAAAGCCTGATGTTTGGTTCGGTTCGGCCATTGTCGAAGAATAGGGCGGTGTTTGGTTTAACGCTAGATACCCAAGCGTTCTGCAATGTGGCTATGAACAGCTTGCCAGTTGTCACTGCGCAACGACACATAATCGAGGTGAGGAACGAATTTGGCAAAGCGCTCGTCATGAAGAAAATGAACAAGATGCACATGCGGTGCATGATCAAAAGCAGATTGAATGAAATGTTGACTGTCGTCGATAAAGACCACAGGCCCGGTGGTGCGTGAGGCAATGTCACGCAAAGCCGGGCCTTTTGGACCCGAGTTGGTAATGACCGGAAAGCCCAAGCCTAAACCTAGCAAATTGGCACGACGGTCATCTCCCGCATAATGGGGGAGATTGGTCAACATGACGATTGATGCTTCACCTTGCAGCGCTAACAAGCCTTCGACAGCGCCGGCAATTGGTGTCATTGTTCGCGTGCGCTGCACAAAAAATGTATCAATTAGGCTTGAAATCTGGATGTTGGTAATGGGGGTTTGAGTTTTTTCATTGCGGACGACATAGGGTTGTGCCGGATTTCCGGGCACCAGTTTCAGGCCTTCTTCGCTAATAAAGTCTTCAAATTCTTGGATAAAATGAACGACCACCTCATCAACGTCGCAAATAACGAGCGGCTTGGTCGCCGACACGTTAAGTTCAGCCAATTGTTGTTGGGTTATGTCAGAAATCATTGTTGGCTCCGGGAAGTTGGCGGCGTGCCTTGACCAAGATATCAGGGCTGATCTTTTGATTTTGGGCAAATTCGAGAATCAGAGATTCGTCTTGCAGGGCATAATCAAGCATGAAACCCAAAAATACGGGGTCTGTAGCGCCCGCCTTCAAATCCCCTAAATCCATTCCGCTTAGGGCAGAAAATCGCTCAAGGCGCTCGTCATCCGATGCCAGAAAAACGATGAACTGCAAGGCGATAGCGTCGCTTTCTACAGTTGTAATTGAAGTGTTCTTGAGGCCCATTTGGCGAACTTGTTAACCAGTAATTTGAATAGGATGAATATGTTTAATGAGTTGGTTACTGACTATAGGCCAAAACCAAAGTTGGATTAACTGTAAGTCTGGTTCAAATGCAACTGGAACAGCCTTTATTTTGGGGGAGCATAGGTGAATTTGGAACTCGGCAATCAAGAAATTGTAACGAGTAGCACACAGCCTATCATGGGAATGGACATGCAAAAAACAATCTTAGTGGTGGAAGACAATGAGTTGAACATGAAACTGTTCAATGATCTTCTCGAAGCCCACGGTTATAAGGTTGTACAAACCCGTGATGGCCTTTCTGCATTGGAAATAGCGCGCAAGCACATGCCGGATTTAATTTTAATGGACATCCAATTGCCCGAAGTTTCAGGCATTGAAGTGACCAAATGGCTCAAGGAAGACCCAGAATTGAAGCGTATTCCGGTTATTGCTGTTACTGCTTTTGCGATGAAAGGTGACGAGCAAAAAATTAGGGAAGGTGGCTGCGAGGCCTATATATCGAAGCCCATCTCTGTTGTTAGTTTTCTGCAAACGATTGATAAGTTTTTGAAGTAATCAAAATGACCGCACGGGTACTTGTAGTTGATGATATACTTGCAAATGTGCGGCTGCTTGAAGCCAAGCTGACGGCCGAGTATTTCGAAGTCATCACGGCGATGAATGGTCTTGATGCACTTGAAGCTATCGCCCGTAACAAGCCAGACCTGGTTTTGTTAGATGTTATGATGCCGGGTCTTGATGGTATTGAAGTCTGCAAACGCATTAAGGCTAATCCAGCGACACAGCATATTCCAGTGGTGATGGTCACAGCACTTGATCAACCAGAGGACCGGGTGCGCGGTCTAAACGCCGGAGCAGATGACTTTCTGACTAAACCAGTCAATGATATTTCTTTGTTTTGTCGCATTAAAAGTCTTGTCCGCCTAAAAATGCTGACAGACGAACTTCGGATTCGTGCTGAGACTGGCGAAAGCATTCATTCAATTATGAAAGCCGAGGCCAAAATCATTGCGCAAGAAGGGCATATAATGCTGGTCGATACACGCGAATCCTCTGTGGAGCGTATCAAGACAGCTTTGGCGGGCCATCATAAAGTGACAAGTGTGGATGATCCAAACCAAGCGCTCGCAAAAGCTGCCGATACATCCGCACCGTTTGAACTCATCATCATTAGTCTTGAACAGGAGAAGTTTGATGGTTTGCGCCTATGTTCGCAGCTTCGTTCATTAGAGGCCACGCGGCAAACACCAATTTTGATCTTGGTTGAACCGGATGACCAACCACGATTGTTGCGCGCACTTGATATGGGTGTGAATGATTATTTGTTGCGTCCGGTTGATCGGCAAGAGTTGCTGGCGCGGGTTAATACACAAGTGAAGAGGTGGCGTTATACCGAGCAACTGCGATCAAGTGTGAAAGCTTCGATCGAACTTGCGGTTACTGATTCATTGACTGGCCTTTACAATCGTCGTTATCTCGAGACGCATCTTACGAGCTTGATTGATCATTTCATCAATCGTGGCAAAACGCTTGCTGTTTTGGCGGTTGATGTTGATTTCTTTAAACCAATTAATGATACTTATGGCCATGATGTAGGCGATAAGGTTTTACAAGAACTAGCGGTGCGGATTCGTGAAAATACGCGGACGATTGACCTTTGTTGCCGCACCGGTGGGGAGGAATTCGTTTTGGTTCTGCCGTCAACAAATATGATGGCCGCACAGGTTATTGCAGAACGTTTGCGCCGATCAATAGCGTCGAGGTCTTTCACTGCGGGGCCGTCGCAAGGCATTCCTGTGACTGTCTCAATCGGTGTTGCCACACTTAACACTGCGGAAGACTCGCTTGAACGCTTGTTAAAGCGGGCCGATTCAGCCCTTTATGAAGCTAAGCGCGAGGGCCGTAACCGGGTTGTGCAAGCTGCGGCCTGATTTTAACAAGCTTTAATTTCTCCTTTACAAGTGCGGCAAGAATAGCCATTTCATTGGTTGGAGCTTAGTTGCGATGGCATTTGCTTTCTGCAATAATCAATTTGGTCAGATTTCTGAGGAGTTACTAAAATGGGTTCGTTATCGTGGTATCATTGGGCTTTATTTTTGGTTGTTGCGCTTGTGCTGTTTGGTGGCAAGGGCAAGGTTTCAGATCTGATGGGCGACGTGGCCAAAGGCATCAAGAGCTTTAAGAAGGGACTTGCGGACGATCCGGTCGATGTTGCTGGAACTGTTAAGACCCTTGAGCAACAGGCTGCTGATGCAGCAAAGCAAGCTGCTGAAAAAGTAAAAAGCTAAGCGCCGCAAACTTTAACGGCAAGGGCTTTGCTTCATGTTTGATTTTGGGCTGAGTTATACGCACATGCTGGTGCTTGGTCTGATTGCTTTTATGGTGATCGGCAAGAATGATATGCCCATTGTGTTGCGTCGGTTTGGTCAGTTCATGACCAAGGTGCGTTCAATGTCGCGGGAGTTTCAGGGCCATGTTGATCTGGCCATGAAAGATGCGGGTGTTGCAAATCTTAAGAATGATTTGCAAGGATTGAAATCAAATATTGACAGCGCCGTGTCAATGCCGGCGATGCAAGCAGGGCAGGTGCCGTCATCTGCCAATTACAAGACTGCTGAATTCGAAAAATTGTTCAGTTCAAGCGCAGGTGAAACGTTGGTGGCGGGCAAGCCCGTTGAAATTGATCAGGCTACCAAAGTATGACGAAAGAAGACATTGACGCCAGCGAAGCCCCGCTGATGGATCACTTAAACGAGCTGCGTAAAAGGCTCATGTGGTCTGTCGCTGGTTTTCTGGTGGCTTTGATCGGTTGTTTCTATTTTTCCACCGAAATTTTGCATATTTTAATCAAGCCATTTCGATGGGCCACAGGCACAGATATTACTTTGATTTCAATAAAGCTTCTTGGCGTATTTTTTGTGAAATTGAAGATCGCAATGTTTGGTGGATTGTTCATCGCTTTTCCGCTGATTGCTACACAGATTTATCGCTTTGTTGCACCCGGATTGTACAAGCATGAGCGCGCTGTTTTTGCGCCATATTTGTTAGCGACGCCGATTTGTTTCTTGGCAGGCGCATCACTGGTTTACTTTATGTTGCTGCCATTTGCGATTAAGTTCTTCTTCGCGGTTGGCGCTGATGCGGGCATTACGGTGATGCCGGACGTTGAGCCATATCTTGATTTTGTGATGACTTTGATTTTTGCTTTTGGATTAACTTTCCAGTTGCCCGTTGTACTCACACTTATGGGGCAGTTGGGCGTTGTGACCCATGAGCAGCTCAAGAAAGGCAGACGCTTTGCCTTTGTAGGCGTGGCCGCACTTGCTGCCATCATCACACCGCCAGACCCGTTTTCAATGTTGGCCATGATGGCCCCTTTGGCAATGCTTTATGAAGCAGCCGTATGGGCGGTGTGGCTGATTGAAAAGCGCAAGGCAAAGGCCTCATCTTCCACCGATGTGACGCCCACATAAATCTCGTTTGAGCCGCGGCCTTAAGCCCTCTATAGGGGTGGTTTGCAGTGTTCAAATCAGGTGACTTTCCATGCATGATATTAAGGCGATCCGCGATAATCCTCAGGCTTTTGATGCTGGCTTGGCCCGGCGTGGGTTAGCACCGCTTTCTGCGTCACTGCTCGCACTCGATGAACAAAAGCGCGAAACAATGCAGAAATTGCAGGACGCGCAAAGCAGGCGCAATGCATTGTCAAAAGATATTGGCATGGCCATGGGCAAGAAGGATGTGGCACTTGCGGATAAGTTGAAAGCGGAAGTGGCTGGCCTCAAGGACGCCATTGCAGCTGGTGAAGAACAAGAACGCATGCAGACTAAGGCGTTGAATGACGCGCTTGCAGTCATCCCTAATATTCCTTTGGCAGCAGTGCCGGATGGCAAAAACGAACATGATAATGTTGAAGTTCGCCAATGGGGTCAAAAGCCGCACAAGAATTTTGAGCCACAGCAGCATTTCGATATCGGCGAGGCTTTGGGGCTTATGGATTTTGAGATTGCATCAAAGCTTTCAGGTGCTCGCTTTGTCGTTCTCAAAGGCGCGCTTGCAAGGCTTGAACGTGCTTTGGCACAATTTATGATTAATCTGCATACGGATGAATTCGGCTATAGCGAGACTTACGCGCCTTATATGTTGCGTGCGGAAGCGATGTATGGTGTTGGTCAGCTGCCCAAGTTTGAAGAAGATTTGTTCAAAACGACTTCGGGCCACTATTTGATTCCGACTGCCGAAGCTTCACTTACCAATCTGGTTCGAGAGCAAGTTCTTGACGAAGCAAAGCTGCCAATCCGCATGACGGCTTACTCACCCTGTTTCCGCGCTGAAGCAGGAGCTGCGGGCAGGGATACGCGTGGCATGATCCGCCAGCATCAGTTTTCAAAAGTGGAACTGGTGTCGATCACCACGCCAGAACAGTCTGATGCTGAACACGAGCGCATGACGGGTTGTGCCGAAGAAGTTCTGAAGCGCCTCAATCTGCATTATCGCACGATTGTTCTTTGCACTGGTGACATGGGCTTTGGCTCGCGCAAGACCTACGACATTGAAGTGTGGTTGCCGGGCCAAAATGCTTACCGTGAAATTTCATCGTGTTCTCAATTTGGTGAATTTCAAGCGCGGCGC
>Ga0209069_10002096_pt1 | contig 10250 bp, 10 predicted proteins | sample Str013_2_FD_187202 | JGI IMG/M metagenome (GOLD analysis project Ga0209069, IMG submission 187202) | Freshwater sediment microbial communities in response to fracking from Pennsylvania, USA - Straight Creek_MetaG_SC_2013 (SPAdes) (version 2) | ecosystem: Environmental > Aquatic > Freshwater >...
CGGTGAGCGAGGCCGGCCGCTGCGGATAGCGATCGGCAAGTGCCCAGGCGATGCTCCCGCCCCAGTCGTGGCCGACGAGATGGAAGCGACGGTCGCCGTAGCCGCAGGCCTCAACGATCGCCATCGCATCGTCCATCAGCCGGTCGATATGATAATTCGCGGTGTCGCCCGTGTCCGGCCGCGCGCCCGGTGAATAGCCGCGCTGTCCAGGCGCAACCGCGCGATAGCCCGTGGCGCCAAGCGCTGCCACTTGCGCGCGCCAGGTGTGCATGGACTCGGCAAAACCGTGCAGCAGCAACACCAGCGGCGCACCTGGTTGGCCGGCGACGAGAGCGTCGAAGGTGAGGCCGGGGGCGGTGGTGATTTTTATCAGTTCGGGCATGGAAGCGGTTTCCGATAGAAGCCTGGTTGCGAGCGACGGCGAGCAAATGAAAGCGTTCAACTAAGTACCTCTTTCGGCTTCGCCTTCACCAAGCATGCGCATCTCGTCATGGGCGATCTACCAAAGTACACGGTCCAATCTCAGCCAGCAGCTTTTCCGGTTTTGACCCGAGCGGTCATTCGGTCTGCTGCCGAGTTTCGCAAATCCTTAGCCTCAACTTTTCTCGGGAGTGGCCTGTCTCGGTCCGTCTTCGCTGCCAAGCAACCTGTAGATCGGGTACCACCATCGCTGGCTATCGAAGGAGCGGTTGCGGTTCGCAACCCCATCGTGAGCGGCTTGGATCAGGCAAAAGAATAGAGTGATCGCAAAGAACGCTCCGAAGGCGTCGAGCCAATTTCTGACTTCCGGCTTCGTCCAGGCCCGAAGGCGGCGCAAGTAGGACATCGCGGCTATATATCCTGATCCAAAGGCTACCCCAGTTGGCAATCTCTTTCATTTCGAATCAAGCGTCTTGTCGCCTATTGCACCTTTTCGGACGTACCCGTTGAGAATGTCCGTTGCAAAGGGGCCGACACTTCCGGGTCTGACCCAACCAGCACATCGGGCCCAATCAGAAACGGATGCCGATTCCGGCCATTTCTTACTCGCCGCTCCGTCGCAAAATGCTAGGCTTAAGGCATTGCACAAGGCGTGGTCCTTACGGGGATACATGAAACGACGAGAGTTCATCACGCTTCTCGGCGGCGCGCTCGCGACGTGGCCGCAGGTCGTGCGCGCGCAGCAGGCACTGCCGGTGATTGGATTTCTAAACAGCGCATCGTCCGCCCAGTATGCGCGCATGGTGACGGCGTTCCGCGAAGGTCTGAGCGATGCCGGATACGTCGAGGGCCAGAACGTTGTGATCGAGTTCCGCTGGGCGGATGGCCAGTATGATCGACTTCCCGCATTGGCCGCCGATCTGGTTCGCCGCCGGATTGCCGTGATCTTTGCGAATACGCCTGGAGTGCAGGCGGCAGCGGTGGCGACAACGACGATCCCAATCGTCTTCGCTGTTTCAGGTGACCCGGTCAAGGATGGTCTGGTCGCCAGCTTAAACAGGCCGGGCGGCACCGTCACGGGCGTTACCCAAACGAATGTCGAGGTGACGCCGAAGCGGCTGGAATTGCTGCACGAGTTGGTCCCCACTGCGAACATCATGGCGCTGCTGGTCAACCCGACCGGTCCCACTCTTGCCGAAGCCGCGTCGACAAACTTGCAGGCGGCGTCCCGCACCCTCGGGCTGGAGCTTGCAATACTAAATGCCAGTACCGAGCGCGATTTTGATGAAGTCTTCGGAAAGCTGTTCCAATTGCGCGCGGGCGGGCTCGTCATTGGCAGCGATCCGTTCTTTACCAGCCAAAGCGAGCGGCTCGCCGCGCTGAGCGTCCGCCACGCGGTGCCAACAATCTACCAGTATCGCGAGTTCGCCGTGGCCGGTGGCTTGTTGAGTTATGGCGGCAGTATTACGGATTCGTATCGTCTGGGTGGCGTCTACACCGGGCGGATTCTCAAGGGCGCAAGGCCGGCCGACTTGCCGGTGCAGCAGTCCACCAAGGTCGAACTGATCGTCAATCTCAAGACGGCCAAGGCGCTCGGTATCACCGTTCCGCTTTCGCTGCTAGGCCGCGCCGACGAGGTAATCGAATGAAGCGGCGTGAGTTCATAGCGGGACTCGGAGGCACTGCCGTGGCATGGCCGCTCGCCGCGCAAGCGCAGAAGCCGATGCCGGTAATAGGGTTCCTCAATAGCGCAGCGCATGAAAGATATACGGCGTTCGTAACAACCTTCCTGCAAGGATTGAAGGAAGCCGGATATATCGACGGTCAGAACGTAAAGATCGAATACCGCTGGGCGGAAGGCCAATATGATCGGCTGCCTGCCTTGGTCGCCGATCTGGTTCAACAGCGGGTGACTGTGCTTGCCGCGACCAGCACTTCTGCGGCACTCGCCGCAAAAGCAGCCAAACTCACAATTCCAGTGGTCTTCACCACCAGCGGCGATCCGGTGAAGATCGGCCTCATCGACAATCTCAATCGACCAAGCGGCAACATTACGGGCGCAACGCAATTGAATGTGGAGATGGGGCCGAAGCGGCTTGAGTTGCTGCACGAGCTGCTGCCCACGGCGACCATCATGGCGCTCCTCGTCAACCCGACCAATCCCATCGCCGAGACATTGTCGAGAGACATGCGGGCGGCGGCCCGCAGCCTCGGACTACAGCTTCATGTCCTCGATGCAAGCACCGAACGCGATCTCGATACCGTCTTCGCAACGTTGATCCAACTGGGCGTAAGCGGGCTTGTGATCGCCAGCGCCGATGGATTCTTCAACAGCCGTGTCGAACAACTGGCCGCGTTAACGGTCCAGCACGCGGTGCAGACTATCTACCAGAATCGAGATTTTGCTGCGGCCGGCGGCCTTATGAGCTATGGGGGCAATAACAAGGAGTCTTACCGCACGGCTGGCATCTACACCGGTCGCATCCTTAAGGGAGAAAAGCCGGAAGACCTGCCGGTGCAGCAGGTCACAAAAATCGAGATGATCGTCAATCTGAAGACCGCCAAGGCGCTCGGCGTCAATATACCGCTGACGCTACTCGGCCGCGCCGATGAGGTGATCGAATAAAGCGCCATTTGCTGCAGCGCGTGAGTCTGCTTGTGGACTTTTCACGTGGCGCGATGTCTGACCGAAGTTCGGAATGTTTAGCTATGGTTGATGGCACCGCCGCCGTCTCGATTCTCATCGAGCGCATCGCATGTTGCGGAGAGCAACGAATTGCAGTCCTGATTGCATAAGGAAGCCTGTTTTACCTGGTGCGGGCGGTGGGACTCGAACCCACACGACGTTGCCATCGAGGGATTTTAAGTCCCTTGCGTCTACCAGTTCCGCCACGTCCGCGTGCCTGTTTCATAACGGTTTTTCGCGTTCGGGCAACGAATGTTTTGCAGATCGTCCCTTGCGTTTCGCAAATCAGGTTCGCGGGCCGTTCCCGGAGCTATTTCAGATCTGCCTTGTGCTGATGCCGCGGGACCGTTCGAGACGCGGACATTCGCCGAAGATGCAGCCAACAGGGGGGTGCGCCACGCCTATCTCCTGAAAGAAGAAGCCCGACCATCGGCAGTGACCTTCGCAGAAAGCAGCGGTGCGGTGCTTCAGCGCTCCTCCATCTGAATGCACCCAGACGTGTAGCGCGATCTCCCGTTATTTGTATTGCGGCAACGACCCGAACCCCATCCTTGCGACCGTCCCGCTTATCGCAATGCCGGTGCATCATTGCATCGGTATGATCAGGACAGTGACGGATCAGCGACGACCGCGCTGTTTCCAGGGAACAACCAATTTTCTGTCAGAGGCCGGTGGAGCGCGCTGCAGAAATCGGGCACCGATCTATCGGCGGCACCGATTTAGAACGCACGTGCGCGGGCCGCGCTGCGGACATATTGCGGACACGGCCACGCAACCGAATTGCGCCCTTGGTCCGGATCGTGAGGAAGCCTGATTTTGCCTGCTGCGGGCGGTGGCAATAGAACCCACACGACGTTGCCATCGGGAAGTCCCTTGCGTCTTCCAGTTCCGCCACGTCCGCTTTGGTCGCCAGATCAGGTACTTAGCGCGTTTCCCGGCCAGGTGGAATTGGGGTAGGCTTTGGGAAAGCGCGCTTCTTCTATTTTGGAGCGCGCGGCTCATGGCAAAGCCTCAATGCGGACATCTGCGCCTGCTTTACGCAACTTCAAGGTTGTCCATTTACGAAGGTCGCATGATCGCTCGAGATTCCCAATGCCGGCCATTGCTGCGTCCCGCTACTGTCATGGCGCTGCTGCTATTTGGCATCGGCCTTGGCGGCTGCGCCGATATGAGCGACAACCTGACCGTCGCCTTTGCCGATCCCGCCAAATACGAACTGTACGAGTGCAAGCAATTGGAGGCCGAGCGCAAAAATCTCGCCCTCCGCGCCGCGGAGTTGCAGGGCCTGATGGCGAAGGCCGAGACCGGCGTCGCCGGTTCTGCCGTGGTCGAACTCGCCTATCGCAGCGAATACGTCTCGCTGCGCGGGCAAACCAAATTTGCCGACGAAGCCTGGCAACGCAACAAATGCCAAGCCTCCGCGCCAACAGCGGCTGCGCCGGCGGCATCGTCGCCGCCGCCCGCAAACGTCAGGGGGGCGCGGCCGCCGGTTCGCTCCGGCAGCACGGTCCAATAAGCGAAACAGTCAACCGCCCGCCCGCGCACGTCGCGAGGCCGTCTCACGCCCGCCAGTCGTAAATCCAGTCCTGTCGCGCCAGCATGCGCCGCGGACCCATCGCCTTGATCGCGAGGTCGCGTGCGAAAGCCATGGGGCCCGTGAGGTGGTAGATTCGCCCCGCCTGCCGCGCGGTGCGTTGGACACGCGACACACGCGAGTCGCGCAGGCGTGCGTACCGTTTGAGCGCAGCCGGAATGCCCGTGGCATTTTCCCCAACACCCTCACCGAGGCATTTGGCGAGGACCGCCGCATCCTCGATTGCCATTCCGGCGCCTTGCGCGGCAAACGGCAGCATCGCGTGCACGGCATCTCCCAACAGCGCGACCGCGCCACCGGTCCACTCGCAGCCGTCGGGTATTGTGAACAGGGCCCATTTCCGCCAGCCATCGACCGCGCCGATCATCATCCGCGCGGGGCCCGGCCATCCCGGCGACGCGAACGCATTCTTGATTTCGTTTGCCTCGCCGGGTGTGCTCCAGCCAGGCCGGTTCCATGTGTCCGGCACGACGGCAACGACGTTGATCCGGCTCCCGCCCGAGATCGGATAGGCGACAAGATGCGCATCCGGTCCCATCCAGAGCTGGACCCGGCGCGAAGTGTATTCGCGCGGCAATTGCGTGGCTTCGAGCGTGCCGCGCCAGGCGATCAGCCCGGAGAACTGCGGCTGCACCTTCGGAAACAACTGATGCCGGACCGTGGACCAGATTCCGTCGGCGCCGACCAGCGCCAGCGCCAGTTCCTGCTGGCGCGTCATGCCGCTACGCTGGACCACGGTCAATCCCTTGGCGTGGGCTGCGACGTCCTCGAACTGGCAGCCGAGCCGCAAGTCGATATCGGGATTGTCGTTGACGTGCGCCTGCAGCGTCGCCTGCAGATCGGCCCGATGCACCACCCAATAGGGCGCACCGGCGCGAAACGTTGCGGCTTCGCCGAGCGGCATGCGGGCGACCTCACCGCCGCTTCGCGCGCTCATCAGGCTGATGGCGTCGGGGATGACGGCGCGCGCCGCCAGCCGCGGCTGCAATCCGAGGTCGATCAGTACGCGACTGGCGTTGGGCGAGAGCTGCAGGCCGGCGCCGGCTTCCTCGAGGCGCTCGGCTTTTTCAAGAACGATGACGCGAAAGCCTTGTCCCGCGAGCGCAAGCGACGCCGTCAACCCTCCGATGCCAGCACCAGCGACGAAGATGGTGCGTGAAGCGGCCACCGGCCGATCAGGCGACTTTATCTTTTACGATGCAATCGGGCGGCCGTGATTCGCCGGCGCCGAGATCGGCGGCGAAACGATAGAGAGTCGAGCAATAGGGGCAAATGATCTCGTTGTCGTTGCCCAAGTCGAGGAAAACATGCGGGTGATCGAAAGGCGGATTGGCGCCCACGCACATGAACTCTTGCGAGCCGATCTCGATGACCGAAACACCGGCATCGTTGTGAAAGTGCGGAACGACATGGTCGGACATCGTATTCACCTTGAGTGGCAATGGAAGCGGACGCAAACAACAAGACGCAGCAGGGTGGAAATACCGCGCGCACCATAGTTACGGGTGTAGTTGATTCCTAGAGCCCCGGCCGCTCATGTGCTCATGCAAATTCGACACAATCTTGTCGTCCCAGAAAAGCCCTTCTTTCGTCGGGGCTGTTGTGTCTTAAAAGCGGCACACCATCTGATGGAAGCGGGAACATCGGGGTTTTCGGCATGAAACGGTCGCGTATCGGTTTGGGCTTGGCTGGCACGGCGGTGTGCGCGGTAGCGTGCGCGCTGCTGTGGCCGCATGCGCGCGACGCCGCCGCGATTCTGGCCGCGCAGGACGACCCGGCAGAACTCGCCGATATCCAGCTCAATTCTGCTCTGCGGAATAACAAGGCTGTGGTGGAGCAGAAGATTGAGGCTGCGCTCGCCGCAAACGACGCCGATCTTGCCGGCAGCTTTGTCGAGCTTGCCAGGGAAAAAAACATTGCCCTCACCGACGATCTTTCGGGGCGGGTGAGTGAGGCCGTCGTGGAGGAAAACTCGTCGTTGCATTTTGCCAGGCGTTTCGCCACCGGGCTTGTGACCGGAAACGCCGACGATGTCGCGAGCATGTCGGGCACGGTCGCCGGCGATCTGTTCGTGTTCGGTGACATCCGGGACGTGGTGCGCGAAGGCAAGCACCTCGCGATGGGCGAGGACACCGATCGGCTGGTGCTGGGCCTGGCCATCGCGGGCCTCGCCGTGACGGCGGCGACTTACGTGTCCATCGGCGGCGTGGCGCCAGTGCGCGCCGGCCTTACGCTGGTCAAGGATGCCCGAAAGGTCGGCCGGTTGGGCGAAGGGCTCACGGAATGGGCCGGCCGCTCGGCCCGCGGCATGGTCGATGCGCCGATGCTGCAAAATGCGGTCGCGTCCGGCTCGGTCATGCGGCCGGGTCAGACCGTCAGCGCGATAAGAGCCGCCTTCCACGCCGAGAAGGCCGGCGCGCTGGTCCGACTTGCGAAGGATGTCGGACGCATCGGTGAAAAGGCCGGCGCGCGCGGCGCGCTGGATACGCTGAGAATAGCCGAGAGCCCAAAGGATGTCGCGCGCGCCGCACGGCTTGCGGAGTCCAAAGGCGGCCAAACCCGCGCGATCATGAAAGTGCTGGGCCGCGGCGCGTTGCTGCTGGCGGCAGGTGCGTTCGATCTCACGCTATGGGTGTTCGGCGCTTTGCTGGCGCTGTTCGGCTTGCTGTCGTCGATCAAATCCACCACCGAACGCCTGACCATGTCGTGGCTGCTTCGCAAGAAGGCGCGGCGGTTACAAATGGCGGCTGCGGCTCAGCCGGCCGTGGCGGTCGTCGGTCTGCCCGACTAGACGGCTGGCGTTCGATTACCGTCGCTTTCAATAATACGGAATGGCCAATGCCGAGTTTTCATAACGGCGCAGTTGAAATTGCCTACCTCGACGAAGGCGAGGGCGATCCGATTTTGCTCGTGCACGGCTTTGCCTCGACCAAGAATGTGAACTGGGTCTATCCGACCTGGGTCTCGGAATTGAAGAAAAACGGCCGCCGGGTCATCGCGCTCGACAATCGCGGTCATGGCGAGTCCGGCAAGCTTTACGATTCCGAGCAATATCACATTCCCACCATGGCCGGCGACGTCAGCGCGCTGATGGATCATCTGAGAATCGAACGCGCCGATATGATGGGCTACTCGCTCGGCGCGCGGATGACGGCCTGGCTCGCGCGGAGCCAGCCGCAGCGGCTGCGTTCGGCGATTTTCGGCGGCATCGGAATTGGCCTGATCGAGGGCGGCGGCCCCGGCGAAAACGTCGCGGAAGCGCTGGAGGCGTCGTCGCTTGACGAGGTGACCGATCCGGTGGGGCGGACCTTTCGTGCCTTCGCGGACCAAACCCGCTCCGATCGCCGGGCGCTCGCCGCCTGCCTGCGCGGCTCGCGGCGCCTGATGACCAGAGAAGAAGCCGCGGGGATCGCGGTGCCCGTCCTGATCGCGGTAGGTACGTTGGACGAAATCGCGGGATCGGCCGCAGCGCTCGGAAAAATCATCCGGGGTGCGCAGGTGCTCGACATTCCCAACCGCGACCACATGCGGGCGGTTGGCGACAAGGTCTACAAAACCGGCGTGCTGAATTTTTTATCCGGTCGCCCGTGATTGCCATTCCCGGACGGCTTGATTTCCTGGAAATCCCAACCATTTTGAACCAGCGCTTTGAGTGAAGGCGGGTTTCGGCCGGCGTGAGAAAATGTGCCGCTTCAATGTTTTAGCGCGCATTTGAGGCAAGGGCCGGCGTTCATCTTTACCCTAGGGGCGTCGGGAGCATTTTCCGGCCAAGTCGTGCTATAGTGTACGACGGCAACAATCGAACTTGCGAGAGCAGCACATGGCTATGCATCAGATCAGTCCGCAGGGTGCGAAACTGTCCGCGCTCGATCCGATCTGGGATCGCGTGCGCAACGAGGCGGAGGACATCGTTCGCCGCGAGCCCGAGCTGGCGTCTTTCATATATTCGACCGTGCTCCACCACGAACGGCTGGAGGATTCGGTGGTCCATCGCCTTGCCGAGCGTCTCGACCATTCGGCGCTGTCGGGCGATTTGATCCGGCAAACCTATGACGAAGCGCTGCGCGACGATCCCGATCTCGGCAATGCCTTCCGCGCCGATATGGTGGCGGTGTATGACCGCGATCCCGCGACCTCGCGTTTCATCGATCCGCTGCTCTACTTCAAGGGATTCCACGCTCTCCAGACTCATCGCTTGGCGCACTGGCTTTATCAAAAAGGCCGCAAGGATTTCGCATATTATCTGCAGAGCCGGTCGTCGGCGGTCTTCCAGACCGACATCAATCCCGCAGCCAGGATCGGCCGCGGCATCTTCCTCGATCACGCCACCGGATTCGTGGTCGGCGAGACCGCAGTAATCGAAGATGACGTCTCGATCCTGCACGGCGTTACGCTTGGCGGCACCGGCAAGGAAAACGAGGACCGCCATCCCAAAATCCGCCATGGCGTATTGATCGGGGCGGGTGCGAAGATCCTCGGCAATATCGAGGTCGGCCATTGCGCCCGCATTGCCGCGGGCTCGGTCGTGGTCAAGCCGGTTCCTCACAATGTGACAGTGGCGGGGGTTCCCGCCAAGATCGTCGGCGAGGCCGGTTGTGCCGAGCCGTCACGCACCATGGATCAAATGATCAACGCGATCGGACTGTGATTCCCTTGCGCTTATTCCGCGGCAGCATGCCCTCGGACATGATCCGAGGGCAGATGCGTGTCTTGAGCACGCGCAAGTTAAAGGTCGATTGAAACGCACGCACGATTTCTGCAAGTTGGGCTGGCAGTTCGCTTCGTCCCGTCCTAAGACTTCTCGAAACCTATAATCGCATTGGAGATCGCCGTGGACGTTCAGGAAGTCAGGAAACTCGACGCCTATCTCAAGCGCCTGTTCGGCAACCAGAAAATTCGCGTTGTGCCGCGTCCGAAAAAGGACGATTCGGCCGAGGTCTATATCGGCGAGGAATTCATCGGCGTGCTGTTCGTCGATGACGAAGACGACGACCGCTCGTTCCAATTTCAGATGGCAATCCTCGAGGACGATCTTCTCGAGCAGGGCTGAGGCTTTTTAGCTTGCTGCTTGCACGTCACTGCGAGGAGCCGCTCTGGCGGGATCGCAATGACGGAGATCCGGAATATTCACGCCTTCGGCCCGCGCAATTGCGCGGTCAACCGGTCCATCGCGTTGGCCACGTCGCGCCATTGCGCAAGCCAGCTCCGCGGAAAACGAAATGTCAGATCGGCGCCGTCGATGCGGCGCTCGCTCAGGCACATCCCGGGGGTCGCGGCGTCGCGCGTGCAGCGCGCGCTGAGGTTGGGCGCGCTCGCAAAGAACAGATCTTCGTTGCTGTAAGGCGTGCCGTCCCGAAACGCGCGCATCGCCAGCCCGTCTTGCCCGGGCGTCGAGGCCTGTTCGAGGTAGCGCGGATAAATCGTACGGACACGGGTGTCCGGCGCCAGCGTGTCATGATGCGCCGATATCGACAGGAAGATCCGGTCGATCGGCTGTACCGCCTCTTCCACGGCATCGGCGCTGACATGCATCGGCGCGTCGGGAGCCTC
>Ga0209069_10002097_pt1 | contig 10246 bp, 4 predicted proteins | sample Str013_2_FD_187202 | JGI IMG/M metagenome (GOLD analysis project Ga0209069, IMG submission 187202) | Freshwater sediment microbial communities in response to fracking from Pennsylvania, USA - Straight Creek_MetaG_SC_2013 (SPAdes) (version 2) | ecosystem: Environmental > Aquatic > Freshwater >...
CCGTTTATTCACTGCGCCTTCTACGGCGGCATGAACATCGCGGAGAACGGCAGCGCCGAGCAAAAGGCGGAACTGCTGCCCAGGCTGGCGAAGGGCGAATTGCTTTTTGCCTATGGACTGTCGGAGCCCGACGTCGGCGGCGATCTCGCCAGCGTCAAGACGCGCGCGCGGATCGAGGGCGACAGCATCGTCGTCAACGGCGCCAAGCGCTGGTGCACCGGCGCCGATTGGGCGGACTATATCTATTGCCTCGTCAACAGCGACGCGAGCGTGGCGAAGCGCCAGGGGCTGAGCTTCCTGCTCATTCCGCCCAAGACGCCAGGCATCACGATCACGCCGATCGAACATGTGAATCTCAGATACACCGCCTCCTGCGACGTGCATTTCGACGAGGTGCGCTTGCCGCTCGGCGCCATCGTCGGGGGCCGCGAGAAATGGGGGCAGGGGTGGAAGATGCTCGCCGGGCGCGCGCTCGACGTTGAGAAGCTCGAGGTCGCGGCCGTCACCTTCGGCATCGCGCAAGCCGCGGTCGAAGAGGCGTGGGCTTATGCGCAAGAGCGGGTGCAGTTCGGCAAACCGATCGCCGCCCATCAAGCGATCCGCCACAAGCTGGTCGGTGCGCGCACGCGATTGGAGGCCTGCCGTCTGATGCTCTACAACGCCGCGCGGCTTGCCCATGAAGACCGGCCGTGCGCGGTCGAAAATTCGATGGCAAAACTCTTCATCGCCGACACCGCCGTCGAGATCGCGCTCGCCTGTCAGCAGATCATGGGCGCCTATGCGCTGTCGGACGCCTACGACATGGACCGCCACGTGCGCGACCTCCTCGGCATGCCGATCGTCGGCGGCTCGTCGGACATGCAGCGCAATAATTTGGCAAGCCTGTGGCGGCTGCCGGCGTAGCTCGCGTTTCCTCTCCCTCGCCTTCGAGGGAGAGGCAGCTCGCGAAGCGAGCGTGGTGAGGGAGCAAACCTCGCCGTGCACTCAGCCCAGTTTGTCGTCCTCCCTCACTACACTCGCGCGAAGATGCGCTCGTTGCCTCCCTCCGAAGGGGAGGGAGAGGCAATAGTCGAAGGGCGATTCCCGGCATCAGGCAAGCTTGATGGACATTACAAGACCTTGAGATTTTACGCGTGAAAGGGGCGCTAAGGCTCGTTTTTGACTTTCAATGTCTCAGCGGTGATGGTCTGCCATTGTCGCCGGTCCACTGCTGCGTTTGAGGATTCATGGACGCGTTTCAACGCCTGGCTTTGCGTGGCCTCACGGTAGCCGCGCAAGCGGTCCTCGTACTCGGATTTTGCTCTTTCCAGCAATTGGCGTTGGCCGACGGCGCACCGGCCTATTTGTCGTGGCCGCAAGATCACAGCGACGTCAAGCCCGATCCCGCCGTGCGTTACGGCGTGCTGGCCAACGGCATGCGCTACGAGATCTTGCACAACGCTCAGCCGGAGGGCGTCGCCTCGGCCCGCTTGCGTATCGCGACCGGCTCGCTGCAGGAAGCCGACGCGCAACGCGGCATCGCGCATTTCATCGAGCACATGGCCTTCAACGGCACCAAGAATTATCCCGAAGGCGAGTTTTTCAAGATTTTGCAGCGCATGGGGCTGTCGATCGGACCGCACGTCAACGCCGCCACCGATTTCGGACAAACGACCTATTCCTTCGACGTTCCCGGCAACGACGACGAAACACTCGGCGTGGCGCTGAAGATGCTGCGCGAGATGGCGGACCGGCTGTTGCTCGATCCGGCGGCGATCGATCGCGAGCGCGGCGTTATCCAATCCGAGGAGCGCAGCCGCGCCGGCGCGGACCTGCAAGCGGCGCTGGCGCGGCTCAATCTCTGGTTCGAGGGCCAGCGTTATGCGGTTCGCTTCCCGATCGGCGACATGGCGATCGTGCGCGGCGCCAACCGCGAACTCTTGGCCGACTACTATCATCGCTTTTACCGGCCGGAACGGGCGCTGCTGGTCGTCGTCGGCGACGTGAACCCCACGGAGATCGAAGCCAAGCTGCGGGCGCAATTTTCCGATTGGTCGCAGCCCGGCGAGCCCGGGCGCGATCCCGATTTCGGCCGCGTCAAACATCGCGGGCTGACCGCGGGCCACATGACGGATCCGAGTTTGCCGGAATCGGCAACGATCAGCTGGATTCAGGCCAGTCCGGCGGTCGGCGATTCACGCGCGCTGCGGCGCGAGAGCAATTTGCGCGCCGTCGCCTTCTCGACGCTGAACCGCCGGCTCAGCCGTATCGCCCGGCAGAGCAACGCGCCCTTCATCGGCGCGACGATCGAGCGTGAGGTGTTGGCGGATGCCGGCATCGTCGCGACCCTCGGGGTGAGCGCGCGCACAGGCCAATGGGAGCCGGCGATGGCGGCGGCCGAGCAGGAGTTGCGCCGGGCGCTGACGTTCGGCTTGACGCAGGCCGAGGTCGATCGCGAGGCGGCCGAGAACGGCGCGCCATTCCAGCTCGCCGCCGCCAACGCGACAAACCGGCGCAACGGCGCGCTGGCAACCGAGTTGGTGGAGTCCTTTGGCGCGCGTGTCGTCGTCACCGACCCGCGCCTCGATCTCGAATATTACCGGGCGGACGTGAAGGGCTTGAAGGCGGCCGACGTCAGCGCCGTTCTGCGCGCGACGTTCGCAGGCGAAGGGCCGGTCATCTTCCTCTCCGGTCCGATGGCCGTCACCGATGACGCCATACGCGCGGCTTATCTGCGCACGACCGCGGTCGCCGTCGCCGCGCCGGCGGCCGGAGCCGAGAAGAAGTTCACCTATACCAATTTCGGCCGGCCGGGTGTGGTCGCCGAACGCCGCCACATCGCCGATATGGACGCAACGTCGGTGCGCTTTGCCAACGGTGTAAAGCTCAACATCAAGGCGACCACCTACGAAAACGACAAAGTCGGCGTCACCGTCCGCTTCACCGGCGGCTATCTGGCAATGGCGCAGAGCAAGCCCGGGCTGGGCTGGGCGCTGCCGTTCGCCTTTGTCGAAGGGGGCCTCGGCCGTCTCGACAAGCAGGAACTGGAACTGACCGAGCCCGGACGCTTCGCCGGGGTGACGATGGATCTCGACGAAGACGCCTTCGAGCTCAGCGGTCAGACCGTCGATCGGGACCTGCTGCTGCAGCTGCAAATTCTCGCCGCCTACATGGTCGATCCGGCATACCGCTCCGACGGGCTCGAACGGCTTCAGGTGACCGGGGAGGAGATGACGCAGCAATTGGTGGCCAGCCCCACGGGCGTTCTCGACCGCGAACTCTCCGCCAACCTGCACGACAACGATCCGCGCTGGCTCTATCCGACGCCCGAGCAAATGCGGGCCATTTCGATGGCGGACGTGCGCGCGGCCCTGACCCAGCCATTGGCTTCGGCGCCGATCGAAATCACCATCGTCGGTCAGCTCAAGGTCGATGCCGCGATCGACGCCGTGGCCAAAACGTTCGGCGCCTTGCCGCCGCGCGCCGCGAGCTACCCGCTGCCGGACGGCGCGCGCGACGTGCATTTTCCCAAGACGAGCCGCAAACTCGAATTTGCCCACACGGGACGCGCCGACCAAGCGATCGCCTGCGCCGCCTGGCCGGCGCCCGACTTCTATTCCAACGTTCGCGCCTCGCGCGCCGAAAGCCTCTTGCGTGAAATGCTGGAGATACGCTTGACCGAAGAATTCCGCGAGGTGCAGGGCGCGACCTATGTGCCGTTTGCGCAGGATTGGGCCTCTTCCGTCATCAAGGGCTACGGCTTCCTGGCGACCGGCGCGGAAACGCGCCCCGATCAAGTCGACGCTTTCTTCCAGACGCTCGACAAAATCGAAGACGAATTGAGGAGCGGCCGCTTCTCCGACGACCTGGTGGCACGGGCGCGCAACCCGGCCCTCACCAAACTCTACGCCGAGCGGACCACCAACGGCTTTTGGCAGGGGGCTCTTTCCAACGTCCAGACGGATGAACGGAGCTTGGCGACCATCCGCTCGCTCGTGCCCGACGTCGAAACCATCAAGCGCGACGAGATCGTCGCGGCTGCCAAGCTTATTTTCGACGAAAGGCGGCGCATCGATCTGCGCATCCTGCCGAAGAAATAGCGCCGCGCGGCCGAGCAACGCGACAAACTCAAAACCCTCTCCCTCCAAAGAGAAGGGAGAGGAGCAATCCTCAACCGATTGATATGACGCGTATGAACGTGCGAGGGGCAATGATGAATCCGACGATGCGCAAGGGCGCAATCTTATCCTTTGTGTTGCTGGTGCTCGCGGCTTGCGCCGGTCTGGCGCCGAACGCATTGCAACCGTCGAGCGCGCCGGACTATCTCTCCTGGCCGCACGAACAGAGCGATCTCAGGCCCGACGCCAACGTGCGCTATGGGATGCTGGCGAACGGCATGCACTACGCGCTGATGCGCAACGGCGAGCCGCAAAATACCGCCAGCATCAGATTGCGCATCGCGGCCGGATCGCTCGAGGAAGCCGAAAACCAAAGAGGTCTCGCCCATTTCCTCGAACACATGGCCTTCAACGGTTCGAAGAATTTTGCCGAAGGCGAGGCGGTCAAGGCGCTGCAACGCAAGGGACTGGCGTTCGGGGCGCATACGAATGCGCATACCGGACTGCAGGAGACCGTGTACCTGCTCGAACTGCCGGCCGTCGACGACGGCACAATGGGAACGGCCCTGCGCTTCATGCGCGACGTCGCGGACGGATTGACGCTCGACCAAGGCGCGATCGATCGCGAGCGCGGCGTCATCATTTCGGAGGAGCGCCAAGGCGATTCACCCGAGCGGCGGGCCTTCAACGATCGCTGGAAATCGATTTACGCCGGACACCGGGCGGCAACGCGCTTGCCGATCGGCGACATGCAGGTGGTCCGCACTGCGACGCGCGAGCTCATCGGCGACTTCTACAGTCGCTATTATCGCCCGGAACGTGCGACGCTCGTGCTCGTCGGGCAGTTCGACCTCGACACTATGGAGGCGAAAGTCAAAGCCGGGTTCGGTGATTGGCAGCGCGGAACGCAAGCCGATGGGGCGTTCGGCGCAGTCGATCATCCGCCGCTGCGCGCCGCCGACCATGTCGAGCCCAACTTGCCCGACGATGTCGTCCTGAGCTGGATCTCAAGTCCCGACGACGCCCCCGACACCGGCGAAAACAGGCGCGTTCGCGATATCCGCGACCTCGGCTTGGCCGTGGTCAATCGCCGGCTCGGCCGCGTCGGGCGCCAAGCCGGCGCGCCGTTCGTTTCCGCGCAGGCGTCTCGCGGCGTATTGCGCGGCATTGCGACGATCGCGACGCTCTCGCTAAACGCCCGCCCGGGTCATTGGCGGCAAGGTCTGGCGGAAGCGGAGCAGGAGCTGCGGCGTACGCTGCAATTCGGCGTCCGCCAAGATGAGATCGACCGCGAGATCACGGTACTCAAGGCGCAACTCGACGATGCCGCCGCGAAGGCCGACACCCGCTACAACAAGGCGCTGGCCGATGCGATCATCGACAACGTCAGCGAGCGTGGGGTCTTCACGCACCCGCGCGACGATGTCGCTCTTTTTGCGCGAAGCGTTCATGACCTCACCGCGGCGACGGTGACGGCGGCATTGCGGAATTGTTTCGACGGCGATCCATCGCTGATCTTCGTCTCCAGCGGACAGGCGATCGAGGGCGGCGAGGCAGAAGTGCGCGCCGCCTATTTGAGCGGGCACGCCGTCGCCGTCGCCGCCGAGCCCGAGATCAAGGCCAAGGACTTTCCCTACACCGCCTTCGGCACGCCGGGAACCGTCGCCAGCCGCCAAGAGGTCGGCGATCTCGGCGTCACGCTGGTGCGCTTTGCAAACGGCGTTCGGCTGAACGTCAAGCCGACGTCATTTGAGAAGGACACGATCGGCGTCAAAGTCCGCTTTGCCGGCGGCTATCTGGCGCTGCCGCGCAAATCCATCGGCCTCTATTGGGCCTTGGCGTTCGGTTTTAGCGAAGGCGGCTTGGCAAAACTGACGGCGGAAGAGCTCGAGCAGACGCTTGCCGGGCGCATCGCGGGCGCGGATTTGTCGCTCGACGAGGACGCGTTCGAACTTGCCGGCAACACCAACGATCGCGATTTGAATCTGCAGCTGCAATTGCTTGCCGCCTATGCGACGGACCCGGCCTATCGCGGGCAGGGATTGGCCCGCCTGCAGGGCGCCGCCGAGAATTACCTCAAGCAATATTCCTCAAGTCCGGGACGCGTGCTGTCGCGCGAAATCGGCGCCATCGTCCGTTCGAGCGACCCGCGCTGGCGCTTCCCGAGCCTTGCCGAGATCCAAACGATTGCGATGCACGACATCGAGGCCGTGATGGCGCCGGCAAAGCCTCAGCGCCTGCAATTCTCGCACGAGGGCCGCGCCGATCAAGCGGTGGCCTATGCCGGTTGGGCCGGGCCGGACTTTGCGTCGAACCCGCGACTGGCGCGCACCGTCGTCCTCATGCGCGATATGATCAAAGTCCGCCTGACCGACGAATTTCGCGAAAAGCAAGGAGCGACCTATTCGCCGTTCGCCTCGAGTTGGGCGTCGGGGAGCATTCCGGGCTTCGGCTATATCTCAGCCGGCAGCGAAACCCCGCCGGCGCAAGTCGAGGCGTTCTATCAAACGCTCGATCGTATCGCGAAGGATCTGCGCGGCGGTAACTTCGACGACGATCTCATGACACGCGCGCGCAAGCCGATCGTCGAAACCGCCCAGAAAGATCGCCGGACGAACAATTACTGGTCCAATGCGATCGAGAGTGCCCAGTCGCAGCCCTGGACGATCCCGGCGATCCGCAGCTACTTCGACGATTTGGGAAGCATCAGCAAGGACGAGATCGTCCGTGCGGCCAATAAATATCTAACGGACGCCCGCCGGATAGAGGTGCGCATTCTGCCGAAGAAGTAGTTGGCGACCTGCGCGCGAACGGTTGCCTTGCGCCGGTAAATTTCTCTGCGTACGGAGACCTCCACCGCCGAGGCCGCCATGCCAATTCGGCGCGGCTGCGAGTATGCTCTTGGCCATTCGACACCATAGGGAAAGACGACCATGCGCCGCGAGCTCGATACGGGCACAAACGATCTCCTCGCCCACGTGGAGGACAACATTGCGACGTTGACGATGAACCGACCGGAAAGGCGCAACGCGCTGTCGGGCGCGATGCTTGAAGCGCTCAGCCGAATGTTGGCTCAGTGCGAAACAGACGCCGGCATCGCCGTCGTTTTGCTCACGGGCGCAGGTGGCGCCTTCTGCGCCGGCGGCGATGTCAAGGGAATGGCGGCGCGCGAGGACGGTGCGGCGGCCGATGACCTGGACACACGCATCCATCGCCAGCGCCTGAGCCAGCGGACGACAGCGGGCCGTCTCTACCAAATGCCGAAACCGACGATTGCAGCGCTTCCCGGTGCGGCAGCGGGCGCCGGGCTGTCGCTGGCGCTCGCTTGCGATCTGCGCGTTGCCGCCGAGACCGCCGTGATGACGACCGCCTTCGCCAAGGTCGGGTTTTCGGGCGACTATGGCGGCACCTTCTTTCTCACGCGCCTCGTGGGCAGCGCGAAGGCGCGCGAGCTCTACTATCTCTCCGACCGCGTGACGATGCCGGAGGCGGAGCGCCTCGGGTTGGTCAATTGGGTGGTGCCGGCCGAGCAATTGATGCCGCGCGCGTTGGACGTCGCACGTCGTTTGGCCGAGGGTCCTCGCATTGCCTATCGCTATATGAAGGAGAACTTGAACCGTGCGGTGGCGGGTGAGTTCGGCGATTGCCTCGATCTGGAGGCGACGCACCACGTTCATACCGGCCTCACCGAAGACCACCGCGAAGCGGCGCGCGCCTTCGTCGAAAAGCGGGCGCCGCGCTTCAAGGGCCGTTAGGCACCCCTGTCGAACCCATTGCATGCGCAGGCCCACGGCCCCACCATGTCGCCAACAACGCCACTAAGGGAGCGCTCTCATGGGAAAGAAACCGTCCGTCGCCGTCATCGGAGCCGGGTTGGGGGGGCTCTGCGCGGGTATCAAGCTCAAGGAAGCTGGTTTCGACGACGTCGTGATCTTGGAAAAAGCCGAGCGCGTCGGCGGCACCTGGGCCGCGAACACCTATCCGGGCTGCGCCTGCGACACGCCGGTTGCGCTTTACCAATTCTCGTTCGCACCGAGCCTGCGCTGGAGCCATCTTTTTCCCCGCCACCAAGAGGTTCAGAAATACGCCGAGGACCTCGCCGACGATTTCAAGCTTCGTCCGCATATCCGCCTCGGCGACGAAGCAATCTCGGCGACATGGGACGAAGGCCGCGCGCAGTGGCGCATTAAGACGCGCGCCGGCAAGACCTATGATGTCGGCGCGATGATCTCCGCGCTCGGCCAGCTCAACCGGCCGACGATTCCGGCGCTCGACGGTCGCGACAGCTTCGCCGGCCCGTCATGGCATTCGGCGCGCTGGAATCATGCCGTCTCATTGAAAGGCAAGCGCGTCGGCGTCGTCGGTTCGGCCGCGAGCGCCGTGCAACTCATTCCCGAGGTCGCCAAGGACGCCGCGCATTTGACGGTCTTCCAGCGCACGCCGAATTGGCTGCTGCCGCGCCTCGATCGTCCGATCACGGAGGAAGAAAAGGCGCTGATGATGACGGCGCCGCAGGTGGCGGGGCTGGGCCGCGATCTGATCTATCAAAACGCTGATCATCTGTTCTGGCAGGCCTTCTCCTGGACCAAGGAGGGCAGGGCCGCCTACACCCGCGTCGCATTGAATCATCTCGAAGAGCAAGTCGCCGACGAGACGCTGCGCAAAAAGCTCACACCGGACTATCCGATCGGCTGCAAGCGCATTTTGTTCGCCGACGATCTTTATCCAACGTTGATGAGAGCCAACGTTTCACTGGTCACGGAGCCGATCGCGCGGGTGACGGCGAAAGGCATCGAGACCAAGGGAGGCGCGAGCCACGCACTCGATGTCATCGTCTACGCGACGGGTTTCGAGACGACGGGTTGGGAGTGGTCGATGCACGTCGCCGGCCGCGGCGGCAGTCAACTGCACGATATTTGGGCGGAAGGACCCGAGGCGTTCCTCGGCATCGCCGCCGCCGGTTTCCCGAACCTCTTCATGCTTTATGGCCCCAACACCAATCTCGGGCACAACACAATCACCTTCATGCTGGAACGCCAGGTCGAATACGCGGTCAAGGCGCTGCAAGCAATGGAGGCGAAAAACCTCGCCGCGATCGAGGTGAAAAAGGCGGTGCAGGACCGCTTCAACCGCGACCTGCAAGCGGCCCTGGCAAAGACCACGTGGGCCGATCCGCATTGCCGCTCATGGTACAAGACGGCGGACGGACGCATCACGCAGAACTGGTCGTCGCACACGCGCGATTACGCCAAGGCGACGGCGACCGTGAACCTCGACGACTACACCACGCATCTGCCGGCGGCGGCCGAATAAGTCGCACGGCGCGGCGGCGTCTTTCAGCTTGCCGGCATGAAAAACACCGGCGTACGTGATGTTTCAGGCGTGTGTCGGGTTTGTTATAATTGCGTCCCACTGGCTCCGCCCGCGCATGCCTGTGCGACGGCCTCCGCGACTTTGATGCCATCGATTGCAGCGGAGAGAATTCCGCCGGCGTAGCCCGCTCCTTCTCCGGCCGGATAAAGGCCACGCGTGTTGACACTCTGAAAATCGGAGCCGCGGCGAATTGAAATCGGCGACGAGGTTCGCGTTTCAACGCCGGTGAGTACCGCGTCCGTCATGGCAAATCCTCGGATTTGGCGGTCGAAGGCCGGCAACGCCTCGCGGATCGCGGCGACGGCAAAATCGGGCAAGCATGTTGAAAGGTCGGTGGGGCGGACCGACGGCTTGTAGGAAGGCACGACCGCGCCCAGCGACGTCGACGCGCGGCCGGCAAGGAAGTCGCCGACGCGCTGGCCGGGCGCAGAATAATCGCAACCGCCCGCATCAAACGCGCGTTCCTCCCAGTGCCGTTGCAGCGCGACACCCGCCAGCACGTGGCCCGGATAGTCCGCAGGCGTAATCCCGACCACAATGCCGGCGTTCGCGTTGCGCTCGTTGCGCGAATACTGGCTCATGCCGTTGGTGACCACGCGCCCAGCCTCGGACGCCGTTGCCACCACGGTGCCGCCCGGACACATGCAAAAGCTGTAGACCGAGCGGCCATTGGTCGAGTGATGAACGAGCTTATAGTCGGCCGCACCCAAGAGCTTGTTGCCTGCGTTCGGGCCATAGCGGCAGCGATCGATCAACGATTGCGGATGCTCGATGCG
>Ga0209069_10002098_pt1 | contig 10243 bp, 8 predicted proteins | sample Str013_2_FD_187202 | JGI IMG/M metagenome (GOLD analysis project Ga0209069, IMG submission 187202) | Freshwater sediment microbial communities in response to fracking from Pennsylvania, USA - Straight Creek_MetaG_SC_2013 (SPAdes) (version 2) | ecosystem: Environmental > Aquatic > Freshwater >...
GGCAGGATCAGCTTGTCCTTGATGAACTGCCAGATGATGCGCGTCATCTCGTCGCCGTCCATCTCGACGACGGGGTTGGCGACCTTGATCTTGGCCATGACGAAGCTCCTCAACACTGGCGACCTGTAGCGAGCCGTGACGGTAGCCGAGCGGGCCTGGCGTCGCCCAAGGCGCCTGTACCATCGGTGCGCGCCGACTCATGCCGCGGCGCGATCGGGCGGCAGCGGTCCAACGAGCACGGGTGTCGGGGCCTCGTTGCGGTAGTGGCGCACGGCATCGACGGTGAGGATCACCAGCGCCGCCCAGACGAGGGCGAAGCCGGCGAGACGGGCGATCGGCACCGCCTCGTGGAACACGAGGACGCCGCACAAGAATTGGCCGACGGGGGTCAGGTACATCAACAAACCCACGAGGGTAAGCGGGATGCGATGTGCGGCATAGGCGAACAGGACGAGAGGCACCGCCGTCACGGGGCCCGTCAACACCAGCAGCGCGACGTTGCCGACGCCGTGATGGCCGAACGTGATCCCCGGTCCCGCCAGCGCGATGGCGAAGCCGACGATGGCGATCGGCAGCAGCACCGCGCTCTCGGCGGCGAGTGACTCGATCGCACCGGGCACGACGATCGTCTTCTTCAAGAACCCATACGCACCGAACGTCGTTGCCAATGTCAGCGCGACCCAGGGCAGCTTGCCGTAGCCGACGGTGAGGATCACGACGGCGACGGCACCGAGCATCAGCGCCCAAACCTGCGCGCGCCGCAACCGCTCACCGAGCACGAGCACGCCGAGCGCGACCGACAGCAACGGGTTGATGAAGTATCCGAGCGCGGCATCGACGATGCGGCCGTTGTTCACCGCCCACAGGTACGTCAACCAGTTGACGGCGAGCAACAACGCCGCCAGCGCGATGCGGGCGGCTCGGCGCCCGTCGGCGCGCAGCACGGCGATGCCGCCAGCGCGGCCCGTGGCGCGCAGCACGACGCTGACAACGACGAACGACCACACGATCCGATGGCCGAGGACCTCGAGCGGACCGGTCGGAGCAAGGTGGTGGAAGAAGAGCGGGAACAGCCCCCACAGCGAGTAGGCGAACGCGCCGGCGATGGCTCCACGGCGCTGCTCCACACAGGCACGCTAGTGCCGTGGCCGCGGACCTCGGCTCGTGAAGGTTCGCAGTCGCGGTACTAGCTTCTGGCTTCGATGGACTTCACGTGGACCGCGGAACAGACCGAGCTGCGCGACCGGGCCCGCAAGGTCGCGCTGGACGCCGTCGCCCGCTACGGCCGCTCGAACGACAGTTGGATCAACGGCTACTCACGCGAGTTCTCCCGCGAGCTGGCTGCTCATGGTTGGATCGGGATGACGTGGCCGACGGAGTGGGGCGGCGGGGGCCGCCCGCCGATCGAACGGTTCATCGTCGCCGAGGAGATGATCTCGGTCGGCGCGCCCGTCGCCGCCAGCTGGTTCGGCGACCGCCAGATGGGTCCGTCGCTGATCACCTACGGCACCGACGAGCAGCGCCACCAGTTCCTGCCGCAGATCTTGTCGGGCGAGACGACGTGGTGCATCGGGATGAGCGAACCAGACGCCGGCTCAGACCTCGCATCGCTGAAGACCACGGCGCAGCGCGATGGCGACCAGTGGGTGATCAACGGTCAGAAGATCTGGACGAGCTTCGCAGCGCAGGCCGACTACTGCTACTTGATCTGTCGCACCTCGCACGACGGTCCCAAGCACCTCGGCATCTCCGAGATCATCGTCCCGATGACGACGCCGGGGATCGAGGTCCGCCCGATCCAAGACATGACGACGAACCGCCACTTCTGCGAGGTGTTCTTCACCGACGTGCACGTCCCTGTCGAGAACCTCGTCGGCCAGGAAGGCAACAGCTTCAAACAGACGATGCGCCAGTTGGAGCACGAGCGCGGCGGTGTCGATCGTCTCGTGTCGAACCACGCGCTGTACTTGATCGCGCGAGAGCGCGCCGACACCAGCGACGCGCTCGTGCGCCAACGCATCGCCGCGCTGGAGACGTACTACCGGCTTGGTCGGTTGCTCGTCGCTCGCGAGGCGCTCGGCCAAGCGCTGCCGGGGTTCTCGGCGGCGACGAAGTGCTTCTGCACCGAGCACGAGATCCGCGTCGCCGACTTCGTTGCCAGCGTGCTCGGCCCGGAGGCGACGTTGTGGTCAGAGGTGACGCGCGGCATCGCCTACGCCCCCGGCTACACGATCATGGGTGGGACGTCGAACGTGATGCGCAACATCCTCGGCGAGCGCGTCCTCGGCCTGCCCCGCGAGCCAAGCCCGGCGGCTTGATCACACGACACCCTGCCGATGAGGCTACAATGCTGTCATGAGTGGAGCTACATCTGTCACCCGTGTCAGCGTTGGCGTGCGCGAGCTGAAGAACCAGCTGAGTGCGTACCTCGATCGAGTCAAGGCTGGCGACGAGATCACCGTCACCGAGCATGGCTGGCCGATCGCTCGGCTGACGTCGGTCGCCCCGGATGTGGATCGAATGGCTTCCTTGGTCGCAGCTGGCATCGTGCGTCCGGCATCGGCCAAGCGCCGTCGGCTGCCCTCGAAGCGGGTGAAGCTCACCGATGGTGACCCGCTGGCGGAACTGGTGGCACAGCAACGACGGTGATCACCTACGTCGACACCTCCGTGCTGCTCAAGCTCCTCGTCGACGACGAGGTCGGCGGCGAGGCCGTCGAGCGGTTGTGGCTCGAGTCTGACTACCTGGTGTGCGCGGAGATCGGCTACGCCGAGGCGCGCGCCGCGCTCGCGTCCGCCCGTCGAAGCGGTCGCCTCGACGACGCCGCGCTGCGGACCGCCAAAGCTCAACTCGGCACTCTTTGGGATCAGGTCGACGTCGTGCCCGTGACCACGGAACTGGTCCGCGCCGCTGGCGACCTAGCCGAGGTCGAAGGGCTTCGCGGCTACGACGCGGTGCACCTGGCCGCGGCAATCGCGGCACAAGCCACCGTCGTCGCCACTGCCGACATCCGGCTTCTCGAAGCCGCCGAGCGTCGCCGCTTCGACGTCGCCAACCCGCTGCACCCGCTCGAGCCCGGCGACGACTGACGGACCCGCCGCTGCGGTGGATCGGCGCTATCGTCGCCGATGCCAGAGGATCGGACGGCGGCATCGGGTACGCAAGCCCGAGGTGTTGCGACCACGGCGCAGCGCGGGTGCATCGATCAGCGTCAAGGGCTGGCTCGTCACGAGCCACGTGAATGGGGAGCACGAGCATGTGGATGACAGTCGATCCCGTCAGCGGACGGAAGACCTTCGATACCCGCGCCGCCAAGGCGACGGACAAGATCGCCGGCAAGGGCTACTCGATCATCACCGACGACGCGTTGAAGGTCCTTCCGCCGCCCCCGCCCGGCGCGGTGTTCGATGCCGAGGAGCAGGCGAAGTACCGCGCCTTCAAAGAAGCCCGACGTGGTGCCGCCGACTACATGGCGATGGACGGCGAGTTCTCCCGGTACCTGGAAGACGTCTACTCCGCCGCGCCGGTACCGCGCGACCCGCTCACCGACGAGTGTGAGATCCTCGTCATCGGGGCGGGGTTCGCTGGCCTCTTGCTGTGGTACAAGCTGCGCCAGGCCGGCTTCGACGACGTGCGCTTCTGCGAGAAGGGCGGTGACGTCGGCGGCACCTGGTACTGGAACCGCTACCCGGGGATCGCCTGTGACGTGGAGTCGTACAGCTACTTCCCGCTGCTGGAAGAGATGGACTACGTCCCGACGATGAAGTTCGCCTCTGGCTTCGAGATCCTCGAGTACTGCCAACGGATGGCGACGAAGTTCGGCTTCTACGAGCACTGCCTGTTCCACACGACCGTCGAGCAGTCCGAGTGGGACGAGGCAACCGGCCGGTGGACGGTGCACACCGATCGCGGCGACGCGATGCGCGCCCGTTTCGTGATCCTCGCCAACGGCATCCTCACCAGCCCGAAGTTGGCGCGCATCGAGGGCATGGGGACGTTCGAAGGCGACTCGTTCCACACCTCGCGTTGGAACTACGACATCGACCTCAACGGCAAGCGAGTCGGCATCATCGGCACCGGCGCGACCGCCGTCCAGGCGATCCCCGAGCTCGCGAAGATCGTCAAGGAGCTGTACGTCTTCCAACGCACGCCGTCGACGATCGACGTCCGCGACCAACGCGCCACGACGCCAGAGGAGATCGAAGCGTGGTCGGCCGAGCCCGGTTGGGCACGAGCGCGACGGGCGCGGTTCTCGAAGATCGCCGAGGGTCGCACGGCGATCAAAGCAAACGACGACTACCTCGCCGGCAAGGTCGCCGACTACAAGGAACGCAAGCAGCACGAAGGGCGCTTGTCTCCCGAGGAGCTGATCGAACGGCAGCTGGGCACCAACTTCCGGATCATGGAGCAGATCCGGGCCCGCGTCGACGCCATCGTCGAAGATCCACAGACGGCCGCGGCGCTGAAGCCGTACTACCCCTACGGTTGCAAGCGGCCGACGTTCCACGACGAGTACTTGCCGACGTTCAACAAGTCCCACGTCACGCTCGTCGACACCGCTCCCCACGGCGTCAGCCAGATCAACGCCCGCGGCGTCGTCCACGACGGGCGCGAGTATGCACTGGACGTGCTGATCTACGCCACCGGGTTCCAGTGGATGGCGACGTCGACGTTCAACACGATCAAAGGCCGCGGCGGCCGATCGTTGAGCGAGAAGTGGACCACCGAAGGCACCAAGACGTTCCTCGGTCTCCACAGCCGGGGCTTCCCGAACCTGTTCATCGTCACCGGGCCGCAAGGTGGCGGTGGCAGCTTCAACTTCACCGACGCCATCGACTCGCACGCCGACTACATCGCCTGGATGCTGACGACGATGCGCGAGCAGGGGGCGCGCATCGTCGACGTCCACGAAGAACCGGAGGACGCCTACGCCGAGCACTGCCGCCTCGCCGACATCAGCTCGGCGCCGTTGCGAGACTGCCTCTCGTACTACAACGGCCACGGCGAAGCCGCGCCCGGCAGCCTGGCGTACTACGGCGGTGGGAACTGGCACAAGTACCGCATCCGGGCGCAAGAGACCCTCGATCCCTACGTCTTCGATCGCCGCGCCTGACCGTCCTCTCAAACCCTTGGCCGACCCCGCGGCTACAGGTGTCGAACGAGGTGGCCTTGGGGCTCGGGGCGGTTGGTGAGCCGGGCGTCTCCGTCGAGCACCCACACCCCCGCGGCGCTGACTAGGACCGGGTTGAGCTCGAGTCGATCGAGCTCCCAGACGTGCTCGGCAAGCATGCCGGCGGCGACGACGAGCGCTTCCGCGCCGGCGGTTGCGACACCGGCGCGAGCAAGGGCATCGGCGGCCCGCGATGCATGGACGAGCTCAACGGCGTCGGCGGTGCTCAGCGGCGCCGCGCAACGGGGGCCGTCTCCGATCACGTCGGCATAGAGGCCACCGAGACCGAACGCGACAGTCGGCCCGAAGGCGCGATGGTTCTCGATCACGACTCGCACCTCGACACCGGGCGGGACCATCGATTGGACAACGGCGCGATCCACCGCGTCGCCGAGCAGATCTGCCATCCGTCGCCGCGCTGCGACCAGCGAGCCGGCATCATGCAGATCGAGCGCGATCCCACCGGCTTCGCTCCGACCGGGGCGGGGCAACCCGACGATCTTGAACGCCACTGGGTAGCCGAGCCGATCGGCGGCGGCGACCGCCTCGTCGATCGATGAGACGCGCTCGATCGGCGCAACACGCACGCCGGCGGCGCCCAGCAACGCCGTCAAGTCATCGAAGCCGAGCGAGATCGACTGATCCGATGGTGGCAGCCGCGTCGCGACCTCGGCGCGGACGGCGTCGACCACTGCGTCGCCTGGCGGGTGATCGATTGCGTTGACGGGCATTGCGGACTCACTGGGGGCGTCGCCATGCGCGGCGCGCCAGCGGTTGTAGCGGACCGCGCCCGCCAAGGCCTGCGCTGCGGGCTCGGGGAAGGCGAACGCAGGGACGCGGCCCCCGACGACAAGTGGGGCATCACCGCGCCCAAGGGCGATGGCGACAACCGGCTTGGCCGCCGTCGCGACCGCGGCTACCGACCCAGACGCAGACCCAGACGCAGCGTCTTCGATGGCGTCGATGACCGTCGACGAGCTCACCAAGGGCGGTGCGTAGACGATCAACAGCGCGTCCACGGCCTCGTCGACGAACGCGCTCATCATCGCGGCGCGGTACGCGGCGTCATCAGCGTCCGGGCCGAGATCGACGACGGCGGCGACAGCGAGCGACGCGGCGCGCAGCGCGTCGCTGGCGAGACGGGCCGGGCTGGCTGAGTTCGTGATCACGACGACGCGATCACCTCCCGGCCGCGGCTGGTGGGCAAGGACGCGACCGACATCGATCATCTGGCGGACCGAGCCGACGCGGATCACACCGCAGTGCCGTTCAAAAGCTTCGGCGGCGGCATCGTCGGTTCCCGCAAGCGTCGGGCGCACGGCGACGATCGGCAGCCGCAACGAGACGCGTCGCGCAACACGTCCGAAACGGCGAGGATCGCCGTAACCCTCGGTGTAGAGCAATGCCACCGTGACCGTCGCGTCGTCGTACCAGTGGTTGAGCAGATCGGCCGCACCGACATCGACATGCATGCCGAGCGATACGAACGAGGCGATGCCGAGGCCGACACGATGCGCGAGCTCGAGCACCGCGCCGGCCAGCGGACCGGACTCGACCGACACGGCCACCGGACCAGGCAACACGGGCACGTCGGCGAGGCTCGCCTGCATCGCCGTCCGGCCCGACAGTTCGACGATGCCGAAGCTTCCAGGCCCGACGACGCGCAGACCGTTGCGGCGCGCCGCGACACCAAGCGCGGCGGCGCCAATGGCGGCGGCGCCGACGCCGCTGCGAGCGTCGTCGCCGAGTGTCAGCACGAGCGCGCCGCGCACACCGCGCGACGCGCACTCTTCGAAGATCGCCGCCAGCTGATCGGCCGGCACGGCGACGACGGCGAGATCGACCTCGCCGTCGAGATCGGCAAGACGGGCGAAAGCAGGCAGGCCGCACACCTCGGCGTGCTTCGGGTTGATGGGACGCAGCTCACCGCTGAAGCCGTTGGCGATCAGGTTGCGCAACACGGCGCCGGCCAACGAATCGGGCCGATCGGACGCACCGAAGACGGCGATCGCCTGGGGATGCAGGAGCCGCGCGATCGAACGGCTGTCGGCTCGCTGCTCGCGCCGCTCGATCGAATCGATCAACGCCGGTGTCGGCCCGATCGGGAACTCGAGATCGACGACGCCAGCATCGAACGAGCGATGGATGGCGAAGCCGGCTGAGCGGAACACGCCGAGCATCGGGCGGTTCTCTGGCAACACCTGGGCGCTGAAGTGAGTCAGGCCGTTGCGGCGGCCGAAGGCGGCAAGGTGCTCGAGCAACACCGTCGCCAAGCCACGCCCGTGGTGCGCGTCGTCGACGGTGAACGCGACCTCCGCCTCGTCGCGCCCGGCCCAGCGGTCGTAGCGGGCGACGGCGACGATGTCGTCACCGAGCAACGCGACGAGCGCGACCCGATCGACACCATCGACGTTGGTGAAGCGAGCGACCTCGTCCGTGGTGAGCGTCGGCTTCACCGAGAAGAACCGGTAGTAGCGGCTCTCGGGCGACAGGCGAGCATGCAGTGCGACAAGGCGGTCGGCGTCCGTCGGACGGATCGGTCGGACATGCACGGTGCCTCCGTCGGCGAGGACGACGTCGGCGGACCAGGAAGTCCCGTTCATCGCGGGATCGGCAGCGGAGGTCACCGCATGACCGTAGCGAGAACCACTGCCGAAGCCTGCTCTGCCAATCGGCAACAGCCCCTCAAGTCACGTACGCTGTTCTCACGCGATCTTGACGAGTGCCGATGAACCGGTCGTGGACAAGGATGTCTCGATTCGTGCGCAGTTCGCGCACCTCTGGCCCGACCGGATGGGGCCGAAACCTGATCCGATCGCGCTCGATCTCTCGGTGCTCGCCCATGAGCTGCGTGCTCCGCTCGGGGGGATCCTCGGTCTCGCCAGCATGCTGCTCGACACCCCGCTCGATTCGGCGCAACGGGCGACGGTGCACACCGTGCGCACCGGTGCCGAACACCTCGCGGCCGTGCTCGACCGCTACTTGCCGGCCGACGAGCGCGCCCGTCATGTCGCCGGCGCGCCGGTGCCATTCGATCCGGCGGTGCTGGCCACGACAGTTGCCCGCTTGCTCGAACCGCAAGCGACGGCGAAGGGCATCAACCTCGCCGTCGTCGGCCATCGCAACTTGCCGTCGCTCGCCGGTGCCGACCCCGTTGCGCTGCGCCAGGTGCTCGTCAACCTGACGATGAACGCCATCCGCGCCACCGAGTCGGGATCGGTGACGGTGCGCGTCCGTCCCGAGCGCGGCATCCAGGCGCTGCGCTTCGAGGTCGCCGATACCGGTCCCGGTCTGACCGACGCCTTCCGGGCGGCGCTCGACGCGGCGCCCGGCACGCCCGACGCGGCGCCGACGTCGGGCCTCGGGCTCGGGTTGTCGCGAGGACTGGTCGTCGCCATGGGCGGCGTGCTCGACGCGTTCGCGAACCCGACCGGGGGCGCCACGGTGTGGTGCTCGATCCCCTACTTCGATGTCCGCCAACCGGTCACTGCCGACGAGGCGCCGCGCAACCTCGCTCGGGTCTTGGTCGCCGAGGACGACGAGGTCAACGCGCAGGTGGCGCTGAACCTGCTCGAACGGCTCGGCTACGGCGTCGACCTCGTCGCCAACGGGATCGACGCGCTGCGAGCGTGGCGCAGCCGGACCTACGACCTGTGCCTTGTCGACGTCAACGTCGCCGACTTGGACGGCTACGACGTCGCTCGCTGCATCCGCGAGCTGGAGCGAGCGGGCACCGCGCACACGCCGATCGTGGGCTTGACGGCAGGCAACCAGGCCGCCGACCGCGACCGCTGCGTCGCCGTTGGCATGGATGGTCACATCGCCAAGCCGATCGAGCTGCGCGTCCTCGTCGAAGTCCTTGGCCGCTTCGCCCCACCGCGCCGCGACCAGGAAGCCTGCGGCAGCGGTGCAGGTGACCGCTTGCGGTGACCCGCTGATCGATGCCGTTCAGATGCTCGTGGCAACGTTGGCCGAGGGAGCCTGGACGAACTCATCACTTCGTTGGCAACGCCCGACGTCGGTCGCCTGGGCTTGTCGCGAAGTGTCCGCTGGGCGTACGGATCGCGACGAACCTCGATCCGCGCGGCGTCGATAGCCTGCGCCGATGGGTGACCCGCATCTCGGCGACGTCGAGCGCGACGTCCGTCTGCGGTTGGGTCCTGAGGTCGCGCTCGTCGGGGGGATGGCCAACGTCGGCAAGGTCGTGCGCATCGGCGACACGGTTCGCCGTCCGATCGGGCCACACTCCGACGCCGTCCACGCCCTGCTGCGCCACTTGGACGACGTCGGCTTCGACGGCGCGCCGCGCTACCTCGGCATCGACGACAAGGGCCGCAGCGTGCTCGACTTCATCGCCGGCGACGTCGGGCTCCCGCCCTATCCGGCATGGACCGCCGCGCCGGCGTTGCTCGCCAGTGTCGCCGGACTACAACGGCGGTTCCACGACGCCGCCCGCACGTTCGTCATGCCCGATGATCTCGCCTGGGACCGCACGCTGGCGCCGGGCACCGGCGACCTCGCATGCCACAACGATCTGTGCGTCGAGAACGTCGTTGTGCGCGATGGGCGCGCCGTCGCGTTCATCGACTTCGATTTCGCGGCGCCAACCGATCCGTTGTGGGACATCGCCATCGCCCTGCGTCACTGGGTGCCCGTCATCGATCCGGCCGACCTCGTCGATGGTCGCGCCGGCGTCGATCAGCGAGCACGCCTGATGCAGTACTGCGACGCCTACGCGCTCGACGACGTCTCGTCCCGGGCGCGTCTCGGTGCGTTGATCGCCGCCTTCTTGGACCAGGCTCTCGTCAAGGTCCGAGACCGCGCCGAATCGGGTCAAGCCGGCTACGTCGAACTGTGGGCCAACGGCTACGAAGGCCGCAACCGCCGAGCGCGAGCGTGGATCGACGCGAACGCCGACGCGCTGATCATCTGACGGTGACGGTGACGGTGAGATCAGATCGGCGCCGCTGGTTGGCGCAAGTTGAAGAGCAGCTGCTGGAAGTCGAGCCGCGGATGGAGCGGCGCCAGCCCCGGATCACGGGCGACTCGATCAGGATCGGGCCGCTCCGACGC
>Ga0209069_10002099_pt1 | contig 10241 bp, 10 predicted proteins | sample Str013_2_FD_187202 | JGI IMG/M metagenome (GOLD analysis project Ga0209069, IMG submission 187202) | Freshwater sediment microbial communities in response to fracking from Pennsylvania, USA - Straight Creek_MetaG_SC_2013 (SPAdes) (version 2) | ecosystem: Environmental > Aquatic > Freshwater >...
CTGCAGCTGCGGCCGGACCAGTCGATCGAGGCTTACCGGCGCTCTCAGACGTTGATCGAGACCATGCGCGCGAGCGACACCGGCAACGTACAGCTGCTGGCGCGGCTGGCGCAAATTCATTACCGCCTCGGCGTCGCCTACCGCTATCTGAACCAGCCCAAGCCGGCGATGGAGGCGCACCGGCAGGGACTTGCCATCACCGAGGAGCTGATCGCCAGCGACCGCGGGAATGTCGGCTACCTCATCCGCAAGGCCGCGATCCTCGATGGTCTCGGCGACATCGCCAAGGACGTCGGTGACTGGCCCCAGGCGCTCAACTCGTATCAGGACGCCGCACGGCTGCGCAAAGCGATGACCGCCAACAATCCCACTGACGACAACTGGCAGAACTTCGTGGCCGTGAGCGACAACAATCTGGGCGAAACCGAGCTCGGCGCCGGCCATGCCAGCGCCGCACTCGCGCATTTCCGGCAAAGTCTCGATCTGCTGCAAGCGGTGGCAACCCGCGACAGCACCAGCACCGCGGTTCGTCAAAACCAAGCCACGGCGCACCGCGGCATCGGCCATGCGCTGCTGGCGTTGGCGGATCGGGAAGGGGCGGTCTCGCATTTGCGGCTCGCCCGGGCCCTATTGGCCGGCCTCTCGGCGGAGTCGCCCGACAACAAGATTCTGTCCCGAGACCTGGAGCCGCTCGACGTAGAGCTCGCCCGCATGGCCGAACGCTAAGCAGACTTTCCTCGCCCTCGCCGCCGACCATCCTCGGCCCCCGATGCGGCCTGTTCGGGGTTGCATCGCAAGGCGGCGCTTGCTTAGCTGCCAGGCCAACCCGCTCATCACACCGCAGAGTTCCCCATGGTTCGTTCCTCCTCGCCGATCCGATCGTTCCTCGACATTCCCGCGCAATCGCACTTCCCGGTTGAAAACCTGCCGTACGGGATTTTCTCGACGGCAACCGCCCGGCAACGGCGGGTCGGGGTTGCGATCGGCGATCAGATCCTGGATCTCGCGCTGTTGGCCGATGCCGGCCTCGTCACATCGGTTCCCGCCGCGGTTTTCCGGCATCCCTCGCTCAACCCGCTGATGTCGCAGGGTCGCCCGCTCTGGCAGGCGTTGCGCAATGAGTTAACCGCATTGCTTCGCAGCGACAACGACGCACTGCGGGACCGGGCCGACATCCGCGCCCGGGCCCTGGTGCCGCAGGCGAAGGCCACGCTGCATATGCCGGTCGAAGCGCGCGGCTACACCGATTTCTTCTGCTCGATCTACCATGCCACCAATGCCGGCAGATTGCTCAGGCCGGACAACCCGCTGATGCCCAATTACCGCTGGCTGCCGGTCGCCTACCATGGCCGGGCAAGCTCGGTCGTGGTGAGCGGCGCGCCGGTGCGGCGGCCGATGGGCCAATACCGTGTGTCGGGCAAGGATGCGCCGGTGTTCGCCCCCTCAGCGCGGCTTGACTATGAGCTCGAGATGGCGTTCGTGATCGGCAAGCCCAGCGCCGGCGGCGCTTCGATCGGAGTTGGTGCGGCCGAGGATCATATGTTCGGCATGGTGCTGCTCAACGACTGGAGCGCACGCGACATCCAAGGCTGGGAGAGCGCGCCGCTCGGCCCGTTCAACGGCAAGAGCTTCGCCACCACCATCTCGCCGTGGATCGTCACCATGGAGGCGCTGGCGCCGTTCCGCGTCGCCGGTCCCCGGCAGGAGCCGCCGCCGCTGCCCTATCTGGCGCAGACCGGCGCCTCCGCATTCGATATTCAAGTGGAGGCGCAGCTCGCCGCCGCGGGCACGTCCGGCACCATCTGCCGCACCAACCACAAGGACCTCTATTGGAGCGTGGCGCAACAGCTGGCGCACATGACCGCCAACGGCTGCGGCGTGGAGATCGGCGACCTGATGGGCTCGGGGACGCTGTCCGGGCCGACCGATGAGTCGCGAGCCTGCCTGCTCGAGGCAACCCTGGCCGGCAAGCAGGCGGTCGATGTGGCACCCGGAGTGAAACGCACTTGGCTCGAGGACGGCGATGAGGTGATCCTCACCGGCTGGTGCGAGGGCGCCGGCTTCCGGGTCGGTTTCGGCGAGGCGCGCGGCGTCATCATGCCGGCGAACCAATAACCTCCATTTCGGGAGCGCCCATGCGCCGGACCAGAGACCTGAGGATCATCGATCCGGTAGCCGCCGAGACCGTGGCAGCGCTCGCGCGGCAGGCGGGCCGGCACGAGACCCCCTGCGGCGCCGGTCAGATGGTCTGGCACGTGTGGGGAGCGGGTCCGCCGCTCCTGCTCTGCCATGGCGGCTCGGGATCGTGGACCCATTGGTTCCACACCATCCCGGCGCTTGCCGCCCGCTATCAGGTGTTCGTGCCCGACCTGCCCGGGCTCGGCGACTCGGCCATGCCGGACGCGCCGCTCACGCCGCACCATTCCGCCGAGATCGTCGTTGCGGGCTTTCGCCGGCTCGTCGGGGCGGAGGCGAAGGTGCAGGTGGCCGGTTTCTCCTATGGCGGGCAGGTCGCAACGCTGGCTGGCGCACTGCTGGCCGGGCAGCTCACTGGCCTCACGCTGATCGGCGTTGCCGCGCTCGGCCTGTTTCGCATGGAGCGCGCCACCATGGCCCGGCTGCACGCCGGCATGACCCAGGATGAAGTCATCGCCGCACACCGTCACAACCTTGCGGTGCTGATGTTTGCCGATGCCGCCCGCATCGATCCGCTGGCGCTGTACATCCAGGCCGAGAACGTGCGTCGGGGGCGCTTTGAATCCCGGCCGTTCGCAACCACCGATGCGATCCGCCGCACACTGCCGGCGATCCGCGCACCCCTGACCAGCATTTATGGCGAAAAGGATATCGTCGCCGCGCCGTCGCTGCCGGCCAGGTTCGAGGTGATGCGCGAGCACCACCCGGAGCTGCAGACCCGCACCATTCCCGGCAGCGGCCACTGGGTGATGTACGAAGCCGCCGACGCGTTCAATGCGGCGCTGCTGGAGCTGCTCGCGGGGACCACCGGATCGGCTTGACCTGGGCGGGCGCGGCGTCGGGACAGTTGCCTTCGTCCGATCCCTGGGCCATGAGGCTCCATGCAGCCCCGAACGGTTCCCCCGTCCATGCATCGCCTCGACCGACTGCTGGCGCATCCCTTGCTCGCCCTCGCGGTGCTGTGCCTCGCGCAGATCGTGGTCTGGACACTTGCGCCGGCCCTGGTTCACCAGGCGCCGCCGCTCGACATGGTCGAGGGCTATCTGTGGGGCCGCGAATGGCCGATCGCGACCTACAAGCACCCGGCGCTGCCCGCGTGGGTGCTCGAAGCATCGCGGGTGGTGACCGGAGCGGTGGGCTGGCCGGGCTATCTCGTGTCGCAGCTGTTCATTGCCGCCACCTTCGGCTGCGTGTTTGCACTGGGCCGCGACCTGATGGGCGAACGGCGCGCGCTCGCCGGCACGCTGCTGCTCACCGGGGTTTACTACTTTTCCTGGCCGGGTCCCGAGTTCAATCACAACATCGCGCAAATGCCGCTGTGGGCCGGGCTGATCCTCAGCCTGTGGCGTGCCGGCCAAGCCAAGCACCCCGGCTGCTGGGCGCTGGTCGGTGCATTCGGCGCGGCCTGCCTCTACGCCAAGCTGTCGGGGGGGGTGCTGCTCGTCGTCGCCGCGCTCTGGATATTGCTCGATGAGCGCAGCCGCCGCCACCTCGCCTCGATCGGGCCATGGCTCGGTCTGGCGGTGTTCGCCGCACTGATCGCGCCGTTGATGATCTGGCTCGTCCAGACGGACTTCCAGCCGCTGCACTATGCGGCGGACCGCTCGTCAAGCTCGCGCGGCTATGGCGCGCTGAAATTCCTGGGCATGGAAGCGGCGATTCACGCGGCGCTGTTCGTGCTGGCGGCCGCCGGCGGGCTGTTCGGCGGGCGCCTTGCGCCGCAGAGCGAGCCCGGCACCGCGCTTCCGGCTGTCGAGCCGCGCGCGCTGCGCTTTCTGCTGGTGTTCGCCCTTGCCCCCGGCCTCGTCACGATGGCCGCGGCGGTGCTATCGGGCAACCTGCTGCGCGGCATGTGGGGGGCGCCGATGTTCAGTCTGTCGGGGCTGATCGTGGTGGCGCTGACCACCGCAAGGTTCCGTCCGGCGACGCTTCGGCGCATCGCGCTCGGCGCAGGCGTATTGCTATTGCTGGTTCCCGCCCTTTATATCGGCGTCGTGCTCCGGGGTGAGTACCGCAAGGCGCCCAACCGGGGCATGTGGCCGCAAAGGGAGATCAGCCGGCGGCTGGAGGCGGATTGGGAGCGGGCGACCGGCCAGCCGTTGCGGATCGTGGCGGGGGATGCCTGGGTCGGCGGGCTGGTCGCGCTCACCGCCCGGCATCGGCCGTCGCTGCTGACCGATGGCAATCTGGAGCTGGCCCCCTGGATCAGTGCGGCGCGGCTCAAGGCGCAGGGCGCGCTCCTCGTCTGGGACCCGGCGCGCATACCAGCCCCGCTGCGCAAGCAGATCGAAAACTGCGCGCATCAGGAGGAGCAGTTCACCTGGCCTCGGCCGACCGATGCGGGGCCGATCCGGATCGGCTATTGCGTGATCCCGCCGGGATAGGGATTTCCCTCTCCCGGTTCGTGACGGACGACGGGAAGAGGGAGACCTCACTCGCCCACTTTTTCAGAGCGTCGAGGACCATGCCAACCGAGTTGATTTCCATCGTCGTCCCGGCCTTCAACGAGCAGGACAACCTGCCCGAGCTGGTGGCGCGGCTGACGGCGCAGCTCGACACGATCGCGCCGCACGGCTGGGAAGTCGTGCTGGTCGACGACGGCTCCACGGACGGCACGCGCATCGCGCTGCGCGAGCTCAACGCCCGCGATGCGCGTTTCAAGGCGGTGCTGTTTTCACGCAACTTCGGCAAGGAAATCGCCATCGCCGCCGGCCTCAGATACGCCGCCGGGGACGCCGTCATCGTCATGGATGCGGACCTGCAGCACCCGCCCGAGATGCTCGGCGAGTTCCTGACCCACTGGCGCCAGGGCCACGAGGTGGTCTATGGCCAGCGCCGCAGCCGGGAGACCGACGGCCCGATCCGCCGCTTTTTTTCCCGCCGGTTCTATCGGCTGTTCCATGTGCTGACGCCGACCGAGCTGCCGGAAGGCGCCGGCGACTTCCGCCTGCTCGACCGCAAGGCGGTAGCGGCCATGAACCGCATCGGCGAGCGCAACCGCTACAACAACGGACTGTTCGCCTGGATCGGTTTCCGCTCGATCGGCATCCCCTATCGGGTGGCGGAGCGCACCAAGGGTACGTCCAGCTGGAGCTTCCTGCATCTGGCGCGCTTCGCCATCGACGGCATCGCCTCGTTCTCCACCGTGCCGCTCAGGATCTGGTCGTATCTCGGGCTGCTCATCTCGGTGTTCGCGCTCGGCTATGCGATGCTTCAGATCATTGAAACCCTGCTCTACGGGCCCGACGTGCCGGGCTTTCCGACCCTTGCGGTCTCGATCATGTTCTTCTCGGGCGTGCAGCTGATCTCGCTCGGCGTGCTCGGGGAATATCTCGGCCGGGTGTACGAGGAGGTCAAGGCGCGGCCGCTGTTCCTGGTCGCCGACGAGATCGGTCTTGAGAGCCGGGCGACCGAGACAAGGACCTCGACGGAAGGCGAGCACGCGACTGTCGCAAGCGCGCCCGAAACCGGCATCATCCGATGAGCACGCCTGGCAAAATCCCCGCCGACGAAGTCGATCTGGCACGCTGGTCGGCCGGCACCGTCATGCTCTGCGCCGATGACTTCGCCATGACCGAAGGCGTCTCGCGCGGCATCGTCGAGCTTGCCGAGACGGGACACATTTCGGCGACCAGCGCACTCGTCACCACACCACATTGGCGGTCGCATGCACGGAATTTGGCCTTGCTCGGGCCGCGCATCCTACCAGGGTTGCATATCAATCTGACGCTCGGGCGACCGCTCGGCGCGATGCCGCAATTGGCCCCGGACGGCGCGCTGCCACCCGTCGGCAAGCTGATCCGCGCCAGCCTCACGGCGCGGCTGCCGCTCGGCGAGATCGAGGCCGAGATCGCTCGCCAGATCGCACGCTTCAGCAGCGAGATGGGCCATTTGCCCCGCTTCATCGACGGGCATCAGCACGTGCACGCCCTGCCGCAGGTCCGCGTCGCATTTTTCAGGGCGCTGGCCCGCTTCCGCGACCAACCGGGCTGGCCCGCCATCTGGCTGCGCGATCCCGCCGACCGGCTGGGCCCGATTATTGCGCGCGGCGTTGCGGTTCCCAAGGCGCTGATGGTGGCGGCGCTGTCCCGCGGCTTTGCAGCCGACGTAGAAGCGGCGGGGCTCAGCACCAACGTCGGCTTTGCCGGGTTTTCGGATTTCGATGTGCGCAAACCCTATGGGGCGGAGCTGGCACGCTGTTTTGCGCAGGCCGGACCACGGCATCTGATCATGTGCCACCCTGGCTACCCGGACGCAGAGCTCGCCCTGCTCGACCCGGTGACCGGGCGCAGGCGCCAGGAACTGGAGGTTTTGCGCGAGGAGGCCGGCGGCCATCGCGCGCGCATATGGCGGCCGGCCGTTCCCGCAAACCGGCAGGGCGCGCCATGAGCGGCGCTCCGCAGCCACCGGATGCGCCGCCGGCCGCCAGGGCCCAACCCGGGGCTGCGCCGCCCGAGCCCTGGCACGCCCGCTTGCGCCATTGGGCAGCTTTCCTCGTCTCCGGATCGCTGGCCTTCCTCGTCGATGCGTCGGTGCTGACGGGCTTGACACTTGGGTTTGGCGTCGATCCGTTTTCCGCGCGGCTCCTCGCCATTGCGGTGGCGACCGTGGCGGCCTGGCTGCTGCACCGCACCTTGACGTTTCCGATGCGGGTCGCGCCGAGCATCGCGGAATTCACCAAATTTGCAACGCTCGCGACCAGCTCGAACGCGCTGAACTATGCGCTGTATTCGCTGATCCTGCTGGTGCGCAGGGAGATCATGCCGGTCGCGGCGCTGGCGATGGCGACGGCGGTGGCCATGTGCGCGTCGTACCTGGGCATGCGCTTTGGCGTTTTTCGCGGCGTCGAGCCGCACGACCGCAATCCGCGGTAGCAGCTGCGGGCAAGCCATGGCATGAAACGCGACACCGTTCCCGCGGCGGCGAGCACCTGGGCGACCGTTCTGGCTCGCCTTGGGCCGGCTGGCCACATGGTGACCAAAATCCCATTTAGCATCTTGGAAATGTCCGCAACACGCGCGAGGATGCAGGAAGCGCGGAATCGGGTCCCTTCGGGATGCCTTGGAGTGTCATGGCGACCTACCACGACAGCATGATCGAGATTACGCCGGAGGTGCTGCTGAAGGCGTATATGTGCGGTATTTTTCCGATGGCCGAGAGCGCCGACGACCCGGCGCTGTACTGGATCGAGCCGCAGCAGCGGGGCATCCTGCCGCTCGACTGCATGCACGTGCCCAAGCGCCTGGCCAGGACCATCCGTCAGCGAACCTTCGAAATCCGCTTCGACACCGATTACGAGGGGGTGATCGACGGCTGCGCAGCCTCGCGCACCGGCCGGCGCTCGACCTGGATCAATGCCCGCATCCGCGGCCTCTATCGCGAGCTGTTCGCCCGCGGCGCCTGTCATACGGTGGAGAGCTGGCTGGATGGCCAGCTGGTGGGCGGCTTGTACGGCGTCAACCTCGGCAGCGCGTTTTTCGGCGAGAGCATGTTCTCGTTCGAGCGGGATGCCAGCAAGGTGGCTCTCGTCTACCTGGCGGCGCGCCTTGTGCGCGGCGGGTTCACGCTGCTCGATACCCAGTTCGTCACCGACCACCTGCGCCAGTTCGGCACCCTGGAGGTCGGACGGGCCGAATTCCACGCCCTGCTCGAACGCGCCTTGAAAGTGACCGGGGACTGGCACCGGATGGACGACGACGCGCCGCCGGAGGAGGTGTTGAGGACGCTGGCGGACGTCGCCGGCGACGGCTGAACCTGGCCCGTCTCCACCCGCTTACCGCCGCACCCGACGGCGCGGCTCGGGGGGCTCATCGCTGGCCGCCGGGGCGTTTTTGCTGCTCGGCCCCTTTTGTGCGGCAACCGGCCGTTGCGGTTTGGTGCAATCGGTCAACCAGACGTCGAATACGGGGTGCTCGACGGCATGCAGGCCCGGACTCTCCGCGAACATCCAACCCGAAAACAGCCGCTTCATCTTGCCGTCGAGAGCAATTTCCTCGACCTCCACGAACGTCGAGGTTTTCGGCGCCTCGGTGGGCGGCCGGGTGTAGCAGGCACGCGGCGTCACCTTGAGCGAGCCGAAGCGGGCCGTCTGGCCGAGCGGAATCTCGAGCCGGTTGATGCGGGCGGTCACCTTGTCGAGCGCGGCAAACACCGCCACCTCGTTTTCGATCCGGTCGGCCAAGGCAGGCGATGCGGCGTTCACGGCGACCAGCACACCACCGCCGAGCGCGGCAAGCGGCAGGGACATGTGACCGCGGTTCCGTCGCACTCCCATGGATCGTTCACCCCGCATCGGCTCGATCGAATCTCGCAGCTTGCCGCAGCGTGATTAGCATGCCCGGCACCATCCGCAAACCCGGCTGCAGGCCAAGGACATCGAAGTGCTGGAAAAACGTGGCGCGACCGTGACGGCGGCGCTATTTGGGTCGCCAGGGCTCGTAGTCGCCGGTGGTCGCAGCATGCTGGCCGGTCGACAGGATGCTTCCCTGCGGGCGATAGGCCTCAGCAGTTCCCGTCCTATTGGGGCGATGTGGCTTCTGCCAGGGACGCGGGACATACCGGCTCGCGGTCGGCAGCGCGTCGACGGTGTAATGCATCCAGCCGTGCCAGTCCGGCGAAATTTGCGAGGCTTCCGCACCCGATTTATAGATCACCCACCGGCGCGGCTTGCCGAGCGGACCGGTCCCACGCGATTGTACATAATAGCGGTTGCCCGCTTCGTCGGTTCCGACCAGCTTGCCGCGCGCTGCGGTATAGATCCGGTTCGACCAGGTGTTGCCGCCCCACCAACTGAAAATCTCGCTGAAGATGCCCATTTGGTTGTCCCGGCGCCCCAATTTTCCTCTGCCCGCCTTATGGCACCCGCTCCTTCCCGTGTCCAGCTGCAAGGCTTGCTCGCTGAGGTCCCGGGTGCCACGCCTGCCCTCCAGCCCGCCGGTTATTGCAACATTGCTATCGGGCCGCGGGCGCTGCTACAGTCCGGGCAAATACCAACGCAACGGTCGAAACTAGGGAAGGGGACGTTCATGCGTTTCGTCATGTTCCTCCATGAGGGCAAGCGGCGGCTCGGCGTGGTCGAGGGTGACACCGTCACTGAGGTGCGCGAGCCCGCCGATCTGATGGATGTGATCGCCGCCGGGCCGGCGGGCCTCGCCAAGGCCAAATCCGCGGTCGCCGGAGCCGGCACGGGCGCCACGCACGCGTTGGCGGGCCTCAAGTTCGCGCAGCCCATCGCCAGGCCCGGCAAGCTGATCTGCCTCGGCCTCAATTACGCCGCCCATGCCGCCGAGGGCGGGCATAAGACCCCGGAATATCCGGCCTTCTTCATCCGCGTCACCACCTCGCTGATCGCGGCCGGCGAGCCGCTGATCTGCCCCAAGGTCTCCGAGCAGCTCGATTACGAGGCCGAGCTGATGGTGATCATCGGCAAACGTGCGCGCCACGTGCCGGAGGACAAGGCCCTCGACCATGTGTTCGGCTACACGCTGTTCAACGACGGCTCGGTGCGCAATTATCAGCGCAAATCCAGTCAGTGGACCATCGGCAAGAACTTCGACGGCACCGGCCCGGTCGGCCCGGTGGTGGTGACGCCCGACGAGCTGCCGCCCGGCTGCGTCGGCCTCAAGATCGAGTCGCGCCTCAATGGCCGCGTGCTGCAGAGCGCCAACACGAAGGATATGCTGGTATCGGTTGCCCAATCCATACATCTCCTGTCCGAGGCGATGACGCTGGAGCCGGGCGACATGATCGCAACCGGCACGCCCGAAGGCGTCGGTCACGCGCGCAAGCCGCCCTTGTGGATGAAGCCGGGCGACGTGATCGAGGTGGAGGTCGAGAAAATCGGCACGCTGCGCAATCCGATCGCGGCGGAAGGCTAAAGCGCTTGCCACTTGATTTGGATCGCAGCGCAACTCCTTCCCCCCTTGCGGGACCGGTGTCAGTCGAATACCAGCTGCGCTGACCCTCGATGACGAAACAGAAGCATCCTTGACTGGTTTACACCTGATATGAGTCGCAAGTCGCTCACCCCCACCCCGGCCCTCCCC
>Ga0209069_10002101_pt1 | contig 10238 bp, 3 predicted proteins | sample Str013_2_FD_187202 | JGI IMG/M metagenome (GOLD analysis project Ga0209069, IMG submission 187202) | Freshwater sediment microbial communities in response to fracking from Pennsylvania, USA - Straight Creek_MetaG_SC_2013 (SPAdes) (version 2) | ecosystem: Environmental > Aquatic > Freshwater >...
GTTAATACCGTCCTTACATTACCCAGGTGGTCCTTCAACATATAATCATATACAAATGAAGCGGGTGTACTACCTGCTGCTGGTTTGTACCTTACCCTTCCTTCTTCTGTACCGATAAACTGTAACACATCGTTTTGATATACCATACCAGCCATATAGGTGGTCGTGGTAGTTTTTAAACCTTCACTTCCGATAGTATTGTTGTATTCATCCACCCTCTTTTCCAGTTTGTTGCCCGTTGCATCATATATATACGTGATAGTACCTTTGTAGCTCCTGTCGGGTCCGTTGGACATGATTACGGTCACGGGTAGGTTCAGGTAGTTATACTTGATACCATCTGTAATCCCAAAATCGGTGGAAAAATTTTGTAAAATACCCTTGTGCGCATCCATTACCATATTACCATTATTATCATATTTATAATACCCTGTAAAACCCAGCGGCAAACTGATATCCCTGAAATCGCCCAGCTTACCGTTCGGATCATTCAATCCGGCATCCGCTACATTATACAGTTTATTGGAATTGTTTATGTATGTATAGGTAAGGTCATCCACCAGGGTATTCGTCAGGCCATTCAGTCCCCATTGCTTCATCGTAAGTATATTACCATTGGCATCATAGGCCAGGTTTCCCGCGCTGTAATTTATTCCTGCATTTTTATTAAAGCTCCCGGCAGTATACTGGTTAAAATCCGCATTCGTTAACCTGTTCACATTGTCATAGCTAAAATCATATTTTCTTTTTTCCTGGTCGCCCTTACTCTTCCATACTGTTCCGCTGATATTTCCATTATACTGTTGGCTGGCATAAGTTGTACCGCTTACAATGGTATTGGCATTATCATAACCAAGCTCAAAGCCAAAATAATTATTGTTGGTAGCGTCACTTACATAATTGCGGTTCACACCAAGCAGCCAGCCCCGGATATTGTAATCATAATTCAGTGTTTCCAATCCGGCATTGTTATTAAACTCCGGGGCGATGGCTTTTGTCTTCAGCTGACCCAGTTCATTATAGTTGTTATAAGCAATGATTCTTTTGGTAGTGAGGTCGTCATTAATGGTTTTGTAAATTCTTATTACCCTTCCCTCCTGGTCGTATTCCATATTGGTTTTTACACGGGTTATGACTGCACCTACAGAAGGGTTGCTATGTGCCAGGTAATTGCACAACGGTTTTCCGCTGAAATCGTATCGATTCGTTATTATATCCAATCCGCCCCGGTAATTGGCAGCCTGCGTTTGTACTACCCTGCTTTTATCATCATAATAACTGACGGTTTTCAGCATTTGCCCCAGAGTTAAATCATTTCCTCCTTCAAGCGCCCTTACTTTTGTGCCCGTAACCAACCCCATGGTTTGTTTACTGTTCTGGCTAGGTGGTGTTTCGGGTTGAGTGCCTATCCCATAATAATCAAGCAATCCATTGTATTGTGTATTGTAGCTGGCGCTGGTAAAATCATAATTATCATAATAGGTAATGGTGAGGGCTATAAGGCTGGCTCCTGCTGGTAATGGATTATCTGTTATGGTTATGTTTTCACTACTGGTACTGCCATCAATATAGGCAGTAAACTCTCCGCTGGTACCACTGTTGAATTCGCTTACGAAACTTACGGCATTGGTAGCAGTATAGGTTGATTTGTTTACGTCTATCTGCGTTACAGATAAATTAGTAACTGAATTTTGGGAAGAGGCTACCAATACTGAGTTAGTTCCATTGCCCGTATTTGCAGATACATAAGTCTGCAAATCATCCCTTGTTCCTGAATAAGTAATCATTCCGGTCATTACGGGTCGATTCAACCCATCATACAATGTAGTTACCCATTGGCCACCCCCACGCATATTAGCATCCTGTGTAAATACCAGCCTGTCGCGCGCATCGTACACCATATACACTTCGCCAGAACCCGGGGTTTTTTTAATAACCATACGGTGCCGCTGGTCGTATTCGTAGCGGAAACACAATTCATCTGATATAGTAATCAGGCTTGTTCCAACCAGCAATAATTCCACCGCTCTTGGCTGCATAACAAAACGCAACTGGTTAAAATCATCGTATACATAATAAGTACAAAGCCAGCCTGTATGGTCCACACCCGGTGCATCACTTAATTGAACTTTCTTCAGTATCGTCTTTCCTTCCTTGTCATTGTATTCAATTACCTGCTTACCCCGCTCATCGGTACTGATAATTTTTAACAATTCGCCCGCAGCATAATTATTTGTCGTCGTGGGTATACTCCCCACCGCACTGGCGATGGTCCATTTTTTAACTGCATCCGCATCCGCATTAATGCTGAATAACGATTTGGCAGTATGCCCATTACCGGGTTGCCATGTTTGTCCTAGTGCTCCTTTTTCCAAAGCACGACTTTCGGGGGAGAACTCTAAATACATTTGTACATAAGGGCTATTGTCCTTTTGCACATTCACACCTGTATTGGATGGGTTGTAAAAATAGGCCTGGTCAGAAAATGCTGTAGTGCGAATACTTCCAAATGTAGTACTACTCACGTCGGTATATGGAAGAAATTTTTTAGCCTCTCTTCCAAAGCCATCATATTCAATGGGAGAAACAATATCTTTCTGCCCTGGGCTTGCCTGCACAGCAATACTCTGGATTGGTCTTCCCAAGCCATCAAAATAACCAACGCTTTGCAACTTTCCATCTACCGTTAAAGCATCCACCTGCGCCTGTGTATTGATACCGGGGGCCTTGATATCATTTTTGATCACATAATTTCGATCAGTACTCACTTGTCCATTTACAGTTGCTGCAAGCAAAATGCTTATCCCAAAAACAGTTAGTATATGCTGGTTTATTTTCATAAATAAGTTTCTTGGTCCGTATAATATTTTTCTATTGACTATTGCAAGGGTTCTGATTAACCTCCGTATAATCCTGGCTGATAGTTCCATCGCTGAATTGGTAATAATATATACATTGCCATTGTCCACTTAACAATTTTGCTGTGCTTTTATTGTACCTTGTTCCATTTGTACAAGAAGTCCCTATATACTTTTGACCTTCCCCTCCACAGGAACAACTACCAAGTCTATTTGCATTAGACTGCTTATTGTTGGCAACATCGGTTGTTGCCAACAAGTCTGCTGTTGGCTGGTCAACTGTTGATGAATATGCGCCTGCAGGTACTGTATAAACCACCCTTGAACCGAAACCTTGTGAAGCAAGACAATCATTTTTAAATGCAAATCCTGAGGCAGCTGCACTATAGTACAAGCATTGTCCATTTGCATTGGCATTGGCCTGTCCGTTTGCAATTAATTCGGCATTTGCTTTACCGTCCGCATCAGGTTGACCGGTGGAGGAAATGTATTTTCCAAATCCAACTGTATAAGTAACAGAAGTTGGGGTACTGCCAATAGGGCAACCCTGTTTGGTATATGTTCCTTGCGCCGTATTGCTGTAAAAAAGTGTCTGGGGGGAACCAGCAATGGCAGCTCCTAAACCATAATTGTACTTATAATTCTTGACAATATTTTTATCATTATCTCTAACATTTATTAACCTGTTCAAACCGTCATACTCATAATACATCAACTGGCCGGAGGGTGAGCACTGGCTGGAAATCCCAACACTGGGTATATAGGTAACCGTACTCATTAATGCATCTTTGGGACAAAGACGCAATTCATCAATGGTAACGCCGGAGCCGGTTATAGTAACACTGGTACTACCAACAGGCAAGAGACATTCATAATAGGTCCATCCATTGTGTACTACTATCGCAGTTCCAGGCGCATTCCCTGCATCTGTATTAACCGTGGCGGTACTACCTCCCAACGACCAGTAAGAAACCTTATACTGCCTGGTGGAAGAGAAACCAATATCAGTTATACTGTTCCCTGCCTGAAGTATATAGGAAGAACTTCCTGTAATACCCCCGGTTACAGTATTTGCAGTAAGGTTGGTTATCATCCAATTGCCCCCAGTAGCCAAAGGTTCAAAGCTGGTATAGGCAATCATCGCAGCATTAGCATTGGTAACTTCGGCCGTTGGCAATGTATAATTGTAATCCCAGATATAGGATTTTGTCATATCCTGTGCCTTAATCTGTTCCCGTAAATTTCCGTATGCATCGTAGTTAAAGGTTCCCAATAACTTGTAACTGAGATCATAACTAAATGTTCCGTTGGTGGCTGATTGCTGAAAACTGGTAACAGGTGCAGCCAGTTCGGTCCTGTACAATTTATTGGGGTAAGGGTTGAATGGTTTATACATGGTGAGCATACCACTTAAGTAACGCAGGTTGCTTCCATCCAGGTTCTTCCTGTACTGAATGCTTTCTATTTCCGCACCCACCATATTTTTACCCTGCAGAAACTGAATACCAAGGGTAGGGTTGTCCAGGGTTCCGCTGGCAGGTAATGTATAATCGCCAGCATATTTTTTAATAGTAGCTATTTCATCCCCGGATGAAGAGGTTTGCTCAATAAGTGTAGGCAGGGTATGAGCAGGGTTACCATAAGTATATTTTTTGGTAACCGCTATATAAGAATTACTGAGTTGATCGTATTTTTTGGTGTCTTGCTGTACAAGTTGAATATCCTGTCCACCAACAATATATCCAACATATGAATACCTGGTGAGGTAATTCCTGGTACTTACAACATAACTAGGCAAAGTGGCCCAGTCACTATGCCATTCATAAAAATAGGTTACTCCATTATCAAGTGTCCCTTTACATAGTACAAAGTGATTATCTTGTGCAGGGTCTGTTACAAGTTTATATCCAATGGTACCTGAAGTGCCAACAATTTGATAGATATTTGAAACGTCATCAATAATCTTTCCGGAGTTATCATAACTAGTTTGTTCTGTTAATGCCCCGTTTGAGGCATCATCATTATTTTCATCCCTGTTCCCGATATTGTATTTATAAACAGTTCTTCCAAGCTGAGCCCCGGTTACTGCGTCAGTTTGATATTCTGTAACGCGACTGTACCCAATATGGCTTCCTTTTACAGCGCCAAGTCCAAATACGGAGCTTGCGGAAATAGTGAAATAATAGGTATCATAATCTGGTGGGCTCGTTCCACCTAAAGTTCCTTCAGTATAATAATGAAAAGTAGATGATTTTGTATAATTGGGTAGACCTGCTACACCGCTTGGAGTAAGTCCATCCGCCATAGTATAGTCATAATTTTTTACAATTGCCTGATTATTAGCGAATGAATAATCTGTGATTTTTTTTACCCTTATACCCCCTACTAAAAAGCTTGTATTATAGTCATTAGCCTGGTGCAATTCATAATCAAACATGGTATAGCCACCTGTGGGGTAGGTAATTTTATTCAGGATGGCGCATGAAGATCCCCCCAGGTCTGGATTTCGGTTGGCACCCATTCCTAAGATGGTTCCATCACCCGTATTAGCATTTGGTATAAGAGTACTCACATTATCTGTACCATTATAAAATCCCCAATGGTCAACAGACGCTGCATTTATGGAAGGCACCCCCATTGAGTTATCGTATTGAAATGCAAAAGGTGGTTTGGAAGCCGTTCCAGTACCAATAGCCATTTCCTGTACAGCATCTAATCTCAATCTCTTATTTATCCCATTCACAAAATAGCTGGTAGTTAAATTGTACTGTTTAACTAAAGCATTATTAGCATAAACATTGATCCCCTGTAATAATCTTTCCTGCGGGAAATTTGTGTGATCCAAATCCTGCCGCTGATCAGGTGTTGAAATAAAATCAATATAAGAAACAGTAAGCCCACCTCTTTTAAGCGTGATTTTCTTTAAATATTTTCTTTTTACTGTTACAGTAGGTGGTACTGAAAATAACGGCCCGGTAGCTCCTGTCCAGCTGATACTGGCATACTGGTTGGTTCTATAATAAGTTGCAGATCCATTCTGCAGAAAGTTCTGGAATAGGGTATGAACACCATCTGTTGTATAATATTCAAATAGTATCTGCTCCTGGCCATCTGCGGAGGTCATTGAGGTAATATTCCAGGTAGTAGGATAGTTATTATAGCTCATATAGGCTGGAATATTACTGGTAACTCCATCATCCAGCGTCATGCTCGAATACTCCACGTCATCAAATTCATAGGTTACTCCATTATCATCAAGAATGGTCATAGTACTTGAGGGGCAGGTAATACAATGACTGATTTTTAAATTGTCTTTTTTCTTTTTATTGACAACCTGGTCTTTATTAATCAAAAACTTTCCACTGTAATTCCCAAAATTGTAAAAATACATATCGGGTTGTGTTTCCATCCATGCTTTTTGCATGTTATAGATATAGTCATACTTCGCATACAAATCATTTACTACGGGGATATTCAGGTAATTAAATGAACTATTAAAATAGTTTCCTACTATATCGGGGTTACCAACCACGGAACGTGTAACAACTCCTCCCGCGTTTAATGACCACCCCAATCCAGTCCATGGCGCCACATCCTGTGGTTTAAACCCTGAAGCATTATAACTTAATGAAATCGGAAGACTCAGCGTGTTCCCTTTTAATTCATATAAGGGTATGCTTATCTGTGGTGTCCCTGTAAATAGACTGACAGGTGTATTGCCATACTTACCCAGTTCAGCTGCTTCGGGTGAAGGAGGGATTACCCTTTTGGACTTGAAATCAGTTTGAGCCAGTGATAACCCAAAGTCACTTTGCCACGCAGCTGTCTGCCCATTTGCAAATTGGGATACAAACAAAACGGAGGCAATAATTATTAAATATTTCCGGTTCATGTAACTGTTCATTTATATTAATAAGTCAAACTATTCACCAGCCAATTCAACTGGCGATTCAATAACCATTTTCTATTGCGTTTCTGACATAAAAGCTATAAGGGCGTACCGATGCATTAAATATTCCCACCAATTTTCCCTGCCTGTTTACCAGGAATTTTTGAAATGATTGATTCATTGTTATATTCATCACAGCATTTTGTGATGCTTGCGACAACCACAGAAACAATGGATTTGTGTTGGTACCCGTAACCGCTGATAACGAAGCCACAGGGAATTTATACGCAGTGCTCTGCGAATAAAATCCACTGATAGAAGCATTGGTTCCGGGTTCAGTGTTAAAACTGTTGGAAGGAACCACCACAATAATCAAACTGTCCTTGTACAATTGTTTCAACTGCAGTAATTCAATATATTGGCTGGCAGCGGTATCCTGGGAAGCCGTATTTACTATCAGTATTTTTCTGCCCTGGAACGCTGCAAAATCAATCTGGTTACTTCCAGCTATAGAATCCAACTTAATTGTATAGATGGAAGTCTGCGCCTTCAATTGCAAACTGAATAACACCAATATCAACATGATGATAATTCGCATAATGAAATCTATTTTTTAGGTTTACGCACTTTATTATTTCCGCTCTGATTTGCATTAAGCCTTTTATTCTGCTTAAGTATTTGTACTTGTTGTTTTTCAATTTTCTTATTCAATTCAATCACATACAGCGTCAGCTCCTCAATTTTTTGTAGCAATACCGCCTGGTTATTTCCTACATCCAGTCCATTGGTAGTTACTTCTTTTGCACTGGCTACACCGGGCAGCCGCTCGTGCTTTTTAATATAGGCTTCTATTGCTGCCAGCGATGGCAGTTGATAATTCTTTGCAAAGACAAAATCTGACCAGGTTGATTGTGTTACCTGTAATTTCATAGCAGCAATAGTTCCTTTAACCGCCAGTTTCACATTGGGATCATTGGGATTTAATATTGGAAGATTGGCAGTTCCTATCAGCAGCGCACCCGTATTGTCAAACCTTGCCCTCTCTGTTCCACTTGTTTTTATTATCAGCGGTTGCGCATCCGTGGTACCAAGAAACTGCGTGGCCGGAGTTATTCCCGCATTGCCTGTAACGGACCATGCCCCTGTAGACGAAGGCGCCGTTACAGAAATGGTAATGGTTGCTGTAGTGGAGGACCCTCCATCATCAGTTGCTTTTGCATTAATGGTATAGGTACCTATTGCTACATTGTTCCATACATAGAGGTAGGGTGCTGTGGTTATGGTTCCCAGTAAAGTAGCTCCGTTAAAAAACTCCACTTTTGTAACATTACCATCCGGGTCACTGGCATTGGCAGTAAATGTTATATTGGCGCCCTGTACAAAGCTGGCATTGTTAGCCGGAGCGGTAATACTAATGGTGGGTGGTAAATTGCCTGAACGACTGTATATCTGCAGCTCCAATGCCTGTGTACTGGTGGTGGCGCTGGGTAAATAAAGACGTATATACTTAAAAGTTACACTGGTATTGGCAATGCTCAAATCGTTATAACTATAGGCTGTACTGGTTCCGGGTATAGTACCCGCTGTTGGATTATTTCCCGTCACGGTTGCCAGGTCCGTCCAGGTAGGTGTACCCGTAGATGGATCTGTATTGGTACCCTGTATTTTAAAATCCGCATAGTTCCACCTTGTCCAGCTTACTACCACCCTGCATATATTATACTGCTGGTCGAGTGCCACATATGCCCACTGGGCGCCGGCTACATTGGGCGACCAGGGGTTTGTTGTCAGCAATGTATCTACCAGGTTTGCCGGGGGCGACCAGGATGGCCCGGCAGATGCAAATACATTTCTAAATTGGGCAAGGTTGGTAGTACCACAGGTCTGCGCCATTACCTGTGTACTGATCAACGCGCTCAATACTATAGAAAACAATATGCTCTTTTTCAAAACAGCCAGTTTAAATCTTGCTTGCATATAAGGTGGTTTTATCTTTTATGTTATTACTTTTCTATTTTTAAAAACTGTAACCAATCCGAAATTTAAATGGTTGCACTACTGGTTTTTGCTGTCCAGCCATAAAATCATACAATAACTGGACTTTTGTCTTCTTAAAGACTTTGGTTTTCAGGGATATGATTTTGCTGATACCAATAAGTCCGCTCTTACTCCAATCGTCCAGGTATTTTATCTGCGCCAGAGACCCAAATGGCTTTTGATAATTGTACTCAAAACCACCGCTGGCATAAAAACTTCCTTTTAGTTTCATATCCAGAAATGACCGGAAACCAACCCTCTGGCTGCTAAAGGCAATATGACTGATATCCCTTCCCCATCCCATTTTATAACTTGCACCAACGCCAATAATATTTTTATCGCTCAGTTTATATCCAAGCGTTAACCCAAAATCCGAGGTAGCTGGGAAGAAATTATTGCTCCTGATGGTTTGGATATTGGTGCCATACTCCAGTCTTTGAATCAGGGATTTTGTTTTTTGTGTATTGGGCTTAAAATCAGGAATCTCCATATCACCGCTGCTGCCACCCATCTGGCTCACCTTATCTTTCAATTGGTTCAGTTGTGTTTGTGCATTTTGTAAACTCTGCTGCAGAGCATCCAGTCCACCGCCACCCCCGCCATTCTGCATACCACTTACATTCGGTCCGCCCGCTATGCCCAGTTGCTGCTGTATCATATTATTTACCTGTGCCCTTGTTTGTAATCCTGCCAGGTTAGCAATATAGGACCCGCTGGCAGGATCATCCGGCAAGGCAAACAGGGATGATAATTCAGAATACTTTTTAAAGAAGTTTTGAAACAGCGGCAGCTTTCTTAATAAAGACATCGATTTATCCAGCAGCTTATCCGGGTCGTTAAACATCTTTTTGTATTCTTCCACCTGTGCGGCGTAATAATAAGCCTGGCGGTTGTATTGCTGGAATGCTTTACTCAACCCCGATTTTTGGAACTGCTCTTTTAATAATTGTTTTCGCTCCCTGATAAATTTTCTGATGTCTTCCGCCTGCTGCAGTTTGCTTTCCGCGCCATTCAGTTTTGCCAGCGCATCTTTTATTTGTGTGGGGGTTTGTCCCAGCGCTTTCAGTTTATCGCTGTACTGGTCAAGAAATTTTAAGGAGGTAGCCAGGCTGTCCATCTTTGGCAGGTACTGCTTTCCTTTTTGTAGTATAGTGGGTTCTTTGCTTTTTAATTTTTGAAGCATAGCCTCGTATTGCTGCGATGAGTTGGTAAAAAGGCGTTGTGCTGCCGCGGTATCTACTTTATTGAGTTTACGCTGTAATTTTTTTTCCTGCTTTTGAAGACGTTGTAAGTATTTGGTGGATTGTTTTATTAAATCGGCTTCCAGGTTATCGGCCTTCTTGTTTACCTTATTTAAAAACTTAGTGGGGAAGGAAGTGATCTTATCTGCCAACGAAGTTGGTTCTTCCTGTGCAAAAGAGCTATGCACAGAGAAAGAAAAACACAGGATAAGT
>Ga0209069_10002104_pt1 | contig 10235 bp, 12 predicted proteins | sample Str013_2_FD_187202 | JGI IMG/M metagenome (GOLD analysis project Ga0209069, IMG submission 187202) | Freshwater sediment microbial communities in response to fracking from Pennsylvania, USA - Straight Creek_MetaG_SC_2013 (SPAdes) (version 2) | ecosystem: Environmental > Aquatic > Freshwater >...
GCATCATCCAGCCTACAGATAGTGAGGATTCTTTCAGCGCCACCTTTGGCGGCAATAATTTTTGTATTATCAAATTCATATACATGCGTCATCATGGGTGGTTTACCCTGCAACGCGTATTCATATACCAATTTCAGCCTGTCATGGGCCTTCCCGTCAGTATATTTTCTATATGCCTGCCAGATGGCTTTCTCCATAGCATCAAAAGGTTCCAATTCACTGGCCAGCACTCCATACTTTAATACATCAAAATTGGGAACCTCATTTCCATTGGTAATATCTACCAGTTGATCTGTTTCATAATCATAGATGGTCTTTACCTCCATCCTGTTTTCAGTAATTGTTCCTGTCTTATCCAGGCAAAAAACACTAACAGCGCCAAGGTTTTCAATTGTCTGCGGTTGCCTGGATATAATGCCCAGTTTGCTCATATGAAAGGCACCCAATGCCATAAAAGAAGAAAAGGCAACCGGGATTTCTTCCGGTATGGAAGCCATAGCCAGTGTAAGTCCAAATAATAAACTTAGTGTAACATCACCCGTCTTCATATAATTCACCAACCAGATAATCACAAAAGCACCGATCCCAAAAAGGGCAAAACGCTGTACAAATTTGCTCATTTGTTCCTGCAGCAAGGTCTTAGGAGCAGCATAAGCAGTGATAGATTTTCCCAGCTTACCTAATTCAGTATTATTCCCCGTAGCAATCACTGTAGCATAACCTTTGCCGCTATTAACAGTCGTGCCCTGATACAATAGGTTATGACCATCACTAATATCTTTTTCATTGGGCAAACTTTCTCCCGTAATGACAGATTCATTTACCGATAGATCATTGGATTGTATTATCCTCCCATCAGCGGGGATCTTATTGCCTTCTTCCAGCAGCATGATATCGCCAGGCACCAGTTCAGCGGAAGCGATCATTTGTTCAATTCCATTTCTGATTACTATCACCTTAGGCGCAGTTAGTTCCTTCAAAGCTTGCAGCGCTTTGGTGCTTTTCACTTCCTGGTAAATGGAAATGGCAGCCACAAATATCATAGCTGCCATCATCATCCAGCCTTCACTGGTTTTACCTAATATAAAATAAAGGGCGCAGGCTACAATCAGTAGCAGGAACATAGGTTCGCGAATAATATCCAGTGAAACATGCAGAAAATTACGCGGCTTCTCCAGGCTGAATAGATTCTTACCAAAGCGCTGCTGTTGCATAGGGATATCCGCGGCATTCAGGCCGTTGAGTTGCTCAATATGGATTACTTTTCCTGACATTCCTTTCTGTGGTCTTCTCTGTGCATGTACAATTCCAGGGATTTAGTTTTCTCTGTTTGGCAAAAACCCAACAGTATTAAACTTTCTCTTGTTGCCAGCGCTTAAGGGTTGGCAGCATATTTATCGACTTTTGTATTACATCTTTTGGCGCATGCATCAATTGCAATTGATGTTCTACTACGTGCTTCATGTGGTCAAATGATATACCGGGCTCCGTAAATACCCCATCCTGGTAACAGAACTTACAGTATTCCCTACTGTATTTTCCGTTGTTTTCAGTACCACGATTGAGTATATCATCAATCGGCATAGTACAACTCTGGCAAAATAATTTGGGTTCCATAAACAAGATAATTTATAAAAAGGTGATTTAATTTTTATACCATTTCCCAAACTTTAATTCCGCTTTCTCTACCATATTCCTTGTAAAGGTTGATACCAGTTGCGCCAATCCTTCGGACAAAAAAGTATGTCCTTTTCCATTTCCCTGTTCTTTTAGGAAATTAGAGATTACTTCATCGGCCAGGTTTTTCGGCCGCAAACTGTCCTTTACATCTCTCCAGTCGTATTTAATCGCTTTCTCCAGCTCCTGTCTCCGCTGTTCCAGTCTTCTTGTCTCGGCCTTTAATTGGTTTATGTTTTTAATTTTCTTCATCTGCTTCAGTATCTTCTTTAAATAATAGTTGAACCATCGCATTCATTATTGGTAGCCGCAATAGTCTCCCGCGTGTAAGCCAAACCAAAACCCCGGTTAACAGATATATACCTGCAACAATCAAAAATCCCCAGTATATTTCTCCCGTCCATTTTGATAGCACATAGGCCAGGGCCACACTTCCAAACAATACAAAGAATGACAAAATCACAACGGCAATTGCAACAGCAATAATATTTGCCGCTACGATGGAACTTTTCTCTGCTGCGCCTAATTTCACGCTGGCTATCCGGTTATTGACGTATTCCTTTACATGCGCGGATAATTCTTCTACTTTGGCAAATGTCTCTTCCATAACCAGAAATTTATGTTATTCAAATGCGTCCACTTCTTCATTTACCGCTTCCATTCTTTCCTTCATACCATTTTTCAATCCTGCAATTTTTTCTTTCCCTTTGGTAATCGTGTCTTTAACGGTATCACTCAGTTTCTTTCCACTATCTGTAATTTTCTTCCGCGTGTTCTCACCCTTGTCTGGTGCAAATAGAATACCCAGCACACCACCTACAACAAGACCCGCACCAACTGCAATCAATACCTTGTTACTGTTTTTCATAAACTTATTTTTAATGGTGAATAATCCTGATTACTCAACGAAGATAGTTTCGCCCTTATCCACCCGGAATGACCACAGGCAAAGCATAGTATGATTCTGGTCAGAACTTATACTTCAAAAAAGGCTGTACCGCTAAATGAATAGAGGAATTAAATCAATTAATAGGTAATGACAGTTCACTTAAAATCAGGTAACCTGTACCTCAACAGGTTTCAGAATAGTGAGAATGGACGGACCATATTGTCCTGTCAGTAATACCTTGAGATTTCGCTTGTTGGAGAGCCATGACAGGCGAAGGGATTGCAACTGCTTTCTTTCCTGCGGAATGAATTCAATGAGCCAGGAAGGTCGTAAAAAATTTAAGGCAATGCATACATCGTTAAATCTGCCCAGTTCATGAGCAATTGCGCCGGCATGGGCGAGTTGTTCTTCATTCCAAAAGGTTGCCCGTAAATTGCCCGGAATCTCTTCATTTAGTGTTTTAAAAATGTAAACAAAATCTTTTAGTACTTTTCTTACACTGTGCCAGTCCTCATCAGGCAATTCAATGGCAGCCAGCAGCGAACGAACAAAACCCATTTTCTTATTATAAAAATCAATGATGGCTGCCCCGGACATTTGCCCCGGCAGGTTTTCCATAATCTTTTCCTTTGCCTTTGCATAGGATTTGGCCTTAAATAAGTCATGGAACGCTTTTTTTCTCCTGCCCAGTTCAAATTGCAGGTACAATAAATAATCCGGTGCCAGTATTTGTTTCCCGGCTTCTTCCATCCGGGTTATCTGCAATTGAATATCTCTTATCCTGCCTGCTGCAGCATATATTTCCTTAAGCGAACGTGGAAGTTTCAGTTCATCCGGATCATCCAGGACAGTTGACAATAATCGCAATAATGCCCGCAGCTTTTTCACCTCAACCCGGAAATTGTGAATGACTTCTGTATCATAATTCAATTTTATAAGAGAGAGATAATTATTCAGTTTCCTGAAAATTCTTTTTACGATATGGTCTATTTCTTTTTGTTCCATAAATCAGTGCTGCTTTAAAGGATATTAATTAAGTAAGAAACTAAGAGGGGAAGCAGTGGAGGGTGTTATAAATTATAATACAATTTTACTGCCACAATTGTTTGAAAGAAACATACATAAATATAAGAGCCGGATAGAAATCCAGCTCTATTCAGTAAATCCAATATTCTATGAGACTCGTGGCAAAACTAACCGCTAACTGATATGCGTTCACATGATTTTTGTCATACCGTGTCCTGATAGTGGTTATAGGCCAAAAAAATGAATTCCTTACTGCCCTTTATTCCATTTCATACCTTCCGGTAATTTCATCAACAGAAATGCGATAAATAATTGGCTTGAGGTTGTCAGGCAATCTTAAATGAAGCCATGCTTCGGTTACTTCAGGCATCCCGAGCCCTTCACTTATCTTTAAGTGCATCGACCTGTCAACAAATGATTTCATGGCATAATACCTTTCTCTTCCTTCTTCCAGTTCTTCATAATCTCCTTGTACAAGCACACTCTCCCAGTTCATTTCATCTTTTAAAATTTCCAATTGGAAACATACCCTTTTGTTGCGTCGCATCACATTTACCCGGCTGCCAGGCAGCGCATGGCAATAAATGTATTTTCCGTCAAAAAAATAATTGGTGGGATAAACATATGTGTTGTACCCATCATTACAACCAATGCGGCCATAGGTATTGTCATGCAATAGGGCCATCGAAGTTTCTTTGGTTAGATTTCCAATCATGGTAAAAAAGATGAGGTTATTAAATATATGTTCCCGCTATTAAAGTTCACTTTCCATAAAGGCAATACAAATGACTGTAATCAAAACAGACAATGACTAGTATCAGTAACCCTTTTTTAATTGCCTACTACATGCTCCCTGGCTTCTTTTTGCTTTTGTTTTTCCAGTTTCCTGAAATACCCCCTGAACAGAAAACTGTGCTTTATAGCATCCATGTTTTGGTTAAACCCTTCTGTACCCTTTTGGATATTTTCAAGGCTGTTATTGATTCTTGCCGCCATTAACGAGTCTTTAAGCAATGCATTAACCGCGCCCTTCCCTTTATTGATATCCTGTTGTATACCGGCAATGGTGCCATTGAGTTGTCTGGACAGGGAATCGGCCGATTCCCCTACCATTCTTATTTTTACAACCGCCTCATTCAGGTTATGGGCGAAAGCAGTATCATTAAGTAAGGTCCCAACCGAGCCTTTGCCGTTTTTAACATCGGCAACAATACCGTGCAAATCATTAATCATATCGCTGGCCCTGGCTGTTGCTTCCCGGATATTCGCAGCAGACAATTTCAGGTTTTGTGGCAATCCTTTCTCATTTAACACACTCCATAAGGCACTGCTGCTGTTAATACGACTTACCGTTGTCTTTAAATTGTCTGTTATTACCGCTATATCATTATTTGTTTTGTAAAGGGTGCGTAACATCTCATCTGTGTCTATGGGTTTCTTCGAAGCCAGGATATCACCATCTGATGCAATGGCAGCGGCTTGTTTGGATGCAGCAATATTAACTACTTTATTTCCCACCAGTCCATCCGTACCAATCGATACAATTGCATTTTTGCGAATAATGGATTTCATTTTATCATCAATTATCATTATCACCTCCAACAGCGTATCGTTCAAAATATTTACTTTCTTAACAGTTCCCACATCAATTCCTGCATAGCGTACATTATTTCCCGCTTTTAGACCCTGCACGTTTTCAAACCTGGCGGAAAGGGTAAAATTCGAACCAAACATATTCTGGTTGCGGCCAATCATGTAAAGCAGTAATATCAGCAGGGACAACCCCGACAAAGTAAAAGCCCCAAGTTTTATATTATTGATTAGTTGTTTTGCCATAATTCGTAACTTTTAAATCCTCACTCAAAAAAGTGTTTCACTTTCGGGTCAGGATGTAGTTTCAGTTGTTCAAAGGTGCCGCTTGCATAACATTTTCCTTCTACCAGTACTACAATTCGATCGCTCGCCATACGCACGCAGTTCATGTCATGGGAAATTATAAGAGAGGATGTATTGTATTTTTTTTGTATCTCCACCATCAATCCTATTATCTCTCTTGCCGTAATAGGATCCAACCCAGTTGTGGGTTCATCATATAAAATGATATCAGGCTTTAAAATCAATGTTCTTGCCAGTGCGATGCGCTTGCGCATCCCTCCCGACAATTCAATAGGCATCATGTCTACCGTGTGTGCCAACCCTACATCTTCCAAAGCGTCTATGACCATTGTATTTACCTCTTCCTGTGTAACTTTTATCCAGTGCCTTCGCAGGGGAAATTCCAGGTTATCTCTTACTGTCATGGAATCATACAATGCATTGCTTTGAAAAAGGAAACCAACCCTGGCCCTGATTTGATCCAATGCGGCAATATTGAGGTCGGGTATATTCTCTCCAAATACTTTAATGCTACCCTGATCGGGGAACAGCAAACCAATGATACACTTGATTAATACGGACTTGCCTGAGCCCGATTTGCCCAATACCACCACATTTTCTCCTTTGTACAGATCAAGGTTAAAATCCATCAGTACATGATTGTTGCCAAATGATTTATACAAATGCCGAATGGTCATTACCGCTTCTTGTGGCATTTCGGAAGGTTGTTTTACTATGTAAGCTGTTTCGGAGAACATTCTTATTTTAATCTTACAAATCCTTTATTAATTAAAACCAAATATATCTGTTATCTGTACTGCCAGTAAATCAAGAATAAAAATCATTACGGAAGAAACCACTACTGCTGAATTTGCGCTCCGCCCCACCCCTTCCGTTCCTTTATTACTGTTGTAGCCTTTGTAACAACCAATAATACCCACCGCAAAGCCAAAGAAAAATGTTTTGATAAACGCCGGTAAAACATCATAAAATGCCAGGTTGTCGAACACCTGCGTCCAGAACAAATGAAAACTGGTTGTACCCCTTATATTAATTCCGAGATAAGAACCATAGAGCGAAATAGCGTCGCTCAAAATAGTCAGTACAGGCAGCATGCAGGTAGCTGCCAGTACCCTGGTAACTACCAGGTATTTAAATGGGTTGGTGCCACTCACTTCCATAGCGTCTATCTGCTCGGTTACTTTCATAGAACCAAGTTCTGCGCCTATACTGGATCCGATTTTACCCGCAAATATCAAGGCGGTAATAACCGGACCAATTTCACGTACTATGGCAATTCCTACGATAACAGGTAATTGGGATTCTACACCATAATCAACCATTGAAGGCCGCAGTTGCATAGTGAGTACCAATCCCATGATAAAACCGGTTAACCCAACCAGCGGAAGTGAATTGTACCCTATTACATAACACTGACGAAAAAACTCTGCGAATTCATACCGGGGTTTGAACCAGGAGGTAAATAGCCTTCCGGTAAAACGGGACATGTCACCGGCTTCAGAAAGAAATGATTTTATGTTGGATGGTCGTGCCATTACAAGCCATTATGAAAAATGTTATTTAGCAAATGTTATCTCAATACATTAGCAAGTTTTATGACATGCATCACCAATTGGTTTGATTGCAATCATTGTAAGGATACGGGCAGTCAGAATAATTTTGTACAAAAGATTTGTATGAAAAAGCTACTATTGGCATTCGACGGAGCACATTTCTCCGAAGGTGCGTTTGAATTCGCCCGGAAGTTGAATGAGATGCAACCAGTATTGCTTACAGGCGTATTTTTGCCACAGGTAGAGTATGCCAACCTATGGAGCTATGCCGACGGAATGGGGGGGCCTTTATACATTCCCATTGTGGAAGCAGGAGATGAAGAAGGCGTAGCGAAAAATATTGCAAAATTCGAATCCATGTGTCAGAAGAATGGCATTGATTACCGGGTTCATAATGACAACAATGATTTTGCATTACCAGAGCTTAAGAAAGAAACCTGGTTTGCAGATTTGCTGATAGTCGGTGGTGAAAACTTCTATGAAAACTTAGGCACAGGTGAACCCAATGAATACCTGAAAGATACTTTACATGGTGTTGAATGCCCTGTAATAGTAGTACCCGAAAAATTCGAATTCCCTACAAATAATATCCTTGCATACGATGGAAGTGAATCATCCGTTTATGCCATCAAACAATTTAGTTATCTGTTCCCCGAATTTGCCAATAACAATACGTTACTGGTATACGCCAAAGAAGAGGGTGAAAATAGAATTCCGGAAGAGGTTTTTATTGAGGAACTGGCAGCCAGGCACTTCCCGGATTTATCCATCTCAAAATTGAATTTCGATCCCAAAAAACACTTTGCATCCTGGCTCAATGAAAAGAAAGCCACTATTGTTGTCAGTGGTTCTTACGGACGTTCTTCTTTTTCCCGGTTGGTAAAGAAGAGCTTTATTGCAGAAGTAATAAAGAACCACAAACTACCCGTATTTATTACACATCGGTAAATAGTAGCATTCCGGATGATCCTGTACGGGCTGGTCAGTGACCGGCCCGTTTTATTTTGACTAGCATCATTACTAATCCTAATGCCAGTCATTGAATCAACTTTTCTTTACTGGTAGCTTTGGATAAATATACATTTTATGAGAAAGATACTGGTTGCAATAAATGGTCTGAAATTCGATATGCATACATTGGATTTCGCCTGCTATCTTGGCCGGCTTACACGTTCTACCATTACCGGTGTATTCCTGGAAAACCAGGTGGCTGAATATAAGCCTGTATTGAAGAACGCCTACTACGGTACCTACCTCGACTGGGAGGTGGATGAAAATTCACCTGCACATTGGAATAAAATGAAAAAAATAGATTCCAATATTACTCTTTTTAAAGAAGCATGTTCAAGAAGAGAAGTAAACTGTGCCATTCAGCGCGATGAAGGTTCGCCCGCAAAGGAAATTATAGCAGAGAGCCGGTTTGCGGATTTGCTCATCATAGATGCTGAAACTTCTTTCAATAAACATTATGAAGGGAGTCCCACTCCTTTTGTAAAAGAAATACTCCAGTTTGCGGAATGCCCTGTTATTATTGCTCCTGAATCATTCGACAGTATAGAAGAAATTATCTTTTGTTATGATGGCAGCAGATCCGCATTCTTTTCCATTAAACAATTTGATTACCTCCTACCCGAGCTAAAATACAAAAAAGTAACGCTGGTAGAAGTAACCAAAGACAGTGAATTGACGATTCCTGAAAAGGAAAATGTGAAAGACTGGTTTGAGAGACATTATAACAATGTTCAATTCACCGTATTAAATGGTGAAGTAAAAGACGAATTATTCAGCTATCTGCTGGAAAGAAAAAATGCGTTCGTTGTTATGGGTTCATACGGGAGGGGTACACTTTCTCATATGTTCAAATCAAGTACGGCAGAGCGCGTAATAAAAACCACCAACCTGCCGGTATTCATCACGCATCCTTAATAATACTTTATTATGAAAAAAATAATTGCCGCCTTCGATGGACTTAAATTTTCAGAAGGCACCAAAGATTACAGCATTCACCTGGCAAGTCTGACCAATGCGCATCTGACTGGCGTTTTCCTGGATGATTTCACCTATACCAGCTATAAAATTTACGACCTCGTGGCAAAAGAGGGTGTTTCAGAAGAAAAGCTGCGCGAAATGGAAGACAAAGACAAGAACAATCGCAGCGCGGCAGCGGTAAAATTTGAAGACACATGCAGGAAAGCAGGCATTGAATACAATATTCATCACGACAGGCAGATTGCCTTAAGGGAATTGTTGCATGAAAGCATCTATTCAGATTTGCTCATTATTGATGGAAATGAAACCCTCACCCATTATGAAGAGCATATGCCTACACGGTTTATCAGGGAGTTACTTACAGATGTCCAGTGTCCCGTTTTACTGGTTCCACCCAAATACCAGCCAATTGAAAAAATAGTATTGCTGTATGATGGCGAACCGTCTTCTGTACATGCAATTAAAATGTTCAGTTATATGCTGCCTTCCATGAAACACCTTCCCACAGAAGTAGTATCAGTAAAGGAGTACTATGATGATCTGCACCTACCCGATAACAAACTGATGAAGGAATTTATGAAGCGTCATTATCCCGGTGCAACTTATACTGTTTTAAAGGGATTAGCAGAAACGGAAATCATCAACCACCTGAAAGAAGAAAAACAACAGGTATTGGTGGTTTTGGGCGCATACCGCAGGGGAACGGTTTCAAGATGGTTCAGGCAAAGTATGGCAGATATAATAATGAAAGAATTGAAAACACCTTTATTTATTGCTCACAATAAATGATGAATTATTAGTCTCCTTCTGAAATTTATACAACTATTTCCAGGGCAGCAGTAAAACCACAATAATTATTGTCTCAACTTTAATTCAGGGCCACGGGTTTACCCTGTTGTATTGAGCAATGCTTCCATTAGAATCATTTACAATAATGATTGTCATCATTTACAATGGTAATCAGCTGGTTTAGCTTTACTGCAGAATAAAAGCAATGAAAATCAAGGTTCTGAAGTTTGTTGCTGTATGTGTATTATGTATTGCAATTATTACGGCAATTGTCTGGATGCTCTTAATATTATAAAACAACATTTATATGAAAAGGAACATGGGCAAGGGAGACAGAATTATACGCCTGCTGCTTGCCTTTATACTGGCGATACTTTGGTTCCAGAATGTGGTAGGCGGGCCATTGGGTATAATAC
>Ga0209069_10002105_pt1 | contig 10230 bp, 5 predicted proteins | sample Str013_2_FD_187202 | JGI IMG/M metagenome (GOLD analysis project Ga0209069, IMG submission 187202) | Freshwater sediment microbial communities in response to fracking from Pennsylvania, USA - Straight Creek_MetaG_SC_2013 (SPAdes) (version 2) | ecosystem: Environmental > Aquatic > Freshwater >...
CGCGCGGCGAGCTCCTCTTTGCTCGGCGCGGTCGTGGGCGGCGGCTCGACCACCTCGTTGTTGATCACCCAGCATTGCTCGCGTTCGCTCCCGCGCGCGGCTTTTCCGCTCATGTCTTCTCTTCCTCCCTCGCGGTGACCGGATCTCACCGGCGTCACACGCACGCCATTTGTGGCAGCACGCCCGCCTCCGTCAAAGCCGCATGACGAGGGCTCATATAAATTGATCGTAAAGCGCGACCGAGCGCGAAGCGGCTCGTTTGTGGAAAATCCCCTGAAATCAAAGAGCTAACGCAGCCCATTCATTCGATCTGTGCAGCCCCGCGCCGGTGTCGGGCGCGCTGGCGCGCTTGTTGCACTATAATCTCAAGAGAATCGAGGAGCCGGGCATTTTTGAAAGGAGCCGAAATGCGATTGCTGATCCTGGTCGCGTGCAGCTTGATTTTGGCGTGCGCATCTGCCGCAGCCGCGGATCCCAAAGGCGCCTGGCTGGTCGAGGACAAGTCGGCCCAGATCGAGATCGAGAATTGCACCGGCGCGCTCTGGGGCGTGGTCATCTGGGAACGGATGCCCGGCCGCGACAACGAAAATCCCGATCCATCCCTGCGCGGCCGCCCCACGCTTGGTATCCCGATCCTGCTCGGCATGCGGCCGGTCGTGCCGCCGGGCCCGGACGGGACGGTGTGGCGCGGACAGATCTATAATGCCATGAACGGGCGGACCTACGATGCCAGCATCAAGCTGATCAGTCCCGATGTCCTGCACCTGGAAGGCTGCGTTCTCGGCGGCTTCTTCTGCGGCGGGCAGAACTGGACCCGCGTCAGGACGCCCGCCGCGCCGCCGCTCGACGTTTGCTCACGTATCCCCGATCTCGCGCGGGGGACCCATTAGCACGGGCTGGAACAGCACCGCCGCCGCCAACGTGCAGGCCAGCGACAGCGCCAGCAGCTTGCCCATGGTGGACGTGCCCGGATGGCTCGATAGCCAGAGGCTGCCGAACGCGGTCGCGGTCGTCATGGCGCTGAAGATGACGGCGCGGGTGAGGCTCGATTGCAGGAGCCCGGTCTGGCCGGCCCGCCAGGCGGTGATGTAGTAGATCTTGAACGCCACTCCGACGCCCAGGAGCAGCGGCAGCGCGATGATGTTGGCGAAGTTGAGCGGCATTCCGATCAGCACGCAGAGCTCGAGCGTCACGATGCCGGCGACCAGGAGCGGAATGAGCGTCAGCAGCACGTCGGTGAACCTTCGCAGCACGATCCACAGCAGGAACGCGATCGAGGCGAGCGCCCAGCCGCCGGCCTCGATGAAGGCACGGATGACGGTGTTGCCGGATTCCAGGATCGAGATCGGTCCGCCGGTCGCGCTCGCCTGCACGGCGAGCACGGCGCGGGCGAATTGCCGCAGCACCTCGTTGTCGTTGGGATCGCCCTTCGGATAGACCTCGACCCGCGCGCGGCCGTCCGGCTTGAGCCATTGATCGGTCAGGTCGGGCGGCAACGTCATGTCGGTGATCGGCTCCGCCTGCAGCGAGCTTCGCAATCCGTCGAGCGAAATCTTGAGCGGTGCGACGAACGCGTCCTGCGCCTTGGCGCGCGTGCCTGCATCGGATTTGGCGAGGCGCGACAAGGCATCCGCCAAGCGTTTGGCCGCCACCGCACCGGGCCCCTGCTGGGTGCCGACGACTTGGGTCAGGGTACTGACCCCGCTGTTGATCGCGGTGATGCTTTCGGCGTCGGTCGGGTCGGGGTGGGGCGTTTGCGCCAGGGTCGCGCCGAGCGCCTTGGCGGCTTTTCCGATGGCCTCCAGCTTTTGCGGCTGATCGGACGGCACGAAGCTCTCGATGGTCATGACGCGCGAGACTTCGGGCAGCTTGCCGACCCGGTCCGTGATCTGCTTGGCGGCCGCGAGCGAGGGGGCGAGCACCTCGATCGTGCTGGCGCCGGTCGCCGGATCGCTGCGCAGATCGAGATAGGTCGCGATCGACTCGACATTGGGGCTGTTGAGATTGATCGGGTTGAAATCGAACTGCAGGTTGATGAGCAGGGGCAGCCCGCCCAGCACCACCACCGCGGTGCCCACGATGATGGCGACGCGGTTCCGCTCCATGAAACGATCGACCGGGGCGAGCGACGCATAGCCTAGCGGCTCCTTTTCGCCGGGCGGGTTGAGCACCTTGAGCAGCGCCGGAAGCAGCGTGATGGTGCTCAAATAGGCGATGATCATGCCGACGCCGGCGATCTGGCCGAGCTCGGAGACGCCTTTGTAGTCGGTCGGCAGGAACGACAGGAAACCGGCCGCGGTCGCGGTCGCGGCCAGCGTGAGCGGCACGCCGAGCTGCTTGGCCGTATTGGCCAGGGCGACGCGCAGATTGTTGATCTCGTAGCGCTCGGCGCGATAGCGCACGCTGAACTGAATGCCGAAATCGACTCCGATGCCCACGAACAGGACCGCAAACGCGATCGAGATCGGATTGAGCGCGCCCACCATCCACAATCCGAGCGCGGCCGTGACGGCGAGACCCATGGAGATGGAGAGGAACACCGCCAGGATGATCTTCGGGGACTTCAGCGCCAGCCAAAGAATGGTCAGCACCACGATGATGGTGCCGAGCGCGTTCTCGGCGGCATGGTCCTTGAGCGTGGCGAATTCCTCGTCCTGGATCGGGATCGCGCCGGTGAGCCGCACGCGCGCGTGATACTGCTGCTCGAACCCGACGTCGACGGCCGCCTGCCGAATCGCGTCGGTCGCCTTCTTCCCGGGCTCGAGCGCCCCATAGTCGAGCACCGGGCTGATCTCGATGAAGCGGCGCAGGTCGTTCGGCGTCAGCGGCTTGGGGCTCACCAGCTCGCGCCAGGAAAAGCGCGCCGGCTGTCCGGCGAGCGTGTCCTCGATCGGTTGGGCGAACATAGTCAGCGGACGAACCATGTCGTCGAGGGTGAATTTCTGGGCCTGAATGCCTTGGAACGAGAAGGACAGCGCCTGGATCAGCCCGCGCCAGTTGGGCTCGGCCACCAGGACCTGGACGAGCGGCTGGGATTGCGCCAGCGTGCCGATGGAGCCGGCCACTTCGTCGGCCGGTAGGAACAAAAGCCCATTGCGGGTGAAGAACGGGTTCTCGCTCAGCTCCTGGACCGCTGGAAACAGCTTGGGCTGCGACATGAGCTTTTGGGCGAGGGCCTTGCTGGCCGCGCTCGCCCGTTCCGAGGTCGCCGCATCGACGACGGCAAGGATCTTCTCGTGATTTCCCTGAAAAGCGTCGACAAACGCAAGTTCTCGTTGCCGCCAGGCCAGGTTCGGAGAGATTAACTGGTTAACGTTGGTGTTAATGGCAAAATTACGGACCGTATAGATACCTGATACAACAGCCATAAACAGCGCAATGACGATCACAACCCAAGCTCTACGCGTGCAAATATTAACAAGTGCGGCAAGTTTAGCTTTTAGCATGATTCCTTCTTTCCCCATATCGCGCGTGAAATTGGGCATGAGCCCATTGAATCGATCGAACCATCCGGGTATTCAAAGTCTTAACTATTGATGCCTCACCTCCCTGGGCTCCCCAGGGAATGCCTTGGCATGTGGAGGTGCGCAACCGCTAGCTCAAGCTTCTTGGCGCTGTAGAGCATTTTTGAGGGAAGTGGAAATCGGGTATCCGTTCGAAAATGCGACGGTGCAAAGAACGATGGAGCGGTCTCTGTATCTAGCTGTCTCTATATCTAGCTAATGTGATCCGCTCTAGACCAAAGCTTTGGAATTCCTTCTCTGAGTTGCTTCTCCGTCAGAGTCGCTTCTCTGCCACTGTGTGCTAGCAGGAATTATAGTGATCATGACTATAGCAAATCCAATCGGTGTCACGCCCACGCCTTTGCTCGATAAGATCGGAACGCCGGCCGACTTGCGCCGTCTGCCCGAAAAGGATCTCCGCCAGGTCGCGGATGAATTGCGGGCCGAGACCATCAGCGCGGTGGCGGTGACGGGCGGTCATTTGGGGGCCGGGCTCGGCGTCGTCGAGCTCACTGTTGCGCTGCACTATTTGTTCGATACGCCGCGCGACCGCTTGCTCTGGGACGTCGGGCATCAGGCCTATCCGCACAAGATCCTCACCGGCCGGCGCGACCGCATTCGCACGCTGCGTCAGGCCGGGGGCCTGTCGGGATTCACCAAGCGGGCGGAGAGCGAATACGACCCGTTCGGCGCGGCCCATTCCTCGACCTCGATCTCGGCAGGTCTCGGCATGGCGGTCGCCCGTGACCTCAAGGGACTGTCCAACAACGTGGTCTGCGTCATCGGCGACGGCGCCATGTCGGCCGGCATGGCTTACGAGGCCATGAACAATGCCGGCGCGATGGACTCGCGTCTTATCGTCATTCTCAATGACAACAATATGTCGATTGCGCCGCCGGTCGGCGCCTTGTCGGCCTATTTGGCGCGCCTGGTGTCGGGGCGTCCGTATCGCTCGCTGCGCCAGACCATCCGGCAGCTCGCCAAGCGGCTGCCGAAATTTCTCGAGCAGCGCGCGCGCGCCATGGAAGAATATGCGCGCGGCCTGGTCACCGGCGGCACCTTGTTCGAGGAGCTCGGCTTTTTCTATATCGGCCCGATCGACGGGCACAATCTCGACCACCTCCTGCCGGTGCTCAAGAATGTCCGCGACACCCGCGAGGGTCCGGTTCTGGTCCACGTGGTGACCCAGAAGGGCAAGGGCTACGCGCCCGCCGAAGCCTCCGACGACAAATATCACGGCGTCGTCAAGTTCGACGTCACCACCGGCAAGCAGGACAAGCCGAAGTCGAACGCTCCCTCCTACACCAAGGTTTTCGGCGAGAGCCTGGTCAAGGAGGCGCGCAAGGACGATCGCATCGTGGCGATCACGGCCGCCATGCCGTCGGGCACCGGCATCGACATTTTCGGCAAGGCGTTTCCGGAGCGCACCTTCGATGTCGGCATCGCCGAGCAGCATGCGGTGACGTTCGCGGCCGGGCTCGCCACCGAAGGCTACAAGCCGTTCGCCACCATCTATTCGACCTTCCTGCAGCGTGCCTACGATCAAGTCGTGCACGACGTCGCGATCCAGCGCCTGCCGGTGCGCTTCGCGCTCGATCGCGCCGGCCTGGTGGGCGCCGATGGTCCGACCCACGCGGGCTCCTTCGATGTCAGCTATCTCGGCTGCCTGCCGGGTTTCGTGATCATGGCGGCGGCCGATGAGGCGGATCTGGTCCACATGGTGGCGACCGCGGCCGCGATCGACGACCGGCCGAGCGCGCTGCGCTATCCGCGCGGCGACGGCGTCGGCGTCGACATGCCCGAATTCGGCGTGCCTTTGGAGATCGGCAAGGGCCGCATCATGCGCGAAGGCAGCTCGGTCGCGCTGTTGAGCTTCGGCACCCGCTTGTCGCACTGCCTGGCCGCCGCCGAGACGCTCGCCTCGCACGGCTTGACCACCACGGTCGCGGACGCGCGCTTCGCCAAGCCTTTGGATGTCGATCTGGTGCTGCGGCTGGCGCGCGAGCATGAGGTCCTCATCACCGTCGAGGAGGCCGCCATCGGCGGCTTCAGCGCCCAGGTCCTGCAAGTGTTGACCCACCATGGCGCCTTGGACCACGGGCTCAAGGTGCGCTGCATGATTCTGCCGGACACGTTCATCGAGCATGACAGCCCCACCGCCATGTATGCGGCGGCCGGACTCGATGCCAAGGGCATCGTCGCCAAGGTTTTCGAAGCGCTCGGAAAGGATGCCCGCCGGGAATTCGCCAAGCTCCGCTGACCCTGGGTCGGGCCCTTGGGTTCGCCCCGCAACGTAGCCACTTTACCATATGACGAAATCGGCCGGCGCGCCCGCGCCGCCCGATGTAGACGAAAGCAGTCCAGAGCAGTCTCGAGAAATCCCGATAGCGATCCGATCGTGATCCGCCGATGGAAGTGAAACGATGAAAGTTATCCTGGCTCAGCCGCGGGGTTTTTGCGCCGGCGTCGTGCGCGCCATCGAGATCGTCGAGCGCGCGCTGCAGAAATACGGCCCCCCGGTCTACGTGCGCCACGAGATCGTGCACAACAAGCACGTGGTCGAAAGCCTCAAGGCCAAGGGCGCGCGCTTCGTGGAGGAGCTCTCCGAGGTACCGCCCAATTCGGTGACGATCTTCAGCGCCCACGGCGTGGCCAAGAGCGTCGAGGACGAAGCCGCCGCCCGCGACCTGCCGGTGCTCAACGCGACCTGTCCGCTGGTCACCAAGGTGCACAATCAGGGCAAGCGCTATGTGGGGCAGGGCCGCAAGCTGATCCTGATCGGCCATGCGGGCCACCCGGAAGTCGAGGGCACCATGGGGCAAATCTCGGCGCCCGTGATCCTGGTGCAGAACGAGGCCGAGGTGGCCAAGCTCGATCTTCCGGCCGATACCCCGGTCGCCTATGTGACGCAGACCACGCTCTCGGTCGACGACACCCAGGGCATCATCAGCGCGCTGCAGCGCCGCTTCAAGGACATCGTCGGTCCGGAGACGCGCGACATCTGCTACGCGACGCAAAATCGCCAATCCGCGGTGCGCGAGCTCTCCAAGCTCGTCGACATCATCCTGGTGGTGGGCGCGACCAACAGCTCCAACTCCAACCGCTTGCGCGAGATCGGCAGCGAAGAGGGCGTGCCGAGCTATCTGATCGCCGACGGCAGCGAGCTCGATCCGAAATGGCTTGCGGGCGCCGCCACGGTCGGTATCACGGCGGGCGCCTCGGCGCCGGAAGTGCTGGTCGACGACGTGATCAAGTCGCTGCGGCGGCTCGGCCCGGTCGATGTCTCGGTGCTGCCGGGCCGCGAAGAGAATATCGAATTCCGTCTGCCGGCCGAATTGGCCACCGTCGCCTAGGGGCAGCTATCCACGCGCCGGTCGACAGGACCGCGTACAAATAAAATAAAGAGTAAGAGGGGTCGACAGATGGCCATTCCATTTCACCGCGAGATGCGCATCGGCGCCTACATCCTCAAGCAGAAGCTGGCGGGACGAAAGCGCTATCCGCTGGTGCTGATGCTCGAGCCGCTGTTCCGCTGCAATCTCGCCTGCACGGGTTGCGGCAAGATCGACTATCCGGATGCGATTCTCAATCGCCGCCTCTCGGTCAAGGAATGCCTCGATGCCGCCGACGAATGTGGCGCCCCGATGGTCGCCATCCCGGGCGGCGAGCCGCTCATCCACAAGGAGATCGGCGAGATCGTCAGGGGCCTGGTGGCGCGCAAGAAATACGTCTCGCTGTGCACCAACGCGCTCCTCCTGGAGAAGAAGCTCGATCTGTTCGAGCCCTCCGAGTTCCTGTTCTTTTCGGTGCATCTCGACGGCATCAAGGAGCACCACGACAAGTCCGTGTGCATGGAAGGCGGCTTCGAGCGCGCGGTGTCGGCCATCAAGGCCGCCAAGGCGAGGGGCTTCGCGGTCAACGTCAATGCCACCATTTTCGACGGGCATCCCGCCAAGGACATCGCCGCCTTCCTCGACTTGACGCAGGAGCTCGGCGTCGGCGTCACCATCTCGCCCGGCTATGCCTATGAGCGGGCGCCCGATCAGGATCACTTCCTCAATCGCCGCAAGACCAAGGAATTGTTCCGCAAGGTCTTCGACTACGGCAAGGGCAAGAAATGGAACTTCATCCATTCGGCCTTGTTCCTGGACTTCCTGGCCGGCAACCAGACCTTCCATTGCACGCCGTGGGGCATGCCCACGCGCAACATTTTCGGCTGGCAGAAGCCGTGCTATCTGCTCGGCGAAGGCTACACCAAGACCTTCACCGAGCTGATGGAAACCACCGATTGGGATACCTACGGCACCGGCGCCTACGAAAAGTGCGCGAACTGCATGGCCCATTGCGGCTATGAGGCGACCGCCGCCGAGGCCATGTTCAAGTCGCCCTTGAAGGCGATCCGGGTCGCGCTGCGCGGCCCGCGCACCGACGGTCCGATGGCGCCGGAAATCCCGCTCGACGGCCAGCGGCCGGCCCAATACCTGTTCTCCGGTCAGGTGCAGCAGAGCCTCTCCGAGATCCGCGCCGCCGAGGCGCAGGAGAAAACCCGCAAAGCCGCCAAGGCCCCATCGGCCAGCACCGCGGCGTAGCGCTGGGCCCCGGCGTTCCTCGCCCTCCCCGGACTTGATCCGGGGATTGCGGGGAGAGGGCGACACGGTATTGAGGAAATCCCGATCTCGGCCCGGTGGGGCGTTTTCAAACGCCCAGACTTGCCGCGAGACCCCCTCATCCCACCTTCTCCCCCATGGGGAGAAGGAGCGAAATGCCTTGCGTTCCTGACAGGCGATCTTTGCGTGCTGTAGCTGTGTTCTTGTAGTTTGTAGCCCGCATGGAGCGCAGCGTAATGCGGGAACGGCGGCCCCGGATTGCGCCATCGGGCGGCGCTGCGCGCCGGTCCGTTGGCTCCATCCAGGCTACACGCATTGGTAGATTCCACCATCAAACAATCGTCAAGCAAACATCACCAGAGTGGTTCTCCTGTCAAAACAATCGTCATGGTGGTACGATGTTTTCGTCCCCGTTATACCAAACAACAAATAATTAATTCATATCAACAATAATACTTACGATCGGATGCGCCGAATGCTCCGCCGGATGGGATGCGGGCGCGGCTCGCGGCCTGGTTCCGCGCCGAAGACATCCGCAACGTCACCTGTCGGGGCTTGCTTCGATGAACTCAATCATGCGGCGGCTCGCCGATCTACCCATCTGGTCGCGGATCGCGATCGTGTGCCTCATTCCGCTGCTCGCCTTCACCGGATTCGCCGGCAAGGACGTGCTGGAGAAGCGCGCGCAATCGCAGGCCGCCGACAGCGCCTCGGCTCTCATCGAGGTCGCGCCGCTGATCTCCGGGCTGGTGCACGAGCTGCAGAAGGAACGCGGCAGCTCGGTCGGCTTCGTCTCCTCGAAGGGGCAGAGCCTCGGCGACACGATGCGCAATCAGCGGCCGGCGACCGACAAGGCGCTGGCGAGCTGGCGGCAGCGCATGACCGGCTTCGATCGCTCCGCGCTCGGCGGCAAGCTGGCGCGCAACCTCGACGACGTCGAGGCCGCGCTCGCGAGTCTCGCGGTCACGCGCGGCTCGATCGATACGCTGGCGCTCGCCGCGCCCAAGGCCGCCGAATACTTCACCGCCACCATCGCCAGCCTGGTGGCGACCATCCAGGCCACCGGCGACGTTACCGAGGATGTGCGCATCCTGCGCCAGTCGATCGCCTTCTCGGCCTTCGTGCAGCGCAAGGAATTCGCCGGCCAGGAGCGCGCGGCCGGCGCGCAGGGCTTCGCGGTCGGCACCTTCGCTCCGGATGTTCACCGCAATTTCGTTCGGCTCGGCGCCATGCAGGCGGCGCAGTCGCAGATCTTCCTGAAAAACGCCATGCCGGAGCAGATCGAAGCCGTGCAGTCCGCGCTCAAGGGTCCGGTGGTGGACGAGATGACGCGCCTGCGCGCGATCGGAGCGGCGGCGCCGTTCGACACCGCGGCGGTGGGCAAGGTGAGCGGGGCGCAATGGTTCGAGGCCGCCACCCGCAACATCGACTTGCTCAAGACCCTCGAGGACCGGCTCGCCGGCGATTTTCTCGGCGTGTCGCGCGGCGTGGCCGATCAGGCCCGCTGGGGCTTCTGGAGCGTGGTGCTGATCTTCCTCGCCCTCATGGCGATCACGGTCGCGCTGGCGATCGTCACCGCGGTCTCGATCACGCGCCCGATCGCGGATCTGGTCACCACCATGACCGACCTCGCGGCCGGGAAATTGGACATCCACGTGCATGGCACCCACCGCAAGGACGAGATCGGTTGGATGGCGAAGGCCGTCGTGGTGTTCCGCGATGCGGCGGTCGAGAAGGGCAGGCTGGAGGCGCAGGCGGCCCAGCAGCGCGCGCAGGCCGATGAGCTGCGCCTGCGCAACGACGAGGAACGCCGCAAGGCCGCCGAGGCGCAGGCGCAGGCCGCGCAGGAGCAGGCGGCTGCCGTGGCGGCGCTCGCCGCCGGCCTCGACAAGCTCGCCGAAGGCGACCTCACGGTGCGGCTCGACGAAGGTTTCACCGCCGGCTATCAGCGCATCAAGGACGATTTCAACCACACCATCGAGACGCTGCGCGAGACGATCGCCGGGATCGCCGGCTCGACCAGCGAGGTCGCCAATGCGGCGGCCGAAATCTCGACCAGCACCACCGACCTGTCGCAGCGCACCGAGGAGCAGGCCGCGAGCCTCGAGCAGACCTCGGCC
>Ga0209069_10002106_pt1 | contig 10228 bp, 4 predicted proteins | sample Str013_2_FD_187202 | JGI IMG/M metagenome (GOLD analysis project Ga0209069, IMG submission 187202) | Freshwater sediment microbial communities in response to fracking from Pennsylvania, USA - Straight Creek_MetaG_SC_2013 (SPAdes) (version 2) | ecosystem: Environmental > Aquatic > Freshwater >...
ACATATAAATATGAATGAAATAAAAATCCTTGCCGGGTTAAAAACCGATACCGCTACTTTTGGCACAGGTTGTTTTTGGTGTACAGAGGCCATTTTCCAGGAATTAAAAGGTGTTTTGAAAGTAACTTCGGGTTATTCGGGCGGAAATGCCGTAAATCCATCTTACGAAGAAGTTTGTTCAGGCAGTACCGGTCATGCGGAATGTCTTCAAATCATATATGATCCTTCTGTTATCAGCTATGACGAATTGCTGGAAGTATTCTGGGAATCGCATGACCCAACTACATTGAACCGCCAGGGCAATGATGTAGGCACACAGTATCGCAGCGCAATTTTTTATCATGATGCCGCACAAAAACAGAAAGCAGAGCATTATAAGGAAGAATTGAATAAAAACGGAGCCTATAACAAATCCATCGTTACTGAAATAACGCCCTTTACAAAATTTTATCCTGCGGAAGATTATCATCAAAACTATTACAATACGCATGGCTCGCAGCCTTATTGCACTTTTGTAATTCGTCCCAAGGTCGAAAAATTTGAAAAAGTATTTAAAAATAAATTGAAAAAATAAATGGGTTTATATTTTTGCGTGATACGTGAACATTTCACGTATCACGATTAACGATTAACATATTACGGCTTCATTTATTTTGCGATCTTTTCAGATTTCCTTACTCTTCTCAATTCAAGTAAATTCAATCCGTTCGGCTCGAAGCCCCGGATGTCCGGATTCACCAGATGAATCACTTCATCGTACCATAAAGGAACAATGGGTGCATCGTTGATGACCATCTGGTCCATTTGCTGGTACAATTTATTTCTGAGTGAATCATTGTTTTCAATCAGTGATTGCTCGTATAGCTTATCGAACGCAGAATTATTATAACGCGTATAATTCGGAGGTGCCGGGTTTTTTGAATAAAATACACTTAAATAATTTTCAGCATCTGGATAATCGGCAATCCAACTTCCCCGGAAAAAAAGCGCCTGTGATTTTGCAGTTTCTTCCAGCAACAAACTTTTTTGCAACACTTCAACCTTCACCTTGATCCCTATTTCTTCCAACTCTTTTGCAATGAAACTGCCCAGGTCGGCATAGATATCGATGGTCAATAAGCGGATTTCCGGCAAATCCTTTCCATCGGGATAACCAGCTTCGGTTAGCAGTTGTCGTGACTTTTCGGGATCATAATGATATCCTCTGACGATAGTGGAATCAAAGGAAGGCAATCCTGCAGGAACAAAACCGCTTTCAGCAGGAATGCCGATAGAATTGCGCAGGTACATCATCATTTTGCGTCGATCGAATCCATAATTGATTGCCTGTCTTATTTTTTTAAATCGCAACGGAGAATGCTTGACCAATTCATTGGATGAATCAATCAATATCCCGAGGTATTCTGTATTGAGATAAGGATGCTTCGATAAAATGATCCTGCCCTGCCAGTCTTTTTTCAATGTGCCTTTCTTACTCAACACTTCATCTTTAAAAGAAGCATCAATATCATTGGTGAAATCAAGTTCTCCCTGGCGAAATAATAAAAACTCTGTAGCCTTATTGTCAAAAAAACTAATTCTAACTGCATCGAGATATGGCAATCGCATACCTGTGCTGTCTTTTTCAAAATAATTTTCATTCTTCAACAAAATCAGGTCCTGCCCTTCTTCCCATGATTTAAACTGAAAGGGACCGGTGCCGCAAGGATGATTGCGAAAATCGCTGCCATATTTTTCCACAACTTCCTTTGCAACCACGGAACAATACTGCATACTCAATAAACCCAGGATCGGGTTAAAAGGTCTTATGAGTTTTAGTTGAAAAGTTGAATCGTTCGCAGCATAAAATCCCTCGGCAGCATTTACCCGGTTGTTAAATATCCATGCGCCACTGCTCGCTGTTGCCTTGTCCACGATGCGCCTAAAACTATATACGATATCGCTCGCAACCATCTTTCTTCCTTTGTGGCCCGGAAATACATCGTTGTCGTGGAAAAAAACATCAGTACGTAAGTGGAAAGTATATATCAGCCTATCGCCCGAAACGTCCCATTTTTTTGCGAGAGAAGGAACAATATGCAGGTTACTATCTGTTTCCACAAGCGTATTGTATAGCTGATGCACCGGCCATATAATGGATTGGTTTTTTGCAAAAGCAGGATCCAGCGTGGCAATGCCCGTGTCTGCATTATAACGGAATATTTTCTTATGCTTATGTAATTCTGCTATGCAGGCTGAAAGGCAAAAAGCGCCAATAAAACCGCTTATATATTTTATTACTGAGGAAGCAAAATGTTTTTTTATCTTCATTTGTTTAAAGTGAGAAATCGTCACATGCTGTCAGATGTAGCGGCCAGAAGGAGACCGTCAGACCGCTACATCTAACCAAAAGTTAAATTTAGTAAATGAAACGAATAGCTATCTTAATTCTTATTTTTTCGACATTGGTTTTCACTTCCTGCTCTGCACAACAGCTTCAAGATAAACAACCATTCACACATGCTGATACTTTACGTGGAAGTGTAACCGCCGAACGGGCCTGGTGGGATGTACTGTATTATGATATTCATGTCAAGCCTGACTATGAAAATAGAACCATCGCGGGAGCCAATGAAATAAAATTTAAAGTAATTAGCAAAGGAAAAACAATGCAGATCGATCTGCAGGAACCACTGAAAATAAAAGAAATATCCTGGAACAACCAATCATTGAAATATACAAAGAACGGGAATGCTTACTTTATTGAATTTCCCACTGTATTAGAAGCTGGAAAAACGGAAATCGTCAAAGTGGGTTTTGAAGGAAATCCTCAATTGGCAAAACGTCCGCCATGGGATGGTGGCTGGATATTTGCAAAAGACAAACTGGGAAGGCCCTGGATGACAGTAGCCTGCGAGGGCCTCGGCGCCAGCGTCTGGTATCCCTGCAAAGACCATCTCGGCGATGAACCCGACAATGGCGCTTCTCTGAGCATAACGGTTCCGGATACACTCGTTGCAATCGGTAATGGAAGATTAAAGGAGAAAAAAATAAATGATGACGGAACCACGACATATACCTGGGCCGTTGTAAATCCCATTAATAATTATAATATCATTCCTTATGTCGGGAAATATGTCACCTGGCATGAAGATTATCGAGGTGAAAAAGGAAAACTGGATTGCGACTACTGGGTTTTGGACTACAACTTAGACAAAGCGAAAACCGAATTCCTGGAAGTTGATTCCATGCTGAAATGTTTTGAATACTGGTTCGGTCCTTATCCTTTTTATGAAGACGGATACAAGCTGGTGGAAGCGCCGCACCTCGGCATGGAGCATCAGAGTGCAGTCGCTTACGGAAATAAATTTCAAAAAGGTTATTCCGGGAAAGATCTTTCAGGCACCGAATGGGGATTAAAATGGGATTTTATCATTGTACACGAAAGCGGTCATGAATGGTTTGGAAACAATATTACCTGCAAGGATATTGCCGATGAATGGCTACATGAAGGTTTTACCAACTATAGTGAAACGATTTATACAGGATACTATTTCGGGAAAGAAGCCGGCAATGATTATAACTATGGCATCAGGAAAAATATTACCAACAAAACACCTGTTATAACCAGGTATGGGGTGAATGATGAACCGGCGGGAACTGATCAATATTATAAGTCGGGCAATATGATTCATACCATACGACAGGTAATCGGTAATGATTCGCTTTTCAGGCAAATTCTGCGCGGGCTGAATTCAACTTTTTACCACCAAACCGTAACAACAAAACAGGTTGAATATTATATCAGCGCACGTGCAAGAATCAATTTCTCAAAGGTTTTCGATCAATACCTTCGCTCTACGCAGATACCCGTGCTGGAATATAAACAAAACGGGTATGCGCTTTCCTATAGATGGTCCAATTGCGTAAAAGGTTTTGACATGCCTGTACGAATTCATTTCAAAGGCAACCGAATAATCAGGCCGACGGAAAAATGGCAGCATTTGTCATTATATCCCGAAGGTGATAAAACTTTCAGCATAGACCGAAACTTTTATATTAAAGCGTCTGAACCTGGATTTTAAATGATTTTACTGATTTATCTGAAATGCAATGAGGTATTATAAATTATCAGATGAATCAGTAAAATCATTTAAAATCCAGGTTCAGACAAAAATCTCCATCTTTGTACCGGAACATCATACACCTTCATGAGCACTATCCGGCGGCAGAGCATCATATCTTCGGGCATTGTATATTTCGGCTTTGCATTGGGTTTTATAAATACCTATTTGTTTACACGCGAAGGTGGATTTACGCAAGAACAATATGGCCTCACCGGAACATTTATCGCCATTGCCAATATCATCTACTCTTTTGCCAACCTGGGCATGCAGGCATATGTTTTTAAATTTTTCCCTTATTATAAAGACAATTTGCCGGCAAACAAAAATGATATGATGACCTTGGCACTGGCGACCAGTTTCATCGGCTTTGTACTGGTGATGTTATCCGGGTTTATTTTTAAAGATTTTGTAATTAGAAAATTCGGGGAACATTCTCCCGGACTGATCACCTATTATTACTGGGTTTTCCCATTTGGATTTGGGTTAACCATGTATTCGCTCCTGGAAGCTTTTGCCTGGCAACTGAAAAAATCTGTATTGACAAATTATCTACGTGAAGTGCAATTCAGGTTGTTTACTTTAATTCTAATTGCGCTTTCTTTTCTCGGCATACTCAGGAGTTTTGACTTATTCATCAAGTTATATGCTCTTGAATATATCCTGATAGCAGCGATACTGATTTTTTATCTTGTCCGTAATAACGAATTCTATTTCACATTCAGTATAAGTCGGGTCACTAAGAAGTTTAGAAAAAGGATACTACGGATGATTGCTTTTGTATGGAGCGGTTCCCTGATACATAATATTGCAAACTTCTTTGGCATCCTGGTTATTGCCGCTGTGATGCCCAGTGGGCTGGCCTTTGTGGGTATTTTTACGCTCGCACAAAATATCGCCAGCCTGATACAGGCGCCACAACGGGTAATCATCTCCGCCTCAATCGGCCCTTTGTCGAGAGCATGGAAAGATAAAGATTATAAAAAAATCAAAGACATTTATGGCCGTTCATCTATTAATCAATTGATTTTCGCATCGGGCATGTTTGTATTGATATGGATCAATTTTACTGATGGTGTACTCACTTTTCATTTACAAAATGCCTACCTACAAGCGCAATATGTTTTTCTTTTTATGGGATTGATGCGCATTGTAGATATGGGGACAGGCGTGAATTCCCAGATCATCGCCACTTCTACTTTCTGGCGATTTGAATTCATCACCGGACTTGTATTACTGGCACTCACTATATTTTTATCGTATATCCTTGCCAAAAAAATAGGTGTTACTGGCCCGGCCATTGCAGACCTGATCGCGCTTGTCATTTATAACGGTATACGGTATATTTTTCTGCTGAAAAAATTCAACATGCAGCCTTTTACGGCGAAATCCGCATATACATTGCTGTTGGCTGTTGCAGGTTATCTTATATGTCATTACCTATTCAATCAGCTTCAAGGTTTTTGGGGGATAATGTTGCGGAGCTTAGTATTCATTGCCGTCTATTTACCAGCGATTATTTATTTTAAAATTTCACCAGATATATTGCCTGTATGGAAAACAATGAGGAAAAGGCTAAAGGTATAGGGCATAAGGCATGACATACCTTATACCTCAAACCCCAAATCAGCCTCACACCTCTACTCTCTCACTCTCCCCGCTCCCACAAAACGCTGGGCATAGTATCCCTCTTCCATATCACTGATTACAACACCTGAAATGGAAGCATGTACAAATTTATTATTGCAGAGGTAAACGCCTACATGCGAAACAATTTTCCGCTTGGAAAGAGTATGAAAAAAAACAAGATCACCTTCCTGCAATTCATCCCGGCTGATATGCCTGCATCCATTATATTGGTCCTTCGATATTCGTGGAAGATTATTGATACTATATACTGACGACATCAATTGGGAGACAAACGCAGAGCAGTCAATTCCATCTTTTGTTGTTCCGCCGTAATGATATGGCGCACCGTACCAGTCATCCATAAAATTCAACAATTTTTCATTGCGCATCTGTTCGACCGGAGCCTTCGTCAAAATGGCGTACTTGAATTGTAAGGGGGAATATTTTTCTATACCCGGAGCATGTACATCATCCGCTTTATTATTATCTCTTCGCGCGGTTGTAGATGTATTGATGGTCCCGGTCGTTCCGGGATTAATAGAAATATTGTCTAAAAATGTTACAGAAGATTCCTTACTGGCAGATTGGTGAACAGTATTTTTCGAAGCAGCAGGCTTTACACTGCTACAAGCTGTTGACAGTAATGCAATTGTTGAAAATATAAACAGGCTTCTCACCATGTTGTTAAGATATTGGGTATTGGAAGGCAAAGATACAAATTTGTGAGTTAAATGTATAGAAAGCCGGGAGGTTTAAGGTTTAAGGTATGAGGCTTAACAGTAAATTTGCACGGACGGGGTGTAAGGTACGCGGGGTTTGGGGCATAAGGTGCGACATTTACATGTTTGTACGTTATGCCCTAAACCTCACGCCCTACACCCCATACCCTATTATTATGGCAAGATTTTCTCACTTACATGTACATACGCAATATTCCCTGCTGGATGGGGCGGCTTCCATTCAAAGCCTTTTTAAAAAAGCAGTAGCTGAAAATATGCCCGCTCTCGCTATTACGGATCATGGCAATATGTTCGGCGCTTTTTCATTCGTTGCAGAAGCTTATAAATACAAAAATGACGACGGTTCTTTAAAAATAAAACCGATTGTAGGCTGTGAATTTTATGTGGTGGCAGACAGGCACCGCAAAGCTTTTACAAAAGAACAGAAAGACGAACGTTATCACCAGGTGCTCCTGGCTAAAAATAAAACTGGGTATCAAAACCTGATCAAACTCACCTCCCTTGGATTTACAGAAGGCATATACAGCAAATATCCCCGCATCGATAAGGAGCTGATAGAAAAATACCACGAAGGCCTGATTGCTACAACCTGCTGCATCGGCGCCTATGTACCTCAAGCCATCCTACATGATGGGGAAGAAAAAGCCGAAAAAGAATTTACATGGTGGCTTGATATGTTTGGAGAAAACTATTTCATCGAATTGCAAAGGCATAATATTCCCGAACAGGAAAAGATCAACCAGTTTTTGCTGAAACTTGCAAAGAAATACAATGTTCCCGCTATTGCCACCAACGATAGCCATTATACCGACCGGGATGATTACAATGCGCATGATATTTTATTATGCATCAATACCGGCGAAAAACAAAGCACGCCCGGCTACGATGATTTTGTAAACGACGATACGCACATAAAGAATCGGCGCTTCAAATTCCCCAACGATCAGTTCTATTTCAAAACGGCAGAAGAGATGAAGGCCCTTTTCAGTGATGTGCCGGAAGCCATTGATAATACCAATTTGGTTGCTGATAAAGTGGAATTACTGAACCTGAAAAAAGATATTCTCTTACCTGCTTTCCCCATACCGAAAGAATTTCAAATTCACCAGGACAGCAACCTCAATCAATGGGAATACCTGAAACATATTACACAGGAAGGCGCCAAAAAGCGCTACAACGATCTCAGTCCTGAAATCCAGGAGCGTATTGAATTTGAGTTGTTCACTGTTAAAACAATGGGATTTGCCGGCTATTTCCTCATCGTAAGTGATTTTATAAAAGCCGGCAGAGAAATGGGTGTATTTGTCGGCCCGGGTCGTGGCTCTGCTGCTGGCAGTGTGGTTGCCTATTGTATTGGCATTACAAATATTGATCCCATCAAATACAACCTGCTTTTTGAAAGATTTTTGAACCCCGACAGGAAATCAATGCCTGATATTGACACAGATTTTGATGATGAGGGTCGTCAGAAAGTAATTGATTATGTTGTAAAAAAATACGGAAAAAATCAGGTTGCACAGATAGTTACTTATGGCACCATGGCCGCTAAAATGAGCATCAAAGATGTGGCCCGTGTAATGGATCTTCCTCTGCCCGAATCAAACGCACTCGCCAAACTGGTGCCGGAAAGACCGGGTGTTAATTTGAAAAGAGTACTGCATGCACCATTAACCTATAAAGATGGCGAAAAATCGCTCGAAGAAAAAGAAGGCTTCGGTCCAGATGACAGGGAGACCGTTAAAAAATTAAGAGAAATATACAATGGTACAGATCTGCGCAGCAAAGTATTGCACGAAGCAGAACGCCTGGAAGGTTCGGTACGCAACACCGGTTTGCACGCAGCAGGCATCATCATTGCACCGGAGGAATTGATGAATATCATTCCCGTTTGCACTGCGAAAGATTCGGATTTACTGGTAACTCAGATCGAAGGAAGTATCATTGAAGACGCCGGTGTGCTGAAAATGGATTTCCTGGGATTGAGAACACTCAATATCCTGAAGACTTCACTTGAACTCATCAGGGAAAATCATGGAATAATAATTGATATCGACACGATTCCGCTCGACGACAAAAAAACATTTGAATTATACCAGAAAGGCGAAACCATCGGTACTTTCCAGTTTGAAAGCCCGGGTATGCAAAAATACCTTCGCGATCTCAAGCCTGACAAATTCGATGATCTTACAGCAATGAATGCCTTGTATCGCCCCGGCCCCATGGCATATATCCCCAATTTCATCGATCGCAAACATGGAAGGGAGCTCATATCATACGACCTGCCTGAAATGGAAGAGTTTTTGAAAGACACTTACGGCATTACTGTTTACCAGGAACAGGTGATGCTGCTCGCGCAAAAGCTGGGAGGCTTCAGCAAGGGAGATGCAGATGTATTGCGAAAAGCTATGGGGAAAAAGCAGAAATCCATTTTGGATAAAATGAAAAACCAGTTCATCACCGGGGCCACACAAAAAGGATTTGCTGCAGATAGACTGGAAAAAATTTGGACCGACTGGGAAGCATTTGCCCAATATGCATTCAATAAATCTCATTCCACCTGTTATGCTTATGTGGCCTACCAGACAGCTTATCTCAAAGCGCATTATCCATCAGAGTACATGGCTGCCGTATTGAATCATTCAGGCAGTATTGAAAAAATAACTTTTTTCATGGAAGAATGCAAAAGAATGGGATTGAAAGTGCTGGGGCCTGATGTAAATGAATCGAAAAAAGGATTTGCGGTTAACCAAAAAGGTGAGATACGTGTTGGCCTGGGCGGGTTGAAAGGTGTGGGCGAGGCCACTGTAAACAGCATCATGGAAGAAAGAGAAAAAAGCGGCCGGCCATTCACCAATATTTTTGATATGATCAAACGCATCAACCAGCGGGCGATCAACAAAAAAACATTGGAAAGCCTGGCGCATGCCGGAGCATTTGATTGCTTCAAAGAATTTCATCGCGCCCAATATTTTTATATACCGCCGGGCGACACTTCGAGTGGCATGGAAAAGATCATTCGCTTTGGAAACCTGTACCAGACAAATTCGATGCATAATAATAATAGTTTATTTGGCGACCTGGCAATGCCAGATGTGGCCACTCCAAAAATTCCTAACTGCGAACCATGGACGCTGACCGAATTACTCGACCATGAAAAAGAGGTCATCGGGATATTTATGAGCGGCCACCCGCTGGATCATTTCCGTTTTGAAATCAATCATTATGGAATCACCCGGCTTGCCGATTTCAATGAAATCAAAGAGGCAGTGAGCCTGCAGGCGAATCCAAATAAAATGTACCGGCTCGCGGGGCTGGTTACAGATGCCCAGCACCGCGTTACAAAAACAGGGAAACAGTTCGGGTCTTTTTTTATCGAAGATTATACAGGGAAGAGTGAATTCATTTTATGGAGCGAGGACTACGCTAAATTCTCTAACTACCTGGAAAAAGGCGTCAATCTTTATCTTACCGGTTTTTTCAGAACCCGTTTCAACCGACCCGAATACGAATTTAAAGTGGAAAAAATGATGTTGCTGGAAAGCGTCAAACAGCATTTGACAAGACAGGTTGTTGTAGATATTGATGCCCGGTCCATCAACCAGCATTTTGTACAATTTGTAGAAAAAAACATCAAGAAATTTCCGGGGAAATCATCATTGAAGTTCAATATCAGGGAGCCGAAGAATAACTATAAAATCAGCCTGTATACACTTGAAAATGGTTTTGAGATGAATGACGAAATGGCTGCATTCCTGG
>Ga0209069_10002107_pt1 | contig 10227 bp, 9 predicted proteins | sample Str013_2_FD_187202 | JGI IMG/M metagenome (GOLD analysis project Ga0209069, IMG submission 187202) | Freshwater sediment microbial communities in response to fracking from Pennsylvania, USA - Straight Creek_MetaG_SC_2013 (SPAdes) (version 2) | ecosystem: Environmental > Aquatic > Freshwater >...
CTGATGCGGCCTGTCTTGGCATAGAGCTCTGCGAGCGCGGAGGTCAGGTACTCAGAAGTCGGGTCGGCTTCGATAGCCAACCGGTATTCCTCGATAGCTTTGTTGGCCAGTTCGCTACGGCCGTACACCGCTACCTGCTCCTCATACATGTGAGCAACGGTGTAGTGGTAGTAAGCGGAAGCCTTGTCCAGCTTACGGGGCGCAGCGGCAGATGCAGTGGCCGGTTTCGAATCCGCGGACGGAGCCTGCGCCGCGGAAACAGCAGGGATGACCATCAGGAAAATAAGAGTGCAGTAAATACTTTTCATCGAGAACCTACGGCCTCCCTAAACCATAGCGATTGGATGCCGGACCGCTGTGTGTGGGTGCTTTTCGTATTGTAAACCGTGACGGTGACAGGCGGTGAAAAAGGCTCTCACGGAACCCGGGAAACAACGAACCAGAAGTACAGGGACTAACAGAATTGACAGTTGCAGAACTTCGATTTGTTGGATTGTAAAGAAGTGTTATGAGCCCCAAAATGCGCTGTCATCCTGAGCGAAGCAGTGGCTTTGCGCAGCAAAGCGACTACGCTCAGGATGACAAGACCCTAGTGCCTGAAGTGCCTTACACCCGTGAAAATCATGGCCAAACCCAGCCGGTCTGCGGCTTCAATGACCTCCTGGTCGCGAACTGACCCGCCGGGCTGAATGATGGCGGTGGCGCCGACCTTGGCGATTTCCTCTACACCATCGGGAAAGGGGAAGAAGGCATCGGATGCAGCCACCGTTCCCTTTAGTGGCAGGACTGCCTTCATCGCGCCGATCTTGCAGGAATCCACTCGGCTCATCTGGCCTGCGCCAACGCCGACAGTTTGCCCGTCCCGGGCGTAAAGAATGGCATTCGACTTCACGTGCTTCGCAACTTTCCAGGCGAATAAGAGCGCGCGCTTCTCCTCAGGTGTGGGCGGTCGCTTGCTCACTACTTTGAGATCCGATTCCTGGAGTACGCGTGTGTCGGTGTCCTGTACCAGAATTCCGCCGGAAACATTTTTGAGCACCCACTTTTGCGGAACGTCGGTGATTTCAACCAGACGCAGGTTTTTCTTGGCAGCGAACTTGGCCTTGGCAGCCTCATCGAAGCCCGGAGCTGCGATGACTTCGAGGAAAAGCTTGGCCATTTCTTCCGCAGCTTCGCCGTCGACCACACGATTCACGCCAATCACGCCTCCGAAAGCCGAGACCGGATCGCATTCCAGCGCTTTCTTGTAGGCCTCAAGCAGTGTTTTGCCCGTAGCCGTACCGGACGGGTTGGTGTGTTTAATGATGGCGCAAACGGTCTGGTCAAATTCCTGCGCCAGATCCCAGGCGGCCTGCAAATCCACGATGTTGTTGTAGGAAAGCTCCTTACCCTGAATCTGGCGGCCGTTGGCGACGCCGGAGACCGAGCCGTCGCTGTACATCGCCGCCTTCTGATGTGGATTCTCTCCGTAACGCAAATCCATGATCTTGCCGAATGAGAGGCGCAGATTTTGCGGGAAGCCACTTTCGGGATGAAATTCGAAATGGCCGTTGGCGCTGACCCGTTCGAGAGTGGACGCAATGGCAGAGTCATAGGCAGCAGTGGTCGCGAATGCTTTTTGCGCCAGGCGCCACTTCGTGGTCGAGGAAAGCGTCCCGCCTGACTTGGCCATCTCCTCGGCCAGGGCGCCGTAGTCACCCGGCGAAGTCACGACCGCAACGTCCTGAAAATTCTTGGCGGCGGAGCGAATCATCGACGGTCCACCAATGTCAATGTTTTCGATGAGGTCTTCGAAGGGCACGCCTGGCTTGGCCGCTGTCTTCTCGAAGGCGTAGAGATTGACGACAACCATGTCGATCGGAGCAATGCCATGTTCGGCCACCGCACTGCGGTGCGAAGCCACTTCGCGCCGGTGCAGAATGCCTCCGTGAACCTTGGGGTGCAGCGTTTTAACCCGTCCGTCGAGCATCTCGGGAAAACCGGTCAGCTCGGAAATGTCTTTCACAGTGATGCCGGAGTCGCGAAGCAGCTTTGCGGTGCCGCCGGTCGAGATCAGTTCCACGCCCATACCGGCCAGTCTGCGGGCAAATTCCACCAGCCCCGTCTTGTCCGTGACGCTGAGAATTGCACGCTGAATCTTTGTCTGGGTCGCGGACATGGCAGACCTCGAATGAATGGGAATGTGCCTGGGAAAGGCAGGGAAATTCTAACAGGTGCAGTCTTCGGTCGTCAGTCGTCAGCCAAGAAAGACGAGGCGACTATCACAAAGTCGGGCAATTTAAGGATTCTATGTGAGGTGAGATAGTGACCATCTGACGCAAGGTCACCGATGCAGCATACGCAATGGAAGCGCTGACGACTGAAGACCGACGACTGAAGACTGCTTTGGTCTAGCTTTTCGCCTTTGCCTTCAGCTTCACTTTGCCATTCAGCATTTCGACCGAGTATTCGACCGCTTCGCAACCGTATTGTTTGCGAATTTGTTCGGTCTTCTTTTGTACAAACGAGGCAAAGCTGTCGAGGTTGCCGGAGACGGTCTCTCCCGACTTTTTTTTGGCTTCGGTCAGGACATTGTAGAGCTTCTGCACTTGGTCGCGTTCCGCGCGAACATCGGCACACTGCACGCTGAAAGGCTTTTCTTCTGCTGGTTGCGTAATCGGAGCCGGGGTAGCGGCCGCAGCCGCGCCTGCCGCTATGGCAGCCGGACTTACTCCGTAGACTTTGTGCTCGGGTTCATGTTCCGCCACCCGCACGCCTTGAACGGAGAGCAGAGCGTCCTGGGGACGGCGGTATCCTTCTTCGCGAATGCGGTTCTTTTTGCGCCAGAGATCGCTATAGATGGCATAGCGTTGCGCAATTTCGTTGTAGCGAAAGCGCTGGGAAAAGCTCATCCGTCCGCCACCGTCGCTGAATTTGCGCAGCAGGGAGAGCACCTTCCATTCGACGTCCGTGGGAGGCCGCTTGGTCGGATTGCTGAAGTAAATCTCGTACTCGATCTTCAGCCGGCGCAGCTGCGAGTCAAGCAGGGTCAGTTCTTCGTCGATGGTCACCCGGGGATCTCCAGCCGACAGTCTAGGGCTTAAAGGCCAGCAGGACGAGATTCCCGTCGGACACAATGGGGATGGAACGAAAGTACCCAAAGGCAGACATCGGAACGTCAGACCTCGGCCCACGGCGAATCGTTAGAGCTTGCCGACGTGGGAACTGGGTCGTTGATTGCGAATCGAGGAACTTGCTGAGGTCCAAGGGCTGACGCCCGGAGTCCAGATTTACTTCGTAGCCATCTTCTTGACCATCGCCAGCACCAGTTTGCGGTCGCTGTCGTTCAGACTGACGGCGTATCGGCGAATTTGGCTGAGGAAGCGGACTTCGTCATCGGAAAGTTGGGGCAGGTTTTTGGAGCCGTTGCTGTGGCCGGACTCGGAGAAGAATTGCGACAGCGCGATTTCCATGGCGCCGGCGATCTTGGCCAGCGTATCGAGCGATGGGATGGTGTGTCCGTTCTCCACCCGCGAGAGGTAGCAGCGCAGAAGACCGGTACGCTTTTCGATGTCCCCCTGGGACATGCCTTTTTGCAGCCGGTAGTTGCGGATGGTCTCGCCGATGTTCATAGAAAAAGCAACCAAAACAGGACCCCCATGGATGTGCTGCATAGTAACCAGAGTAGTACCTTCTGGCAAGAAGAATTTCGTTGCACCACAACTGGTGATGGAGTAGGAGCGCGATTTTATTGAGTTATTTCGCTCATCATCGCGGGCGACTATTTTGTGAGTTGGCAGACATCTTTCTTTCAGCGTTGAAACCGGACTACTATCAAGCATCCCTACGGGACGCGTGATGCCCACTTACAAATCCAATTCCATGTATAGCGCCCCCGCAATTGGATTGGGACGGTACGATTCGATTTCCCTGAATCCCAACCGGCGGTACATGGCTACTGCATTTGGCATCACGGGTTCGACCGTGTCGAGACGCATCTTCCTGTATCCAATCGTTCGGGCTTCAGCCATGACCGCTTCCGCCTGCAAGCGTCCCAATCCTCTTCCCCGAAATTGAGGACGGAGATAAAGCCGCTTCATCTCGCAAACTCCGGGCTGTAACTCGTGCAGAGCGACGCAGCCGGCCAACTGACCTCTATACTCCGCTAGCAGAAGGCGTCCGGAGGGCGGAGCATAGTCCCCGGGAAGGCCCGCGAGTTCCTGATCGAAATTCTGAAAGCACAGACTGAAGCCGAGCGATTCGGCATACTCGAGAAAAAGCTCGCGGGCCTTTTCGATTTGTGCAGGCGATTCCACCTGCGTCATGGTCAGTCTGGGATTGCCCATTTTCTTTGTGCTTCTTGGTGCCAAACGCAAGGTCCCTCCACTATGCTCGCTGCGCTTCGCTCCGGTCGGGATGACAGATTTTTTAAGGGTCTCAGCTGCAAAAAACCTAACCCATCAGCATGCCGCCATTTACGTTGAGCACGTGGCCGGTGATGTACGACGCTTCTTCAGACGCCAGAAACGCAACTGCGCTGGCAACTTCTTCCGGCGTGCCTACCCTGCCCAGAGGGATCATCTTGACTGCATTCTGTTTGAAGTCATCACCCAGTCCCGACGTCATCGCAGTCTCGATAAATCCCGGAGCGACCGCATTGCAGGTGATGTTGCGCGAGCTGACTTCACGGGCGATGGCCATAGTCAGCCCGATCAGTCCCGCTTTGGAAGCTGCATAGTTGGCCTGTCCAGCTTGTCCGGTCTGGCCGAAAACTGAAGTGATGTTGATGATTCTTCCCCAGCGCTGCTTGAGCATCGAAGTAATCGCCTGCTGGGTACAGAGATATGCGGACGTCAGGTTGGTGTTGAGGACGGCATCCCAATCGGCGCGCTTCATGCGCATGACAAGCTGGTCGCGAGTGATGCCGGCGTTGTTTACCAGGATGTCGATTTTGCCGAACTGAGCGATGACGGCCTTGCACGTAGACTTGATCTGCTCTTCATCGCTGACGTCGAGGGTAAACGCGGCGGCATTTCCGCCCGCAGCCGTGATCTCGGCCGCCAGCGCCTGAAGTTTTTCCTGGCCGCGCGCCGCCAGCGCGAGAGTCGCACCTGCCTGAGCAAGTTTGACAGCGCAGGCGCGGCCGATGCCTTGCGATGCGCCCGTCACCAGTGCAACCCGGCCTGTAAGAGTCATGAACGAATTCTCCTCCAACGGAACTCGGAATTATAACCGGAGAAAATGTGGACAGTTAGGAAAGGTCACGTGGGCACGGCCGAGTCTGTATCGCAACCTCTTTCGCCCCTTCGGGGCTCGAGCGCGGCTCCACTATTTCCCCACGGCTTGCGCCGTGGGCTCGATTCTTGCGCCGCTTCGCGGTTTTTTGTGGATCCGCTCCTCCACTTTCTGCTCGTGTCCAAGGTTGTGACACAGTCTTGGCCACTCTCGGCTGTCCCCAGGTGGTTCGTGGTGGATCCTGCACGAGCTGGACGCTCGCGCCTACATTGTGTTCGTTTCGCCGCGAAACAGATATCGCAGCATGGGTGGGGCCAGGACCGTCGTCACCGCCGTCATGAACACGACTATGGCATAGGTCGATGGCAATACGATCTGCGATTGCAGTCCAACTAACGCTACGATCAACGCGACTTCACCACGGGGCATCATTCCAATACCGACTTGCAGGGCGCTCTTCCATCCTTCGCGCCAAAGCGGCAGTCCGCACCCAACTACCTTGGAAATGATAGCCAAGAGCGAGATCACAATCGCGGCGAACAAAACGTTCCCGGTAAACAAGTGAATGTTGAGACGCGAGCCGATTGTGAAAAAGAAAAAAGGCGCCAGGAATTCCGTGATGCCGCCCACTCTCGGCAACAGGTTCCAGGTCGGAGCGTAGTCGGCAAACATCAGACCGGCAAAGAAAGCACCGATGATGGCGGCCATACCAATCTTCGCCGAGAGCCAGGAAAGGAACAGGCAGAGGGCAAGCGCCACGATCAGCGGGGCATGTTGAGTGGAAAGGCGATCCATTCCCGGCTGGATTTTGCGCACAATTCGTGGCGCTACAAAAATCATGAACAGGGCGAAGGCCGCTGCTTCGACCACCAGAACGCCCAGATGCAGCCACTCCAGCCCGCCGCCGGAGGCCAGACCCGCCACGACTGCCAGCAGCACCATCCCCAGAATGTCGTCGAAGACAGCGGCTCCCAGGATAATCTTGGCAGTCCGCGTCGCCATCACATGCAGGTCGCCCAGCACCCGCGCGGTGATCCCCACGCTGGTAGCAACCATGGCGGCGCCCACAAAAATTGCCTCGCTGGAAGCGTCGCCGCGCCATTTCATGTAGGCGAAACCGAGAACAAACGGCACCACGATGCCGGCGACCGCCACTAGTAATGCTTTACGTCCCACCCGGATCAGATCTTGCGGGCTGGTCTCAAGGCCGGCGCTGAAGAGAACGAAAATGGCGCCGATTTCCGCCACGGAATTGATGGTGTCGCTAGGATGGATCCAGCCCAGGGCGAACGGGCCAATGGCGGCGCCAGCGAGGATTTCTCCCAGGACCGAGGGCAGCTTCACCCGCTCGAACAACTCTCCCACAACCTTCGCCGAAACGAAGATAGCCAGGAGTTGAAACAGAAGTTGGTCGGGAGCGTGCGGCATGGCTCACCGGAGCATAGGGGAATGAGTTTGAGGTCGCAAGCAAATGCGGACCCGTCCCATCAGAAACCATGTGGGGACAGCCGCCCCTGGGCTGCCCCACGTGGTCTGTACTTACTTGATATGGCAGGTGGCCAGGCCGCGCTTTTCCAGATACTGCTGGTGGTAGTCTTCGGCGGGATGGAACGTTACCGCGGGCACGATCTGAGTCACGATCGGCTTCTTGAAGCGGCCCGACTTCTCCAGTTGCTCTTTCGACAGCTTGGCTTCTGTCTCCTGCTCCGGAGAGTGAAAAAAGATCACGGAGCGATACTGCGATCCCCAGTCCGGACCCTGACGGTTCAGTTGCGTGGGATCGTGGTTTTCCCAGAATACGTCCAGCAATTTCTCGTACGACAGCTTCGCCGGATCGTACTCAACTTCGACCGCCTCGGCGTGACCGGTGCGATCGCTGCATACGTCCTTATAGGTTGGGTTGTCGAAATGCCCGCCGGTATAGCCGACGCGGGTCGCGGTCACTCCCGGCAGTTGGCGGAAGGTCGCTTCAACTCCCCAGAAACAGCCTGCTGCAAAGGTAGCTTTAGCCATGGAGACTCCTTTTCACGCTGTATCGATGCTCATTAGATGAATAAGCAGGCAAAAAGTGGCAAGGGCCCACGTCGTAGCGCCGGCGTCCCGCCGGCTGTCTGGCGGGCGACTCGCCCGCCCCTCGGGCCGGCGGGACGCCGGCGCTACGAGAACCTATTCCGTCACCATGGCCCCGGTTAATTCCGCGATCCGGCCAATATGCCGTTCCGCGCACCAGGTTTCCAGCTCGCCGGCAATCTTTTCGGTCGCGACCGGGTCCCAGTAGCTGGCAGTCCCGATCTGCACCGCGCTGGCTCCGGCCAGCATGAACTCGACAATGTCGGCTGCGGTCGCGATTCCACCCATGCCGATCACTGGAATACTCACTGCTCTCGACGCGTCGTAAACCATGCGCAGAGCGATCGGCTTGATCGCGGGGCCCGAGAGCCCGGCGGTGACGTTCGCTATCCTCGGCTTGCGCGTTTCCGGATCGATGGCCATGGCGACGAACGTATTCACTAATGAGATCGCATCGGCCCCGGCCTCCTGGGCCACATGTGCCATCAGGGCGATGCTGGTGACGTTGGGTGAGAGCTTCACAATCAAGGGACGGCGCGAGATCCGCTTCGTGGTGTTGACGACTTCGTCCAGCGCCCGCGGATCACTGCCAAACTGGATGCCACCCGCGACCGTGTTTGGACATGACACGTTCAGTTCATAAGCGGCAATTCCCTCACCTTCGTTCAGGATCTCGATGCTGCGTTCGTACTCTTCACGGCTGTAGCCGAAAACATTGGCGAAGACGACGATATTTTTCATCTTTCGCAGCTTGGGCAGCTTCTCGTCGACAAACGCACGCGCCCCGATGTTCTGCAATCCGATGGCGTTGAGCATTCCGGCGGGGGTTTCGTAAAGGCGTGGAGGCGGGTTGCCGGCCATCGGCTCGGCCGAAAGTCCCTTCACCACGAAGCCGCCCAGCTTATTGAGATGAACGATGTCTTCGAACTCGATGCCGTAACCAAAAGTACCGCTTGCGGCGATCACCGGGTTCTTCAGCTGGATACCGGCGACACTGACGGAAAGATCCGGGGCAGCCGACGTGGCCGGGGAAGTCATCGCGACCCCTCCGCCGCTGCCAGGTCACGCGTTGGTGTAGCGGCGGCCAAGGCAGGTGCGGGAAAGGTCCTTTCCCCAGAGGAGTCTCGGATTGCACCTTGCTGGAATCCTCTTCCTTCCACGCTTGGCATGCTTCTCTCTTCGCGTTCGGATCCATGAGGGGAATTCGAGACGCGACGGGAAGGTGGCAAGGCCTCAGTCAAAACACGACCGATGGCATGCGAAGGAGCATTGATGCCCAGCAGCGAGGCTAGAGTTGCGGCCAGGTCCACTGGTTCGGCGTGAGAGCGGTAGGTGCCGGGCTGAAAAGGCAGACCGTAAAAAGCCAGAGGGACGTGGGTGTCATAGGTGTAGGGCGAAGCGTGGTCGGTCCCGCTACTTACACCCACGGTGTACGGAACCGGAACTCCCAGCACGTACCATCCACCAAGCGGCGAATAACTGTGCAGATACTTAAGTCCGGTTTCAGTATTCGGCACATCGCCCCGCTCCAGTTGCGAGCGGGTGTAATAACCGCGCATGCCTGCCTGCTTCAAGGCCTCGCCGACAGCGCGCTCTGCCTCTTCCTCTTTGACCCTCAAGGCAAGAAAACTCTCGGAATTCAACCACGCCAGCGGGTAGTCAATCTCTCTCACGTACTCGGCTTGGTGAGCGAACCGCGAAGAGAACAGACTGTTGACTTGCGTTTTCATTTTGTCGATGGAAACGCTCTCCGCCGGAAGGTGCAGCTTGGCTGCAACCGCGGGCACGGGTGCAACGCCGTGGTCCGCGGAGAGTGCGATCCAGACATTGGCCAACCCCATCTGGTGTCCGAGGAATTCGAAGAAATTTGCCAGCTGCCGGTCCATGGTGAGGGCCATGGCTTGCATCTCCGGAGAATCCGGGCCGACTTTGTGGCCAAGAATATCGTTCGCTGACAAACTGACGACCAGCAGGTCAGTGGCGGGGCCGTTGCCCAGTTTTTCGTATGTGATGAGCTCTTTCGCAAATTCAAATTCATAGTCATTGGCGAAGGGCGTGGAGCCGACCAGGTCGTAAAAGCTGGCGGCTTTCCCTTCGGAAGGCTTGGTAGTGCGAAGGACCTTTCCATCGCTGTCCTTCCAATCCTGGTTCAGATACTTTTCGCCTCGCTTACTATCGTTAAAATCCTGCGCCCATTTGGGAAGCTCACTGCGATAGTACGTGGAAGTGATCCAGGTGCCGGTTTTCTGGTCGATCCAGTAGGCTCCATCGCCAGCAAATCCAGCGGGGAGGATGGCAGCGCGATCCTTCAATGCAACTCCGAATACGCGAGACTTGCCCTGGGTGGCCAGCTTCAGTTCGTCGCCCAGGGTGTCCGCCAGAAGATTGTGCGGCGAAGCGCCAGGCCCAGTGCTGCTGATACCAACCAGTCTGGTCGCTTCGTCCTCGACAGAACTCACTCGCCGTTTTTTCTCCGGGTCCCACCATTCGTTGGCCATGATGCCGTGGCCACTCGAATACGTTCCGGTCAGGAGAGTTGCGTGGCCGGGTGCGGTGCGGGTGTTGGCGTAGTTATAGTTGCAATCGCTGAAGTTGGCGCCATGGTCGAGCAGCAGGCGGAAACCGCCTTCTCCCCACTGGTCGTGATAGCGCTCCAGATAGTCGCCGCGAAACTGGTCGATGACCACGATGACAACCAGCTTGGGGCGGGCGTTGTAGGCGGAACCGAATCCTCCACTTGTGATGGATAGGCAAACCAAAAAAGCCAGTACCGGGGAGCGCAGAGCGGATCGCATTTGCGGGGTAGTTTACAGCGGGAGACACTCCAGACCAAATGCGGCTTTCGACTGTGTGCACTTTTCTTCTCTTTTTCGATACAGTAGATAATTCCCATGCTTGATCTGAATTTTGTTCGCGACAACCTGTCCCTGGTCGAAGAGAAGC
>Ga0209069_10002108_pt1 | contig 10223 bp, 17 predicted proteins | sample Str013_2_FD_187202 | JGI IMG/M metagenome (GOLD analysis project Ga0209069, IMG submission 187202) | Freshwater sediment microbial communities in response to fracking from Pennsylvania, USA - Straight Creek_MetaG_SC_2013 (SPAdes) (version 2) | ecosystem: Environmental > Aquatic > Freshwater >...
GAGCGGGCCCGCGTGATCTCCGGAGTCAAGCGCGTGTCCAAGCCCGGCCTGCGGGTCTACACCAAGGCCGACCGCGTGCCCCGCGTGCTTGGTGGCCTCGGTGTTGCCGTCCTGTCCACCAGCCAAGGGCTCATGACCGACCGTGAGGCGCGTAAGCGTCGCATGGGCGGCGAAGTCCTCTGCTACGTCTGGTAGGAGGCCGCTATGTCCCGCATTGGTCGTTCGCCCATCCCCGTTCCCTCCTCCGTGGAGGTCACCATTGACGACCGCCACGTCACGGTGAAGGGCCCCAAGGGCTCGCTCGAACTCGACATTCCCGGCGAGATCACGGTGCGACGCGAGGGCGATGAGCTCTTGGTCGAGCGCCCCGATGACGAGCGCCAGAACCGGGCCATGCACGGCTTGGTCCGATCGCTGGTCAACAACATGGTCGTGGGTGTCACCGACGGATTCCGCAAGGATCTCGACATCGTCGGCGTCGGCTACCGAGCTGCCGCCCCCAATCCCTCCAAGCTCGACTTGGCCCTCGGGTTCAGCCACCCGGTGAGTGTGGCTGCCCCTGAGGGAATCAGTTTCGAAGTGGCCTCACCCACGACGATCGGTGTCATCGGCATCGACAAGGAACTCGTCGGTCAGGTCGCCGCCAACATCAGGGCGATCCGCAAGCCCGAGCCGTACAAAGGCAAGGGCGTGCGATATCGCGACGAGTACGTGGCCCGCAAGGCCGGAAAGACAGCGAAGTAGGCACCATGAGCTACAGCGCCAAAGAGAAGCGGGCGGCCCGAGTGCGTCGCCACCTCCGAGTCCGCAAGAAGGTCCGCGGCACGGCCGAACGGCCGCGTCTCGCCGTCTTTCGGTCTAACCGTCATATCAGCGCGCAGGTGATCGACGACCGCACAGGTCGGACGGTCGCCTCCGCGTCGTCCACCGAGGCCGGTCTTCGCACCGACGCGACGAGCAACATCTCCGCCGCTACGAAGGTGGGGACCCTGCTGGCCGAGCGGGCCAAATCCGCCGGCGTCTCCCAGGTCGTCTTCGACCGGGGCGGCAACCTGTACCACGGCCGCGTTGCCGCCGTGGCCGATGCGGCCCGTGAAGCCGGACTGGAGCTGTAATGGCCACCAATGTGAGCGATGCGCAACTGCGTGAATCGCGCGTCATCAACATCAACCGCGTGGCCAAGGTCGTCAAGGGCGGCCGTCGGTTCTCGTTCACTGCGCTCGTGGTGATCGGTGACGGTGCGGGCCGTGTGGGTCTCGGCTACGGCAAGGCCAAGGAAGTGCCCCTGGCCATCCAGAAGGGCACGGAAGAGGCCCGCAAGAACCTGTTCTCCGTTCCGCTGGCCGGGAGCACCATCGTGCATCCCGTGATTGGTGAGATGGGCGCGGGTCGGGTGCTGCTCAAGCCCGCCGCTCCCGGTACCGGGGTCATTGCCGGGGGCGCCGCTCGGGCCATCCTCGAGGAGGCCGGTATCCACGACGTGCTCTGCAAGTCTCTCGGGTCCGCCAACCACATCAACGTGGCTCGGGCCACGATCGCCGGCCTCAAGGCCCTCAAGCGTCCCGACGAGATCGCCCGGCTCCGGGGTCTCTCGGCCGAAGAGTTCGTGCCCGCCGGCCTGCTCAAGGCCTACCGCGAGAGCGAGCGCGGCCCGCTCGTGCCCGACGAGGTGGCGTGATGAGCGAGCTCAAGGTCACCCAGGTTCGTTCGACGATCGGCGCCAAGCCCAAGACCCGAGGCACCATGCGGGCCCTAGGTCTGCGCGGCATTGGCCAATCCAACACCCTTCCCGATCGACCCGAGATCCGCGGGATGATTGCCCGGGTGCCGCATCTCATCTCCGTCGACGAGCTCGACGGGCCCACCGAAGGGGACGCATCGTGAAGATCCACGATCTCAAGCCCGCTGCCGGCTCCACCAAGAATCGCAAGCGCGTTGGTCGTGGTATCGGTGGCAAGGGCGGCAAGACTGCCGGCCGTGGCACCAAGGGCCAAGGCGCCCGCGACACGATCCCGGCAGGGTTCGAGGGTGGACAGCTGCCGCTGCACATGCGCATCCCCAAGCTTCGGGGTTTCAAGAACCCGTTCCGGGTCGAGTACCAGGGTCTGAACCTCGATGTTCTCGAGGCCAGCGAGCTGACCGACATCACCCCCGAGGCGCTGCATGACCTGGGCCTCACCCACAAGGGCGCGCTCATCAAGGTGCTCGGCCGGGGCGAGATCTCGCGCGCCGTGCAGGTGCAGGCCCACGGTTTCTCCAAGTCGGCCGAGGCGGCCATCGTGGCTGCGGGGGGTACGGTTACCGTTCTTCCGCTGCCGTGGGGCGATCGTCGTCCCCCGGCCAAGGGCAATCACCTCACGAACCGCTAGTCCCGCAAGCCCCCTTCCGCCCGGTCGCCGTCAGGAGCCATTCCGGTGCTTTCGAGCCTGCGCAATATCTTCAAGGTTCCCGACCTACGCAATAAGGTCCTGTTCACGTTGCTGATCCTGGTGTTGTACCGCTTCGGCGCGTACATCCCGGTTCCCGGCATCGATGTGACCGCCCTGAAGACGCTGAAAGAGTCGGCCGACCAGGGCGGAGCGCTGGCCTTCCTGCAGCTCTTCTCAGGCGGCGCGCTCACCCAATTCGCCGTGTTCGCCCTCGGGATCATGCCGTACATCACGGCCTCGATCATCATGCAGATCCTGGGCGTGGTGATTCCCAAGCTGGAGGAGTGGCAGAACCAGGGCGCGGTCGGCCAGCGCAAGATCACCCAGTGGACGCGCTACGTGACCATCGGGATTGCCGTCGTGCAGTCGACCGGGCTCAGCTACCTGTTCCACAAGGGTGGCGGCGGGTTCCGCGGTGGCAATACCACTGGCCTCGACCTGGTGCCGCAATACGACGTCGGCCATGTGGCCCTCATCGTTTTGACCCTGACCACCGGCACGGCCCTGCTGATGTGGATGGGCGAGCTGGTCACGCAGCGCGGCATCGGCAACGGCATGTCCCTGTTGATCTTCGCCTCCGTGGTATCCACGCTTCCCTCGCAGCTGGGCAAGATCAAGGTCGAGGCCGGGGTTCTCGTCCTGGTGCTCACCCTCATCGTCTTCCTGGTCATCTTGGTGGCGATCGTGTTCGTCGAGCAGGGCCAGCGCCGGATCCCAGTGCAGTTCGCCAAACGGGTTGTGGGGAAGCGCATGTACGGCGGCCAGAGCACCTACATTCCGCTGAAGGTCAACCAGTCGGGCGTCATCCCCATCATCTTCGCCAGCTCGGTGCTGTACCTGCCTCAGCTGCTGTCGTTCGTGCTACCGGCTGACGGTTGGGGTGCCAGCGTGCAGTCGTTCGTCAACAACCACCTGGTGAAGCCCGATTCTCTGCTCCACATCGTGGTCTTCGGTCTGCTCATCATCGGCTTTGCGTACTTCTACACGGCGATCACCTTCGACCCGGCCAAGCAGGCCGACAACCTGCGCAAGCAGGGAGGGTTCATCCCTGGCATCCGGCCTGGTCCTCAGACGGAGCGCTACTTGGCCAAGGTGCTTTCGCGCATCACCCTGCCGGGCGCGTTGTTCATCGCTTCGGTGGCCCTCATCCCCTCGTTGCTGTTGACCCACTACCTGCCGGGCAACACCGTTTCGTTCTCCGGTATCTCGATCCTGATCGCCGTGGGCGTCGCCCTCGAGACGATGAAGCAGATCGACAGCCAGCTGATGATGCGCAACTACGAAGGGTTCCTGAAGTAGTGGCGATCAAGCTCGTGCTTTTCGGGAGGCAGGGTGCAGGGAAGGGGACCCAGTCGGTGCTGCTGTCCAAGCACTACGGGGCGCCCCACATCTCGACCGGTGACATGTTGCGCGAGGCCGTGGCCGAGGGCACGTCGTTCGGAATCCAGGCCAAGACCTACATCGAGTCGGGCGCGCTGTTGCCCGACGAGATCATGCTCGGAGTTATCACCGAACGGTTCGGTCACGACGATGTTCGCTCCGACGGGTTCATGCTCGACGGCTTCCCCCGCACGGTGGGACAGGCCGAGGCGCTCCTGGGAATCACCGCGATCGATTTGGCTGTCAACCTCGAGGTACCCCAAGACGTCGTCCTCGAGCGCCTTTCCAGTCGCCGGGTGTGCGGCAACTGCGGCGCCATCTACTCCACGGCGGCGCCCCCGACGGTGCCGTGGGTGTGCGATGTCTGCGGGGGAGAGGTCATCCAACGCGCCGATGACACGCCCGAGGCGATCACTGCTCGACTCGAGGCCTACGAACGCGACACGGTGCCGGCGATCGCGGTGTTCGCCGAGCGCGCCTTGTTGGTGAGCGTCGATGGCTTGGGACGACCCGAGGACGTGTCGGCCCGGCTCATCGCCGCGATCGACACGGCGATTTCCTAGGCGGTGGACCGGTGAAGGTGACCCGATCGACGGGAACCACCGTCCGCACCTCCGACGAGATCGCGGTCATGCGCCGTGCGGGGCGCGTGGTGGCCGAGATGCACGATTGCATCCGCGACGCCCTCCGACCGGGCGTTACCACGCTCGACCTCGACAAGATCGGGCGTGACGTGCTCGAGCGGCGGGGAGCCCAGTCGAACTTCCTCGGCTACCACGGGTTTCCGGCCGTGATCTGTGCCTCGCCCAACAACATGATCGTGCACGGGATCCCCGACGGCTACGTGTTGCGCGAGGGAGACGTCATCTCGATCGACTGTGGAGCGATCGTGGACGGTTGGCATGGCGACGCCGCCTTCACCGCCGGCGTGGGTGAGATCACGCCAGAAGCCACACGACTCATCGAGGTGACTGAAGCGTCACTCCACGCCGGTATCGCCCAGATGATCCCTGGAAATCACATCGGCGATATCGGCCATGCCGTGCAATCCGTGGCCGAAGCGGCCGGTTTCACCGTGGTTCGCGAGTACGTGGGTCATGCCATCGGCGAGGCCATGCACGAACTGCCGGAGGTCCCCAACTACGGGCGTCCCGGCCGGGGCCCGCGCCTTCAGGTCGGCAATATCTTCGCAGTGGAGCCCATGGTCAACGCCGGAGGGCCCGAAACCCTCCTCCTCGACGACGATTGGGGCGTCGTTACCGCCGATGGGGCGTTGTCGGCCCATTGGGAGCATTCCATCGCCGTCACCGAGGACGGTCCGGAGATTCTGACGCTCCCTGATTGAGCCGCGGAGTTGGAGTGTGGGGCGCAGGACGCTAGTGTTTCCCTTCGCCTCTGAAGCACGTCTGCGTTCGCGCGCACGGAACCGATCAGGCGACAAGACTGACACGTTGTAGGGAGTGCACGCTGCCGAAGCCCAAGGAAGACGCGATCGTCCTGGAAGGGACTGTGACCGAGCCGTTGCCGAACGCCATGTTCCGCGTCGAACTCGAGAACGGGCACAAGGTGCTGGCCCATATTTCCGGGAAGATGCGCATGCACTACATCCGCATCCTGCCCGGTGATCGGGTTCAGGTGGAACTCACTCCCTACGACCTCACCCGAGGCCGCATCACCTATCGATACAAGTAGTTCATTCCACATGAGCGCCGCCGCCGTCTGGGCGTCGGCCCGCCGGGGGGAAGTTGCCCCGGTGTACCTGAAGCAAGGATTCAGGCGAGACCTATGAAAGTACGACCAAGCGTGAAACCCATCTGTGAGAAATGCAAGGTGATCCGCCGTCATGGACGGGTCCAGGTCATCTGCACCAACCCCCGCCACAAGCAGAGGCAGGGCTAGATGGCCCGCATCTCAGGCGTGGACATCCCCCGCGAAAAGCGGTTGGAGATTTCCCTCACCTACATCTTCGGCATCGGCCGGACGACCTCGCAGAAGATCTGCGCGGCCACCGACATCGATCCCAACACCCGTGTCCGTGATCTCACCGACGAAGAGGTGAGCCGGATCCGGGCCTACATCGATCAGGGCCTCAAGGTCGAGGGCGATCTGCGCCGCGAGGTGTCCCAGGACATCAAGCGCAAGATGGAGATCGGCTGCTACCAGGGCCTGCGTCATCGCAAGGGCCTCCCCGTCCGTGGCCAGCGCACCCACACCAACGCCCGTACCCGCAAAGGCCCGAAGAAGACGGTCGCCGGCAAGAAGAAGGTGGCCCGATAATGGCCAAGCCCACCCCTGGGGGCCGTCGCCCCCGCCGCAAAGAGCGCAAGAACGTCACCTACGGCGTGGCCCACATCAAGAGCTCGTTCAACAACACCATCGTCTCGATCACCGATCAGGACGGCAATGTGTTGTCGTGGGCCTCGGCCGGCAACGTCGGGTTCAAGGGTTCGCGCAAGAGCACCCCGTTCGCCGCTCAGATGGCGGCCGAGCAAGCGGCCCGCCGAGCCATGGAACACGGCGTGCGCAAGGTCGACGTGTTGGTCAAGGGTCCCGGTTCCGGCCGCGAGACCGCCATCCGGTCGATCCAGAACGCCGGGATCGAAGTCACGGGTATCAAGGACGTCACGCCGGTCCCGCACAACGGATGCCGCCCGCCCAAGCGTCGGAGGGTCTGACATGTCGCGCTACACGGGGCCCAAGGCCCGAATTTCCCGCCGTCTCGGCACCAACATCTGGGGCACCAAGGGCGAGAGCATCGCTCTGGAGAAGCGCCCGTACCCGCCTGGTGAGCATGGCCGCACCCGCCGCCGCGGCAACGTCTCCGAATATCTGCTGCAAATGCAGGAGAAGCAAAAGGCCCGCTTCACCTACGGCCTCACGGAGCGTCAGTTCCGCAACCTCTACCAAGAGGCGAACCGGCGTGATGGCGTCACCGGCGAGATCATGCTCCGCTTCTTGGAGCTACGTCTCGACAACGTGGCCTACCGCGCCGGGTGGGCTGCGACACGGCCCCAGGCCCGACAGTTCGTGGGCCACGGTCATGTCCAGGTGAACGGCAAGCGGGTGAACATCCCCAGCTACCGGGTCCGTAAGGGCGACATCATCACGCTCAAGGAGAAATCCCGCGAGATGGTCGTCGTGCAGTGGAACACCGACGTGCTCGACCGCACGCCTCCACCCTGGCTCGAAGTAGGTGACGGCGGCTTCTCGGTCACCGTCCGCGACCTGCCGCTGCGCGAGCACATCGATGTGCCCGTTCGCGAGCAGCTCATCGTCGAGCTCTACTCGAAGTAATCCCCCCCGTGGCGCCCGGGGGACTGGTCATCACCTCCCGCCACGGCAACCGCATCCTGTTCGGTCTACGGAATCACGCGATTCACTGAGGTAGAAAGCCATGCTGGTCATTCAGCGCCCCAAGGTCGAGGCTCTCAGCGAGGCTGACGGCGATCGTCAACTCTTCGCCATCAGCCCTCTCGAGCCCGGCTTCGGCCACACGCTCGGGAACTCGCTCCGCCGCACCCTGTTGTCGTCCATCCCCGGCTCTGCGGTCACGCAGGTGCGCTTCGACGACGCCCTCCACGAGTTCGACACCATCGAGGGAGTCACGGAGGATGTCACCGACATCATCTTGAACCTGAAGGACCTGGTCATGCAGGTCCACTCGGACGAGCCCGTCACGCTTCGCCTCGACGCCCGTGGCCCGAAGGACGTGACGGCCGCCGACATCCAGACGACGAGCGACGTGGAGATCCTCAACAAGGATCTGCGCATCGCCACGTTGAACGGCAAAGGCCGCCTGGCCATCGACATCACCGTCGACCGTGGCCGCGGCTACGTCTCGGCCGACCGGAACAAGACCTCGTCGACCATCGGTGTGATCCCGGTCGATTCGATCTTCTCGCCGGTGCGTCGGGTCACCTTCTCGGTGGAGCCCACCCGCGTCGAGCAGTCCACCGAGTTTGACCGCCTGGTTCTCGATATCGAGACCGACGGCTCGATCACCGCTCGCGAAGCTCTGGCCTCGGCCGGTTCCACGTTGCGCACGCTGGTTCAGCTCGTCGAGGAGATGAGCGACGAACCGCAGGGTCTCGAGCTCGGTGAAGTCAGCGGCACCAGTGCCGGTTCCCCCGATCTCGACCTCCCCATCGAGGACCTCGACCTGTCTGAGCGCCCCCGCAACTGCCTCAAGCGAGCCCAGGTGAACAGCGTCGGTGAGCTGCTCGAAAAGAGTGAGGACGATCTGCTGGCCATCACCAACTTCGGCCAGAAGTCGCTCGACGAGGTCATCCAGAAGCTGGACGAGCGGGGCCTGTCGCTCCGAAGCAGGGACTGATCGATCATGCCGGCAACTCCACGCAAGAGCCGCCGATTCGGCGGAACTGCTTCCCACCAGCGCCTGATGATGGCCAACCTGGTGGCGTCGCTCATCGCCGCCGAAGGGCTCGTCACCACTGAGGCCAAGGCCAAGGCCCTCCGGCCGGTCGCCGAGAAGATGATCACCAAGGCCAAGAAGGGCGGATTGCACAATCACCGCCAGGTTGTGGCGTTCATCGGCGACAAGGACATGGCCTCGAAGTTGTTCGACGAGATCGGCCCCCGCTACGCGGACCGACCGGGTGGTTACACCCGCATCCTCAAGTTGGGTCCCCGTCACGGTGACAATGCGCCGATGGCTCGGATCGAGCTGGTCTGACGCTCCTCGATCTCGAGCCCACGGTGCGGGTCCGGATGACCGTCGCCTATGACGGCTCCGAGTTCCGGGGCTTCGCCGCCAACCGGGGGGTCACCACCGTCGGCGGGACCCTGACCGCCGCGCTCGAGCGGGTGCTGGGTCATCGGATTGAGCTCACCTGCGCGGGACGGACCGACGCAGGCGTACACGGTTGGGGCCAGGTGGTGAGTTTCGACGCGCCTTCCTCGGCCTTGGCACTGGCCGACCTCCAGCACTCGGTGAATCGACTGTGCGCTCCGGCGATCGTGGTGCGGGACGCCGTGGTTGCCGCCCCGGATTTCGACGCGCGCTTCTCCGCTCGGGCGCGCGTCTACCGCTACACCATCCTCAATCGCCCGGTCGGCAACCCGTTCCTGGCCCGAACGTCGTGGCATGTCACCGCGCCGCTGGATCTCCGGCTTCTGCGATTGGCCTGCGACCCGTTCATTGGATCGCACGATTTCTCGGCCTTCTGCCGCGCCCCGAAGGTGGCCCCGGGTCAGCCCCCGGCCTCGCTGGTGAGGCGGGTGATCGACGCCCGATGGGACGAACTCGATGGGGGGCTGCTTCGCTTCCAGATCGAGGCCAGTGCGTTCTGTCACCAGATGGTGCGAAGCATCGTGGGCACGTTGGTGGAGGCCGGTTCCGGTCGACGGTTGGTGGGGGAATTGGCCACGGTGCTGCGCTCGCACGACCGTCAGGAGGCCGGCCAACTGGCTCCACCCCACGGGTTGTGCCTGTGGGAAGTCAAATATTGACCGGTACCCGGTTTGCCGTCGGGGACCGATGCCCGTATCGTGGTCAGTCGCCCTGGTGTGCCCTCGTGCCGTCCGGGCTCCGGTTTGCCTTCCACGAACAAAGGTCTGCGCGTGCGCACGTACTCACCCAAAGCCAGCGAGATCCAGCGCGTCTGGTTCGTCATCGATGCCGAAGGCCTCGTCCTCGGCCGGGTCGCCACTGAGGTGGCACGCATCCTGCGGGGCAAGCACAAGCCGATCTACACGCCCCACATCGACACTGGCGACCACGTGATCATCGTGAACGCCGACAAGATCGTCCTCACGTCGGACAAGGCCGAGAAGAAGCTCATCCACCAGCACTCGGGCTATCCCGGTGGCCTGCGTCAGCGCTCGTTCGGTGAGCTGCTGACCAAGAAGCCCGCCGAAGCAGTTCGGCGTTCCGTTCGCGGCATGCTCCCCAAGACGCGGCTCGGCCGTGCCCAGCTCTCGAAGCTCAAGATCTATGCCGGCCCCACCCACCCCCATGCCGCCCAGCAGCCCCAGCCGCTCGAGCTCGAGCACGCTCGAGCCCGCAGCTGACAAGGATCATCTCGATGTCGAAGCCACTTACGCAGACCACCGGCCGCCGCAAGCGTGCCGTCGCCCGAGTGCGGTTCCGTCCCGGGACCGGCAAGATCACCGTGAACAAGCGCGAAGTCGACGACTACTTCCCGTCTGAGACGCATCGGATGATCTTCACCGAGCCCCTGCTCTCGGGACGCAGCTGGCAGACATGCGCGGTGAAGCCGGAGAAGTTGTGCAGCTTCTCGCCCATCTTGTCGGTCGAGAACGGAATGAAGTGCACCTGTATATCCGGCGTCGCCAGCCGCGGGTGCGTCTTGAAGAACGCGCCGGCCGATGCTGCCGCGATCGTTAGTGGCCCCTTGCGCTGCAACGCGTAGCGCACGGCCATCATCGCCTTGC
>Ga0209069_10002109_pt1 | contig 10221 bp, 7 predicted proteins | sample Str013_2_FD_187202 | JGI IMG/M metagenome (GOLD analysis project Ga0209069, IMG submission 187202) | Freshwater sediment microbial communities in response to fracking from Pennsylvania, USA - Straight Creek_MetaG_SC_2013 (SPAdes) (version 2) | ecosystem: Environmental > Aquatic > Freshwater >...
CCTTTGAGGCATTGGAGGAGGGAAGCACCCCGAAGGAGTGAGGGAACATAGCCGGTGGTTTCATTCGCCGGGGATCGGATCCCTGGCTACCCTCCTGAGCCCCTGCGGGACATTACGAGAGAGCACCCCGAAGGGGTGTGAGAAATTAGCCGGTGATTTGATCACCGGCTTGTGGGTTGATATCTCATCAGCGCCCCGGAGGGGCGCGGAAAAGTTTCACCCAATCATCCGCAAAAACTCATCCTCATCGACAATCTTCACTCCAAGTTTTTGCGCCTTGTCGAGCTTGGAGCCGGCTTCTTCGCCAGCCACGACACACGTGGTGAGTTTTGAGACACTCGAAGACACTTTCCCTCCCAGCGCTTCGATGCGTTTCTGGGCTTCTGGACGGGTCATGGCAGACAGCGTCCCGGTGAGGACGAAGGTCTGCCCACTGAACTTGCCATCGCGTCTAGCTGCAACCTTGGGGAAATGCACACCAGCTTTCAGCAGTTTATCGATGACGTGGCGATTCTGTTTCTGAGCAAAGAAATGAGCAATACTACGAGCGACTTCTGGTCCAACATCTCTCACTTCCTGTAATTGCTCCTCGCTGGCCTCCAGGATGTGGAAAAGATCACCAAAATGTTCCGCCAGTTGTTTGGCTGTGGCTTCACCAACATGACGAACACCGAGTGAAGAAATAAAACGGGGTAGGGTAGTCGTTTTGCTCTTCTCAATCGCGTCAAGCAGATTCTGTGCTGATTTTTCGGCCATGCGGTCGAGTGAAGCAATCTGCTCTTTGTTCAGGTTGTAGAGATCCCCTGCGTCGCGGACGAGTTCTTTATCAACTACCTGTTCAATGATCTTCTCCCCAAGACCTTCAATATCCATCGAGCCACGCGCACCGAAGAATTTGAGACTCTCTTTTAGTTTGGCCAGGCACGCCAAGCCTGTACAGCGATAGGCAGCTTCGCCTTCTTCGCGTTCGACTTCTGCACCGCAGACCGGACACTGGCTCGGCATGACAAATTTTTTCTCACGCCCTGTGCGTTTCTCGCTGATGACTTTCACGACATACGGAATCACGTCGCCTGCGCGTTCGACAACAACGGTATCGCCAATGCGAATGTCTTTGCGCTGGATCTCATCCATATTGTGCAGTGACGCATTGCGAACAGTGACGCCGCCAATGCCGACGGGTTCCATTTCAGCGACGGGGGTGAGGGTGCCTGTGCGTCCGACTTGTGGGACAATGTTGAGAATCTTGGTTGTTGCTTGGCGCGCGGCAAATTTATACGCCACTGCCCAGCGCGGTGATCGCGAGATCTCTCCCAGCTGACGGTGCAACGCGAAGTTATTGACCTTCACTACGGTGCCATCGATTTCGAATGGTAGATCATCTCGGCGCTTCTCTAAGTTATCAAAGAAGGCAAATACTTCATCCAGATTTCGGCACACACGACGATAAGGCACGGGTTTGAGTCCCCAACCAACAAGCGCTTCGGTAAACTCCCAGTGAGTAGCAAAGGTGACACCTTCCACACGTCCGAGACCGTGACAAAACAGATCAAGCGGACGTTTGGCGGTGACCGAAGAATCAAGCTGTTTCAACGAGCCTGCGGTCGCGTTGCGTGGATTAGCGAATATCGGCTCTCCTGCTGTTGCGCGCTCGCGGTTGAGCTGACGAAATGGTTCGGTGGGAAGATACACCTCTCCACGAACCTCCAGCACACGCGGAATTGGATAGCGAGACTGCGGTAACAACTGTAATGGAATGGACCGCACGGTCTTGAGATTGGCGGTAATATCTTCGCCGGTGACTCCATCTCCGCGCGTAGCGCCGACAGTGAGCTTGCCGTTCTCATACACGAGTTCAACCGCAACGCCGTCAATTTTCGGCTCGGCTTCATATTCGAGTGGTGCGTCGCTTTTAAGAAAGCGATGAATGCGCTCCTGAAACTCTTGCATCTCTTCGCGACTCAGGACATTAGCAAGCGAGAGCATTGGCAGCGAATGGCGGACTTGTGAGAACTCGGTCAGTGGTGGAGCGCCGACTTTTTGTGTTGGGGATGTGGGGTCTTGTAACTCTGGATGTTGTTTTTCCAGTTCGACCAGCCGACGAAACAACGTGTCATACTCTGCGTCACTGACAAGTGGGTCGTCGAGTACGTAGTAACGATAGTTGTGCAGCGTCAGTTCTTGGCGGAGACGATCAACCTCAGCTTTGACAGATGTAGCGGCTGGCATGGAAGGTATTGTACAGATCCGAGCAAAAAAAAAAGGCCCCTGAGGAATGTCTCACGAGGCCTTGCGAGGGACGGACAAATAACGCCTACATTACTTTGCTGACATTTTGAGCCTGGAGTCCTTTGTCCCCGTTGGTCAGTTCGAATTGCACCTCTTCTCCAGCATTGAGGCTACGATAGCCCTCTTCCTGGATCGCCGAGTAATGGACGAAAACATCATCGCCTCCGTCCTGGGCAATGAACCCATATCCTTTGACGTTACTGAACCATTTGACTGTCCCCTTTGCCATACAACCTCCTCCTCCTTCTCGCCAACCTCCCAGGGGATGACCCGGTGTGCGTCGGATTTAGTCACTAAGAGTAGAGGTTCCTTCATACTTTGTCAAGAAAAACGGACTTTTCGTGCCTATTCCTGATCAAGCGGGACCGTAATGTGATAGATGCTCCGACCGCGGACGACGGACAGTAACAGGCCTTGACTCATCCGTGCGTCAATCATTTTACGGCGAAACTCCGCAAGCGCCTTAATCTGATTACCGGCAATTCCCAGAATAACATCACCACGAGTGAATCCCATGCGGCCAGCCGGTCCGTCCGTCCGTACTTTGCGTACCTCAAGCCCATTCGGTGTTTCGGCGAGCGCAAGCCCGAGCAATTTCCAGGCGAGGTCATCAGCCTTCTCTTGGGGAAAACGCCCTGCGGTAACCACGATCTCATTCTCTTGGCGATCGCGAGCGACGCGAAAACGCAATTTCGTCCCACTGCTGTAGCCCCGTTCTCGCTGAAGATACTCTTCACTCGATTGCAGCGGTTTCCCGTCCACACTCACAATCACATCCCCACGTTGCAGGCCAGCGGACGCTGCGGGGCTCCCTGGTTCGACCGCGCGGACCAGCACTCCTTGTTTGCTATTCAAGGAAAAATGAGAGGCGAGTGCGGGAGTCAGGGTTTGTGTGGCAATACCAATCCAGGGTGGGTCGACCGCTCCGTGACTGATGAGTTCTTCGACAATACGCTTGGCCCGAGAGATAGGAATCGCAAAGCCAATTCCCTGGGCCTTGCCATAAATGGCGGAGTTAATGCCGATGAGTTCGCCTTTGATATTCAGCAGTGGCCCGCCGGAGTTGCCAGGGTTGATCGAAGCGTCAGTCTGGATGAAATCGTAATAGGTGCGTTCCCCGGTGTTGAGTGAGCGGTTCACTGCACTGACAACCCCAGTTGTGACTGTGTGCGAGAGGCCAAAGGGGTTGCCAATGGCGATGACCGTCTCGCCAATCAAGAGGTCCTCGGAGGCGCCAAGCGGGAGATACGGGAGTGATTTAGCATCATCAACTTTCAAGACCGCGAGATCTGAGTCCGAATCTGCACCGATCAGCCGGGCATTGAGCTTGCGTTCGTTCGCGAGTTGAATCTGCACCTTGCCAGACTGCTGCACAACATGTTCATTGGTCAGAATATAGCCGTCTGGACGAATCACCACTCCTGACCCGAGACTACGTTCAGTTCGCCGTTCTGGAGAGGATTCAAAAAAGTCACGAAAGAAGTCCTCGAAAAGCGGGTTGCCACCGAACGGATTCGCGGGTCGCTCGACTTCTTGTGAGGAGACGATACTGACAACGGCAGGGCTGGCTTTCTCGACGGCGATGACGACTGGACTGCGACGGTTGGTGTCTTGCGCCCAACTCTGGGTTACGGCGAAAAGCGTGAGAAGAAGAAACGGCAGAATCGTGCGATAACAACAAAGGAAAAAAGAGTGGTGTTTCATGGTCGTTGAGGAAAAGAGAGAAATGGGGAAAAGACAGGCTGCAGGTTTCAGGCTATAGGCCAAAGGGGAAAGCAGACTAATTCCTCCAGCCTGAAACCTGTAGTTTTTTTATTTTCCTTTTCACCTTTTTCCCAAGATTTAATAAATCGCTGGTTGTTGTTGCGTAATACAATGAATGGCGCCGAGGCCCCAAACGAGGTCTGTACAGTTGATCCCGATGACATGACGGGTGGGGAACAGTTCCTGCAAGGTCGTCAGGGCGCGTTTGTCGTTGGGGCAGTTATAAGTAGGGACAAGCACGGCGCCGTTGGCAATGTAGAAATTGGCATAGCTCGCGGGGAGACGGTTTCCCTCATGTACGATCGGACTGGGCATACACAGTGGGACAACCCGCAAAGGTCGGCCATCTTGGTCGGTCATTTTCTGCAGGCGCGCGAAGTTCTCTTGTAACAAGGAGTAATTGACATCAGTGGGATCATCTTCGAGCGCACACACCACTGTGGTTGGGTTGACAAAGCGGGCCAGGTCATCAATGTGTCCGTCAGTATCATCTCCGACAATGCCATCGCCGAGCCAGAGAATATGTGTCACTCCGAGATAGGCGCGTAAATAGGCTTCGATCTGCTCGCGGGTGAGGGTGGGATTGCGATTGGGATTGAGGAGGCACGCTTCTGTGGTGAGTAACGTGCCACGACCATTGACGTCAATTGAGCCACCTTCCAGGACAATACCGGGCGTAAACAGTGGCAACGCGAGCATCTTGGCGACTTTCTGTGGCACGACATCATCAAGATCCCATGGGCCGTACTTTTCTCCCCACGCATTAAAAATCCAATCAAGAATGGCTAACTCTTGTTGCTCTTTCTGCATACGGCGGACAAAAATCGGGCCATGGTCGCGTGCCCATGTATCGTTGGTTGTGATATCACAAAACTGCACAGTGCTCAGATCGAGACCGGAATTTTTGAGGATTCTGCGCGTGTTCACTGCTGTCTCTGCGTCGTTCACGCACAGGTTGACCGTTTCCTGAGTATGGAGCGCTCGCACAATCTCGATATAGATAGCGGGCACCAGATCAAACTTCCCTGGCCAGGTATTCAGGTTATGTGGCCAAGCCAGCCATGTCGCCTCATGCAGTTCCCATTCGGCTGGCATGCGGTAGCCAAGACTAGTTGGGGTGACGTTTGGGATAGGTGAAGGATGTGGCATAACGATCTCGAGAAGAAGTCAAAATGCAAAAGTCAAAAATGAAGCAAAAGAGGGGCGGGCAGCGGTATTCCTGGTACATCTCATCAGCGAGCGTCAAGCGAAGGCTCTCGTGGTGTGGTACAGCGTACGAAATTTCCGCTCTCCTTTTGACAGTGGAAATTAAAGGCTTTATATAAAGGGAAATTGCTCACACTGATAGGGGCAGTGCAAACGCCGTTGATAAAAGTAATCGGATCTTCCGCAACTCGATTTTCTCTCCGAGTATCAGAGCGTAGCGATACTTTTCTGCACTGCGGCTGTTTCCTTTCTCTACAATTGCCAATGCAGGAAGCGAGAAGTTTCTCGCCAAGAACTCAGGGACAGAAGGGGTAATCTTCCATCCCTGATGGGTTAGCCGTTTGTCATCAACCTAAGGAGGGTACGCGTACCCATGGCAGTAGCAAAAGTAAGTTCACGGACGACGAAGGAACCTCGTGTGATCACCGCGGTCTCTGGTGGCAAGCGAGTCACAGGAGTGGCGCGGCCTGCCTCAACTCGTAACGCCTTAGATGAGACGATCGATCTATACGGCGTACGCAACTGGGGCAGTGAGTACTTTGATGTGAACCCTGAAGGTGAGGTTGTCCTCGCGTTTGAAGGTACGCGTGGTACTCCAATTGCTCTCAGGGACATTATTACCGAAGTGCAAAAGCGCGGGCTCTCTACTCCTGTGGTGCTTCGCTTTCCGCAGCTCTTGGATTATCAGATCAAAAAACTCGCCAGTGCGTTTAAATCTGCGATCGAGGAGTTTGAATACAAGCGTGAATACTTTCCGATTTTTCCTATCAAGGTCAATCAACTCAAAGAAGTGGTCCAAGAGGTCCTGGATTTTGGCGAGCGCTACAACTTAGGACTCGAAGTCGGCAGCAAAGCTGAATTGACTGTTGCGCTGGCACTGACGAAACGCAGCGAAGCCCCGATCATCTGCAATGGCGTGAAAGATGAAGACTACTTGAAGCTAGCGTTGATGGGCAAGCAGATCGGCAAAACCGTCTTTATCGTATTAGAGAGTCTGTTTGAGCTGCGCCTGTTAGTTGACCTGTGCAAGAAGATGAAGGTTCGTCCGTTCATCGGCCTGCGTCTGAAGTTGTCTTCTCGTGGCAGTGGCAAGTGGGAAAAATCAAGCGGTGACCTCTCGAAGTTCGGCTTCACGACGACCGATCTCCTCAAGTGCATTCAAACGCTCTCTGATGAACGCATGGTCGACTGTCTGCGCATTCTCCATTTTCACATCGGGTCGCAGGTGACGGATATCAAGCGCATTCGTGAAGCAGTGAAAGAAGCAGCCCGCACCTATGCGAAACTGCGCAAGCATTGCCCCAATCTGGATTACCTGGATGTCGGTGGCGGCCTTGGCATCGACTACGATGGTTCTCGTACCAACTCTGAATCGAGTGTGAACTACTCAGTGCAAGAGTATGCCAACGGCATTATCTATTCGATCAAAGAAGTCTGTGACAACGAAGATGTGCGCGAGCCGATGGTGCTCACCGAGAATGGACGGATGGTGGCTGCACCACATGCGGTGTTGATCTTTAATGTCGTCAATGAACTCGCCCTGACCAACGGGCCAGTCAAAGTGACCAACATCGAGAAAAAGCCGCAAGTCATTCAAGAAATGTACGACTTGTATGCCAGCATCAACGGCAAGAATTACCGCGAATATTATCACGACGTGGTTGAGCGGCGCGACGAAATGTTCTCTCTGTTTAATCTTGGTTATTTGTCGCTTGAGGATCGCGGCTTGGGACAAGAGCTGTTCTGGGGAGTATGTGAGCGAGCCATAAAATTCGCCAGGCTGGCGAAGCATATGCCTGAAGAATTTGAAGACGTGGAACGGATGCTGTCGCGCAAGTTCATCTGCAATTTCTCTGTGTTTCAATCGGTGCCGGACTCCTGGGCAATTGATCAGCTTTTTCCGATCATGCCGCTCCATCGTTTGAACGAAGCGCCGGATCGCAAAGGCTACCTTGCCGATCTGACGTGCGATTCTGATGGCAAGATCGATAACTTCATCGATCTGCGCGACATTAAAGATGAGTTGGAATTGCACGCATTGAACGGGGACCCATATTATCTTGGTGTGTTTTTTACCGGTGCATATCAGGATGTGATGGGTGATTATCATAACCTCTTTGGTCACGTGCATGATGTGTTTGTCGTGGCCGACGGGAAAGGGAATTGCCATATCACCAAGATCACTCCTGGTCATAAAATTGAGGGCGTCCTCAAAGTATTTGGCTACGATCGAGGAGAGCTGACGGCTGAGTTCCGTAATCGCGTGTCAGACGGCATCACCCGCGAAGGCTTAAAGCCAGAGCTGGGTAACCAACTCATGCGTGAGTACGAAGCGGCGCTTGGGAGTTATACGTACCTGACACTGGAGAAATAAATCGAGGGGAAAACAAAACGGCAAGGCAAAAGTCAAATGTCAAAAGTCAAAAGTCAAAAGTTCAAAAGGGGAGAGACGTTTCTCACTTTTGCGTTTTGCCTTTTGCACTCTGACTTTTGACTTGCCTCTGTTTTTATGGCGAAGCTTCTCGATGGCAATGACCTGTCCTCCATCCGTGCTGCTGCGGACGTATTACGTGGAGGGGGCCTGGTCGCCTTTCCCACAGAAACGGTCTACGGCCTTGGCGCTAATGCGTTGAACGAACGTGCGGTTGCGCAAATTTTCGCCGTTAAGAATCGTCCGCATTTCGATCCGCTGATTGTTCATCTTGCAGATCAAGATGCGGTGTCGCAGTATGCGATCGATATTGACCAACGCGCCAGGTTGTTGATGGAACGATTTTGGCCTGGGCCACTGACGCTGGTGTTGCGAAAACGACCGCTCATTCCCGATCTGGTGACGGCTGGATTTGATACTGTCGCCCTTCGGGTTCCCTCCCATCCTGTAGCGCTTGCGCTGTTGCGCGAAGTGAAGTTGCCCATTGCCGCGCCCAGTGCGAATCCCTTTGGTTATGTGAGTCCTACAACCGCTGCTCATGTTCAAGAGACATTAGGCTCAGCTATCCCGCTCATTCTTGATGGTGGTTCGTGCGCGGTTGGCGTTGAATCAACGGTCTGTGCGCTGACTGAAAAACAAGCAGTGATTCTACGACCTGGTGGGGTTGCGGTCGAAGAGATCGAAGCGGTTATTGGCGCGGTACGCTTTGGTTCGACGACTCACCCTGATCCTCGTTCGCCGGGAACGTTAGCCTCGCATTACGCACCCCGGGTGCCACTCTCGTTGATCGCTCTGGGGGCACCGCTTCCACGTCCGCAGCCCAGAGAAAGAATAGGACTCCTATTGCTGAAGCCGCGACCTGCTGAAGGATATGCGACGGTTGAGTTCCTTTCACGAGGTGGCAACCTCGTCGAAGCTGCGGCCAACTTATTCGCGACCTTGCGGCGGCTAGACAGTATGGGCCTTGAGCGCGTCATTGCTGAGTCGGTGCCAGAGCAGGGTCTTGGTCGCGCGATCATGGATCGGTTGCGACGAGCTGCAACCTCCGCTGGAAATCACTGACGCTTCATCCTATAGTGACCGAAAAATAGGCTTTAGGCTGTAGGCTTCAGGCTGTAGGGAAAAGAAAAAGGAATCTCAATAAAAATAGGCCGCGGGCTAAAGGCTAAAGGCTGGAGGGGCGGGAAAGCGGAACCTCGAAGAGGCGCCATAAAATAGCCCACGGTGTAAACCGTGGGGAAAAGGCAAAAATTCAAGAAAGCGTAGAGTGGGCACCGCCCACCGTTTCTAAAGAGAAGTCAAAAGTCAAAGCGCAAAAGTCAAAAGTCAAAAATACGAATTAGGAAGGCGTAGGATGGGCATTGCCCACCATTTTCTCTATGCGACCAAAGTTAAAACCGTTTGCGTTTATTCTTATCATTCTGCTCTTGGGAGCACTTGCCGCAGGGAATTATTATGTTCAGACTCAGGCTCCATTTGGAACCTGTAGTCGGGATGGATTTGCTTTTATCGCCCGACCGGGAGTTGAACCAGAGATTCCTGAACAAGATGCCGCTCGTGCGGTCTGTATGAATTACCTTTACTACTTCGTCGGCGCTCCATTGGTTGCCGGACTTCTTTTATTGCTCAGTTTACCGAATCTCGTCACTAGTGGAGAAGCAACTCAAGAAGAGGTGCCAGTCCAAGCAACACCCGAGCCTAAGAAAGCCGCAGTACCACCGAAACCGACAACCGATGCAGCCGTACAATTTTTGGGATTGCTGCAACGTGAAGGACGCTTGGTGGATTTTCTGCGCGAAGACATTCAACCCTATGACGATGCGCAGATTGGTGCTGCGGTGCGAGCGATTCACGAAGGCTGTCGGCAGATTCTCTCTGAACATGTAACGTTGGAACCAGTGCTCAGTGGGAATGAAGGAGACGAAGTCACTGTTCCTGCGGATTTCGATCCGTCCGCGATTCGTTTAACGGGCAACGTCAGTGGCGAGCCACCCTTTCGCGGTACGCTGCGCCATGCCGGTTGGCGGGCAAAACAAGTCAAACTCCCTGCTCAGCCTGCTGGACAAGACACGAAGATCGTGGCTCCGGCAGAAGTGGAAATTGCTTAGGGGCTGGTAAAAAGGAATTTTCCCTATGCCCTTCCTATGTCTTCTAAACTTGAAACTTGAAACTTGAAACTCATGCCCGCATCGCGTTATATCGTTGGCATTGACCTTGGCACGACAAATTGCGTTGTTGCCTATGTCGATACACAAGTTCCAGACACTGAAACTCCACCGATCCAACTCTTTCACATCCCACAGCTTGTGACTCCGGGAAATGTTGAAGAGCGGGATCTACTGCCGTCGTTTCTCTACCTTCCGACTTCACGAGAATTTCCAGCCGGAAGCTTGAACCTGCCATGGACTGAAGAGCTACCGTTCGCGGTGGGAATGCTCGCGCGTACGCGTGGCGCGGAAGTACCGGGCCGGTTAATTTCCTCGGCAAAATCCTGGCTGTGTCATGTTGGGGTCGATCGTACAGCACCGATC
>Ga0209069_10002110_pt1 | contig 10211 bp, 10 predicted proteins | sample Str013_2_FD_187202 | JGI IMG/M metagenome (GOLD analysis project Ga0209069, IMG submission 187202) | Freshwater sediment microbial communities in response to fracking from Pennsylvania, USA - Straight Creek_MetaG_SC_2013 (SPAdes) (version 2) | ecosystem: Environmental > Aquatic > Freshwater >...
TCCGGCTTCAGTGCGAATTTATGCGGCAGCGTACCGGCGGACAGCGCCGGAAAGTCTTCGCGCGGCAATGCCGACAACTGAAACTTCGAGCGGCCGGCGGACAATGTCAGTCGGCCGTCGCTCTCGCCGAAATCGAGTTGCACCTGCGCGCCGTCGGGCAGCTTGCGTACGATGTCGTAGAGCGTGTGCGCCGGCGCCGTCGTCGCTCCGGCGCGAACCACATCGGCCGCCACCGACTCGACGACTTCGATATCGAGATCGGTCGCGGTGAGCGAGAGCTTGCCCTTTTCGGCGTTGAGCAAGACGTTCGACAGAATGGGAATGGTGTTGCGCCGCTCCACCACGCTCTGCACATGGTTCAGAGCTTTGAGAAGACTGGCGCGTTCGATGGTGATCCGCATGCGGGAAAAAGGCCCTTGGTCTTTGAGAGATCGGCTTCAGGGTAAAGACATGAACGCCGCGCCTTGAGGGGGACGCGGCGAAGCGAAAAACAATATAGCTTGGGGCGGCGCGCCAAGGAATAGAAATTCACCTTGTCGCGTCGCCCCTGTTGGCTATTTAACTATTTGATTTAAAATGGTAATTTTCCCTCAAAGTGGCGCCGGAACCGGCGCCGGCGGCGTGCCCGTCTTTGGGTCGTTCGATCCTTGCTCGACCGGCCAGTTTCGGATCGACAGCCGCAAGCTCTCGACCTCTTCGGCGAAGTGCGGATCGGTGCCGATGATGGTCTTCACGGTCGAGACTGCATGCATGACCGTAGTGTGGTCACGATCTCCGAAGCGCTTGCCGATCTCGGGAAACGAGCGCGGCGTGAGGATTCGGGAAAGATACATCGCGACCTGGCGCGGGCGGACGATCGAGCGCGAGCGGTTCGGCGATTCGAGGTCGGCCACTTTCAGCTGGAAGTGATCGGCCACCTTGCGCTTGATTTCCTCGATGGTGACGCGCCTGTCATAAGCCTTGAGAAAATCGGCGAGCCAAATCTGCAGATTTTCGATCGTCACCGGCCGCGTGCCATTTTCGCTCTGCGTGACGACCCGGTTGAGCGCGCCCTCGAGCTCGCGCGTATTCGTCGCAATGCGTTGCGCCATGTAGTGCAACGCGTCGCTCCCGATCGAAATGCCCGGGCGATCCCTGACCAAACGCTCCACTTTGGCTTCCAGGATTGCGAGCCTGAGATCGAGATCGGTGCTGCCAATTTCCACGCTCGCGCCCTTCATCAGACGCGAACGAATGCGATCGCTGACCTTGTCGAACAGCGACGGCGAACGGTCGGCCGAAAGCACGATCTGCTTGTTGTTGTCCGTCAAGGAATCGAAGGTGTGGAAAAACTCCTCCTGCGTCGCTTCTTTTCCCAAGATGAAGTGCACGTCGTCGACCAACAGAAGGTCGACGTTGCGCAGCAGGTCTTTGAACTCGAGCGTCGCCCCGCCTTTTATCGCGGTGACGAAGCGCCGCATGAAGGTCTCGGCGGTGATGAAGAGAATGCGCCTCGACGGATCGCGTTCCAGGATGCGCCAGGCGATCGCGTGCATCAGATGCGATTTCCCGAGGCCCGTACCGCCGAAGAAAAACAACGGATTGGCCGTCGGAATCTCCGCATCCGCCGCGCGGCGCGCTTCGCTGAACGCAACTTGGTTCGAGCGCCCGGTCACAAAGCTCGCGAACGTGCAGGCGCGATTGAGCGGGATGGATCCTTGCACCATCAGCGGCTCGGCCACGACAGGCGAGTTGTCGGAACTGACGCGCGGGGCTTGACTTGCTGCGACCGCGACCGGCTTCGGCCGCGTCTCGACCACGAACTCCACGGCGCCGAGGCCCGGCGCCAATTCGGCGATGAGATGGGCGATGCGGTCACCGTGGGATTCGACGACCTTGTCTCGCTCAAAGCGGCTGGAGCAGGCAATGATCACCCGCGTCTCGCTTGCCGCGATCACCCGCAAAGGGTCGATCCAGTAGGTGAAGCGCTGTGTGCCGATATCGGCCTTCAAGCGGTCGCGCACCCGGCTCCAAATATTCTCGAATTTTCCTTCGCCGGCTTGGGTCTCGAAATTTGCCACGTTCTCATTTCCCTTTTTTGATTGCCTCGCGAATCCGTGAGAGCCATTGCTTGCTCCGCGCGGAACGTCCCATTCACCCAGAACTTTAAAACCAATCGAAGACCTATCCCGAAAATATACGCTTCGGGCTTTATCGCTCAACTTTGACGAAATAGAGATCACGCTGCCGCGACTCCAGCGAGCCGTCACGCCAGGCAGGTGCTACCCTTCCAATGAACTCTCCCTTCAGGTTTGCTTCCACGCGAGGCCTGCGTGCTTCCAGCCGTTGCGCCCGCCTCGATGTCTTTCCGCGTCCAAGTCGCCTTCGAAACCACCGGTGATATTGAAACACCGGCTATACCCTGCTGCCGTCATTGCCTTGGCTGCAGCTAAGCTGCGTGCGCCGGAGCGGCACAAAAAGACGATGGCTGTATCCGCCCCGGCGCCTTGCATTTTGAGCATATCGGCCACCAGCGGTTCGAACCGCTCGTTGCGCGCCAAGCTCGGATACGAACTCCACTCCACTGTCACGGCACTGCGATTGAGCTGCGTCAAATCCGGTATTCCGACAAATGCCCACTCCGCGGTTGTGCGAACGTCGACCAGTTGTGCTTTGGCATCGCGCTTCAGCAGCTCCCAGGCTTCAATCGGCGTCACTTCGCCTATCGCGTGCATGCGACCTCCGCGCCCTTGGCCTTCAGGCAAAGAGACTCAGGTCATCGCCGTCGGCGATGATAGAACTCTCGAAGAATTCCTAGAGTTTCGGCCGCGCTCTTGCAGCCAAGGGACTTGAGCTTACGCAGCTCGCTCAACTGAAATCTTGGCCGGTCGACTGCGACCAAATTCGCTTTTTGTCGTTTTCATTTCTGCGTTCCGCTGAATTCTTGGTTAACAGTAAACTCCACGCGGCGGCGGCCTTCAAGTAGAACAAAGCTGAACGCGAGAAAAAAATGCACCTCGTGCGCTTTGCAAAATTCAAGCGAAGGTTGTTTGACGCTGCGGTGAGAGAATTGCGACCGGGGGTGATGCGACGCAAGAACGCGCGTCTTACGGAATTGCTTGGTTCCCCAAGCGTTTTGACAATCTAAATCTGACGCTTTGTGACGTCAATGTGGCAGATAAGTAAAAATTCGATGTCGTCCGTATACAGACGGTCTCTTGATCGAAAAACGCACGCCGTGCACGTGCGCACGCCTTGCGCTTCTGCGCTTTCGCTTGCCGTCAAGTGAAAAGATCGAGGGAAAAAGTTCGCGAAAATTATTTCGCGAGCGCTTTGACGCGGCGTGCGAGCCGCGAGACTTTGCGAGACGCCGCACGCTTGTGCATGATGCGCTTGTTCGCGCCACGCACTATTTCCGGTTGCGCTTCGCGCAGCGCCGCTTGCGCGGCCTTGGCATCGCCGGCGGTGATCGCTTCTTCGACCTTGCGCACGTAGGAACGAACCCGGCTCTTGCGCGCGGTGTTGACGGCTTGGCGACGCTTTGCTTTGCGTGCGGCCTTTGCGGCTGAGCGGATATTCGCCATACGGTCCAGTCCTTGCGATATAGGCGGGCGGTGGTTGAAGGTCGGGGGTTATAGACGCCCTGCAAGCGGCGCGTCAACGCCCGATTGCAGCCGAATTCAACGGTTGTCGAACTTCGGCTTTCGCTTGTCGATGAAGGCCGCCATGCCTTCCTTTTGATCGGCCGTGGCGAACATCGAGTGGAAGAGACGCCGCTCGAAACGGACACCCTCGGCCAGGGTCGTTTCATACGAGCGATTGACCGATTCTTTCGCCATCATCACGATCGGCAGCGACAGTTCGGCGATCGCTTCCGCAGTCTTCAGCGCCTCTGCCGCCAAATCGGCGACCGGCACCACACGGCTGACAAGGCCGGATCTCTCCGCTTCCGCCGCATCCATCAGCCGTCCCGTTAAGCACATTTCCATCGCCTTCGATTTGCCGACGAAGCGCGTCAGGCGTTGCGTGCCGCCGGCTCCCGGCATCACGCCGAGTTTGATTTCCGGTTGTCCGAATTTCGCGTTGTCGCCGGCGATGATGAAGTCGCACATCATCGCGAGCTCGCATCCCCCGCCCAAGGCGAAGCCGGCAACCGCTGCAATCACCGGCTTGCGACAGCGCGTCACACGCTCCCAATTGCGCGTAATGAAATCTTCGCCGAACGCGTCCATGTAGGACTTGGGCTGCATCTCCTTGATGTCGGCGCCGGCGGCAAAAGCCTTTTCGGACCCGGTGATGACGATACAGCGGATCGCCTTACTCGCCTCGGCGGCATCAAGCGCCGCACTGAGTTCATCCACCAGTTGCGAGTTCAGCGCGTTCAGCGCTTGCGGCCGGTTGAGCGTGATGAGTTCGACGGCGCCGCGCGTTTCGGCCTTGATTGTTTCGTAGGTCATGGCGGTGGTCCTCTGTGTCGAGGGCCGTTTAGCGCAAAGACCGCCGCGCCGCTAGCGCTGACAACCGGGACAGAAAAATGTCGAGCGGCCGGCCTGCACGATCCGCTTGATGCGGCCGCGGCAGCCGCGCTTACTGCAACGCTCGCCTTCGCGGTCATAGACGCGGAACTTGTGTTGGAAATAGCCAAGTTCGCCGTCCGCCTTGCGGTAGTCGCGCAGAGTCGAGCCCCCGGCCGCGATCGCGTCTTTGAGCACGGTGCGGATGGCCGCGACCAGCCGCTTGGCCTGGTCCCGCGTCACTTTCGCAGCGATCCGTTTGGGAGAAACCCCGGCGCCGAACAGCGCCTCGCAGACATAGATATTGCCGAGCCCGGCGACGACACGCTGATCGAGCAGCGCCGCCTTGATCGGCGTCCTCTTGCCTTTCAACGCTGCCAAAAGATGCGCGACGGAAAAATCCGCCGTCAACGGTTCGGGTCCCAGACCCTTGAGCAATTTGTGGCTGTCGCGGTCGCTCGCCGCCAGCAAAGTCATCAGACCGAAGCGGCGATGATCGCTGTAGACGACGCGCGCGCCGCGATCGGTTTCGAACATCACATGATCGTGCGCGCCCGAACCGGTGGCGTTCGAACGCTGCATATCGACGAAAAACCGCCCCGACATGCCGAGATGGATGAGCAGAATCTCGCCGCGATCGAGATGCGCGAGAATATATTTCGCCCGCCGCTCCAGTCTTTCGACGCGCCGTCCGGTTAACCTTTCCGCAAAGCGCGGCGGAAATGCGATTCTCAGATCGGGGCGCCGCGCCTCGACGCGCACAAGCTTGCGCCCCTCGAGGACGGGCACGAGTCCGAGGCGCACGGTTTCGACTTCGGGAAGTTCAGGCATGTGACGGCATGGAACGTAGCTGAGGACCCGGTCAAGGGCTATCTTCGCGACAGAGCCGATGAGCAACGATCGCAACACCGCCTCGTTCGGATTCCGCGACGTCCCGGAGGATGAAAAGTCGCGCCTCGTCGGCCGCGTCTTCTCGTCGGTGGCGCGCAACTACGACACGATGAACGATCTCATGTCGGGCGGCGTCCACCGTTTGTGGAAGGCCGCATTGATCGACTGGCTGGCGCCGTCGGCCGATACCGAGCTGATCGACGTCGCCGGCGGCACCGGCGATATCGCCTTCCGCTTTCTCGATCGCACCACGCCGAAGAACGGCCGGGCCCGCGCCGTCGTTTGCGACATCAATTACGAGATGCTCAGCGTCGGCGCCGAACGCGCCGCCAAGCGCGACGACAAAGACCGCGCCGCCTTTGCCTGCGGCAACGCCGAGCGCCTGCCGTTCGCGAGTGAAAGCGCGGACGCCTACACGATCGCCTTCGGCATCCGCAACGTCACGCACATCGACCGCGCCCTCGCCGAGGCCTTTCGCGTGTTGCGTCCCGGCGGGAGGTTTCTCTGTCTCGAGTTTTCCCGCGTCGACGTACCGATCCTGGATCAGCTTTATGAGCTGTGGTCGTTCAAGGCCATTCCGGCCATCGGCGCCGCGGTGGCCAACGATCGCGCAGCGTACGAGTATCTCGTTGAGAGCATTCGCCGTTTCCCGCCGCAGCCCGCATTTGGCAAGATGATCGAGCAGGCCGGCTTCGCGCGCGTAACGTGGCGCAATCTGACGGGCGGAATCGCCGCCATGCACTCCGGGTGGAAGCTCTGATGGTTCGTGCCCTTCGCATGCTCGCACGATTGTGGCACGCGGGCCGCGTACTCGGCGCCTACGACGTACTGCCGCCAAGCGAATGGACGCAGTTCGCGCCGCCGCAATTGCGCGCGGCAAAAGCCCTCGGCCTTTTTCCCCGGCACAAGAAGCGTGCACTCGGCCGCAGCGGCGAACGCTTGGCGCGGGCCTTCACCGAGCTTGGGCCTTCTTACATCAAGCTCGGCCAGTTCTTGGCGACCCGCCCCGACGTCATCGGCGCGGAGATCGCGCGTGATCTGGCCGAACTGCAAGATCGCTTGCCGCCATTCGCGCTCGCCGACGCGCGCAAGGTCCTGGCGGAAGAGCTGAATGCCGAAGCACTCGCCTCGATCGGCGAGCTTGGCGAGCCGGTCGCCGCCGCTTCGATCGCTCAGGTACACAAGGTGACGCTGACGGCGGAAGCACCTGGCGCACCGCCGCGTCAGCGAGCGTTGAAGATTTTGCGCCCCGGAGTCGAGCAAGCGTTCGCCCGCGACCTTGAAGCCTTCGCGTGGGTGGCGCATCTGCTCGAGCGCATGGGACCTGAAGCACGGCGTCTGCGCCCGGTCGCCTTGATCGACACTCTGGCGCGTTCCATCATGATAGAAATGGATTTGCGCCTGGAAGGTGCCGCAGCCGTCGAACTCGCCGACAACACCGCCAAGGAAAGCGATTTTCGCGTCCCCGCAATCGATTGGGATTTGACGACACGCCGTGTGCTGGCGTCGGAATGGATCGACGGCGTCTCGCTGAAAGATCGCGACACGCTTGTCGCGCGCGGTTGCGACCTCAAGCGGCTCGCGACGCTCGTCATCCAAAGCTTTCTGCGTCACGCACTGCGCGACGGGTATTTTCACGCCGACATGCATCCCGGCAATTTGTTCGTCGACGCTAACGACCGCCTCGTCGCCGTCGATTTCGGCATCATGGGCCGCCTCGATCCCCTTGCGCGCCGCTTCATGGCTGAGACGCTTGGCGGCTTCCTCGCGCGCGACTATCGCCGCGTCGCTGCGATCCACCTTCAGATCGGCTTCATCGGACCACAACACAACGTCGAGGATTTCGCGCAAGCCCTGCGCGCCATCGGCGAACCCATCTTCGGCCGCGACGCCAGTAAAGTGTCGATGGCGAAATTGCTGGCCCAGCTGTTCGAAGTCACGCGCATGTTCGACATGCCGCTCCAGCCTCAGCTCGTGTTGCTGCAAAAAACGATGGTCGTCGCCGAAGGCGTCGCCCGTCAGCTCGACCCGCAGCATTCGATTTGGGACGCGGCCAGACCCGTTCTCGAACGCTGGATGCTCGAGCAAGTGGGCCCGCAAGCGCGCCTAAAGGACGCCGCCGAAGGCATGACCTCGCTCGGCCGCGCCCTGAGCGCGTTGCCGGAGGTCCTGCGCAACGCCGAGCAAGTTGCCGCCATGCTCTCGACCAATGGCTTGCGCCTGCACCCCGACACCGCGGAAGCAATCGCCGCCGCCGAAGTCCGCAGCACGGCCCACCTGCGCGTTGCGGTCTGGATCGGGGCCGTGGCGTTGGCCTTGATCGCAATTGCCCAGCTATAGGCAGGCTTTTGCTTCCCGAGAAACCACAAACAAGGGCTTTTCACACCCCATTCCCGGTATTATGTATATTCCCCGTGACCTTGGAATAAATTCGAGGCGTCCGTGCTCGACGGCAAACGCATCCTTCTCATAATCGCGGGCGGAATTGCCGCTTATAAGAGCCTTGAGCTCATTCGCCGCCTTCGGGAGAGGGGCGCAAGCGTCCGGGCGATCCTGACCCATGCCGGCGCACAATTCGTCACGCCGCTGTCCGTGTCGAGCCTGACCGGCGACAAGGTCTATCAAGATCTCTTCAGCCTTACAGACGAAGCTGAGATGGGTCACATCCAGCTCTCGCGCGATGCCGACCTGTTGGTCGTCGCCCCGGCAACCGCGGACCTTATCGCCAAGATGGCGCACGGCCGTGCCGACGATCTGGCGTCGACCGCGTTGCTCGCGACGGACAAGCCCGTGCTGATCGCGCCGGCAATGAATGTGCGGATGTGGTTGCACGGCGCGACGCAACGCAACGTCAAGCAGTTGACCGCGGACGGCGTAGCTGTCGTCGGACCGAACGATGGCGACATGGCTTGCGGCGAGTTCGGCCCGGGACGCATGGCCGAGCCGGCGGAGATCGTCGCCGCCATCGAAGCTCATTTCGCCGGCAACGCCGGTGTCCTGGCGGGCGTCAAAGCGCTCGTGACGGCAGGCCCCACTCATGAGCCCATCGACCCCGTTCGCTACATCGCCAACCGTTCGTCCGGCAAGCAGGGCTATGCGATCGCCGCGGCGCTCAGCGCTCTTGGCGCCGATACGACTTTGGTCTCGGGGCCGACCGCACTGGCGTCGCCAACTCGCGTCAAGCTCGTGCGCGTCGAAACGGCGCACGAAATGTTTGCGGCCTGTGAGGCCGCGCTGCCGGTCGACGTCGCCGTCTGTGCCGCGGCTGTCGCCGACTGGCGCGTCGATCATGCGGCAAATCAAAAGATCAAGAAGACCGGCACCGGATTGCCGTCGCTCTCGCTAATCGAGAACCCCGACATCCTCCATGCCTTGAGCAGCCGCAAGACCGCACGGCCGGGTCTCGTCGTCGGCTTTGCCGCCGAAACCGAAAATGTTGTTGCCCATGCGCAAGCCAAGCGCGCCAAGAAAGGCTGCGATTGGATCGTCGCCAACGATGTCTCGCCGGCGACCGGCGTGATGGGCGGCGACCGCAACACGGTTCATCTGATCACCGCGGCCAGCGCCGAAGCGTGGCCGCAACTCGCCAAAAGCGAAGTCGCCGCACGCCTGGCCCAGCGCATCGCCGCCCACCTGAAGGTTGACGCCGTATGATCAATGTTCGGATCTTGACGCTGCCCCACGGCCAGGGCTTGGCTCTACCCGGCCAAGCGAGCGCCGAGGCCGCAGGCTTCGACATTGCGGCGGCCGAGGGGGCGACCATCGCGGCGGGCTCCGTCGCCGCAATCGCCACCGGCTTTGCCCTCGCCATTCCGGCGGGCTTCGAGGGCCAAGTGCGCCCGCGGTCCGGACTCGCTCTGAAGCACGGCGTCACCGTGCTGAACGCACCAGGCACCATCGACGCCGACTATCGCGGCGAGGTGAAGATCATTCTAATCAACCATGGTGCCGAACCGTTTCGCATCGCCCGCGGCGATCGCATCGCCCAGCTCGTCATTGCGCCGGTGACGCGCGCGCACTTCGAAAGCGTAGCCGCGTTGCCGCCAAGCGAACGCGGACCCGGCGGCTTCGGCTCGACCGGCGTTGCTGCAAGAAAAGGAGCCTGAATCGTGCTGCGTCTGTCCCGCAAGGCAATCCTGGCGCTTGAAGCGGTGCTCGACATCGCTTGCAATTCGCGCCCCGACCCGGTGCAGGCCAAGGAGATCACGCGCCGTCAGGGCGTGCCGCATCGCTATTTGGAGCAGGTCATGCAGGCCCTCGTCCGGAACGGTATTCTGAAGGGCGTGCGCGGGCCGCGCGGCGGCTACCGCCTGGCGCGCGAACGTCGCCGCATTTCGGCCGGTGAGATCGTGCGCCTGGTCGCCGAGCTGGAAGCGGCCGATGAGCCTGCCCTGCACGGCGCTTCACCGATCGGCGACCGCATCGTTCGCCCCATGATACAAGATGTGCATACCAATTTGATGCGCGAGCTCGACGCCATCACCATCGAAGATCTCTGTCACCGCGCCGAAGAAAACGGCCTCGCCGAGCCGATCGAGGTCCGCGCGGACTTTGCGATCTAACGCCAAAATTCGGAGGAAGAAATCATGAGCGAAGCAGCCCGCAAAGCCCAAGCCCACCACGCCCCGGGCCGGGGCCGCGTTTACAATTCGATCACCGAGACGATCGGCGACACGCCGCTGGTGCGGCTCAATCGCATGGCCAAGGAAGCCGGCGCCAAAGCCGACATCCTCTTGAAGCTCGAGTTCTTCAATCCCCTGGCCAGCGTCAAGGATCGCATCGGCGTTTCGATGATCGAGGATCTCGAATCGCGCAACCTGATCAAAC
>Ga0209069_10002111_pt1 | contig 10210 bp, 8 predicted proteins | sample Str013_2_FD_187202 | JGI IMG/M metagenome (GOLD analysis project Ga0209069, IMG submission 187202) | Freshwater sediment microbial communities in response to fracking from Pennsylvania, USA - Straight Creek_MetaG_SC_2013 (SPAdes) (version 2) | ecosystem: Environmental > Aquatic > Freshwater >...
TACTATATCTTGTGTTTCAATATGTTACTTGACACGGGTTGGGAGCGCTAACTTATTGATTATTCTTTGTCCCCATCCTCCCGTAGGGAGCGCCAATTGAACAAAACTGCGAGCCCCGGGTGTCGGGCCTGCGTTGGCCATCACCGCCTATTCCAAAACATCCTTCCTGCCCAATATTCTGATCTGGTGCTCGTCGACCTCGACTAGGCCGGATCAAGGTCACCGGATTTCTGCGACTGACTACAGCGCCGGATCCGAGTGGTTGGTCGCATCGCAGTTTGCAATAACGCAGTCCTGCAGCAACGCTGCGGCGCGGTTCTGTTCGCTGACCAGGCTTGCGAGCCTGAACGTGCTTGAGTAACTCATGCCCTCCGCACCGATGCGGCGCATTTCGCGGCTCTGCAACCAGCCCTTGGCATAGTGTTCGGGCAGATGGCCGACAAACGCTCCGGACAGGATCAGCAGTGCGAGAGTTTCCATGTGCGAGGTGAGCGCAGCCGTTTGTGTTTGGCCCAGTCCTAACTCCGGTGGTACCTTGGCATAAGACCGCTCGGCATAAGGGCAAGCCAGGATCGCCTCAGCCGACAAGGACCGGCGAGACACTCGGAACAGCGGATGCTTGCGGCCGCACAGCAGCACTTGCGTCTCATCGAACAGGCGCGTCGCCTTGATCGAGGGATGCTCGTCCTCGATCGGCGTCAGGATCAGCTGATAGCGCCCGTCCAACAGGCGCTGGCGCAGATCCTGCGGCGATGCGATGTCGATGTGCAGTGTGACGCGCGGCGCCTGAAGCACGAATGCCGCGATGGCGCGCTGCAGGCCCAGAATTGTGTTGGAATAAACTGCGTCGACTGTGCCGAAGTGCACTGCGCCCGTCAGTTCGCCACGCACCGACGCCACGATGCTCGAAAAATTTTCAACCGACCGGAACAGATTGAGCGAGGCCTCGTGGATTCGCGCGCCCTCATCTGTCAGCGAGAAGCCGGCGCGGCCTCGTCGGCACAGCCGTATGCCCAGTCGCTGTTCAAGCTGCGCGATGTGGTTGCTGATAGTGGCGGGGGAAATGCCAAGCTCGGTTTCGGCGGACGCGAAGCCGTGATTGCGTACGACAGCCTGGAACACGCGCAACAAGCGCAGCTCGGTATCGGACAGTCGGGCGGGTTTGTGATCTCGGACCATACAATGACGAATATCAAAGTGAACGCTGAAACAAAATCGTTTTTCCGTGCACCGGCCGGCCCTAGCCTGGAAGACTGCGGCCGAAAATAACCGGCGCACGATCGAGCCAGCGAGGCGACATGAGTGGTCACGGCTACGAGCAGGGTCGTCTCGATCTGCCCTTTGTCGGCATCGCCACCTTCGGCAAATATCCGCTGCAGCTTGATTGGGACGCCATCGGGGCGGATGTAGCCGTGATGGGGGCCCCGTTTGACATGGGCACGCAGTGGCGCGCCGGCGCGCGCTTTGGTCCGCGTTCGGTGCGCGAGGCGTCCACCTTATTCTCGTTCGGCCATGCCGGCGCCTACGACCACGAGGACGATGTTGTCTATCTGCCGGCCGACAGGGCGCGCATCGTCGATATCGGCGATGCCGACATGATCCATACCGATACGGTGCAGAGCCACGCCAATATCGAATACGGCGTGCGCAAGATGCTGGCCGCCGGCGCGCTTCCCGTAGTCATCGGCGGCGATCACTCGATCAACATTCCTTGTATCAATGCCTTTGACGGACAGGGGCCAATCCACATCGTGCAGATCGATGCGCATCTCGATTTCGTGGACGAGCGCCACGGTGTGCGCTTTGGCCATGGCAGTCCGATGCGGCGCGCGGCCGAGAAGTCCTATGTTACAGGGCTCTCCCAGATCGGCATCCGCAATGTGTCCTCGACCGCCCGCGAGGGCTACGCCGATGCGCGCAAGATGGGTTCCGACATCCTCTCGGTCCGGCAATTCCGCAAGCTCGGGGTGGAGGCGGTGTTGGCCCGTATCCCGGCCGGCAAGCGCTACTATGTGTCGATCGACATCGATGGCTTCGATCCTTCGATCGCGCCGGGCACCGGCACGCCATCGCATGGCGGGTTTCTCTACTACGAGGGGCTGGAATTGCTGGCGGGACTGGCCAAACGTGGCACGGTGGTTGGCGTCGATCTGGTTGAGGTCGCGCCCGACTACGACCACACTGGCACCACGGCTATCCTGGCCGCTCAGCTACTGCTGAACTTTATCGGCCGGATTTTGCATGCTCGCACGACGACGACCTGACCCGTACTAAGATTGGATAACAAGGGAGACGACGATGAAAGCCTTTCTGGCAAGCCTCGCCTTCGCTGGCGTCATGCTCTGTACGGCGCTGCCCGCCGATGCTGGCACCTTGAAGCTGGCGCATTCGACATGGGTTGGCTACGGACCCTTCTACGTCGCGCGCGACAAGGGTTTCTTCAAGGACGAAGGCGTCGATGTACAGTTGACCGTCATGGAGGACACGCCTCTGAAGATGGGCGCTTTCATGTCCGGCCAGATCGACATGGTCGCGTCCACCGTCGATGAATTCCCGATCTATCTCAAGGCCGGCAAGACGCTGCGCTACGTGCTCGCGGTCGACAACTCCAAGGGTGGCGACGGCATGGTCGCGACCAAGGACATCACGTCTATCAAACAGCTGAAGGGCAAGAAAGTCGCTTTTGAACAAGGCTCGGTGTCGCAATTCTTCTTCAACGCGCTGCTGAAGGAAGCCGGTATGAGCCAAAGCGATGTCGAGGTCGTCAACATGACGGCGACGGACGCAGGCACCGCTTTTGCGGCCAAGCAGGTCGACGCCGCCGTGACCTGGGAACCGGCACTCAGCATGGGCGCCAACGCACCGCACGGCCACCTGCTGGTGTCGAGCGCCGACAAGCCCGGGCTCATCACCGACGTCGTTGCTGTCACGGCCGAGACGGCTGCAGCGCACAAGGACGACATCAAGGCATTCGTTCGCGCCTGGTACAAGGCGCTGGACTACATCGCCAAGAATCCTGACGAAAGCTATGGCCTGATGGCCAAGGGAATCGGCGGCTGGCTTGAGAAGCCGGAAGACTTCAAGTCGACGGTTGGCGGTATCGAGTACATCGACAAGGCCAAGAATATTGCCTTCTTCGGCACCAAGGAAGCGCCGGGCCAGATCTACAAGACCCTCGGTTTTGCGCTCGACATCTGGAAAGGCTTTGGTCGCATTCAAGTGGATGTGAAGCCTGAGGACGTGATCGACAACAGCTTCCTTGGCGGCTGAAAGCAGAGGCTGACTGCTCATGCGTCTGCTGCAACGCCTACTGACGCCGCGCCGGTCGATCCCGGCCGGCGTGTCCATGGCGGCGAATGCAGCCGTTGCAGGCGGGATCCTGGCGGCTTGGGCTATCGCCACCTACGGCGGCCTCGTTGATACGACCTTCTGCCCGCGTCCGCACGAGGTGCTGACGGCTTTCTGGCGGACGCTGTGGGACGGCACTCTGGCCAAGCACACCTGGACCAGCCTGGTCGTTATCAATCTCGGCTTCCTGCTGTCCTCGGTCGTAGCGGTGCCACTCGGCATCCTGATGGGCAGCTACCGGATCGTGCAGTCGGCGCTAGAGCCCACGGTCAACTTCACACGCTATCTGCCGGTCACCTCCATGATCCCGCTTTTGATCCTGTGGATCGGCATCGGCATTAACGAGAAGATCGCCGTCATCTTCATCGGCACGTTCTTCCAGCAGATCGTGATGGTCGCTGATACGGCGGCGCAGGTGCCGAACGAACTGCTGAACGCCGCCTATACGCTCGGCGCCAAGCGCCTTCAGGTGCTGACCCGCGTCCTCCTGCCGGCAACGCTGCCGGGTGTCATGGACACCTTGCGCGTCACCATGGGCTGGGCATGGACCTATCTCGTCGTGGCCGAACTGGTCGCCTCCAACTCGGGCCTTGGCTACATGAGCATGCAGGCGATGCGCGGCCTGCACGCTGACCTGATCTTTGTCGCCATCCTGGTCATCGGAATTCTGGGCATGATCACCGATCAGTTCTTCAAATGGGCAAAACGCACTCTGTTACCCTGGGCGGCGGAGCGCTGAGAACCATGGGAGCGGTATCGGTCGAACAGGTGGGCCTGACGTTCAGTGGTCGCGGCGGCAATCGGGTTGTGGCGCTGAAGGATCTCTCGCTGGACGTGCCCGACAAGCAGTTTGCCGTCATTGTCGGGCCGTCAGGTTGCGGCAAATCGAGCCTGCTCGATCTGATCGCGGGCTTGAAGGAGACCACGAGCGGCGTCTGCCGGGTCAACGGCCATGAGGTGCGCGAGCCGGACGCCGAGCGCGGCATGGTGTTCCAGGGTTATTCGCTGTTTCCCTGGCTGACAGTGTTGCGCAATGTCGAATTCGGCCTCAGCCTCAAGGCTGTGCCGAGGGCCGAGCGCACCGAGCGCGCGCGCGGCTATCTGTCCGCTGTCGGACTGTCTGGGTTCGAGTCTGCCTATCCGAACCAACTCTCTGGAGGCATGAAGCAGCGCGTTGCCATCGCCCGCTCGCTCGCCAACGACCCCGAAGTGCTGCTGATGGATGAGCCGTTTGGCGCGCTCGACAGCCAGACGCGCGCGGTGATGCAGCAGCTGCTGCTTGGCATCTGGGAGCGTGACCACAAGACGGTGCTGTTCGTGACGCACGACATCGACGAGGCGATCTTCCTTGGCGACGTTGTCTATGTCATGTCCGCGCGCCCCGGCCGGTTCATCGACCGCATCGACGTCGGCCTGGCGCGGCCGCGCGACTACGAAATCGTCACGTCCGAGCCGTTTATCGCGTTGAAGCGGAGGATCCAGGCGCAATTGCATGGCGAGGTGCACAAAGCGCTGGCTGCAGGCGCGAGCGATCACTGATGGCCGCGAGCCACAAGCCCGGCTTCGACTATGTGATTGTCGGTGCCGGATCGGCCGGCTGCGTGCTGGCGCGGCGTCTCACCGAGCAGCCTGACAACAGTGTGCTCTTGATCGAGGCCGGCCCGCGCGACTGGAACCCGATGATCCACATGCCGACCGGGGAAATCTACACGATCGGCAGTACGGTCGACTGGCAGTTCGAAACCGAGCCCGAGCCACAGCTGGCAGGCTACCAGGTGCCATTGCCGCGTGGCAAGGTGCTGGGTGGGTCGTCCTCGATCAACGGCCAGCTTTATGTGCGCGGCGCTCCCGGCGACTACGACGATTGGGGCCGGCACGGTGCGAAGGGCCGGAACTGGGCCGGCGTCCTTGCCTATTTCACGAAAGCCGAGAGATGGGCTGGCCCGCCCGGACCGCAACGTGGCACGAGCGGCCCGCTGCAGACTACCTTCGGCCACTATCGGGCACCGCTCTATCAGGCCTTCCTTGAGGCTGGCCGAGAGGCCGGGTTTCCGTTCAATGCTGACTACAATAGCGGTGATCCGGAAGGCTTCGTCTGGAGTCAATATACCCACACGCATCGTTTTCCAATGCGCTGCTCGACGGCGCGCGGCTATCTCCGGCCGGTGCTGCGCCGGCGCAATCTCACGGTCTGGACCGGGGCCCGTGCGCAGCGTGTGCTGATTGAAAACGGCCGCGCCACGGGTGTCGACGTGATGCGGCGCGGCGAGACCGTCCGGGTGACGGCCGAAGCGGAAGTGATCCTGTCGGCTGGCGCCTACCAGTCGCCGCAACTGCTGATGCTTTCGGGGATCGGACCCCGCGATCAGGTGCAGGCCGCAGGCATCGCGGAGACCGCGGTCCTGCCGGGTGTCGGCCAGAACCTGCAGGATCATTTCGGCTCCTTCGTGCAGCACCGCTGCAAGCTTCCGGTGACCTACTACTCGCTGCGCAATCCGGTCGGGCTCACGGCCGCCGCGCTGCGCTATGCGTTCACCGGCAGCGGGCCGCTCGCCGTCTTTCCCATGAATGTCATGGCGTTCTTGAAGAGCGAACCTGGGTTGGAACGGCCCGATCTGCAGTTCTATCTGGTGCCGACGGCGGTCAACCCCAACAGCGCGCACGATCCGTGGCCGCACTATCACGGCTACAGTATCCATTGGTGCAATCTCAGGCCGCAGGCGCGTGGCAGTGTCGCGCTAGCCTCCAGCGATCCGTTCGCCGCGCCGCGCATCGTACATAACTACCTTGCCGACGCGCGCGATCGCGATATCAACCGCAAAGCATTCCGCCTGGCGCGGCGGATCCATGCGCAGCCTGCATTCGATCCCTATCGCGGGGAGGAACTCGTCCCGGGGCCCGGGCGCGCGGCAGACAGCGATTTCGACGCGACAACAGTGCAGTACTGCTCATCGCATTACCATCCAGTGGGCACCTGCAGGATGGGTGACGACGATCTGTCGGTGGTCGACGAGCGGCTGCGCGTGCGCGGGATCAAAGGTCTGCGCGTCATCGACGCCTCGATCATGCCGACGCTTGTTGGCGCCAACACCAATGCGCCAACCATCATGATCGCCGAGAAGGCTGCGGATATGATCAAGGAGGATAGAGGCCGGACGCAGTAACGTTAGGGCATGCGGGCATGGTCGTTTGCTAGCTAGGCTCGACTCTTGTTCCTACGGTGTTGACCCCGTCAGCGTCTGATCGGGCAGCAACTCGCCGGCCGCCACGGACAAGGCGCTCAGATCGGGTCCCGATGGTGACGTGCGGAACGTGTTGCAGTAATTTCTGCCGGCCCAAGGACCTTCATGACGCTCGGTTACGCGATGATCCAGCAAGTTTTGGCAAAGAACAGATCACGTCACCCTGCCGAAGGTCGCCAATCCCCCACCGGGATGGCTCGAGGGCCGGGACTGAGTTGGGACTCCCAACTACTATATCTTGTGTTTCAATGACTTGCCCAACCAGGGTTGGGACAGCTAAGCGCTTGATTATTCGTCCGCCCCATCCTCCTGTCCGGCGCGCCAAAAAATCACAACAATATCAAATACTTAAACATCCACTTGAAAGAGAGACTACTGGTTGTTTTGAAGTCGCGGAAGCAGGGCGGAAGCAGACGGTCACGTTTGGCGTCAAGGTTTTGTCGGGGCCGAGTTGATCGAAGGGGCTGACCGCTGGACTGGCAGGACATCGATTTTGAGCCGCGTGATGGTCGAATGGTGGACGCGGTAACGGCTGGCAATGCTTCGGGCGCTCTCACCACCGGCGAGGCCATCGAGCGCATCCTGCCGCTGTTCGGGCGCGAGGGTGTGGGGACGGCCGAGCGACTTTCCCTTGGCTTTGGCAATACGGCGTCCTTCGGCAACTCGATCAACGATACGGCGGCGTTCATCCACAGCGATGGACGAGAACACTGCCGACCAAGTATTGCTTGTCTACGCTTCCCGAGACGACGGCGTTCGATACATCAGTCGATATTGTGACGTTGCGCAGGCGCGTCGAACGCGACTATCTGCAGTTGAAGCAGGTGGCCGGATTGGGGCACTTCGAGAGCCGAGGGTGGCAGGGGGTCCAGCATCACGCAACCCTCTGTATCGCGGCCTATGGCGTCCTTATCTCCGAATGGGAGGCTTTCCCCCTCACGTCCGCGCGCCCAGGTATCGGCACGGAATTTGCCATTCCCGAAGGTTATCGACCCCGAGCCGCCCCCCCTTGCGGCCTGAACGGCATGACGCCGAGTCCATCCATACCGTCCGTAAGCGCCTGATCGCGTGGTTGCCGATGACACTGTCGTGCTGCCCCTGCAGCGCCCAATCCGTCGCCAGAAGATCAGCACGGCGGAACTTGCGACGTAGTAGGACTAGTAGCCGCGCGTCCGGGAATAGGCGCTCGGCTCCGGTTCGCTCCAGCCGGCAAGCGCGCCCTTGCGGGACCGGTAGATCTCGACTTTCAGCGGGTAGCAGGCCTGCTCGTCGCTTGAGTGGCTCGATCCGCAATCGCCTCCGGGGCACGCCGACAGGGCAGCCAGCAGATCGATCTCGGCGAAGAACTCAATGTAGTCGCCGGGCCGCACCGGGCTGGCTTTCATGAAATACTGGTGCGTGTCCTTGGTGAAGCCGGTGCACATGAAGACATTCAGCACGTCGTGAACGTGCATTTCCGCTTCCTTGGGTGCAAGGCCGGTCGCCTCCACCAAGGCTCGTGTCAGATTGGAATGGCAGCAGTGGTGATAGTCGCCGCCGCCGAGCAGTTTGTTCGTATAGGGATCACAACGCGTCCCGATGACGTCGTGAACGCCCGCGCCATCGGCATCGAAACCGTACCAGCCGAGCGTGTCGGCGGTGACGGTCGCCATGGGCCGGAGATAAGGCAGCGTGCTCCAGAGCCGATTGCCGATCGTGACGTGGGTTGCCTGCAGCGCCCTGGTCTTGCCGCTGAAGAAGCGCTCCGTAAGGTCATGCTCGTGCCAAAGATTGAGGTCCCCAACTTGGGGGCCGTCGACGCAGACGATGCGAAAGAAATGACCCTTGGGAACTCGGAATCCCTTGCCGTCCCGTGGGAGCACCACGGTCTGCGATACCAGTTCGGCAGCTTGCCGCGCTGAATGGTAGAAACCAGCAGGCGCCGGCGGCATCCGCTCGATCGGATAAGTCACAACCACCTTGGCTGCCCGCCGCTGTGCGGCGTCACCAGGTGCAGGAGGAATCAGCCAGCCACTCATTCGATACAATTTCCTCGTTTCGAGCGGTTGCGTCCCATCGGTTCTAGCACGTCTTGGTGCCGCCGAATGCGCCACTTCCCCAACGGATAGTGCTGAAATTCACCTGTTTTCCATGTCAACGACGCAAAGGCGCCGAAAGGGTCCGTTTGGTCACCCCGGCTCCCACACCGCGTCCTGGCACGCCAACTAGCGGCCGGCAACACGTGCTCTGATAGCGATGGACATTGCAGAATGTCCAGCTTGAACAAGACGCGTACTTCGCAAAGGACGGTCTCATCGCAGGAGGTGGCGACGGCGGCGGCGCTGCCATTGCGGTCAGTTGCGCGTCACCGGCTTTGAACGCATACGGCCGACGGTTTCGCGTTCTGCGCGTTTGCAGGCGAGCGGCGGCAGGCCGCGGTCGAGCAGATCGAGGTCGTCCAACACCATCCGCCCCATTTGCTTGAAGGCGATATCCAGCGCGCCGGCACGGTGGGCAGAGAGGATGAAGTTCTCCAGCTTGCGGACCGGGTGATCCAGCGCCAGCGGCTCTTGCGGGTAGACATCGCTGGCGGCCCGGATATGCCCGCTTGCCACCGCCGCCATCAGGGCGTCGAAGTCAACCACGCCGGCCCGACTGAGCAGCACGAAGCTCGCGCCCTTGCGCATGCTGGCAAACTCGCCGGCCCCCAGGAAACCGCCGTTCTCCGAGGTCACCGAGGCGACGACAAAGACGACGTCGCTCTGTGTCAGGACGGTTTTCAGCGGTGCCGGCTCGACACCCAAGTCCGCCAGCAGCGAGGGCGGCAACCATGGGTCCGAGACACGGATGCGCGGGCGAAAGCCAGCCAGCAGCTTGTGCAGCGCGCGGCCAAGATCGCCAAAGCCGATGAAGCCGACATTGGCGCCAAGCAGCAGCCGTGCCTCGGTGTTGCCGTCGCCGCCCCACAGTTCACATCCCGCACGGAACGCCCGGTCCGCGCCGCAGATATTACGCTCCAACGCCAGAGCCAGACCGAGGCCGATTTCGGCGACCGGCTGCGCGAAAACACGGCCGGTGGTGAGAACGTGTACGCCGCGTGCAAAGCAGGTGGCGTAATCCATATTGTCGAGAAGATTGGTCTCGACATTGAACACCGCCTTGAGTTTTGGCGCCCGCTCCAAAGCCGCGCGCGGCAGCGGTGGCTGGCCGATAAGGTAGGTCGCGTCCGGCAGGTTGAGGTCCAGGACGGCGGCGACGCCTTTGCCCTCTCCCTCGACAATCTGGTATTTGCGCCTGAGTTCGGCAAGGTCGGCGGGTGTGAAGATGAGGTCGAGCGCGCGCGGTTCGGGGATCGACACGATCAGCGGCCTGATATCGGTCATGACACTCTCCTTGGCTCAGCGGACTGTACAATAAACCTAGAACCGGCAGTTGATCACCGTTGCCTCACGTTTCTGAGGCTGCGGCTCAACTCTGGGATGTGGCTTTGCGCCTTCAGGCCGGCGCCATCAGGCGGGGTGGCGCGCGCAGTTGGCGACCTTTGAGCCATGATCTCATCGCCTGGGCCAGGATTCGCGCCCAACGCGCTTCGGTGGTCAACTGCTCCGCGGTTTCGATCAGCCCTCTGAGGAAGACTGCGA
>Ga0209069_10002112_pt1 | contig 10206 bp, 6 predicted proteins | sample Str013_2_FD_187202 | JGI IMG/M metagenome (GOLD analysis project Ga0209069, IMG submission 187202) | Freshwater sediment microbial communities in response to fracking from Pennsylvania, USA - Straight Creek_MetaG_SC_2013 (SPAdes) (version 2) | ecosystem: Environmental > Aquatic > Freshwater >...
ATCTTGTTGTGCGCGATCTGGCCCTGGCAGAAGGCGCGGATTTCCTCGGCCGTCAGCGTTTCGCCCGGGCGCGTCCGGACCCAGGCGCAGAGTTCCTCGCCGTAGCGCTCGTCGGCGACGCCGAAGATCTGCACGTCCTGGATCTTGGGATGGCGATAGAGGAATTCCTCGATCTCGCGCGGGTAGAGGTTCTCGCCGCCGCGGATCACCATGTCCTTGATGCGGCCGACGATGTTGCAATAGCCCTCGGCGTCGATGATGGCGATGTCGCCGGTGTGCATCCAGCCATTGGCATCGAGCACGTCCCTGGTTTTTTCCGGCTCGTCCCAATAGCCGAGCATGACGCTGTAGCCGCGGGTGCAGAGTTCGCCGCGTTCGCCGCGCGGCACTACGCGGCCTTCGAGATCGACCACCTTGACCTCGACATGCGGATGGATGCGCCCGACGGTCGACACCCGGCGCTCCTCGGGATCGTCGGTGGCGCTCTGGAAACTGACCGGGCTGGTCTCGGTCATGCCGTAGGCGATGGTGACCTCGCGCATGTTCATCTGCTCGTTGACGCGCCGCATCACCTCGATCGGGCAGGGTGCGCCCGCCATGATTCCGGTCCGCAGCGACGACAGGTCGAATTTGGCGAAGTCGGGATGATCGAGTTCGGCGATGAACATGGTCGGCACGCCGTACAGCGTGGTGCATTTCTCGCGCTCGACCGTCTGCAGCGTCACCAGCGGATCAAAGCCTTCGCCGGGATAGACCATGGTCGCGCCTGACGTGACGGCGGCGAGATTGCCCATCACCATCCCAAAACAGTGATAGAGCGGGACCGGAATGCAGATGCGGTCGTGCTCGGTCAGCCGCATGGCGCGGCCGACGAAATAGCCGTTGTTGAGGATATTGTGATGCGTCAGCGTGACTCCCTTGGGTGAACCGGTGGTGCCGCTGGTGAACTGGATGTTGACGGGTTCGTCGAACTGCAGGGCTTTTGTCAGTTCCGCCAGCGCCTCGCGATGGCGAGCGCCGCCCATGCCCGCCACCGCGTCGAAGGTAATCGTGCCGGGAAAGGCCGGGCCGCCGATCTGGATCACCGCGCGCAATTGCGGCAACCGCGCAGCGTGCAGCTCACCCGGTTGCGATGTCGCAAGCTCGGGCAGCAGCGTGTTCAGCATCTCCATGTAGTTGGAAGTCTTGAACGCGGTCGCCGTGACGATCGCGGCGCAGCCGACTTTTGCCAATGCGAATTCGAGTTCGCTGAGGCGATAGGCCGGATTGATGGTGACGAGAATGAGCCCGGCCTTGGCGGCAGCAAATTGCGTCAGTGTCCATTCGGGGCGGTTCAGCGACCAGACGCCGATCCGCGCGCCGCGTTCGAGGCCGAGCGCGAGAAAGCCCGCGGCCAGCGCATCGACGCGCCCGGAAAATTCCTGCCAGCTCCAGCGGACGCCGTGGCTCGGCGAAACCAATGCCTCGCGATTCCCCCAGCGCCGGGCCGCCAGATCGAGGCTGCGCCCGATGGTATCGCCGAGCAACGGCGCGTCGGCTGTGCCGCACACATAACTATCCGCAATTTCGGTCAAGCCGGATTCTCCATGCGTTGAGGTGGCGCGCGCGGGGGAAATCAAATTATGCGCAAATGCGATCGAGAGCAATTTCCCGGCGCAACCGCTACTTACCTCGCCCCGCTTGCGGGGAGAGGTCGGATTCTCGCGTCAGCGAGAATCCGGGTGAGGGGGAGTCTCAGCATACGTTGTGCCCCGGAATTTGCGTAGGCAGCCCCTCACCCCAACCCTCTCCCCGCGAAGAGCGGGGAGAGGGAGAGGAAGTCACGCCGCCCTCTGGCCGGCCGCGTCGAGCCCGGCATAGACGCCGCGCTCGAAGCCGGCGAAGGCCTCCAGGCACTTGCCGTCGGCGAATGGCAGCACCTGCATCAGGATCACGCCGGCGACGTCGCGCGACGGGTCGATCCAGAAGTAGGTGTTGGCAAGCCCGGCCCAGGCGAGGCTGCCGGGGCTGCGGCCTTCCGCCGTCTGGGCGGTCGTGATCAGGAAGGAGAGCCCCCATTTCTTGACCATGTCCGGATAGAGGTCGACGTCGTTGGTGGCGAAGGCGACCGCCGAGGTCATCCTGGTCATGGTGAGTTCGCCGATATGGTTCTGGCCCATCATCGCGACCGTTTCGGGCTTCAGCACCTGGTTGCCGTTGCCCTTTCCCTTGTTGAGCACCATCTGCGTGAACTTGATGTAGTCGACCGCGGTGCCGTAGAGGCCGCCGCCGCCCATGTGGAATTCCGGATCCTGCTCGAGTTCGAACGGGATCGGCGCCAGCGATCCGTCGGGCTCCCGGCCGTGCATGGCGACCAGGCGCTTGCGCTGCGATTCGCCGATCTTGAAAGCGGTGTCGGTCATGCCGAGCGGGTTGAACAAATGATCGCGCAGATAGGCATCGAGCTTTTTGCCGCTCACGGCCTCGACCGCCTTGCCGACGAAATCGATGTTGATGCCGTATTCCCAGCGTGTGCCGGGATCCGTCATCAGCGGCAATTTCAGCGAATCGTTCTTGCAGGTGGTGACCGCGGGCAGCCCGGTCTTCTCCAGGTACTGCACCATGTCGCCGTTCCACATATTGTAGCAGAAGCCGGCGGTATGGGTCATGAGATGGCGCAGCGTGATCTCCTTCTTGGCCGGCCGCAGTTTCGGCTCGCCCCTGGCGTCGAAGCCTTCGAGCACTTGCGGGGAGGCGAGATCGGGCAGCACCTTGCCGATCGGCGCGTCGAGCGACAGCTTGCCCTGCTCGACCAGCTGCATGGCGGCGGCGGCCGTGATCGCCTTGGTCATCGAGGCGATCCAGAACACGCTGTCCGGCGTCATGGCGTCGTCCTTGGACAGGTCGCGTTTGCCGAACGCGCCCTGGTAGATCACCTCTTTGCTGTTGGCGGCGATGGCGACGACGCCCGGAATTTCTTTTGCGTCGCTTTTCTGCCGCAGCACCTGATCGATCTCTGCCTTGCTTTGCATGGGTATCCTCCCGGTGGTGTTTTTTGAAGCCGCCGATCTTCCTCCCGGCCCGGCCTTCCCGCAAGCACCCGCGATCCAGCGTGGCGCAGCGGTCGCGATCTCGTGATCACCGGGTCGATGGGGAAACCATATTGTGAAATTCCCGCCATAATCGCGGTGGATTGGGGCGGACAGCCGGTGACCTGCGGGCCCATCGGCGCTATCTTGTAAATGTTCTTCCGGAACCCATTTCCTAGTAAGGCGTTCAGATCGCGGCACAAACAGTGCTTCCGATTGAATAATTCGATGAAATTGATTGCGGCCAACGATGCCGCGAGGGGAAGGCGATGATTTCGACCTGGAGCGAGTGGAAGCGGTATCCGCGGGCGGGCCGCGGCGGCAATATCGAGGCGCCGATCAGCCCCGGCATTTACGAAGTCCGCTACGCCGGAACGGGCGCGCTGCACTCGTTCGACGCGGTCGATAACGTCGCCCAGGCGCTGGCGTTGCTGCCGGTCGGTCCCAAATCCTGGTTCGGACGGCGCGAAGCGGCCAAAGTGGCGGACCTCGAATATCGCACCTGCGCGACCTCCACCAAGGCGGACGCCAAAGCCGCGGCAGAGCGCATGATCGGCCGCCGCGAAACCTACATGAGCGGCGCGGCCTGATTGTCATTCCGGGGCGATGCGAAGCATCGAACCCGGAATCTCGAGATTCCCGGATGCCGGTGCATTGCGGCTGGTTTCGGCCTATACTTGGATTCAACGCCCAAAAAAATCCAGGGAGTAACGCCATGACCCCGACCGCTGCCGCACGCGCCTCGCAATCCTCCGCGCCTTCGCTGCGCGACCGCCTGAAGGATTCCTCGCTGCTGCGCGAGCACTGCTATATCGACGGCGCCTGGGTCGGCACGCCGGCGCATCCCGTGACCAATCCGGTCAACGGCGTCGAATTGGCCAAGGTGCCGAAGATGAGTACGGCGGAGGCCACCCAAGCCGTGGAAGCCGCCGAGCGCGCATTTCCCGCTTGGGCCAAGCTCACCGCCAAGCAGCGCTCCAACATTTTGCGCAAATGGTTCGACCTGATCGTCGCCAACCGCGAAGACCTGGCGCTGATCCTGACCTCCGAGCAGGGCAAGCCGCTCGCCGAGGCGCTCGGCGAAGTCGATATCGGCGGCGCCTATGTCGAGTTCTTCGCCGAAGAGGCCCGTCGCGTCTACGGCGAAACCATTCCGACCCAGCGGCCGGACGCGCGGCTGCTCGCGATCAAGCAGCCGATCGGCGTCTGCGGCGCGATCACGCCGTGGAATTTTCCCTGCTCGATGATTACCCGCAAGGTTTCCCCGGCGCTGGCCGCCGGCTGCACGGTGGTATTGAAGCCTGCCAATGAAACGCCGCTCACGGCGCTGGCGCTGGTGGCGCTGGCCGAAAAGGCCGGCGTCCCCAAGGGCGTGTTCAACATCCTCACCGGCAATTCGTCGGCGATCGGCAAGGTGTTGTGCGAACATCCCGCCGTTCGCTTCGTCGGCTTTACCGGATCGACCGAGGTCGGCAAGATCCTCTACCAGCAGGCGTCGGTCGGGGTGAAGAAGCTCGGGCTCGAACTCGGCGGCAACGCGCCGTTCGTGGTGTTCGACGATGCCGATATCGACGCCGCGGTCGAGGGCGCGATGGTCTCGAAATATCGCAACATGGGCCAGACCTGCGTCTGCGCCAACCGCATCTACGCCCAGGACAAGATCTACGACCAGTTCGTCGAGAAGCTCACCAGGAAGGTCACGGCGATGAAGGTCGGCGATGGTACCGAGCAAGGTGTGACGCAGGGCCCGCTGATCAACATGGAGGCGGTCGACAAGGTCGAACGGCACATCGCGGACGCGGTCAAGCGCGGTGCCAAAATCGTCACCGGCGGCAAGCGCCATTCGCTCGGCGGCACCTTCTTCGAGCCCACGGTGCTTTCGAACGTCGCCCCCGACGCGCTGGTGTCGCAGGAGGAAACCTTCGGACCGCTCGCGCCCGTGTTCCGTTTCAAGGACGAGGCCGAGGTGATCGCGCTGTGCAACAACTCGCCGTTCGGGCTCGCCTCCTATTTCTATGCGCGCGATCTCGGCCGGGTCTGGCGGGTCGCCGAGGCGCTGGAGTCCGGGATGGTCGGCGTCAATACCGGGCTGATCACCACCGAAGTCGCACCCTTCGGCGGTGTCAAGGAAAGCGGCCTCGGCCGCGAAGGTTCGCATCACGGCATGGAAGAATATGTCGAGATCAAATACGTGATGATGGCCGGGATTTAGGCGTCGTTCCAGTCGACGGGCTACGCTATTGCGCCTGTAGACTTTCCATGAACTGACGCAGCCGCGGCGTCCATTTATCGGCGTCGCGGCCGGACGCCGAATGGCCGTACTCGCTGTCGAGCAGGAAATAATCGGCGTCGACGCCCGCTTCCTTCAGTCCCTGCATCACGGCCGGAGCGAGCTCCGGCGGAAACAGTCTGTCGGTCCGCGACAGCACATAGAGAACCTTCGACCTGATCCTCGAAAACTGCGCCGTGACGTCGAAGCCGCGCAGCGCTTTCGCCAGGATGATCAGCGAGTTTGCGTCAAAACCCATCGCCCAGTGCGTGGCCTCGTCACGGATCGCGGCCTCGATCGCTTCGGGGGCGTCCATCGTGTCGCGCAAACGCGTCTCGATGCCGTAGGTCTTGAGCGTGGCGATGCGAATCTGGATCATGCTCTCCAGCACGCCGCCGCGATCGTAATAGTCGCCGCCGTTCCAGTTTGGATCCTTCGACAACGTGGCGAGCAGGCGCGCCACATTGCCGTCGGATCGCTCGCGCGGCACTAACGGTGCCGTGACGATCGCTGCGATCCCTTTCATCATGCCGGGATAGTCGACCGCCCATTGAAAGGCCTGGAATCCGCCATAGGACGGGCCGACGATCGCTACCAGTTTCTCGATGCCGAGATGATCGAGCAGCGCGCGCTGGGTGGCGACAATGTCGCCCACGGTGATATCGGGAAATTGGCTGCCGTAACGCTTGCCGGTCGCAGGATCGATGCTCGCCGCATTGGTCGAACCGTAGGACGAACCCAGCATGTTCGGACAAATGGCAAAGAAGCGGTTGGTGTCGACCGCCTTGCCGGGGCCGACGATTTCGTTCCAGCTGCCCTCGCCCGTCGAGCCGCCGGGGTCGATCATTTGCGGACCGCTGGTGTTGCCGTGGGTGACCAGCACCACATTGTCGCGGTTGGGTGCAAGCACGCCCAGCGTCCGGTAGGCGATGGTCACGGCCGGCATGACGGTTCCGCTTTGCAGCCGGAAATCGCTGGTTGCAAAGCTCTTCACCTCAGCCGCAGCAATGCTCGCCGTCATCTTGACTCCCCATCGACGAGCCATCTCACCACGCGGTTGCTCAAAACGCAAAACCGTCCGCACGCAATCCGGACCCGTTGGTCGCTTGACCCAAGGGTAGCTTGACGCAAGGTCAGCTTGACGCAAGTCAAATTGGCCGGTCGCCAAGCGCGTAGTTTTATTCGATGTCCATTCCGGCCATGCGTGTCGATCGCGCGACCGATGCAACCGACCAAACATGCTGAACCAGACTCACCTTGCTCCGGACGAGAAACGGCTGCTCGCTCGATTCTGGCGGAGCGCTTCCGGATACTGGCGAGGGCCGGGGGCGTGGCGGGCATGGCTGCTGGTCGTCGTGCTGATCGCAACCGTGATCCTGCAACTGCTGACCCAATACGGGCTGAATTTCTGGAACCGCGACTTCTTCGACGCGGTCGGCCGCCGGGACGCGGCCGGACTCTGGACCCAGGCATTGCGGTTCGTGCCGCTGGCCGCGGCCAGTCTCGCGCTCACGATCCTCTCGGTCTGGGCTCGCATGACCATGCAGCGCCGCTGGCGAACCTGGCTGAGCAGTCATCTCTATGACTACTGGCTAGACGACGATCGCTACGTCCGGCTCAGGTTCGTGGCTGGAGACTATGACAGTCCGGAATTTCGGATCGCCGAGGACGCGCGAATTGCAACCGATCTGCCAGTCGATCTCGTGAATGGGCTGTTCCAGTCGCTGCTCAATGCCGTGACCTTCATCGGAATTCTGTGGTCGGTCGGGGGCAGCCTGACGGTCGACATTGACGGCCTCACCCTGACCATTCCCGGCTACCTCGTGATCGCGGTGATCGCCTATTCGTTTCTGCTTTCGGCGGCGATCTTCCTGATCGCCCGTCATCTGACGCGCGTGATCGAGGAAAACAAGCGCACCGAGGCCGAGCTGAGATCGGTCGGTACCCATTTACGCGAGAGCGGGGAAGGCATCGCGGTCCCGGACGGCAAGCGGGACGCGCGCCACGTCATCGGTGCGGCATTGAAGGGGGTGATCGCCATCTGGCGGATCTATATGTGGCAATTGATGCGGATGACGGTGGTGACGTATTCCAGCCTTTTGGTGACCCCCGTGATCGGTCTATTGCTGTGCATTCCGAAATATCTCGCCGGCACGATGACGCTCGGCGAAGTGGTGCAAGCCTCGGCGGCGTTCGTCGTCGTGCAAGGCGCGTTCGGCTGGTTCACCGATAATTATGCCAGTCTTGCGGGCTGGGCCTCCTCCGCCAACCGCGTCGCATCATTGCTGCTCGCGCTGGACGAGACCGATCAGCTGGATCGCTAGCGCCGCAGCACCGCGATCATTCGATTGGCGAAAGTCAGGCGCTCGGCCATCACCGAGATGAAATAGGTCAGGAGCTTCTGGCCGAGCGCCGGATTTTCGCTCTCGATCGCCTCGAATTGATGTGCGCTGAGGCTGTAGAGAACGCTGGCAATTTCGGCCTGGATGGTGGCGCTGCGCGGCGCGTGCGAAACGAGGCCCATTTCGCCGATCGTGGTGTAGCGCCCGAGACTGCGTACCCGCGTGGTGCGGCCCTGGTCTGCGGGGATCATGATGCCGACGCGGCCATCGAGAATGAAATGCATGGAGTCGGCGGCCTCGCCCGCCCTGACGATGATCTCACCGGCGTCGACCTCGAGACGCTGGCAGCGCTGGATCAACTCATGGGCGTCGTGTTCGGACCCGAGAATCTGCGTGAACCAGTCGCGCAAGGAGGCCTCGTCGCCTTCGCGGTCGCGATGTTGCGTAATGACCTCGTTCTCGCACCATTCCAGCGCATGGTCGAGTTCAGGCACGATGCTGACCTCCGGCGAGATGAACTCGCTCGATCGCAACGCCTTCTCGGCGGCGGCCGGCAGATGCACCAGCACCAGTCTGACGTCGCGGTCACGGGCCGCCCGCTTGATCTGTGCGAAACTGTAGGCCGCCGAGGAATCGATGCCGGTGACCAGCTTGAAGTCGAATACCAGGAAGCGGCATTCCGGATGGCGTGCCAGCAGCGCCTTGACGTGCTGGTAGAGCCGGTTGGCGGAACCGAAGAACAGGTAGCTCTGCAGGTTGAGGCCCTGGATCTTGCCGCCATGCGCCGACAGCACCTCCTGGTCGTCGCGCGAGCGATCCAGCGAACTGCGGAATTCGGAGCCGTCAAAACTGTATTTGATGGAATCGACCCGGGAGGCGCTCAGCGCAAACGTCGCACAACCGATCACGATGCCGATCAGGATGCCGGCGATGAAGCCCCATTGCACGATGATGACGATGATCGCCAGCAGCGACAGATATTCGGTCGATGAAAGCCGCCGCCGCGACTGAACGATCCATTGATGCAGTTGATCCGCGCCGAGATAGATCAGCAGGCCGCCAAGCACGAATTTCGGCATGTAACCGAGCAGCATCGGAGCCATGGCCAGCATCAGCGCCGAGACCGCGGCCACGGTCAGGCCGGAAAGCCGGCCGGTGCCGCCGCTGTTGAAGTTGAGCACGGAGCGGCTGATGGAAATGCAGCCGGTATAGCCTCCGAATGCGCCCGACAGCATGTTGGCGAGGCCGGTGACGTTCAATTCCCGTTCAAGATTGGCTTCGCATTGCAACGCGACTTCGATACCGGTGGTGTTGAACAATGTGCTCGTCGCCGTGACGAAGATAACGGCGATCAGGTTGCCCAGGACGTCCGGTAACGCGTACCAGGGATAGCCGCTGATTTCATCGATGCTCCACGGCGAGGTGAAGCTGACGGGCGGGGGCGGCTGAAGGGTCCAGCCCGACGCCTGTGCCTCTGCTACGGAAATTCCGGCCAGCCAAAAAGCCAGATGTGCCAGGAGAATGCCGGCCACGAGAATCACCGGGAGTCCGAGCGAACTGCGTGAGCGGTGCCAGGTCAGATACAGCACGATCGCCATGGCGCAGGCCGCGGCCAATTCGGACACGGTCAAGGGATTGGCGAATTGATCGAGGGTTCCGAATCGAAGGCTGTGGCCGGTGATGACGCGAATGGCGCCCAGAAGGATCAGAAAGCCGGTCGCGCCGAGAAATCCGCCGACCACGGGGTAAGGCACGTAGCGGATGGCGCGGCCCATCCGTGTCACCCCGAAACCACAGAGCGCGATGCCGGTGACGACCGTTGAAAGCGCTAGCGTAATGAGAACCGGGGCCAGGATCGGAGCCGACGGATTGGTCGCCGCCATCCGCTCGACGAGCGATGAGGCCAATATTGCGGTCATGGCCGCAGTCGAACTGTCCGGACCCGCGACCGCAAACGGTAATGAGCTTCCCAGCGCGATAATGGTGGCGAGAACGGCTGATGAAACGAAGGTAGCGGCGACGCCAAACGACAAATGTGGCGCGAGCGGTCCTGCGAAGATCAGAAGCGCGTAAGACAATCCGTAGGTCACGGACAGAACGCTGGCAGCGCTGCCGCCGAGCACGTCGTTGAGCGCCCGGCGCAGCTTGGGACCGAGACTGACGGATTGATCGACCACGCGTGAATTGTCCCCACCACCCGTTGCCAGTCGTAGACGACTGCGTCAGTCGGCGACAAGGAATATTTTCTGACAACCCGGCGTGGACGCGTTGGAACCCGGCGCGGGTTCATGATTGTCGTCGCGCCGGTTGCCGGGACGATCGGGCGTTATTTGCTCTCGCCGAATGCGCCGTGACGGCCGGCGCCGGAGGCAAAGCGGGTCGCCCCGGACAGTGTCTCGCCGGAGGCGATGACCTCGAGCCCGCCGCGCATTTCGTTGGCGATTGCGTCTTCTTCCGACAGGTCCCATTGCCGCAACGCCGACAGCCGGTCGGCGCGCAGGCAGGTCTGCGGGAAGCGGGCGATCTC
>Ga0209069_10002113_pt1 | contig 10203 bp, 9 predicted proteins | sample Str013_2_FD_187202 | JGI IMG/M metagenome (GOLD analysis project Ga0209069, IMG submission 187202) | Freshwater sediment microbial communities in response to fracking from Pennsylvania, USA - Straight Creek_MetaG_SC_2013 (SPAdes) (version 2) | ecosystem: Environmental > Aquatic > Freshwater >...
CTGCAGCGGCTGGTGGTGTCGAATTGGCCGGGATCGTCGCGGCCGCCTTGCCGATCGAATCCACCGTCAGGCGGTTGTTGTGGTCAAAGCGCGCCAGCAGCGTCAGGCCGATGCTGGAGAGAAAAAAGCCTAGGGCCAGCAGCGCCGTCACACGGGTGAGGAAATTGGCGGTGCCGCGCCCGGTCATGAAACCGCCGCCGCCACCGCCGCCGATCCCCAGCGCGCCGCCCTCCGAGCGCTGCAGCAACACGACCCCAACCAGGGCCAGGGCGATCATGAGATGGATGACGAGCAGAACGGTCAGCATGGGTGTTCGTATCGCAAAAGGTTGGCGGCTCTAGTGGGAGCGGCGATGTCGGGAATAAGCGAGCTTCTTACACAAGCCAAGCCGGGCTGGCTAGCCCGCAATTCGAAGTGGCAATCGGGGACCTGAGTTTCAAGGGTTGGGACTGTTAGCTTCGCAGCATCCGTCCCGCGACCGCATCCAGCTTGGCGACCAGCGCCGCGTCGCGCGCGGCCGGCGCGGTCATGATCGCCACCTCCAGCGCGCGGTCCGAGCCGATCGGGCAGGGCGGGTGCTCGCTTGGGAAATCGCGCCCGACGCGGGCAATCAGGCGCTGCGCCTTGGATGCGTTCTCGGTCATGACCTTGATCACCGAGGCGACGTCGACATCGGCGTGCTCGCTATGCCAGCAGTCGTAGTCGGTCACCATGGCGATGGTGGCGTAACAGATCTCGGCCTCGCGGGCGAGCTTGGCCTCGGGCATGTTGGTCATGCCGATCACCGAGCAGCCCCAGGAGCGGTAGAGATTGCTCTCGGCACGGGTGGAAAACTGCGGGCCTTCCATCACCATATAGCTGCCGCCGCAGCTGTGCAGGATATCCTCGGCGCGTGCGGCTGCAGCGATGCGGTCGGCCAAGTCCGGGCTGACCGGATCGGCCATCGAGACATGGGCGACGCAGCCTTTGCCAAAGAAGCTCTTGGGGCGGGCGAAAGTGCGGTCGATGAACTGGTCGACCAGCACGAAATGGCCCGGCGCCAGCTCCTCTTTCAGCGATCCGCAGGCTGACACCGAGATCAGGTCGGTCACGCCGACGCGTTTCAGGATGTCGATGTTGGCGCGATAATTGATGTCGGAGGGGGGAACCCGGTGGCCCTTGCCGTGGCGCGGCAGGAACACGATGTCTGTGCTGCCGATGCTGCCGAACGTGAGATCGTCGGACGGTTCACCCCAGGGCGATTTGATGGTCTCGGTGCGGGCGTTCTCAAGTCCCGGCAGGTGGTAAAGCCCGCTACCGCCGATGATGCCGAGTACCGCCTTGGTCATGAGTTCGCCCTCGCTGCTGAGATTGCGCCGGTTGTCTAGCGCGAACCGGACGGCGGCGGAAGCGGCGCGATCGTTTGGCCATGCCCTGTTCCTGCCGCAGGTTCGGGTATAGTGTCGGTATCCAAGCGGGGCGGAGCGAAACAACGGTTGTGTGGTGTATGAATCGGCTGTTCAGGCAATGGGTTTCGGGCGCGACCGCCCTGTCGGTAGTAATCGCGATGGCGGCGCCGTCATTCGCGGTCGAGGCGCAATCGGGTAAGGCTGCCGGCCCGCTGCCCGCCAACTGCCAGGTGGCGGATGAAGAGAATTTCCGTGCCGCGATCGACAGTCTGACGTTGGCTGCCATCAGTAAAGGCTTGGAAGGGGTGGATTTTCCCGCCCTGGTTAACGCCTCCTGGCGGCAAACCGGCGCCGATCTGGCGCTCGACCAGCGCGTCACCAAATCGGTTGCCGAGATCCAGGAAGAAACCAGCTGGGCGACCATCTTGCAGAGCCTTGCTTCACGCGAGACAGCGCAAGCCCTGGCGACGGCGGTGGCCGAACGCACCTATCGCTCGGAGGAGATGAACAAGGCCATCGAGGCGATCGCGGCCGATGTCGGCAAGCAGATTTCCGGTCGGATCGAATTGGCGACGCTGGATGCGGCAGCCCCGGCCGTCGCCTGCGTGCGCGCGTTCCTGGGGCCGCGCTATGGCGCCTCGATCACCATGCTGGTGGCCGACGACACCGGAAAAGCCTTCCAGCAGACGGCAGCAGTTGGCAGCGCGGCGGTATCGAACACCGATCTTGCCATCCAGAGCAAGGAATTGATCGCGGGCGCCGTCGTCCTGGTGGCGCGCAGGGCGCTCTCCAATCTGGCCAAGCGCATCGGCCAACGCGTGGTTGGTGCGGTGCTGGGCAAGATCGTTTCGGTGGTGGCTGGCGGCATCGGCCTGGTGCTGATTGCCAAGGACATCTGGGACATGCGCAGCGGTATCCTGCCGATTATCGATGGCGAGATGCGCTCGGACGAGACCAAGGGCAAGGTGAAGGCGGAAATCGCTGCGGCCATTGGAGAGCAGCTGCAAACTCACCTCAAGGACATCAGCTCGGGCACCGCCGAGCACATCCTGGATGTTTGGCACGAGTTCAAAGCGGCGCACGCCAAAGTGCTGGAACTGGCCGAGAAGCAGCCGGCGTTCAAGAGCTTCATGGATACGGTGTCGGTGGTGCAGCTGCCGCGCGTCGACCGCGTGGTGGCATTGGTGCTGGCTTCAGAAGGCGAACCGGGCGTCGCCAAACGTCTGGGCGACGGCACGCTCGACGAAGCGGCCAAGCGCTTGCCGGACGCGGTGCTGGATATCGCTACCGACACGCGGTCGCTGGATGAGGCGATCGGCTGGCAGCAGCTGGCCGGATCGGAGATCGGCAAAGTATCGGCCAATGAGCTGCACCGCATTGCCAAGCCGAAGGATTTCACCGCCGACAGCCTGAAACGGCTGCTGTCATTGGATGACAAATTTGCCGTCACCCGGATCGGCGCCCTGCCGCGCGATCTGCGCGAGGCGGTGGGCGGGTTGACCCCGGAGCGTCAGCGCGTCCTGTCGCGCTCGTTGGGCACCGACGAGTTCAACCTGTTCGCCGGCTATGTGCAGGGCTTGAAGCGCAATGCCGCCGTGCGCCTGATCAGCGCGGTGGCCGACGATCCGTCGCGCATGAAGCAGTTCTCGCAGAGCACGCTGCAGCAGGCCGTGCTGAACAGCCGCGACCAGGAGGCGGCGGTGGGCCTGATGTTGCGCGACGGCAGCCTGTTCAACCTGGCAGCCCTGCAGCAGGACGTCGATCTGGTCACCAGCGGCGACGTCTCGCCCCTGCTGCTGTGGTACAAGCATACCGCCGCCGTCTCCACCGGTCTGGGCGGCTCGGCGTTGTTGCTGCTGATGCTGTTCCGCCTGTTCGGTGGGCGTCGGCGAGGCTAGCGGATCGCCCCACCCGGCAGGCCGAGGTGTGACGTGGTTATTTTTTGATCACGATCCGACCTTCGACCGCAGCCGCGACATGGCCGAGCGCCTTGGCGAACGCCATCACGTCGTTGGCGATCAGCAGCGCGCTTTCGGCAGACTTCAACACGGTGGCCTTGGCCAACATTGTGTAGCCGTCGCCTCCGCCAAGCATGAAGTCGTTGGTGGCGAGCGTGTACTGCGCCGCGGGATCGACCGGCTTGTCGCCGATCATGACCTTGGTCACGCGCGCCCCGGCCGGCTTGATGAGGTCAGCCTCCACCGTCATGCCCGAAATCTGCGGGAAGCGGCCCGAGGCCTCCGGTAACTTGCCAAGCCCGTTCTCCAGCGCGGCTAGAATGTCGGCGCCCTTGATCTTGACCATTACGGTCTTGTTGCCGAACGGCAACTCGGTCAGCACGTCGCGGCGCGTGAAGGGCTTGCCTGCTGCATATTCCCTATTGCCACGAATGCCGCCGCCATTGGTGATCGCGACGTCCGCCTTGGTGGCGGCCCGGAGCGCGTCGGCGACCACATCGCCGAACGCCGTTTCACCCGCCCGCACGCTGCTAGTGCGGGTATCGAGCGGCGCATCCAACGTCGCCACGGCGACATCCAGCTCTTTGCTGAGCTGGTCTTCATAGACCTTGACCTTGGCAGCCATGTCAGCGTCAGGCGTCACGTCGGCGGTGTCGATGATGCGGAAGCCCGGCTTCCAGGAGAAGCTGGTCTTGCCGTCCTTGGCTGTCTTGTCGAGAGTGAGGTCAATCACAGTCACATATTGGCCGTCGGCGCCGCTTTCGACCATGGCGGTCTTGCCGTCGTACTCCACGCGCAGGTCGTGGTCGTGGCCGGACAGGATCACGTCGACCATGTGCGCGCGCTGCATGGTCCAGTCAGCCGCGAAGCCGGCGTGGACCACGGCGATGGTGATATCGGCGCCTTCAGCGGTCATGGCCTTGGCTTGGGCGGCGACGGTTTCGACCGTGGAGGCGAATCTCAGATCGCCTGGACTGGAGATGGCCGGCGTCTCGTCAAGCGCAGCGCCCGTGATGCCCACTTTCACGCCCTCGATGTCGAGAATGGTGTGGTCCTGGTGCTTGTCGAGTTTCTTGCCATCGGGCCCGCGCAGGTTGGCCGCGAACACCGGGAAATTGGCCTCGCCGATGCGCTTGGCATAGATGTCCTTGCCGAAATCGAACTCGTGGTTGCCGGGCACGAACACGTCCAGTTTGAGTTCGTTGAAGAGAGCGACCATATGCTCGCCCTTGTCGAAGCCTGACATCAAGCTCGGCGAGAAGGTGTCGCCAGCGTGGACAAAGAGCACATGCTTGCCGGAGGCCCGCTCGGCCTTCACCACTGCGGCGATGCGCGCCATGCCGGCCCGGCCGCCCTCTTCGGACATCTTGTAGACGTCGTTGACCTGCACGATCGAGAGTTTCACTGGATCGGCGGCAGCCGGCGTGATCCAGATGGAAGCCAGAAATCCGGCGACGAACCACGCGCATCTGTTGGCATTCATGGCAAACAACTCCGCTGCGAGGGTCGAACATTGGCGTTTGACCAGGACACGCCTATGCCAACCCTATGACATTGTGGCATGGGCCGGCGGCATCCGCGCCATCTATCGGAGAGTCCTTTAATGACCACCTCGACCAAGTCCGCCGCCAAGCCCAAGGCCGCAACAGCCTCGGCTTGCGATCTGATCCTGGCCCACAATGCCGGCCGCGAGCCCGAGCGGCTGGCCATCAAATACCAACGGATGCACGAGGATGCCTTTGCGTTTCTGCGCGCCACCCCGGGCCTGTTCTACCAGCGCCTGGTGACCACGGGCCTGGCTCCCGCAGGCCCGCCGGCATGGAGTTCAGGCGATCTGCATCTGGAAAACTGTGGCACCTACCTGGGCGCCAACGGCCTGGTTTATTTCGACATCAACGACTACGACGCGGCCCTGCTGGCGCCGCTGGGATGGGATATCTTGCGGCTGACCACAAGCCTCTTGATTGCGGCGCCGTCGCTCAACCTGAAGCGTTCGCAGGCGATCGATCTGGCCGGGCGCCTTGTGGAGGCCTATCGGGGCGAACTGTTGGGCGGCAAGGCGCGGTGGGTTGAGCGCAGCACCGCCGCCGGCTTGATCGGAGATCTGATGCGTGGCCTGAAGCGGCGCGATCCCAACGCGTTTCTTGATGGACGCACCAAGACAGTGAAGGGCGAGCGTACCCTGATCATCGACGGCAAGCGCATGCTGCCTCTGGACGCCAAGGCCAAACTGAGTCTGAAGGCCTGGGTGAAGACCCTGGAGAAAGGGCCGGGCGATGGTGTTGGGTTTGAGCTGTTGGATGCCGGCCGGCGCGTGGCGGGCGTTTCCAGCCTGGGCACGGCTCGCTACGCCTTGCTGGTCCAGGTTCATGGCGGCGCGGGCGGCATTCGGTTGTTGGAGCTGAAATCGGCCCAACCTTCCGCCACCGCGCCATACGCGCCTTGCCATCAACCGGCCTGGAGCAGCGAGGCCGAACGGATTGTCGAACTGCAGAAGCGCTGCCAGGCCGTCTCACCCGGAATGTGGCGCGCGCTGAGTTTCGAAGGCGCGCCGTTTGTTCTGCGCGAACTGCAACCCTCGCAAGACCGACTTGATCTGTCGGCTGCGGCCAAGACTCTGCCGGCCTTCGGCGAGAGTCTCGCCACCATGGCCGGTTTGTCTGCCTGGGCGCAGCTGCGCTCCTCAGGTCGCCAGGGTTCAGCGACTGCAGACGAGTTGATCGGGTGCGCCAGCAGCGCCGCGGCCTTCAAACCCATGCTGGACGTGGCCAAGGCCATGGAAGAGCTGGTGCAGGCCGACTGGCGCGAGTTCTGCGCCGACTACGCTGCCGGGCGGTTTTCCCAGCTCAGGTCCTGAGCATCGCCTCGGCGTCTGCTAGGCTCGGCATGTCTGCACCGCGCCGCGTGCAGGTGACGGCGGCTGCGGCTGCGGCAAAGGCGATGGCCTCGCGCACGGTCGTCTCGGTCAGCGCAGCCAGGCTGGTTGGGGTCAACTGACCCTTGCGGTCGAAGTAGTTCAACAAGGCCGCATGGAAGGTATCGCCCGCGCCGACCGTATCGATCACCGCTACTTTGCGCCCTGCGATCTCGGCTGACCCGCCGCGCCAGTAGGCTGTCGCCCCCTCAGCTCCGCGCGTGACGATCACCAGCGATGGACCTTTGGCCATCCAGCGGGTGACCACGCTGGCGGTTGAAGCGTCATGTCCATAAGTTCCCTCGATATCCTCGATGCTGGATTTCACGATGTTGGCCGTCGCAATGAAGCGCTCCAGCCGTACCGTCCAGGCGCCGATATCGCCGACCACGCTGGCGCGCAGGTTGGGATCGACGCTGATCACGCGCTGTCCCTTTTCACGCTCGGCCAACGCCAGATAAGTCGCGCCCGTGGGGTCCACGCCCATGGCCAGCGAGCCGAATGTGATCGCCTTGACCTCATCAGGAAGTGCCGGCGGCAAATCGGTCAAGGTCAGCATGCGGTCGGCCGCGCCCTCGCCGATGAAGCGATAGGTGGGTACGCCCGCCGCGTCCGTCGATACGATCACGAGTGTTGTCGGGCGGTCCGATCGGGGTGAATACCTCAAGTCCACGCCCTCGCTCCGCAGCTTGCCCGCCAGCAGCATGCCGAAGGCGTCGTTCGACAGGCCGCCGAAATAGCCCGAACGGCTGCCCAGGCGCGCCAGGCCAATGGCGACGTTGAAGGGGGATCCGCCAGCCACCGGCTCAGCCGCCAGGCTGCCATCGGCCTTGGCTGCCACGAACATATCAATCAGCGCTTCGCCGCAAACCAAGATCATAGTGTTTCCATCCCGAAAGCGCTTTGGCAGCGCGTGAGTCGTTGGCGGCTGTGATGGCAAACCTGACGCGAGGTTGCAAACGGGATCGTGATCCTGGCGCGGAACCAAGTCCGGTGGTCAGGTGAACCAGAGTAGAACGCATACCAATGCCGTCGCCGTAAGGAAAGCGTCGGCGAGCGTCCGGTCCACTGCCGGCCAATCACAGCCGGACCATTGGTAGCCCCATCAGCGCCTGGGCAAACAGGGCAGACACAACCGCAAAATACAGCACAGCCATAACCGGCATCAGCCCGCGCATCCGCCCACCAACCACATGATCCGCCGCCAGTCCCGCGAGCGGCAGCGCCTGCATGCCGTGCGTGGCGAAGAAATGCGGCACGCGCAGGTCGCCGCCGCGCGTGGCCCAACCTAGGAACGGCAGGCCGAAGGCGTCGGTCTGCGGGCCACCGACCAGGTGGCCGTGCTGTTGGCTCATATAGCCTGCCAGCACCAGCGTCATTGCCGATCCCAGCAGCAGCCCGAGCGAAGCGCCAGCGTGCAGTTGTAATGCACCCTGCGGGACGGGCGAGCGCCACAGCGCATAGCCGAACAGGCCCGAGCCGAGCACGATCAGGACGGCGCCAAGGCCCATCAGCCCATAGAGCGCGAAGGCCAGGACTGACGTTTGATTGAAATGGGACGCTTCGCCCTGTGCGGCCTTGGCGGCGATATAGATCACCTCCACGATGTTGCTGAACACCGCCAGCTGCATCGACCAGCGCACCGTACGCGAGGCTTGCCAGGCCTGCGAGAGCAGCGGCCACAGCAGCGCCAGCGTCGCCAGATGGATGGCGATCGAAAGCTCGAAATGCATCGGCTTCAGCCAAAGGTTGGCGCCGTTCAGCGTGCGTGTGTCAGTGAGCGCCGCGATGATCGTGGCCGGCAGCGGCGCCAACATGGCCGCGACGCCAACCAAGGCCATATCGCGGGCGGACATGGACGTGCGATTGCTGGTTGGGCGATTAGGGATTGCACTCATGACGTTGCCTCCGAAGTAGCGGTTTGCCAGGAGGGCAGCACGCGCTCGATGGCGACGAAGACGAGGTAGCCGATGGGGCCGAACAGGAAGGTCAGGGCCAGGATCGGGACCTGCAGCAGGCGCGAAAGTCCGTGGTAGTCGGCGCGTTCGGCGATCCAAACGCCCACGAACAAGTCGAAGGTGAGATAGTGCAGCCATCCCGCCAGCAATGTCGGCTCGGTGCCGAGCAGCGCCTTCACTTGCGCGAGTGAGTTGAACCCGCCGCCCTCGATCCGCAAAGCGTAGAGCGCAATCAGCGCCGTGTAGCCGATGGCGAAGGCAGTGGGGACGCCGTAGCGCAGCAGTGCCCGCAGCCAGGGCCAGCGTGGCAGCAGGATCAGCGCCGCCCAACTGGCCAAGGCCACCGTGTTGGCGAGTGAAAACCAGTTATCCCAAGTCATCTCAAAACCTCATCTTGACGGCGACTACATGCAATCTGGACGTGGATATTGATGTTGTCAAGATGATGTTGCTGGTGACAAGATTGCGTCCCCGGGCCAATCACGATACAGTGCCGGCATGTCCGGAAAAGAGCGCTATCACCACGGCGACCTGCGCAATGCGCTGCTGCAAGCGGCGGTCGCCCTATTGGAAGAGGGCGGGTTGGACGCGCTCTCGCTGCGGGCCGTGGCGGCGCGCGCGGGCGTCTCGCACGCCGCCCCCGCGCATCATTTCCCGACGCTGAAAAGCCTGTTGACCGCCGTGGCCGCCGATGCGTTCACGCGCTTTGCCGCCACGATGCAGGCCGAGCGCGACCAGGCGCCGCCCGATCCACGCAGCCAACTGGGCGCGGCAGGCGACGGCTATGTGCGCTTTGCCCGCAACAGTCCGCAGGCCTTCCGGCTGATGTTCTCGCCGTCGCGGCTGGATTGGATGGATGCAACGTTTCACCAGGCTGGTCAACAGGCCTACCGGCAACTGGAGGACGTCTGCGCACCGGTCGCTGCACTGCGCGGGGAAACCTCGCCCGAGCAGCGGCTGGCGTTGCAGCACGCGGTCTGGTCGTCCGTGCACGGCTATTGCCATTTGCTGCTGGCCGGGCAGCTGGGCTATCCCTATGACGGCAGCCCCGCGCCGCCGCCCCGGCCGGATATCGAGGGGTTGCTGCTGGGCGCTCCCTAGCCATCGGCGGGGTTGACTGGTGGTTTGGCGCGAAGGACGGTGCGGCCGTCAAGAAAATCACCGTCAACCGCTTGAGGGTTCTCATGTCGATTTCAATGTACACAGCGTCCGTCACCGTATTCTCGCGTCAGCTCACCGCTTTGCTGGCGATCCTGGATAAGGCCGAGGCCAACGCCACTGAACGCAAGTTCAAACCCGACGTTCTGGTCACGCAGCGGCTGGCGCCCGACATGCTGCCGCTGTCGACCCAGATTCAGATCGCGACCGATGCCGCCAAGGGCGCGGTCGCCCGGCTGTCCGGTCGCGAAGTGCCGTCGTGGCCCGACACCGAGGTCACCTTCGCCGACCTCAAGGCGCGGGTGCAAAAGGCCATCGATTATCTCGCGACCTTCAAACCCGCCGACCTCGACGGAACTGAGGACAAGAAGGTCACGATCAAGGCCGGCGGTGAGGATGTGACACTGCGCGGCGAGGACTATCTGCTCGGCCGTGCGACGCAGAATTTCTATTTCCACGTCGTTGCCGCCTACGCCATCCTGCGCCACAACGGGGCGAACATCGGCAAGCGCGATTACCTGGCTTGACGAAGGTCGCGCCAGAGCGCGGGGCGGCTTGCGGCCGCCCCAGCGCAACCGCATCGAGGAGCAGATGATCCGTCTGCGCCGTGCCGAGGCCGCCGATATTCCCACGCTGCAGGCCTGGGATCGTATGCCGCACGTGATCGCGGCGACCGGCAGCCACGCCGAAAGCTCGGACTGGGCGCAGGAAATCACCCTCGACGCCTCCAGTTGGGAGGTGCTGATCGCCGAGCACGCCGGGCGTCCGATCGGCGTCCTGCGGGTGATCGATCCGGAGCAAGACGAGACACACTATTGGGGCGACTG
>Ga0209069_10002114_pt1 | contig 10202 bp, 9 predicted proteins | sample Str013_2_FD_187202 | JGI IMG/M metagenome (GOLD analysis project Ga0209069, IMG submission 187202) | Freshwater sediment microbial communities in response to fracking from Pennsylvania, USA - Straight Creek_MetaG_SC_2013 (SPAdes) (version 2) | ecosystem: Environmental > Aquatic > Freshwater >...
TGTTCCGACTCATTCATAAAGTACCCAACGGTGTCATGGCCGGGCTTGTCCCGGCCATCCAGCCATCCGCTGGCTCCGGAGCGTGCAGCTCGCTGGATCCTCGGGACAAGCCCGAGGATGACAACGCTGGGAGACATGGGAATCTTATATATGGGTCAGAACACTATGCACCGGCTGACGCCTCCCGCGCCCGGATCGCTGTCAGGTACAGGCTCCATTTGGCCTCCAGATGCGCGGCCGCGGTGGCGGGGTCCATCGTCGCCAGCGTGCCGTCGGGCTGCTCGCTGACGATGCCGTCGCGCAGCAGCCGCTCGAGCGCATCCTCGATGTCGAACACCACCATCACGTTGAAAGCCTTGTTGAGAAACACCTCGATCGCGGTCTTGGCGTCCGCGAGCTGGCTGCGGGTCACCGAATCGCGCGCCAGCAGCGTGTACAGAAGCAGCTCCTCCTTGATGTCCTCCTCCTCGCCGCGCTCGTTGAGCAGCGCCAGCACGCCCTGGTTGTTGGCGAGGTTCTGGAAATACAGGCTCCTGGCGATCTGGATCTGATAGCGCGTGCGGGCCTGTGACAGTCGGGCGTACTGCTGGCCGGCGGCACCGAACAGACCGGCGACCGCCATGCCGGCGCCGATCGGGGACATGGCGGCGGCCACCACTTTGGTGGCGACACTGACGAGGCCCATGCCGATGCCGCCCCCCGCGGTCGCGCTCAACATGGCCATGTCGCGCTGCTTGAGGCGCACCTGGGTGGTCGGGAACAGCATCTCGAGGTCGGTGCGCGGGATGTTCTTGAACAGTTTCAGGTAGATGAATTCGTGACTGGAATCGTGCGGCAGATGGCGGCGGTTGCGGCGCGCCTTTCGCAGCGCCTGTTTTTCCGAGATGTGGTCGGCTCGCATGATCTCGCGCGCACGCTGCTCGAGCGGCTTCAGCTTGAGCACGACCAGCAGGCGCTGGTACTCGACGAGCTTCAACGCCTTCCTGCGCAGCAGCTTGCCGGTGAGCAGGTCGGGCCGCGCCAGTTGCTCGGACTGGCCGCGCACGAACACATGCAGGTCCTCGAACTCATCGAGATTGGCCTCCAGATGCAGCCCATAGGGATTTTCCTCGGCGACCACCTCGGCGAGACGGTCCTGAGGGATCTCGTCGTAGTTGGCGCGCTCCAGCAGCGCCCGCACCAACTCGATGAAGTCCGCTTTGCGCGCTCCGGTATCCTCGGCGGCGAGGGCCTGGTCGAGTACGGTATCGCGGTCCGGATTGAACGGGTGGTAGGCCTCGATCAAAGCGCTTTCGCGCTCGGCATAGCTCAAATGGCGCCAGGCGGCGAGAAACCTGAAAAACGTGCGCACGCTTTCCAGCTCGGTGCCTTGCCACACCTCCGCACGCCACAACAGCTGCATGATGGCGTGGGTGGGCACCGGAATGAAGCGCTCGCCCGCTTCGGCGCTGACGAGCGGCCGGCCGGCCAGGCCGCCCGACGGCGGGGTCTGCGGCCCGGCGGCGATCGCGGCGGTGTCGGTCATGACAATTTACCCAGTTTTCCCATCCGGCCCGCTGGTTCACGCGCTGCAGAACACGACGGGCGCACGCAGCGTCTCGAGGCTGACATGGCGGCATGTCGTGACTGTGGCAAACGCCCGATCGGATCCCGACGCGCAGGAAGGAGGTAAACCATCAGCAAGTCAATCTGTCCGTACGGCGCCGTCAGCCCAGCAAGCGGGCCAGATAGACGCCCGCGGCGGCAGCTGCGCCGGACGCCAGCGTGCCCCAGCCGACATCGACCAGGGTCAGTTTCAACGGCCAGCCGCGCAAGGTGGCAAGGTTGCTCAGATCATAGGTCATATAGGCGAAGAAGCCGAACAGCGCGCCGTCCAGCATGGCGCGGGCCGCACCACCCGAGCGCAGGGCGGGCCAGACCACGAAAATACATAACCCGACAGGATACAGCAGATAAAAAATCGCTGCCGCCGGCGCGTAGAAGCGCTCGGCCAACAGCGGCTGCAACTGACTGCGGTAGAACGGCTTGGCGATCAGCGCGAGCCAGATAAGGTCCAAGCCGAGGAATATAGCGGCGGTCGGTAGATAGGCGATCAGGTTGCGCATGGCTCTGCCCGGCGGGTTGCGTCACTGTCGTATAGCTACGGCAGATACCCCTTCTCCAGATCCATATCCTCACGATTTAATGTGCGGCCATTACGGTCCGAACGCAGCGCGCACCAGGCGATGGTGGTGCCGTTGTCGATGGTGGAGCGGGAGGACAGCTCGGCGCCCAGCACGTCGCCCGGACCAAGCTCGAGCGGCTGCAGCACCGGTAGATACAGCTGCTCCCAGTGGGTCGGCGCGGCGAGCGGGGAGGTCGACAAGCTGATCGAAGCGGCCAGTTCCGCCTGCCACCAGAGCGCGAAGCCATGAATCCTCGCACGCTCGGTGATGCGCCATTGCGCGCGGCCCTTGCGGGTGGTGGCCGGCGCCCTGGCAAAATCCAGCTCGTCCCAGGCCTCCGCCAGCCGGCCTTCGCCGAGCAGATCCGCAGGCAGGAAGCGGCGGACGTAGGCGTTGTTGAGGCTCATCATGCGTGCCGGCGCAAAATCGAGCTCGAGGCCGAGCTGATCCCAGACGGTCAGCTCGCGGTAGTAGCGCGGGCTCAGCACCGGGCACACGAACTGCGTGATGCGGGACGGCAGGATCACGCCGTCACGCTTCAGAAAGCGGCGGCGGGCATCCTTCATGGTCTGGATGATGTTCTCCTCGTAGGGGTAGTTGCCGAGTGTCTCGGAGACGACGATATCGACCTTGGGCGGGTCGATCACGTCGGTCGAATGGATCGGGACGAGCTCGACATTGTCGATGCGGTTGAGCCGGCGGATGCGCTCGGCCACTTCCAGGACGGCCGCGCTCTCGTAAAGGTAAACCCGCTTGGCGCCGAGTCTGGCCGCCATGAAGCCGAGCACGCCGGTGCCGGCGCCGATGTCGGCGACCGTACTGATGCCGGGCTTGATCAGGGCAGCGAGCGCGGCCTTGAACGCGGCATTGCGCGGGGCGTCGGCGAGCAGCGTGCGGTGGTACTCGATGCGCATGCCGGCTCGCCCCTGCTCAGTGCCGCCACAGCCGGCGGCTTGCGATGGCTGCGCCTTCGACCAGCGAGGCAAGCTTGGCAAAGCAGATGCGCGGATCCACCAGCCCGTCCCCCGCGAAGGTCGAAAACCCGCAATCGGTGCCCGCCATCACCCGCTCGCGGCCGACGAGTTTTGCGAAGGTCTCTATACGGTCGGCGACGAGCTCGGGATGCTCGATGTAATTGTTGGTGGAGTCGATCACGCCGGGCACGAGAATCTTGTCGTCCGGCAGCTTGACCTGCTCGAACACCCGCCACTCGTGGGCATGGCGGGGATTGGCGGATTCGATCAGCAGCTTGGCCGGCTTGGCCTTGAGCACGATCGGAAGGATCCGCGCGAGTGCGATGTCGTGGTGGTGCGGACCCTCGTAGTTGCCCCAGCACACGTGCATGCGCAATCTGTCGGCCGGTATGCCCACCAGCGCCGCGTTCAGCACGTCGATCTGCTCCTCGGCATGGCGTAGGAAGGACGCCTCGGTCTGGTCCTTGAAGATGGTATGGCGGCCCATGCCGAGATCCGGACAATCGATCTGCAGCTCGAAACCGGCATCGACGATGGCGCGGTACTCGTGGCGCATGGCCGCCGCCAGCGCTTCCAGATAGGCATGGTGGGAGGGATAGAAGCGGTTCGGCTGGAAGATGGCAATGACGCCGGGGGAGGCCGCGTTCATGAAGGCGCCGAGGGGTACATGCTTCTCGACGGCAGCCCTGAAACGACGGATGTCGTCCTTGAGCGGCTTGTCGTTCTTGACATGGATCGGACCCGTGCACTCCGGCCGCACGACCTTCAGCGCCGAGGTACGGCGGGCGCGCAAACTCTGGCTGTACTCGGGGAAGTCCTCCAGGTCCGCGCTCGCGATCATCCGCGAATGACCGGAAAATCCGGAAAGACGGTCCTTGATGTAGTTCGCATAGCTGATCTTCGAGAATTCACCGTCCGAGACGATATCGATGCCGATAGCCTTCTGCTTCTCCACCATGGCCTCGACCGCCTCGGCGATCACCGCATCGAACAGCTCCTCGCTCGGCAAGGTGCCGTCCTCGCGCTCACGGATGACATCGCAGACCATCTCATCTCGCGGCAGCGAGCCGACGTGGGTGGTCAGGATGCGACCGGGAGATGGCATGGGGATCGCCTCTGCGCGCTGCTTCGAGCCGTGGTGTAGCATGCAAGTGTCGGACAGACCGGGCAAAAAAGGAAGCGAATGACGGGCGGCGTGCGACCATTGAGCCGGTTCCGGCGGCCGAGCGGCCTCGGATAAGCTGCGCGCCACGTGCGGGTCGCTTCCACCCTGTAGAGCGCCGCCAATCGCGGGGATAAGAGCGCATGCCTGGCTTGGCAGCGAAGATGCCGGCGCAACCCGGCGGTGGGGCGTGGCGGATCGGCAGCTGGCGGCGGCCATCCCTGGTGCGCGCCGGCGAAGGGCTGGGCGCAATGCTCGCCATCGCCGCCTTGCTCGTGCTGATGCAGCCGCTGCTGTCTCCGCCCGCAGAAATGTCTGTTGGCGAGACCGGCGAACGAAGGACGCTCGGCGGCTGGCGGGACTGGGCAACCTCAGAGGGTGCCGGCGACACCATCGTCTCGGGCTACGTCGGCTACCCGATCTTTCATCGCAGCAATGTGCATCTGACACGGCCGGGCGGCACCGACCTCGAGCTGAAAAATCTCGGCTGGGACGGCGATGCCTTCTACTTCCCGATCGATGGCGGGGCGCGCGTGGTGCATTGGGGCGACCGCTTCGGCAGCATGGTCGATTTCATGCACAACAAGGCGATCGCGCGGCTCGGCCGGGGCGCGCACGGGCGCAAGCCGAACCGCTTCGAGACGCTTCCCGTCGAGGAGGTGGAGGCGTCGGGTACGCTGAAGGGCCAGCCGGCGCCGGCGCGCATCAAGCTCACCGAGGTGTTCGACCGGCTGGAGTTCACGCACGGCCACAATACGCTGCTGTTCACCGGGCTGATGCGGCTTGGCAGCCTGACGCCGCGGTTGCGGCCCTATCTCGGCATCGGCGCCGGCTTCGAGCTGCCGCACGTGGAAATCTGGCCGAAGGGCGAGGCCGACAAGACCAACGAATATCAGTATGCGGGGCCGGCCGGACAGCTGATCGCCGGGATCGAGTTCCGCATGGCGAAGGCGACCTATTTCCTCGAATACAAGTTCACTTTGGCCTCGCTCGGGGGCGCACTCACCGGCGACAAGTCGTGGCTCAACTCCAACATGCTCGGCGATCTGTGGCGGCAGTTCCAGCGCTGGCGCAGCGGCGAGGCACCGAAATACGGCACATTCCGCACCACGCTGGCGGCGCACCAGGTGGTGGGCGGGGTGGGCTATCGCTGGGAACGGGCGTCAGCACCTTGACTTGCGGCGGCTCAGGTTGCGCGGGCCGCGTTCAGAAAGTCTTTCGTCGCCGCGCCGATCAGCTTGGGAACGTGGGTGTAGATGTAGCGGTTGCCCCTGGCGATCGTCCCGGCGAGGGTGTCGGTGGTGGCCGGCATGCCCGGCGTCTTGCCGGCGGCAATGATTTTCGCGAGGGCTGCCTCGATCGCCTCAGCGACCGGAGCGGCTTTCGGATTGCCCGGATGCCCCATCGACTGCGACAGGTCGGAAGGGCCGATGAAGAACACGTCGATGCCGGTGACGGCGAGGATCTCATCGAGATTGGCGAGCGCTGCCGGATGCTCCAGCTGCACGCAGACGAGACTTGCTGCATTGGCGGCGGCCGTGAACGCCGGCCCGCCGCCCGAAAACCCCCACTTGTCCGGCCGTGTTCCGGCCGCCAGCCCGCGCAGCGCGCCGGGGCCGAACTTGACCGAGGCGACGGCCCGCCGCGCGTCCTCGGCGGTGTTGATGTGCGGCACCTGCACGCCGGCAACGCCGCGATCCATCACGGCGGATATATCGGCCGGGGCATTGGACCTCGGGCGGGCGATCGGCGTGATGCCGGCGGCCGCCGCCGCCATGGCCATGAGCTCCACGTCGGCGGGCGACAGGCTGCCGTGCTCGCAATCGAGCAGCACCCAGTCGAAGCCCGCATAGCCCAGCATCTCGACGATCTGCGGGCTCGGGAACATCACCGAGCAGCCGAGCGCGGGCTGGCCGGCCTGCAGTCGCGCCTTCATCGGGTTGTGCATGTTCGCCCCTCGGCAATGGCCGCCTTGCGGGATGCCGCCCGTGCGGCCGCCGCCGCCCGGCGCCGGACCTGCTCGCGATGGAACGTGTAGAGGCCCGCCGAGACGACGATGCTCATGCCGACCAGTGTCTGCAGGTCGGGAAACTGGCCCCAGATCACGATGCCGTAGAAGATTGCCCAGACCATATTCGAATAGCGGAACGGCGCGACGGTTGCCACTTCGCCGGTGCGCATCGCGGTGATGACGCACATCTGGCCGAGCAAACTGAACGCAGCTGCGAGCAGCAGCTTCAGCAGAAGCGATGCGGCGGGCAGGCTCCAGCTCTCGAACGGCAGGAAGGCAAAGCCGCCCAGCATCACCGCGGTCTGCGAGACGATCATGATGTTGGCCGGTGGGACGCCATGGTCGACGCGGCGGGTGGAGAGATCGCGCAGCGTGCCGCACAGCACTGCCAGCACGGCCACCATTGCCCACCAGCTGAACCCGCTGGAGCCGGGCCGGATGATCAGCAGCACACCACCGAGGCCGATGAAAATGGCGGTCCAGCGCCGCCAGCCGACCTTCTCGCCGAATGCCAGCGCCGAGCCGCCCGTGATGCACAAGGGCGTCAGCTGCAGGATGGCATTGATGTCGGCGAACGGCATGCGCGCGAGGGCGTGCTGAAAGCACCAGGAGGAGCCGATCTCGCCAAGGCAGCGCAGGCCCATGGCGGGGACGATGAGCGAGCGGAAACGCCCCAGCGAGCCGCTATGCAGGGCAACTCCCAACGCGATTATCACGCAGAAGCCGGCGCGGACCGTGATCGATTCACCAGTCGGCAACGCGGCCGCAACGGATTTCATGAAGGTGTCGCCGGTGGTGAAGGCGCCCATCGCCAGCAGCATCGCCAGGATGCCGCGCAGGTTGCTGGTCGGAGCGGCGGCCGGCGGGGCGAACTGGGGCATGGTGACGGCGGCACTCTGAAACGGGTTCGGATGCGGCGACCTGCTCGTGATCCATCCTCGACCGATCGCGAGTGTCGGGGTGCGTGACAATCACTCAGCCATAGATGACCTGCTCACCCTGCGCAAACATGGCGTCGAGCTCCTGCTGATCGACCAATTGCACGGCCCGCCCGAAAGCCGCGCCGAGCAGTGTTGCCCGGCTGAGCCGCCGCACCTCCGCAACGCACGTGCAGAGCCGGTGGTAGGCCTCCGATACATCCCGTCCCAGCGCCGTCACCCCGTGATTGGGCATGATGAAGCAGTTTGTCAGATGAATGAATTGCGGCACCGCGGACACATCGAGTTCGACGTTCACCTCGGGTTTCAGAATCCGCACCGGCTTCTGCAGCACCAGCGCCGCGTCCGCGGACACCATCGGCAGGGCCTCGCCGTGCGGGGCCGCGACCCCGTAGGCGATGACGTCGTCGGGATGCACATGAATGACGGCGCCGATGTCACTGCGCTCACGGAAGATCGCGCGGTTGAGCTGATGCCCGATGCTGGGCGCGCGCAGGCCGTGCAGCAGGTTGCCGTCGAGATCCGTGACGGCAACATCGCCCGCCGCCATTTCCTCGAGCGATGTGCCCTTGCGCTTGGTGTAGATGACGGCGCCGAAGCGGGGCTCGACCACCCGAACCGCCAGCGTGCCGAGCGTATTGCACACGAAACCTCGGGCGACCAGCCGACGCGCGTATGTAAGCATGGTGTCGACAATGTCCGGGCTCATCGCATAGGTGTCCATATCAGCCTCCGGCGCCTATCACGGCGCTTGCAAGTTGCTCGCGATCTGGTTTTTGTAGTTTGCGATCGGCCTAGCAGGAGCGGCCGGTCCACGGCGCCACGGACGCGGACCGGTCACCGCACCAAGCCAAGTTATCCACAGGTTTTCACCAGAAACAGGTCCCGCCGGCGTCCGAGTTCGGCCACACTCGGCCAATACCAAGCAACCAGTGGAATCGTGAGGAGCATTTCCGATGCAGCAGGCTCGACTGATCAGGCAAATCGATGGCCACGAGTGCGAACGGCGCAATGCGCTGACCAATAGGCCAGCTGATTTGGCGCTGCCGGCAGGCAGTCTCGGGATCGTGGTGGAACGGCTTGATAATGGGACTGCATACCTGGTGGAGTTTGGCAACCGCAGTGCCGATCAGTGCGATTGGCTCGGGGTGCTTTACGCGTCCGAGGTACAATTGCTGGAGGCGGCGGCACAGGCCGCTTGAGTTCGGTCTCGCTGCCACAAACACGAGACTTGAAGCGGACGGACCGGACCGAACGTCACCGCAGCAAAATGAGACCCCCGACAGCGCAAGCCAAAATGAATGAAACGGCCTTCCAGAACAGCAGCGGGTTCCGCTCCAGCAGGGGGACTTGCCCAGACCGTTGATACTCATCCCTGGGATGGCGCAGATCGTACACCAGCTCCGACAGCGCCTCATAGCGTTTGAACGGGTCGGGATCGACTGCCCGCTTGATCGTGCGGTCAACCCAGACTGGAATGCCCGGGTCGTAGTTGCGGGCAGAATCGTAGACCAATTTCCGCTGCTGTGCCTTGGTGCGCGACTGCGCCGCGCGTGCGCCGTAGGGAAGGTGGCCGGTCAGCATCTGGTAGGCGATGACGCCGAGCGAAAACAGATCGGAGCGCGGGCTGCCTGGCTCGCCGAGGAAGTATTCGGGGGCAGTATATTGGACCGTGCCGAGAATGTCGTCGCCGTCGTCCAAGGGCTTTCCCTCCAGCACGCCGGCGACTTTCGTCGAACCGAAGTCGATGATCTTCGCCGTTCCGGTCTTGTCGATGATGACGTTATGGGGCCGCAAGTCCTGGTGCAGCATTTCCATCCTGTGAAACGCTCGCAAGCCCACGGCAATCTGCTCTATAATCACGCGAACTGATTCCAGATCGGGCTTGGGATGGTCCAGCATCCACTGGGCCAAGGTTTGCCCTTCGACGTATTCCATGACAACGTAGAGATAGGTCCGCTTCCTAGCTGGCTGGCTGGATTTCAGGACGTGCGGGCTGTTGATGCGCCGCGCGACCCACTCTTCCATCATGAAACGCTTGAGGTAGTTGGCGTCTCCTCGCAAGTCGATGGAGGGCACCTTCACCGCCACGACTTCTCCGCTTTCGATGTCGGTAGCCAGATAGATGTGGCTGCGACTGCTGGCATGGATCTGGCGGAGGACTTTGAAGCCATCGAAGACCATCCCGGCATCGAGAAGCGGCGGCAGCGGAAGGTTTCCCGTCTGGTCGACGGCTTCGCCAGCCTCGACGTCGGGAAGGTCGTCGATGCGCACGATCTGGAGCGTGAGATTGTCTGCGCTTCCGTTCTTCAGGGCTTCCGCGACGATCGTGCGGGCGGCGTGATCGAGATCGGCTGCGTTCCGCCCGATCGCGTCGGCGATGAAGCCGGCCGAAACATGCTCATACACTCCGTCCGTGGCAAGGATGAACACATCACCTCGCTCGAGAGGCAGCGCCCGATAGTCGATTTCCACCTCCGAGTTCATGCCGAGGGCGCGGCCCAGATAGGTCTCCTGGGAGGAGACAGTAACGCGGTGATCGGCGGTCAATTGCTCGAGCGACCTGCCGGCGATCCGGTAAATGCGGCAGTCGCCGATATGGAAGATGTGCGCGGTCGTCGATTTCAAGACCATAACGCTCAATGTGCAGACGTATCCCTTGTCCATGTCGTAGCGGTGCTGACTGCGCCGCGTTTGGGCATAGAGCCAGGAATTGGTCGCCGCGATGACGCGCTGCGCGGACGTCTTCACCGACCATGAATCCGATGTGCAGTAGTAGTCGCTGAGAAATCCCTTGATGGCCGTTTCGGCGGCGACGCTGCTGATGTCGCTCGAGCTGATGCCGTCCGCCAGTGCGACAGAGATTCCCTTCAAGCCGAGGGCAGGCTGCTCGGGGATGAGAGCGCCGTGGAAATCCTGATTGACCGCTTTGCGCCCTTTATCGGTGTGTTG
>Ga0209069_10002115_pt1 | contig 10200 bp, 8 predicted proteins | sample Str013_2_FD_187202 | JGI IMG/M metagenome (GOLD analysis project Ga0209069, IMG submission 187202) | Freshwater sediment microbial communities in response to fracking from Pennsylvania, USA - Straight Creek_MetaG_SC_2013 (SPAdes) (version 2) | ecosystem: Environmental > Aquatic > Freshwater >...
GCGGCCGAGGAGCTGTCGACATCCGTCGACGAAATCGGCCAGCAGGCGAGCGCGGCAACCAAGGTCACCGCCAGCGCGGTGTCGCAAGCCGGCACCACCACCGAGATGCTGCAAGGTCTGGTGACGGCGGTCGGGCGCATCGGCGAGGTCATCGAGCTGATCAGTGCAATCGCGTCGCAGACCAACCTGTTGGCGCTCAATGCGACCATCGAGGCCGCCCGCGCGGGTGTGGCCGGCAAGGGCTTTGCCGTGGTGGCGGCCGAGGTGAAGAGCTTGGCGGCGCAGACCGCGAAGGCGACCGAGGAGATCACCACCCAGATCAACGCGATTCAAGGCGGCACCAACGAGGTCGTCGCCGCCATCCAGACGATCAGCGGCACCGTCCGCGAGATCAACACGATTTCCGCCACGATCGCTTCGGCGGTGGAAGAGCAGAATGCCACGACGGCCGAGATCGCACGCAGCGCCGATCAAGCCGCTCAGGGCTCGCGCGACATTTCCTTGAACATCGGCAACGTGAGCCAGGCGGCCGCAGATACCGGTCGAGCCTCGAAGGACATCCTGCAGGCCGCGGTGGAGCTCACCCGGCAGGGAGAAGCGCTCCGCGTGGGCGCGGATGCGTTCATCGCGCGGGTGCGGGCGGCTTAGAGCATCTTCAGGAAGATGCCCGCCCCCGCGGAGGCGCATCAGGGCGTCTACGCTATTGCCCGCGAAGACGGGCGTAAACGCCCTGATGTTCTTCGCTGGCTACGGGTGGAATCCGGTTTCCCGTCCGAAGAGGCGACCACGCAAAAATGCTGGCGCGGTTTCTGTTTCCAGCCACTGTGAAACCGCTTTAGGTGTCAGACATTCGGCCGGGCGCTCGATCTAGGCCAGCGCTTGCGGCTATGCTTGAGGCCGAGACCCGCCATCAGGGCGGCCATCCGGATCGGCGCCCCGATACCCTCCACCACCGGCACACCCAGCTCCTTGCTGAGCCAGTCGGGCTTGAGATGGACCGGGCATTGGGTGATGCCGTGCACCACGATGACGTCGGCGCCATCCTGATCGATCAGCGAGCGCGCCGCCGCGATGAAGTTCCTGGTCATCTCGTCCTTGTTGGCGCCGATATCCTTCAATTTGAATCCGGAGGCGCGGCGACCGGCGATCCACGACTCCATGCCGTAATACCGGGTCAGCGTGATCTGCCGCGGGATGACCGACTCGTGATAGCAGATGATCCCGAACCGCTCGCCGAGCTGGGCCGCGATATGGAACATGGCCTCGCAGGGGCCGATGATCGGGATGTCGACCAGCGAGCGGCCGCCGTCGACGCCGAGGTCGAGCGTGCCGAGCGGTACCGCCGCATCGTAGCCTTCGCGCTCGGCCTGCAGATATCCGGCGTGATAATAAGGTGCGACGAGCTGGATCTCGGCCGGCCCGAGCCCGCCGAACGGCGCCGGCGGCACCGAGACGATGCCGACCTCCACCTCGGCCGACGAAAAGCTCTTCGCTACCTGCTCGCGCAGCACGCGCTCCTCGTTCGGATAGTCGCCGACGATGAATGCGACTCGGATCATTTTTGCTTCCCCCTTTGCGCGTTCCGGCAAACTCTATCACCAAGGCTGCGGCCGAGCGAGGCGAGCGCTCCGACCGGAGCCGGACCGCCGCGCGCGGCTGCGCATTATCGAGCTCGGCCGCAGCTGCTCCGTAGCGGTGGCCTTGCTGCTGGTGACGTTCGTGCTGGCGACGGCGCTGCCGGTCGGCATGCTCGTGATGCCTCGTTGCGGCCGACCTCGCGGATGCGGCGAGAACGTCGGGCGCCGGGCTGGGCTATGTTTTCATTCGCGTGATCCTGCCGTCGATCTCGGCGGCGCTGGTGAGCTGCTGGCTGTTCGGATTTCTGCTCGCCCATGCAAAATGTTTGCTTGGCCGCTCATGCTGGTCGGCCCCGGGGACCGAGATCGTGGCGGAGACCTTTTTCGACTTGTGGCAGAATGGGCAGGTGACCGAGCTGGCCGCCATGGGGGACTTGTGGGTCGCCCTGATGTTGGTCGTGAGCGCGGGCTTCCACTTCACCGCCCGGCGCTACCGGCCCGACGTGTGACCCGGAAATCCTCCGCGCTGGCCTGATTGCGGCCGGCCATCCTTCTAGAATGCACATGTAGAATGCACATGCGCGGATTGCGAGCGGAGATTGAATGGCCGGAGCAAGGTCGGCCGATCTCAGGTGATTACCTGAATTTACTTATAGGGTGTTTACCTGATCAGGAGGCGAAGGAAGACCCACATACCGGCGCTACAGAAATTTTTCTGCATCGAGCCAAAAAAAATTTTGCAACGGACATATGACGAAAAATCATTTGTTTGATCCGTTTTGAAACATTCGAAATGAAGAATCCCCCTGCGCGGTAGTACGTCGGTACCAAAAACCAGATGCGTCATGCGTTCGAATTGATGGCGCATTAGAAGACAAACAAACAAGCGTTCGTCAAAAGAGCGCCGCAATCCGCGTGAGCCGGTGTTCACCACAATTTTGACCCAACCACGAGTCAGCTTCCCGCCGGGTCCTCGATCGAGGAGGTGGTTGGATGGGAGTGCGTGCGCTGGGGAGCGCAGGGCTCTCGTCCGTTGCGCGTCTGGCTTGATATTTGTCGGTCATCCGCACGGGCACGGAGTGATTGAATAGGCGGGTGCCCGACCGGTGCTCGCGTAGACGAGCCGGGGGGCACAAACCATGAATCAGTCAGCAGCGGCGCTCATCGAGCTCTGCCGATTTCCGGCCCGGAAACAAGCGGCCGGACATCGCATCGGATCTACGGCAACGGAGAGGCAGGGGCGGGTTCGATCAGGAGGAGGCCTAAAGGGCGTCGAAATTCAACCGGGAGCGTTGTCAGGGAGTGTCGGTCCATGAGTACCCCATCGGGAAAACCATTTGATCCGTTCGATCTTTCGCCCTACGCGCCGAAAAGAGCGCGCGAGCGTTCCGCTCTCGACCGGCCGTCGGTCGAGAGCGAAGGCAATGGCGAGGACGGTAGTGACAATGAGGCGGCTGTAGCGATGCCCTATGTGGCGCGCGCCGCGATGCGGCCGGAGGCCGCGGAAGAGCGTCCGGCAGACCTGCATGCGGCTGGCTCGGGCGCGGCTGGCGTGGGTCCGGTCGACCTGGATGCCAACCACTCCCGGAGCCGTCCGGACCCGTCCGTCGGGCCGGCCGCCGAGGAGCTCGCCGCCGATGCGACACCCGGCGACGCCGATCTGGCCCGGCTTGAATCGAGTCTGCAGTGGCTGCAACGGGAGGAAGCGGTCAGCCGCCTTCCGCGCGCCGTTCAGCTGCCGCCGGTGACGGGGATTCGCCCGGTCAGCCCCGAGGCTTCGCGTTCGCGCGGCGAGCAGTTCATCAACGGAGTTCGAGTGCCGCCCTCGCTCGCCCCTGAGCGTCTGCGGCCGCCGCCGCCGATGCGGGAGCGGCGCGACAATCTGAAGGGACCGGTGCGCGTTCTGCTGGCGAGCGTGATCGCGGCGCCGATCGCGTATTATTTCTCGGTCGGGAATCTGACGTCGACGTCGGAGCCGGCGCGCGAATCCGGGCTCGCATCATTCGCCGCGCGATTGGTCTCGTCGGTGGATGTTCCGCTGCCCAAAGAGAAGCTGCGGCCGGGCGAGGCGGAGGAATACATCAACACGGTGGTCTCGTCCCGCAACAAGCTGGTCGCCGCCCGTCCGACCGGGTCGACCCCGACGACACCCGTCGTCGAGATCCCGGCCGTTGTGCCGGCGCCGAGCCCCGCTGCCGAGCAGGCCGCTCCCCCTCCCGCTCCGGTTGCCAAAGCGACCCGCGAGCTCGATGCGGAATCCATCAAGCGCCTGTTGCAACAAGGCGATCAGTTCGTGGCCTCCGGCGATCTGGTGGCGGCGCGGCTGATCTACCGGCGCGCGGCGGAATCGGGCAGCGCGGCTGCCGCCCTGGCGTTGGGCGCCACCTTCGATCCGGTCGTGCTGGCAAAGACCGGTGCGCGCGGTGTGGGAGCGGATGTCGAGAAGGCGCGCATGTGGTATGAAAAGGCCAGGGAATTCGGCTCTCCGGAGGCTCCGCGCCGAATCGAGATGCTGGCGAACCGCTAGGGGCCATTCTCAGAGCTGAACGCCCTGCGCGTCGGGCGCCCGAGCTATTTCTGCGCGGACGGCTCGATCAGCTCGGCGGCCTGCGCAACGATCGTCCTCGGGGTGGCGAACGCATTGGCGAGCAGCGCGTCGATTTCACGTGCGCGCAGCGGCTCGATTTCCAGCTGTAGTTTGTCGGCCTCCGCCAGGAACGCGGGATCTTTCATCGTATCGTCGAATGCCCGGCGCAGGACCTCCAGCCGGTCGGCCGGCACGCCGGGGGGCGCCGCCACCGGGCGGCCGATCTCCTGGCGGATCAGGATCAATTCGAGCACCTGCTTCTTCACCGGATCGCTCACCAGGTCGAGCGCGGACGGCACATCGGGCAACTCGGGCAGCTTGGCCAGCCCCAGTTGCACGATCACGTTGAGCTTGTTGTCCTTGATCCAGTGCGGACGCGCCGCCTTCATGGTCGACCACGACAGGCCGCAGATGCCCTCGGTCTCGCCGCTTTCGAGCGCCAAGGTCATGCCGGAACCGGGATCGTATCCCGCCACGATCTTGAATCTGGTGCCCAGCAGCGCATTGAGAACCTTCGGCATGATAGCCGAATTGGATGTGGCGGCGGCCGCCGCCACGATCACCTCGCGCTCGCGCGCCTGCGCGATGGTCTTGATCGGGCTCGTGAACCAAGTGGCGCAGACGTTTTCCAGCTTGCCGATGCTGCCGAGCCAATTGAGCTTCTGCGCGTCGTAGCGCGCGCCCGGATTGCCGAACAGCGTGTCCATCGGAATGTTGTTGGGAAACGCCCCGATGGTTGCCCCGTCCCGGTCGGCCGACGTGTAGAGCGTGTTCGCGGCCGCCAGGCCAGACGCCGCCGGCATGTTCTTGGGCACCATCGTGGGGGCGCCCGCAATGTGATGCACCACGTAGCGGGCAAAGGTGCGGAAATAGGCGTCATAGCCGCCGCCGGCTCCGGCCCCGATCAAGAAGGTGATCTGGCGGCCCTTGAAGAATCCTTCCGGCGTCTGTGCCAGCGCGCTCGGCGCCGGCAGCAGCGCCGCGATCAGGACAACGCGAATGATTGAAAGCCTGGTCGAGTTGCCGATGGTCTTGGACCTTCGTTTGCGAGCTCCGCTGTCGCTACCGCTTGCCGTATTTCCGTCGCATCTGCTCGAAAAATCCCGCCTGCGCGAGGCCGTCGAGTATGCCGGTATCGACGTAATCGTCCACCTTGCTGCTGCCGCCCGGAAATTGCGCCAGAATGTTTTCCGCGCCCGCCCGCGACGGTGTCAGCTCGGGCGGCGACTGCTGCTTGAAATCGTCGTAGCTGATGTCGATGATCCTGGGATCGGTGATCTTGAGCTCCTTGGCCAGGATTTCCTTGGCGCGCTTCTCGTCGCTGAGCGCCAGGTAGTTGCCCTCGACGGTGGCCTTGAGAAATCGCGTCAATGCATCGCGGCGGCTCGCAAGCGAATCGCGCTTGACCGTGATGCCGCTGAACAGCCACGGAATCTGCTCCGGGACCAGATCGACCATCGGGTTGACGCCCTGCTCGCGCGCCAGGCTGGTGAACGGCTCATTGAGGGTGGTGGCCTTGATCTCTCCTGATTTCACCGCCGCCAGGCGCCGCGGTCCGCCGCCATATTCCTGCAGCGTGACATCGTTGCGCGTGAGGCCGAGTCGCTGCAACGCGAGCGTGACCGTCGAATCGCTCTCCGAGCCGAAAGTGCTGACCCCGACCACGCCGCCTTTGAGATCGGCCGCGGTCTTCACGCCCGGGCCCGAGAAGAACGTAAAGCGGATGACGTTGCTGAGCGAGCCGATCAGCCGCAAATCGCCGCCGGCGCGATTGAGCTTCACCACCGAGGACAGCCCGACATGCATGACGTCGAGGCGGCCGGCTTGCAGCTCCTGCGCGCCGCGGCTGCCGCCGCTCATATTGATGATTTCGACCTCGAGACCCTGATCGGCGTAGAAGCCGGCCGCCTGCGCGGTCCACCATGCCAGCACGGTGTTGACCGGATCGGCGATCCCGGCCTTGAACGCGATCGGCTCGGCGGCGCCGGCTGATCCCGACCACCCGGCCAGGACCAGAGCGACCGCGAGGGCGCGTGACCAATTCGAACGCCGAGCAACCCGGTTCGTTTGCATCGTGGTTTCTCCCGGACCGGAGCATCGTCCGGCAAATCCATCGCGGCAAGTGCAATGCCTTTGCCGCCGCGGGGTTCAGAAATCCCGGAACAGGCGGCCGAATCCCTCGATCTTGTCGTTCACGCCGCAACGCCGCAGCGCATCCCAGACGATCGCCTGCTGCGCCGACATGACGTTGACGCCGAACTCGCGCTCGAGCGGCTCGATGGCGCCGGCCGTCGGCCAATGCGGCGACGGCAGCAAAATCGTGTCGGCATCCGGATGCGCGCGCATCAGCTTGCGCCCCAGCTCGACCGCGGCATGCTGCGGGATGCGGCCGATCTGGTTGAAGGCGCTGCCCCAACCGGTGGCGCCCAGGACCTCGCAGCCGAAATGGGTCGCATAGCTGGCAATGCGATCGGTATCGGAATGGGCGTAAGGCTGCGCCACCACCACTTTCTTGCAGCCCAGCGCCTTGGCGGCTCGCGCCTGCGCCGAAGCGCTGGTCGAAACCTTGACCTTCAGCTCGGCTTCGAGATCTTGGATCATCTGCTGCGCATTAGCAGTGCCGCGCGACAGATTGATCGGCACGCCCCCCAGCACGATGATATCGACGCCGGCGGCGGCCATCTCGCGCGCGGCCTTCATGCTGGTGTCATACGACTGGTCGACCTCCTCCTTGCTGCGCACCACGATGGCGAGGGTGGTGATCACCAGGGTCACGCCGGCGGGCGCCATCCGGTAGAACTCGTAGGGAAAGACCTCGGTGGTGAGCGGAGGTGAGGTATAGCCGATGCGGGCCCGGTGGCCGTAGGCGGTTTCACTGATGGCAGCCGGGGATGGCGATGTCATGCGTCGAGGACCTTGATGGGGAGCCGGCGGGATCGGGGAAGGCGAGACACGAATGGGAAGCTAGAGCATCGGCCGGAAAAGTCGAATCCGGCCGTCCGTCATAGCTTGCGCAGAACCGACTGCAGGCGAGCGAATTGAAACCGTTGCCGCGCCGCAGCATGAATTTTTTCGATCCCGATACCCCGGCGTCAAACTGACGCGTACACTTTCAACATCGGCGAATTTGTGATTTATGTGTCTTTAACAGGCGCAAAAGACCATCGGGCCCGAACGCAATGGCGCGTTGACGCCAGGAGATGCCCGATGTCCCTGGGGAGGACGCATCCATGACGATTGCAGCTTCGGCATCCGAACGATCCGTGGAGTCGAGCGCCACCCGGTGGGCGCAATTGATATCCGTCATCATCTGCATGGTGATGATCGCCAACCTGCAATACGGATGGACGCTGTTCGTCAACCCGATCAGCAAAGCGCACGGCTGGTCCATTGCTGCGATCCAATTTGCATTTAGCGTCTTCATCGCCCTGGAGACCTGGCTCACCCCGGTTGAAGGCTGGATCGTCGACATTCTCGGCCCGCAACGCGGACCGAAATTGATGGTTGCGTTCGGTGGCATCATGGTTGCCGCCGGATGGATGGTCAATTCAATAGCTGACAGCTTGTCGATGCTCTATCTCGGCGCGGTGATCGGCGGCATCGGTGGCGGCGCTGTCTACGCGACCAGCGTCGGGCATGCGGTAAAATGGTTTCCGGATCGGCGCGGCCTCGCGGTCGGCCTCACCGCCGCCGGCTATGGCGCGGGCGCGGCTCTGACCGTCATCCCGATTCGCTATGTGATCGAAACGAGCGGCTACGAGGCCGCCTTCTTTTGGTTCGGCCTGATCCAGGGTGCCGTCGTCTTTGTCCTGGCTTGGTTGCTGCGAGGCCCCGAACCCGGCGAGATCAACACCACCGCTCCCAAGGTGACCCAGTCGGCGCGGAGCTATACGCCTCTCGAGGTGGTGCAATCCCCGGTGTTTTGGCTGCTCTACATCATGTTCGTCATGGTTTCCGGCAGCGGCCTGATGGCGACGGCGCAGATCGCCCCCATCGCAAGCGACTTCGGCGTGGCGAATACGGTGCTTCTGTTCGGCGGCACGACCATCACGGTCGCGCTCATCGTCGACAACGTCGCCAACGGAACCGCGCGTCCGTTGTTCGGCTGGATTTCGGACAATATCGGTCGTGAATATACCATGGCGATCGCGTTCGCCTTGGGTGGCATCGCCTATTGGCTGCTCGGATCGCTCGGTACGGCCCCATGGGCATTCGTGGCGTTCGCGGCGTTGATCTTCCTCACCTGGGGCGAAATCTTCAGCCTGTTCCCGTCGACCTGCACCGACAGCTTCGGGCCGAAATTCGCGACTGTGAACCTGAGCCTGCTCTACACCGCGAAGGGCGCGTCCGCCTTTCTTACGCCCCTCGCCAACATCATCAAGGATGCAACCGGGGGCTGGCACATGGTATTCCTGCTGACCACCATCATGAACTTCGCGGTCGTGGGTCTGGCCCTGTTCGTCCTGCGGCCCATGCGGGCGCGGGCGATGGCGGCAAGCCGATCTGAGAGCCACTGAGCGCGATCGCCGAGACACGCCACGCGAGAAGGTGCGCGGAAAGTGACCTTGCGCACGGCCGGGTCCCTGGAATAATGTATGCCAGCATGAGTTTGAGCGGTCATGATTTCGAGTAACGGCGATCCCGCCGGCGCGCGGGCGAAGGGTGGGGCCAATTCCCTCAGCCCCTCGCTGTCGCTGCGCGTAGGGGTCGACCCCATCACGCCCCCGGCGAGCTTCAAGAACAAGGCTTACGCGGCGCTCAAGGATGTCATCGTGTCCATGGACGTTTATCGCAGCCGTTCCGACATCCGGCTCGACGAGCGACGCCTGGCGCTCGAGTTCGGCATCAGCCGCACGCCGGTGCGCGAGGCCATGGCGCAGCTCGAGCGCGACGGCTTCGTGCGGTCGGTGCCGCGCCGCGGCATCTATGTGGTGCGCAAGACGAGGCGCGAGGTCATCGAGATGATCACCGCCTGGGCTGCGCTCGAAAGCATGGCGGCGCGGCTGATCACGCAGGGTGCGAGCGGCGAGGAGATCGCGTCGCTGCGGCGCATGTTCGCGACCTTCGAGGGCGGCGAGGTCGCCGCCAAGCTCGACGAGTATTCCGAGGTCAATATCGAGTTCCACCAGGCCATCATTCGCATGAGCCACAACCGCGTGCTCATCGATCTGGCGGAGAACTTGTTCACCCATATGCGGATGATCCGCCGCAAGACCATCGGCGAGAAGGACCGCGCGGATCGCTCGATCCGCGACCATATGCACATCATCGAGGCGCTCGAGGCGCGCGATACCGCGCGCGCCGAGGAGCTGGTTCGCACCCACGCGCTCGGCCTCGCCGACCACGTGGCGAAATACGCGGATTACCTGGACTAAAACACAAGAGACGATCTCAGGGAGACCTCCCATGGCTGACGCAGCAGTGAAAGAGAAGCGCGAAACCACGAACGCGGCCGAAGCGGAGCAGGAGCTGACGGATGGCTTTCACCTCGTCATCGATGCGCTCAAGCTCAACGGCATCACGACGATCTACGGTGTGCCCGGCATCCCGATCACGGACTTCGGCCGTATGGCCCAGGCTGAAGGCATCCGCGTCATCTCGTTCCGGCACGAGCAGAACGCCGGCAACGCAGCTGCAATTGCCGGCTTCCTCACGAAAAAACCCGGCATCTGCCTCACGGTGTCGGCTCCAGGCTTTCTCAACGGTCTGACGGCGCTCGCCAATGCCACGACCAACTGCTTTCCGATGATCCTGATCAGCGGCTCGTCCGAGCGCGAGGTCGTCGACCTGCAGCAGGGCGACTACGAAGAGATGGACCAGCTGGCGATCGCCAAGCCGCTCTGCAAGGCGGCCTTCCGCGTGCTGCATGCCGCCGACATCGGCATCGGCGTGGCTCGCGCGATCCGCGCGGCTGTTTCCGGTCGTCCGGGCGGCGTCTATCTCGATCTGCCGGCCAAGCTGTTCTCTCAGGTCATGAACGCAGAGGCCGGAGCCAAGTCGCTGGTCAAGGTCATCGACCCGGCGCCGGCCCAGATT
>Ga0209069_10002116_pt1 | contig 10195 bp, 11 predicted proteins | sample Str013_2_FD_187202 | JGI IMG/M metagenome (GOLD analysis project Ga0209069, IMG submission 187202) | Freshwater sediment microbial communities in response to fracking from Pennsylvania, USA - Straight Creek_MetaG_SC_2013 (SPAdes) (version 2) | ecosystem: Environmental > Aquatic > Freshwater >...
CAACTACGCCATGCGCCGCGCGCTCGAAGACGGTAGCGAAGGCTTTGCCCATCCCGAAGGCGGCATGGGCGCCTTCGCCACGGCGCTCGCCAAAGCGGCCGAGGCGGCGGGCGTGCGCACGCGCTTCAAGTCGCCGGTCCAACGCATCATCTTCGAGAACGGACGCGCCACCGGCGTCGAGCTCGCCGCCGGCGAGATCATTTACGCGCCGACGGTCATCTCGAGTCTCGATCCGCAAACCACGCTGCTCAAGCTCGGCGGTCCGCGCCATTTGCCGTTCGGCCTCAAGCGGCGGCTCAAAGGTCTGCACGTCGAAGGCGTCACCGCAAAAGTAAACTTAGCTCTGACCGGTTTGCCGACCTTCAAAGGCCTGCAGCGCGACGATCTGCGCGCCCGCTTGTTGGTCTGTCCGTCGATCGACTATCTCGACCGCGCCTTCACGGCGGCGCGGCAGGGAAATTTTTCGCCCGAGCCCGCGATGGAAATCACCATCCCGACGCTGCACGATTCGATGCTGACGCCGATCAACGAGCACGTGATTTCGGCGCACGTGCTCTATGCGCCCTACAAGCTCGCGGCGGCGTCTTGGGATCAAGCCAAGAACGATCTGGTGCAGCGCGTGATCGCGGTGCTGCAGAATTATGCCCCCGATCTCTCGAGCCGCATCTTGGCCGGCGATGTCTTCTCGCCGCCGGCGATCGAGAAACTCTCGGGCGCCAGCGGCGGCCATTGGCACGGCGGCGACTTGACGCTCGACCGCCTGGGGCCGCTGCGTCCAGCCGCCGGCGTTGCCGCCTACGAGACGCCGGTCCCTGGGCTCTATCTTTGCGGTTCGGGAACGCATCCCTGCGGCGGCGTTACGGGGATCAACGGGCGCAACGCGGCCGAAGCGGTCCTCGCCGGCGTCTCTTCGACCGTGAACGCGCCATGAGCATCCTACGCTCGCTCAATGCCACCGCGCTGCACGCCCGCACGGCGGATCTGTGCGCAACGAACGCCTGGGTCGAAGACAACGGCTTTACCGTGCCGGCCGCGTATAGCTCGCCGAGCGAAGAACAGTGGGCGCTGAGCGAGCGCGTCGCGCTCTGCGATCTCTCGGCGCGCCAAGTCTGGTCGTTCAGCGGCGCCGACGCGGCGTCGTTTCTCAGCTTCGCGACGCTTCATGACGCGGCTGCCATGGCGCCGGCGCGAGCGCAGGAAACCTATTGGTGCGACGATGGAGGTTTCGTCCGCGGTCAAGGGACACTCGTGCGCCGCGGCGCGACCGAGTTCGACCTGATGACGCCGGTTCGCGACCTGGCGTGGATGCTCGACGGCGCGCAAGGATTCGAAGTCGAGCTTTGCGACGTTACCGACCAGCGCGCGGCGATTGGCGTCGCCGGTCCGCTTGCGGCGGCGCTGCTTGCCGATACGGCGCTCGTCACCGAGGAATTGCACCCGGGCGACGTTGCCGACGTTCGATGGCGGTCGAACCGTGTGACGGTTCTTTGCCTCAGCGACTGCCGCTTTGCACTCCAGACGCCGGCCGAGGATGCCGCTGTGGTTTGGGACAGATTGTGGCGCTCGGGGCGCGCGCTCGGCCTTGGCGTCGCCGGCGCTCACGCGCTCGATCTGGCGCGCATCGAAGCCGGGCGGCTGAAGCCCGGCGTCGACTGGCTCCCCGCGCAGTCGGCGACGAGCGACGACAAGTTATGTCTGCCGCAGGATTTTGGCGTGAGCCCGGGACTCACGCGCCGCTTCAACGGCGTCGATGCGTTGCGCCGCAATGCGAATGGCCCGCGCCGTGTCGCGGTTCAGTTGGCGGCGAGTGAAGCGGTCGTCACCGGACCATTGACGTCGAAGGAGTCCGGCGCAGGCCGCGTCACGTCCGTGGCGTGGTCGCTGGCGCGCGATGAAGCGGTGGCGCTGGCGTGGGTCGATCAGGCGGTCGCCAAGCCGGGCACCGCCGTTCAGGCGTCGGGGCCGTCCGGGCCGGTCGCCATGCGGGTGACGACGGTCGTTCAAGGCCCGAGCGCTTAGCCAGTCGCCGCGGCCAGACTTGCGAACGAGCCGAGCACGGTTGTTCCGCCTTCCTCGCCGACATACGCGGGCGCTCGCGTGCGGTCGATGCGGCGCACCTGCAAGCCGGCCTTCGCGGCCGCTGCGACCTCGGCCGGTGCGTCGGTGAGAAACAGGATCGACGCGGGCGGTGCTTTGATCGTCGCGGAAATCTTGAGGTAGGAGTCCGCCTCCGTCTTCGGCCCGGTTGTCGTGTCGAAATAGCCGTCGATGGCGCTCGCCAGATTTCCCGCGACGCTGTGCTCGAAATAGAGCTTCTGTGCCTCGAGCGAACCTGAAGAATAGATAAAGAGGCGCAAGCCCTTCTTGCGCCACATCGCCATCGCCTCGATCGCGTCGGGATAGAGATGGGCTTTGAGTTCGCCGCTCGCGTAGCCCTCGCGCCAAATGATGCCCTGCAAATTCTTGAGCGGCGTCACCTTGCGATCTTGATCCATCCACGCGAGGAACTGCGCCGCCGCCGCGTCCGGGCGCGCCAGGGCGCTGCCGGCCGCGTGCGCCGCTTCGGCGGCGATGGCACCGATCTCAGGATCGCCCCAGCGGCGCTGCAGCGTTTGCGCGATACGCCGGCGCGCGTAGGGAAAAAGCACCTCGCGCACGAAGGCGATGTCGCCGACGGTGCCCTCGATATCGAGCAAAACCGATGTGATCACGATTCGTATTTCGGCACCGTGTCCGCGATCTTGTCGCCGGTGAAGCTCGCGACCCAACCGTCCGGTGTCGTGAACAGGCGGATGGCGGCGAAGAGCGGCCTCGGCCCCATGTCGAACCAATGGCGCGTGTGCTTCGGCACCGACAGCAAATCGCCTTGTTCACACACGATTTTCAAAACCGTGTCGTCGTTGCGCAGATAAAACGCGCCGGCGCCTTCGACGAAGAAGCGCACCTCGTCGTCGTCGTGGGTGTGCTCGGAGAGAAATTTCCGCCGCATCGCTTCGCGGTCGGGATGCTCGGGATGGATACGCACGACATCGACCGACTGATAACCGCCGAGCTTCATCATGCGATCGACATCGCCGCGATACGCGGCGAGCACCGCCTCTTGGCCGGCGCCGGGCGGCAGTTGCGCGGTCGCTTCCCAGCGCTCGAAGCGGACGTCGAAGGGCAGCAGCGCGCGGCGAATATCGCGCTCGTCGCACGTCGCCGCCGTCGGCGCTTTGTTTTTCCTCAGGTCGAAGGCGGTAAGTTGGGTCATACCGGAAATTCCTTCAGCTTCAGCGCCAGAGTGAAAAGATAGTCGAAGGCGTCGAGATGTCGAAGGGTGTCCGTCGCATCGCGCCCCCAAGCATAAAGCCCATGGCCGGCAAGGAGAAACCCGAAGCCGAGCGGGCCGGCCCGCAACCGCTTTTCGACCACGACCGCGAGGCCGTCCATGTCCTGCGTGTTGTCAAAGATCGGAACGTCGAGCGCGGTTTCGTGCGTCGTCGTGCCGCGAAACGCCTTGAGCAACTCGAACCCTTCCAAGCGCAGCCGCCCCGCTCGCTGAAAGCGGAGCGAAGCCAGGGTGGCCGCCAAGCTGTGCACATGCGCCACGGCACCGATCTCAGGCGACAGTCGATAGAGCGCAAGGTGAAGGGGCGCTTCCGCCGACGCGCGCGGATGTGCAGGCCCGTCGATATCGGCGACGATCACGCCGTCGGCCGTCAACTTTGCCTTGTCGCCCCCCGAAGCCGTAATTGCGGCACGCTGGGCATCGACGCGGACCGAAAAATTGCCGCTCGTTGCCGGAATCCAACCCTTGGCGCCGCAATGATGGGCGAGGGTCACAACGTCGCGCGCGGCCCTGTCATTTGCACGCTCGAAGAGGTTGGAAGAGTTGGCCGTCAATTCGCTAGCCTTCATTGGTAATTGGCGGCCCGGCAATCAATCGTCCGGGCAGCGGTGGCATCTATATGGTATTTGGCGCGAACATGTCACGCCGCGACGGATATTCATTCATCTGACGTTCAAATTCGGCGTCGAATACGGAGCGGGACGACATAGCCGGTTTTGAACAATGGAGTTGGCGAAGACCTTGCGCTACCGCCACTATGGCCTGGACCTGGTGGATGCGGGACGGGCGGGCGTGAGCGATCCTGACGGCGAGCTTGTGGTCCGCATCGCGGCCGGCGATCACGATGCGGCGCGTGCTTTGTTGGGCCGCCACCTGCCGCGCATCTTGAATCTGAGTCGCCGAATGCTCGGCAGTCAGTCCGAGGCCGAAGACGTGGCGCAGGAAGTTTTCCTGCGTGTTTGGACGCATGCCGAGCGATGGAAGCCGGGTGCCGCAAAGTTCGAGACGTGGCTGCATCGCGTGGCGATCAATCTCTGCTACGACCAGTTGCGCAAGAAGCGAACCGCGCGCCTGGACGCCGTGCCCGAGCCTGCCGACCCGGGGCCTGGCCCGGCGGCGGCGCTCTTTCAGGCTCAGCTTGGTGCTGCGGTCGATGCGGCGCTGAACGCGCTGCCCGAGCGTCAGAAGGAAGCGATCGTGCTTTGCCATCATCAAGAGTTGAGCAATATCGACGCCGCGGAGGTGATGGGCGTGAGCGTCGAGGCGCTGGAGAGCTTGTTGTCGCGAGGACGCCGCTCTCTGAGGGAGCGGTTGAGATCATTGAGGGCCGATGTGTTGGACGCCAAGAGCGGCGTCTGATCACACGGAAAGGAACGGGACTGAGGAATGACGACACCGATGAGTTTGGATCGCTTCGCGGCGCTGGTCGACGCCTATGGTGCTTCGCCAGCGCGGTGGCCCGTGGCCGAGTGCGCGGCAGCGTTGGCGCTGATGAAAACATCGGCCGAGGCCCGGCGGTTGGCTGAAGATGCCGACAGTCTTGATCGCCAGCTCGATGCATCCGAGACCGCACCGGTGACGCGCGAGTTGCAGGATCGCTTGCTTGCAGCGGTCGCGCGGCGCGGCGCTGGGAAGCCCGTGCGTTGGATACGCTTGGCGGCGCCGCGCAGGCTGCCGGCGGGCGCTTTGGCCGGTTCCCTTCTGCTTGGTCTCGCGGCGGGAACGCAATTGCCGCACCTTGCTGGGCTGGACGACGACGCGCTGATGCAGACCGCGGTATCGAGCGTTGTGACCGCGAGTCCGGATGAGGGCGATTTGTGGCCTGGAGATGTCGAATGACCGAGGCGCAAACACAGTCTCGGCGACCGCGCGTGTGGCTCGTCGTTTCGCTGTGCGTCAATTTTTTCCTGATTGGGTTGATCGTCGCGGGCCTGTTGCTGGTGCGGGGCCGTATGATCGAGACTGCGGTTCACGCCGGCGAGGGCGCGTTGCCACCGGAAGTGGTGTTGCAGCTTTTGCCGCCGTCGGGTGCCACAAAAATGTGCGGAGTGGTCGCCGCCAACACGGAGGCTCTGCGCAAGCTTGGGCGCGATCTGGTCGACGCGCGCCACGATCTCTTTCGCGTGTTCCGCAGCGAGCCTTTCGATGCGCCGGCCTATAAGTCGGCTCTGAACCGCACAACTGCCGCGCAGGTGGCGTTGATCCAATTGCGCCAGGGCATCGCCCTGCAAGTGACTGAGAAACTCGACGCGACCGAGCGCCGGGAATTGTCGCGAGAACTCGTCCGACGTTTCTTCGGCAGCGCGCAGCGCCAGGGCGGCGAGCGGCCAACGCTGCGTCAACTCTGCGCAACGGCTGGCGCAAGGAGCGCCGAACCGTTACCGCGTTAGAGGGCGCTCGATTGCGATGAGCGGAAGGTCAGTCTTCCGTGAAGCGGAAGCTCGAAATCTCGCAGACGTTGATGCGGTACCTCTCGACCTTGTCGCCGTCGTCGAATATGCCCCGGAAGTCATAGAGACAACGGTCGTCGTCGGTGTCGAGATCCACGGTGACCGACGCGCCGACGGCGAGTGTGTCTTGGCCTAGAAGGTCTTCTGGCCATTCCGGGATCGTCCCGCTGTGCGAGGCATTAAATTGAACCAGGGCGTGGCGTGTGTCGTTGATGATCTTGACCCTCTTGTTCTCGTCGGCATTTGCCGTTGCGGCAATCGATGCCCAAAGTGCACTTGCCGCTAGCGCTGCGAGCGCTGGTCGGACAACTGAGCGCATAACTTTCACCTTGAGCAAGGACCGAGCGACCATAGGCGTTTCGCGGTGACTGGAAAAGCCGACAGGTGCCGCACCTGCGGCGGTCGGGAGCCGCGGCTGTGACGGGCCCGTGCCTCCGGCGCGTTTGCCTGCGCCGTGCCGGACGCCGCGTTGTAAGAAGCCCTGCGCAACGGCTGGCGCGAGCGCCGAGCCGTTGCGGCGTTAGTGGCGCTCGAATACGACCAGCAAAAAATCAGTCTTCCGTGAAGCGGAAGCTCGAAATCTCGCAGACGTTGATGCGGTATTTCTCGACCTTGTCGCCGTCGTCGAAAACGCCCAGGAAGTCATAGAGACAATAGTCGTCGGTGCCGAAATTCACGGAGACGGACGAGCCGACGGCAAGCGTGTCTTGGCCGAGAATGTCCTCTTCCCAGTCCTTCGTACCCACGCGCGAGGCATGGAACTGAACCATCGCGTGACGCGTTTCGTTGATGATTTTGACCTTTTTGTTTCCATCGGCGCCTGCCGTGGTGGCAAACGAAGCCAAAAGTGCGCCAACCGCTAATGCTGCAAACGCTGGCCGGACAACTGAGCGCATAGCTTTCCCCTTGAGTAAGAACCGATTGAGTAAGAACCGACCTGACAATAGGAGATTCGCCGCCATAGGAAAAGTTGACAGGCGCCACACCCTTTAGGGATTTTGATTGGCGATGACGGTAGGCGGAAAATCCCGACGCGCCGGGCAAGGGAGCGCTCGACGTCAACGGTGAGGTCCGGTGCTACGACGTAGCCGTGCGCCGGGTTTGGGCGCCAAAAACAAAAAAATGCGGCCCGCCGAAGCGGACCGCATCGCCAATCCTATTGGACCTTAGGACTGTATTAGTGCGCCGGCGGGGTCGCCGGGGCAGGCGCAGCCGGAGCCGGAGCCGCTGGCGGCGTCGCGCCGTCGGTCGGAGCCGCTGGCGGCGTCGCGCCGTCGGCCGGAGCCGCTGGCGGTGTTGCGCCGTCTGCCGGAGCCGCTGGCGGCGTCGTGCCGTCGGCGGGAGCCGGAGGCGTCGTCGTGTCAGTGGCTGCTGGAGCCATCTGATCGGCCGCCGCTTCGGGTGCCTTCATCTTCGTCGTGTAGTACCAGTAGGCAGCGCCCGCCAGAATGACGACCGCGATAAAGAGAAACAAACCAGTTCTATTCATTCTTCTCTCCATTACATGGCCGTCTTGGTGGCCATCAATCCCCTCGTCGCACGCGATTTCTCAACGTGGGGGGCCCCTTTACCCGACAAACGGCCGCCGCAGCGGCCGTCCAAGCAAGAGTCGCCCCGCCGCACGTCCTAGCGCGACTTGCTTTGGACATTAAAGAATTCCTAACCATCCAACAAGGCGCGGCCCCCCCTATTGCGAGGAGGCGTTCTGCCGCAGGACGAGTCTCTTGCCTTGCCCTGAATCGCCCGGAAAACAGGGCATTCCGCAGTTGCTCAGGGCGAACGCGCACGGTTGTGCTCCGAATGAACTGAATGGGTCGGAGCGGCCGTGGGTTCAGAGGCTTCCACGAGCATGTTGCGGCCGGCGAAAGCCGATAAGGCGTTGGGATTCGCCTCGGCGCAAGCCGAGACCAAGACGTTGTGGCCAAGAACCCCCAGAGGCAACTCGTCCATTGCTTCGTTTTCGACAACGACGATCGACTTGGCTCACGTCAGGCCATAACGCGCGCGCAATTGTATCATCGCCATTTCGACCAACGGCGCGAGCATGGCCGCCAATGCCGGCAGCCCGGCGCAGTCGTCCGTATCGCACGCGTGCTCGACGTCTTGGGCGGCAACCCGCAAGTGATGGAAACAGAGCGATCCCGCGCTCGCCGCAAGACCATGCGTCGCTTGGCGGACTTCAGCCAAGGCATGGCGCGTCAGAGCTGCGTCGATTGCGGCGAGCCGAACCTTCGCATTCTCGGCAAAGTCCGTCGCCATGCGGGCGACGGCATCGGCGCCCAATTGCGACTCGCGCTCGGCTATGGCTTCCACCCACGACTTCGGCATTCGAAAATATTACATCGCCGCCAATGGCAACGTAAACGTCACGGTGGTGCCGGCGCCGAGTTCGCTTTCAATCTTGAGCTGGCCGCCGTGCATGGTCACCAAGGCGCTCGAGACCGCGAGGCCAAGGCCGGTGCCGCCGCGCCGCTTGCCCGACGTTGCCGGTTCGATCCGCTCAAACGGCTTGGTAATGCGCGGCAAATCTTGTTCCGCGATGCCGATGCCGGTATCGCGCACGGTCAGGCTTACCACGTCGTTTTCGGTGCGTCCGGCAACCGTGATCTGGCCGCCGGGCAATGTGAACTTGATGCTGTTCGACAAAAGATTAAGTAGCACCTGCTTGATCGCCCGCTTGTCCGCGTTGACCGGAGGCAACGCCGGCATGTCGATCCATATCTTGAGGCCGGCCTCGCGCGCACGAGACTCGATCGTTTTCACGACGTCGGCGACAAGAGCGCTCGCCTCGATCGGCGCGCGGTCGAGCTTGAGCTTGCCGGCGTCGATGCGGGCCATGTTGAGGATGTCGTTGATCAGGTCGAGCAGATGCTGGCCGCTGCGATGGATGTCGACGGCATATTCGACGTAGCGCGGCGGCAGCTGACCCAGCATTTCGTTACGCATGACATCGGAGAAACCGATGATGGCGTTAAGCGGCGTGCGCAGCTCGTGGCTCATATTGGCCAGGAACTCCGACTTGGCGCGATTGGCCTCCTCGGCGCGCGCCTTTTCGGTCTCGAGTTTGCGCGCGAGTTCACTCAGTTCGTGCGTCTGCCCCGAGAGCGCGTCTTCCTGCTGCTTGAGCGCGGTGATGTCGGTCGCGACGGCGATCCGGCCGCCGTCGGCGGTGCGGCGCTCGCTGACCAGCAGCCAACGCGCGCCGGCGCGCTGAAGCTCCACTGTTCCCATATCGTCGAGCTGCAAGGCGTCGAACGGTTGAGAGCCTTCGTCGGAACCGCGGCCGGGGGTGCGGGCGCGGGCCACCAGCTCGGTGCGCAATTCGCCGGGGCGCGCCGCGTCAAGCCCGTAGAAATCGAGGAAGCGGCGATTGCAGGTCACGAGCGCGCCGTTGGGATCCCACAGCGCAAAACCCTCGGCGGCGTTGTCGATGGCGGTGCGCAACACAGACTCGGCGGTATCGACGCGCTCGTCCGCCTGCTTCTGGTCGCTGATGTCCAGGACGATGCCGACGAGGCGTCCGGCCTCCGAGCGGCTCGAGCGATAGACTTGGCCCTTCGCCCGTAACCAAAGCCAATGTCCGTCGCTGTGCTGCAAGCGAAAGGGGACGTCGTAGGCGGTCTGGCCCTCATGCGCGGCGGCGGCGATATTCTGGAAAATACCACGATCGTCGGGGTGCACGAGTTGCTCGGCGTCTTCTACCGAAATCGCGCGCGGCTGGCGGCCACGTCCGACAAGCGCATTCATCGCGCCCGACCAGAACAAGCGACCCGACGCCAAATCCCAATCCCAAATGCCCGCGTTCGCGCCGCTGATCGCAAGTTCGAAACGTTCTTCGGCGCGACGCAGCTGGCCGTCGGCGCGCGAGGCGCGCTCGAGTTGATTGAGAAACGCCCACGCCAGCGCAGCGCCCAGCAGGCTCGGGCCCAAGATCATCAGCGTGAAGAGCGGCAGCGATTGATACCAAGACGACAACGCATCGGCCGCGCGCATGATGGTGATGAAGCGCAGATCGAAGCCCGGCACCAACCGCGTCATCGTCAAATAGGTCGCGCCCGAGGCATCGGCAACGTAGTGCGGCGATGGTGTCGCACCGATCGTCGCGGGCAGAGAAGCGATCGCTTGGTCGACGAGCGCGGGATCGACTTGCGTCCCGGCGACGACGCCAGTTTGAGGATCGGCAAGGATGGCGCTCTGGCCCTCGGTCGTCGCGCGCGACAGGAGCTTGGCCAAATAGGCGGGATCGATCAGCGCCACGAGCGCTTGGCCGGGGTTGTCTTGCAGCTTAAAGGCGATCGCGAACGGCGTGCGCCCGAAGACGGCGTCCGTGAAGCGGCCGGTCACGAAAGGCCCAGGCGCCGCCTTCAAGGCGGCGCCTGGGCCTTTCGTGACCGGCCGCTTCACGGACGCCGTC
>Ga0209069_10002117_pt1 | contig 10195 bp, 11 predicted proteins | sample Str013_2_FD_187202 | JGI IMG/M metagenome (GOLD analysis project Ga0209069, IMG submission 187202) | Freshwater sediment microbial communities in response to fracking from Pennsylvania, USA - Straight Creek_MetaG_SC_2013 (SPAdes) (version 2) | ecosystem: Environmental > Aquatic > Freshwater >...
CGCCACTTGCATTCGTCGAGCCAGGCCGGACGCCACGGGCAGTTGCCGGGTGACAACGACAGCGGCAGCGGATCTTGCTGGTGGGCGAGGTGGCTGGCCGAGGTGATCCAGTGCAGACGGCCCCGCCAAAGTTCAACAACAGGCCAGCGGCGCGGCTCGACGCCATCCTCGCAGACCATCAGATCGAGTTCGCCAGCCTTCAGCAGCGGCACCAGCGCGCAAGAGGGCGCGCCGAAAACCTCGACGGCGACGCCGGGGAAGGCCTCCGAAAAGCGGGCGAGCAGACCTGGAACATCCAGCCCCGTATAATCCTCCGGCAGGCCGAGCCGCACCTCCATCTGCTTGGGTTGGGTGCGGAGCGAGCCGACGATTTCGTCATTGAGCGCCATAAGCTCGCGGGCGCGGGCCAGCAGGTTCCGGCCCTGCGGCGTCAGCTGCACTGCGCCGCCCTTGCCGCGCACGAACACCCGGTGGCCAACGATGTCCTCGAGGCGCTTGACCTGGAGCGACACCGCCGACTGGGTGCGCCCAACCCGCTCGGCCGCGCGCGTAAAACTCGCCTCTTCCGCGATCAACGCGAAACTTCGCAAGAGGTCGATGTCAAGCCCAGGGAGCGAGCTCATAGCGATAAGTTTCGCCAATGCGGCCAATGATTGCAACTCGTTTCCCTTCGCAGGGAGCCGCGCGCACCCTCCGGTCATGGTTCTCAACGGAGGAAACGGTCATGGCGGCAATTCAGGTTATCGCGGTTCATCAGCCGAAACAGCGTCCGGTTCAAATTCCGGTTTTTGCCCGTGCCTGGGCTGCGATCACCAAGCGGCTGGAGGTCATGATGGCCACTCGCAGGCTGCTCGAACAGAACGATCACATGCTCAACGACATCGGCCTGCGGCGCACCGAACTGGAGCGACAGGGCTATGTGTTGCCGTCGATGCAAGCCGAGCCGATGCGGTATCTTGAGATCGACCGGCTCTACAGATTCCCATCGGCGTCCAGGGCGCGGATCGGCGATTGAGGGTCATGGGGAGGCGGCCCGGTCCTACCGCGCCAGCGCCAGCAGCGCCGCGATATCCACATGCGCTGCCAGATGCTCCGCCAGCGCGTCAAGGGTTGCATCGACCACGGCTTCGTAGGGGTCTTGGCTGGCCGCCCCACCCAGCCGAGTCACCCAGGCGGCACGTTGGCGGTCATCGGCGAAGAAGCCGTGGGCGTAGGTTCCGGCCACGCGGCCATCGGCTGAGATCGCGCCATCCTCGCGGCCATCGGGGAAGCGCACCATCGGCCGGCCGGTATCGGGGCCGGTGGTCTCGCCGACGTGCATCTCGTAGCCGGTGAAGGGCGCGCCATCGGCCAGGGTGTGGCCCTGCACCGCCCTCAATTGCTTTTGGCCCGTCAGCACAGTCTCGACGTCGAGCAGCCCGAGGCCGTCGGCTGAACCCTGCGGCCCCTCGATGCCATCGGGGTCGTTGATGGCGGACCCAAGCATCTGATAGCCGCCGCAAAGCCCGAGCACCCGGCCGCCGCGCCGGACATGGGCGGCGATGTCGTGGTCCCAGCCCGCCGCGCGCAGGGCCGCCAGATCGGCGATGGTGGCCTTGGAGCCGGGTAGGATGACGAGGTCGGTGTCCGGCGGCAGCGGCTCGCCGTTCTGCAGCAGGCGCAGCTCCACGCCGGGGTCGAGCCGCAGCGGATCGAGGTCGTCGAAGTTGGCGATGCGGGGCATTACTGGAACAGCGATTTTAGTCCGCGGAGCGTTCCCGCTGCCTGCTGCCTGCTGCCAGCGCACGGTCTCTCTTAGCGCCAGCGCATCCTCGGCGGGCAGCTTGGCCGCAGCTTCGAAATGCGGGATGATGCCGAGACCCCGCCAGCCGGTCAGGCGCTCGATGGCCGCGACGCCATCGGCGAACAGGCTTGCATCACCGCGCATCCGGTTGATCAAAAAGCCGCCGATCATTGCTGCATCGGCAGGATCGAGCACTGTCTTCGTGCCGGCGATACTGGCGATCACCCCGCCCCGGTCGATGTCGCCGATCAGCACCACCGGCACGTTGGCGGCGCGGGCAAACCCCATGTTGGCGATGTCGTTGGCGCGCAGGTTGATCTCGGAGGCGCTTCCCGCGCCTTCCACCAGCACGATGTCGGCTTCGGCCTTCAGCCGAGAGAAACTGTCCAAAACGGCGGGCATCAGGCCCAATTTCAAGCCCTGATACTCGCGCGCCTTGGCGCTGCCCTGCATCTTGCCTTGCACGATGATCTGGGAACCGATCGCACTTTGCGGCTTCAGCAGCACAGGGTTCATGTGCACGCTCGGGGCCACCCGCGCGGCCCGCGCCTGCAACGCCTGGGCGCGGCCAATCTCGCCGCCATCCTCCGTCACCGCCGCATTGTTGCTCATGTTCTGCGGCTTGAACGGACGCACGCGGTAGCCCCGATTGCTCAGCAGACGGCACAATCCAGCGACGATCAGCGATTTGCCGACGTCGGAGCCCGTGCCCATGAACATGAGGGAGGTCATTAGGAAACAGGGATGAGGGATGAGGGATGACGACAATTCATCCCTCATCCCTAATACCTCATCCCTCCTTTCTTAGTGTTCTATCCCAACCTGCGTCTTCACCCCCGCCGCGAAATGGTGCTTGACCGCGCCCATCTCGGTCACGGTGTCGGCGGCGGCGATCAGCTCGGGCTTGGCATTGCGGCCGGTCACGATCACATGCAGGCCGGGGCGGCGGGTGGTCAGCGTTTCCACAACCTCCGTCAGCGGCAGATAATCGTAACGCAGCGCGATGTTGAGCTCATCGAGGATGACGAGGCCGAACTTCGGGTCCGCCATCAGCTCCTTGGCCTTGTCCCACGCCTTCACACAAGCCGCGATGTCGCGCGCCTTGTCCTGGGTGTTCCAGGTGAAACCCTCGCCAAGCGTATGGAACTCGACCTGCTCGCCGAATTTTTCCAGCGCCGTCTTCTCGCCCGTGTTCCACGCGCCCTTGATGAACTGGACAATGCCGACTTTCCAGCCGTGCCCCAGCGCGCGGAGCGCCAAGCCCATCGCCGCCGTGGTCTTGCCCTTGCCGGGGCCGGTGTTGACGATGAGCAGGCCCTTCTCGATGGTTTTTTCCGCGACTTCGGCATCCTGAATAGCCTTCCGGTTTTCCATCTTGCGCTTGTGGCGCTCGGGATCGTCCGTGGTCATAGGGGTGGTCCTTTCAGTGTGAGGGGGAGCCCGGCGGCCATGAAGACCACGCGGGAGGCGAGCGCCGCGACGGCCTGGTTGAGGCGGCCCTGATTGTCGCGGAAATCGCGGGCGAGCTTGTTGTCGGGGATGATGCCCATGCCGACTTCGTTGGAGACGATGGCGATGGGCGCACGGATCGAGGCGGCTTTCAACGCCGTCAGCAGCTCGGCTGTTTCGGCCTCGACGTTCCGCGCCGCAAGCATAGTGTTGCTGAGCCAGAGCGTCAGGCAGTCGATGAGGATGGGCCGTGCGTCTGCCGCCTCGCGCGTCACGGCTTCGGCCAGCGCCAGCGGCGCATCCACCGTCCGCCAGCCCGGCACGCGCGCAGCCCGGTGCACAGCGATCCGCGCCCGCATCTCATCGTCGAACGCCTCGGCGGTGGCGATGTACACCCACGGCGGCGGCTCGGCCGTCACCAGCGCCTCGCCCGCCCGGCTCTTGCCGGAACGCGCGCCGCCGATGATGAGGGTGAAGGGGTGGGAGGCCATGGGGCGAACATAGAGTTCTCGCTCCCCTCTGGCGACTCCTGTTCCTGGGGACCAGCGCCCGGCGGCCGGCTCGCGGAACGCGAGTCGCCGGGCGCAAACAAAGAATCATGCGGGATGACAGCCCCTCCTGGCCCTCATATTCTCGTGCGCATGTGTTCGAGATACAGCTTGACCTCGCCCGCCGAAGCGGTCCGCGCCTATTTCAAGGTGGGCGGGGCGGAGGAATTTCCGCCGCGCTACAACATCGCGCCGACGCAGCCGGTGCCGATCGTGCGGATGGGCGCGAACGGCGAGCGGGAGCTGGTGCTGGTCCGCTGGGGGCTGATCCCCTCCTGGGTGAAGGACCCGCGCGAGTTCACCACGCTGATCAATGCCCGCTCCGAAAGCGTGCTGGAAAAGCCGAGCTTCCGCAATCCGATGAAATACCGGCGCTGCCTCATCCCGGCCAACGGTTTTTACGAGTGGACCGGACCCAAAGGCGACAAGCGGCCCTTTCTTATTGCGCCGCGCGACGCCGGGCTGATGGCCTTCGCCGGGCTGTGGGAGCATTGGCAGGGTGCGGATGGCAGCGAACTGGAGACCATGGCGATCCTGACAGCTTGTGCCAACAACACCCTGGAGCCGATCCACGACCGGATGCCGGTGATCCTGCAGCCGGACCTGTTTGACAGTTGGCTGGATGCCCGCGCCATGACGGACAAGGAAGCCGCCAAGCTGCTGGCTCCGGCCGCGGCTGATCTGCTTGAGGCCAACGCCGTCGACAAGGCCATCAGCAATTCGCGCCGCGACAGCGCCGAGTTGCAGAAGCTCGCGCCGGAGCAGAAGCGATTACTGTAATTTGCCACTGCGGAGTGTTTTTGTCATCCTCGGGCTTGTCCCGAGGATCCATCGCGCTACGAACTCTTCGGTCAAATGGATCCTCGGGACAAGCCCGAGGATGACAATTTCTAAAAGCAATTCGCGATGCCGGTGAAGATTTGGGTGAGGTACACCGCTTGCCCCTCGCGAGCCCACAGCAGCAACGCGCCAAGTCCCAGTGCCACAAACAGCGCGCCGCCAGCATAGGCCAGCCAACGCTCTCGGCGGCGCCGATCAACCGGCATTGATCAACTCCTTCAGCCGGGCCAACGCGGCGTCCGACTTTTCGCCATAGCCGATCACCGTGCGCAGGTGGCCCGCGCCGTCCATCAGATACATCGCCGCTGTGTGGTCCATGGCGTAGTCGCTGCCCTTAACATCCACCTTCTTGCTGTAGACGCGAAAACTACTCAGCATCGAGCGCACATCAGACTCGCTGCCGGTCAGCGCCATGATGCGCGGGTCAAACGCTTTCATGTACTCGGCCATCGCCGCCTGCGTGTCGCGCGCCGGGTCGACGGTGACGAATACGAATTTCAGTCTGTCCGCATCCGGCCCCAGCGCCGTCAGCCAGCCGGTCATGTCCTGGAGCGTGGTCGGGCAGACGTCGGGGCAATGGGTATAGCCGAAGAAGATGGCGTAGGGCTTGCCCGCCAGCTCCTTGTCCGTGACCTTATGCCCGGCCTGATCGGTCAGCCCGAACGGCCCGCCGATCTGGGCGATGGGCGGAATGAGCGTCAGCGCGGGCAGCCACTGCCAGATCGCGATGGCCGCCAGCACCGCCACCACGCCAATCCAGATCAGGCTTGGCCGGGGGCGCGGGATGGGCAGGTCATCGGGGCTGGTGGAGCCAGTCGGCATGAAAGGGTGGACCTTTGGGCGGTTGGAAGCCAAGGCAACTGGCGGCAGGCTAGCCGCCGCGCTATCCAGGTGCAATCAAAGCTGTCGTGAGCTCCGGAACCCCCGCATGTACGCCATCCGCCTGTTCGCCGTGCGCCATGCCCGGGCCTTCGAGCGCCTCTATCAGGGGTTTGAGCGCGTGATCGTCGGGCTTGATCCGCTGTTCCGGCGGGTGGGTTATGGGCGGCTGGAGCGGCCGGTGGCGGCGGTGGAGCAGGTGGTCAAGGGGCTGCTGTTCGACTGCAAGATGTGCGGCCAATGCGTGCTCTCCTCCACCGGCATGGCTTGCCCGATGAACTGCCCCAAACAGCTGCGCAACGGTCCGTGCGGCGGCGTGCGCGCGGGCGGGTTCTGCGAGGTCAAGCCCGCCATGCGCTGTGTGTGGGTGGAGGCGTGGGACGGCGCCTCGCGGATGCAGGACGGCGCGGCCCGCATCCGGGTGGTGCAGCCGCCGGTGGACCGCTCGCTGGAGGGCACCTCGTCCTGGCTGCGGGTTGCGCGCGAGAAGGCGCTGACGGTTGGCACCGCCTCCGCCGCCAAGCAGACGGTCGCCACCGCCTTCCCCCGCGCCCGCCAGAACGAGCCCGCTTCCGCGCCGCTGGCCGTTGAACCGCCCAAGGGGCCCAAATGATCCCCACCCTGCAAACGCCCGAGCCCTACGATCCGGTGCTGCATCCGCCGCTGAAGCCCCTGCCCGGCCACAAGTCGGGCTCGATCCTGGAGCGGGCGCTGCGACGCGGCTGGTTCGCCATCACCGCCGAGCTCAACCCGCCCGACAGCGCCGACCCGCGCGACGTGCTGGCCGCCGCCGAGCCGCTCAAGGCCGTGGCTGATGCCATCAACGCCACCGACGCCTCGGGCGCCAATTGCCATATGTCGAGCATGGGCATCTGCTCCATCCTGTCGCGTGCGGGCATGGGCATCGTGCTGCAAATAAGCTGCCGCGACCGCAATCGCATTGCCATCCAGGGCGACGTGCTGGGGGCAGCGGCGATGGGCGTCGGCAACGTGCTGTGCCTGACGGGCGATGGCGTCGGGGTCGGAGATCAGCCGGGGGCCAAGCCGGTGTTCGATCTGGACAGTCTCAGCCTGTTGCGAACGCTGAAAACCATGCGCGACGAGGGCAAATTCCTATCCGGCCGCAAGCTCACCTACGCGCCGCCGATTTTTCTGGGCGCCGCCGAGAACCCCTGCATCCCGCCCTATGAGCACCGCGCCCTCCGGCTGGAGAAGAAGGTGCGGGCGGGGGCCGACTTCATCCAGACCAACTACATATTTGATCTGCCGCGCTTCAAGGCGTTCATGGGCCAGGTGCGCGATATGGGCCTGGATGAGCGGGCGTTCATCCTGGCGGGCGTCGGCCCGGTGGCCTCGGCCAAGTCGGCGCGGTGGATGCGGGCGAACGTGCCGGGGGTGCACATTCCTGACAACTACATCGTGCGGCTTGAGCGCGCGGAGAAGCCGGCCGAGGAGTCCAAGAAGCTGTGCGTTGACATGATCGGCGAGTTGCGCGCCATTGCCGGCGTAAAAGGCGTGCACGTCATGGCCTACCGGCGCGAGCACCTGGTGGGCGAGATCATCGAGGCCAGCGGGATTTTGAAGGAGCGGCTGGCGGCGAAGGGGACATGATCGCCGCCTTCAGGGGTTCGTGTCCCTATTCGATCGCGATCAGCCCGGCATGATCCGTCAGCACGAACATCTTGTTGTCGGCGACGATGGGGGCGATGTAGACGGGCGCGCCGAGATCGCGCTGGGCTTCGGTCTTGCCGGTCGTGGGATCAACGCCGACCAGCGCGCCCTTGCTGCTCGCCAGCCACAGCTTGCCGCCCGCCAGCACCGGGCCGCTCCACACCTTAGCGTTGCCGGGCAGCTTGGCGGCCCAGCGCACTTCGCCCGACGCGCGGTTGATGGCAACGAGCCGGCCCGTCAGGTCGACCACGTAAATCGCGTCGCCCGCCACCCACGGTGTTTCAACGCCGTTGAGGTTCATGGACCAGGCGCGCACGCCGGTGCCCTCGATGTCCGAGATCAGCCGGCCCGAGCGGCTGACGGCATAGACGCTGCCGCCCTGCGCCACCGGGCTCGACGGGTCGCTGAGCGACGACAGCGCCGAGCTGCTATGCGCGCCGCTGAGGCTGTCGATCCACACCTGCGCGCCCGAATCGACCTTCAGCGCCGCCATGTCGCCCGAGGTGAAGGGCACGATCAGCAGATCGCCAGATACCGCCGGCCGGGTGCCTGTGAGCAACGCCGCCGACTGCTGGGGCACGCCGTGATAGGTCCAGAGCGTACTGCCATCGGCGACCGCCAGGCTGAACACCAGGCCGTCGATGTTGGAGGCAAACAGCCGGCCGTCGGCGACCGTGGGGGCGGTGTGGAAGGGCGCGCCGAGCTTCTTTTCCCAGACTTTCGCGCCGCTGCCAGCGTCAAAGGCCACAGCCGTGCCGTAGCCGGTCACCGCGAACACCCGGCCCGATTCCGCCGCGATGCCGCCACCGAAGGCCTTGCTTTCGCTCTCGCCATCGGGGGTCGCCCTGACGCTCCAGGCACGGCCGCCGCCAGCCGCCGCATAGGCGCTGACGTGGGATGAGGCGTCCATCACGTACACCCGGCCCTGGTGAACAATGGGCGGGGCGGTCAATTTGCCGGCAAAGCTGGAGCCGGTTCCCGCATCGGCGGTCCACAGCGTGCGCAGCGAGCCCGCGAGCGGCAAGTGGCCCGGCGCGTTGCTGGCCGTCCCGCCAGGCGTTGCCCATTCGGACGGGCCATTTTGCGCCGGGATGCTGATGGACCCCGTCGCCCCCTCGATCCGCCCGCCGATCTGATCCTCGGTGGTCAGCACGGCGACGCGCTTACCGGGCAGCGCGGTCTTGGCCTGGCCGAAGGGGTTGAGGTCGCTCAATTTCGGCAGCGCGGGACCAGACGAATCCTCGTCGCCGCCATCGGTGGTCGAGCAGCCGGCCAAGGCTGCGGCCAAGGCCACGCCAAAGGCGGCGGTCGCGAGTGCTCGTGATATGCCGGCCATTCCCGTTCCCCCGGTTGGACCCGTCGCCGTCTACTTCGCCGCCGCCGGCTTGGCGGTGGCCGCCAGGATCAGCTCGCGCATGGTCTGGGCGAGCTGGCCGATGGGGCCATGCCCATCCTTGTCGGCCAGAATAGCGGCGAAATAATCGTCGGCCTCGGCCAGCTTGCCGGCCTTGTAGGCCGACAGGCCAAGCAGCTCGCGCGCGCCATTCCGCCACACCCCATCGGGCGTTGCCAGATCGTTGAGCTGATTCTGCATGGCGGTAAAGTCCGACTTATCGAGTTTGAGCTGCGCCGATTGCAGGCGAGCATAGCCGCGCAAAGTGGCATCGGCGTTTGCATTGGCGGCCAGCGCGTCGTAGCGGGCGGCGGCGTCATCGGTCTTGCCATCGGCGGCGGATTTGGCGGCGAGGCGCAGGTTGGCGAGGGCGGCATAGGCGGCCGGGCCGCTGGCTGCGATGGCGTCCAGCGCCTTGGCGGCCTCATCGGGCTTGCCGGCGGCCATCAGGCTGGTCGCGGCATCAAACTGCGCGCCCGCTGCCGCCGCCTCGCGTTCCTTGTACCCCTGCCAGAGCTTGTAACCCCCGACGACGACGACGATGGCAATCGCGCCCGCCATCAGCAGCCCACGATACTTCTCCCACAGCTTCTTGATCTGCTCGTTGCGCAGTTCCTCATCGACTTCGCGGATCAGATCGGTGTTCGACATCGGCTTGCGCCCCTTCGCGCGGAAATCTTGCCCCGTGCCGTATTTCGGCCCGGAGTGTGGCAGGTTTGGCGGCTGTGATAGCGCGGGCCGCACTGGAGCGCAAAGCAAACCGGCCAACACCCTGGGGCCAGCCCCATCGGCCTCAAGTCGCGGGGGATTTGGGCTTTTTGGCGACTTGGGCCGGGTTGCCGGGTTCCTGCATCGCATAGGTGTTGGCGGGCTCGGGGAAGCTGCGGGCCTTGACTTCCCCGGCATAGGCGGCAATCGCCCCCTCGATGGCGGCGGCGACCTTGCCGAACTCCTTGACGAATTTGGGCACGCGCGGCGACAGGCCCAGCATGTCCTCCATGACAAGAATCTGCCCATCGCACTGCGCCGACGCGCCGATGCCGATGGTGGGGATGGGGATGCTCCGCGTGATCTTGGCAGCCAGCGGTTCGGCCATGGCTTCCAGCACCACGGCGAAGGCTCCGGCCTCGGCGACGATGCGCGCGTCCTCCTCGATGGCGGCCCACTGGTCCTGCGTGCGCCCTTGGGTCTTATAGCCGCCGATGACGTTGATGGACTGCGGCGTGAGGCCGACATGGGCCATCACCGGCACGCCGCGCTCGGTCAGGAACCGGATGGTCTCGCCCATTCGCCGCCCGCCTTCCAGCTTGATCGCCCCGCAGTCGGTCTCCTTCATCACCTTGGCGGCGTGGCGGAAGGCGACGGAGGGGCTCTCCTCATAGGTGCCGAACGGCATATCCACCACCACCAGCGCCTTGCGCGCGCCCCGAACCACGGCGCGGCCATGCATGATCATGAGGTCGAGCGGGACGGGAACGGTGGATTCAAAGCCGTGCATCACCATGCCAAGGCTGTCGCCGACGAGCAGGAAATCGACATACGGGTCGGCGATGCGGGCGGTGTGGGCGTGGTAGGCGGTGAGCGAGACAATGGGCTCGCCGCCCTTGCGGGCGGTGATGTCGGGCGCGGTGG
>Ga0209069_10002119_pt1 | contig 10192 bp, 8 predicted proteins | sample Str013_2_FD_187202 | JGI IMG/M metagenome (GOLD analysis project Ga0209069, IMG submission 187202) | Freshwater sediment microbial communities in response to fracking from Pennsylvania, USA - Straight Creek_MetaG_SC_2013 (SPAdes) (version 2) | ecosystem: Environmental > Aquatic > Freshwater >...
TGCCACATCCGAAAGCACATCGCCAAACAAGTTGTCGGTCACGATCACATCATATTGCTTTGGCCAGCGCACCAGCTGCATGGCGCAATTGTCTGCCAACACATGTTCAAGCTGCGTCTGCGGATATTCAGTGGCGTGAATGCGCGTCACAATCTCGTGCCACAACACGCCCGTCTTCATCACATTGCGTTTTTCAGCTGAAGATACTTTATTCTTGCGCGTCTTGGCCAGATCAAAGGCCACCCGGGCAATGCGCTCAATTTCAAACGTGTCATAGATTTGGGTATCAATGCCGCGCTTCTGGCCATTGCCCAGATCAGTGATCGTCTTGGGTTCGCCGAAATAAACCCCACCCGTCAATTCGCGCACGATGAGAATGTCGAGGCCTTCAACCACATCACGCTTGAGCGATGAGGCATCAGCCAATGCTGGATAACAAATGGCCGGGCGCAAATTGGCAAACAGGCCAAGGTCTTTGCGCAGGCGCAGAAGCCCTGCCTCCGGCCGCACATCGTAAGGAACCTTGTCCCACTTTGGCCCGCCCACAGCACCGAACAGAACCGCATCCGCCGCCTGCGCCTTGGCCATATCAGCCTCAGAAATGGCCTGGCCCTGCGCGTCATAGGCACAACCACCCACCAGCCCGCGATCCGTCTCAAACTTGGCAATGCCTTGCTTTGAAAACCAGGCCAGAAGCTTTTCAACCTCCGCCATAACCTCAGGGCCAATGCCATCACCGGGAAGCAGGAACAAATTATAGGAAGCCATCGCAAACTCTCTTTTTTGAATGGCGGTGATCTAGCACAAATCGCGGAAAAGCAAAGCCACCAATCGGGAGGTGGGGTCACCACCTGACCGTCACGGCATGTGGAAGACCGTCTCGAGCGGAACGGCGATCGGCTCATTCTTCTCATTCGTCGCCATCACATCGGCCATATGGGCCCACCAACGTTGCATGACAGGGCTTTTCGGCAACTCATCCATCTTGTGGCCGATATTGCGCCACAAGACGCCAAAAAGAATATGGCCCTCCTCATCAAGATGGATGGAATAATCCGAAATGCCCGCGTCTCTCAACAGCTGAACCAGTTCAGGCCAAATCTCGTCATGGCGTTTTTTGTATTCGGCTTTCATGCCGGGATTGAGCATCATCCGAAAAGCGAATTTCTCACGTGTCATGATTTCAGCAACCAACCCCATCTCCGCCACACAATGGGCAGGGCAATGGTTACAATCAACAGGAACCCAATAAAGATCGACATGACAATCCCCGGTACGTTGAGAAGCCCCAATCCAAAGGTCACAAGCCCCATGATGAAGGCCGCCAGAACCACGCCCGTGATGCTCCCCGCCCCCCCGGTAATGGCGACACCGCCCAGCACCACCATCGTGATCGCCTCCAACTCAAACCCCTGCGCCAATGAAGGCCGCGTGGAGCCAAGCCGCGAGGTCAGCAACACCGAGGCGACACCAGACATCAAGCCCGTCAGGCAAAACAGAATAAATTTCGTCCGCCGCACATTGACCCCGGAATAAAGCGCCGTCGTCTGGTTATTGCCAATGGCAAAAACCCTGCGTCCAAAGCTGGTCCGGTGCAGCAGGAACCAAAAAATCAAAGCTGCAACAAGAAACAATGCAAACTCAAAAGAAATCACCCACCACACATAGCCTTGCCCGAAGAAACCAAAGTTGTCGGGATAACCCTTATAAACTTGATCGCCCAAGATGATGAAAGAAATGCCGCGAAATAGGCTCATCGTGCCGATCGTCACCACGATTGACGGCAAGCCAAGCCCCGTCACTAAAGCACCATTGAAAACGCCGCAAAGAGTTCCAACGACAATCGCGATCAAAACCAAATTTGGGGTGCCCCAACCGAACTGGACCGCAAATCCCATCAACGTCGAACACAGCGCCATATTTGCGGCAACCGAGAGGTCAATTTCGCCGGAGATGATCAGCAAGGCCATGGCCAGTGCAATGAGGCCCTTCTCGCAAAAATTGAAGGTGAGGTCAGACAGGGAATAGGCATCGAGAAAATAGGGCGAGGCCAAACTGTTGGCGACGAAGATCGCAACCGCAATCACCAGCAATAACCATTCCCATGTCAAAAACCTGCTGCGCCAGCCACTGTCCAACCGGTCGGGAGTGTGGCGCGCCGAAACACTCATGCGGCCTCCTTCAAAATGATGCGGCCCTTTTTGCGCTCACCGCGCGCGTTCAGGACAATCGCCAGAAGGATTGCGGTCCCCGATATTGCCATCTGCCAGAATGGCGAAACATTGATAACAGGCAAGGCATTGCCGATGATGCCAAGGAACAAGGCCCCAAGCACAGCCCCGGCAACAGAACCGATCCCGCCGGCAATGGAAATGCCGCCAATGACGCAAGCCGCGATGATGTTAAGCTCAAAGCCATTGGCCACTTCGACAGAAGCAATCACATAGCGCGAAATCCACAGATAACCGGCAAGGCCGGACACTGCACCAGATATGCAAAACGCAATAAACTTCGTCCGCCCGACATTGATGCCAGCGTAGACCGAAGCTGTTGGGTTAACGCCACTGGCATAGATGAAGCGGCCGAGCGAGGAACGGCTGAGAAATATGAAAAAACCAAACACCGTCAAAATCGCCAGCCAACTCAATACTGGAATGCCCAGCAAAATATCGCGTTGAAAGCTGATGAAGGCCGGGCTCATTTGGTCCGCATTGACCCATTTTCCACCCGATAAAACAAACGTGGCACCGCGAAAAATTGTCAAAGTTCCAAGTGTCACAACAATAGGTGGAATGCCAACTTTCCAAACCAGAACGCCGTTGAATGCCCCGAGTGCGAGACCAATCACGATGGCAATGCCGATCAGAACAATAATCGGAATGCCGGGGTGGGCAGCGTTCAGCATCGCAACGGCCATGCCGGTGAAACACAGATTTGCCGCCATCGAAAGATCAATCGACCGAGTCAAGATCACCACCATCTGGCCCATCGCCAGAATGATCAGGATGGCTGTGTCGTTGAAGATTTCACCAAGATTACTGGGCGCGGCAAAGCTCGGGAACCGCAAGGTGATCAAGCCAATCAGCAGCAAGATCGCAAGGCCAAGCCAGGTTTCACGCGATTTGCGCAAGCCACCCATCACGCGCCAATTCCCGCAGCGGCGCGCACCAGTGTCTCCGCCGCAAGGTTCTTGTTCTCGAAGATTTCGACGATCCTGCCCGAGCGCATCACCGCAACACGGTCCGACATGCCAAGAACCTCGGGCAGCTCGGAGGAGACCATGATGACGGAGAGCCCCTCAGCAACGAGTTCAGACATGAACTCATGGACAGCAGCCTTGGAGCCAATATCAATGCCCTTGGTCGGTTCATCAAGAATGATGATCTTGGGTGATGTGGCCAGCCATTTGGCGATCACAATCTTTTGCTGGTTCCCGCCAGACAAAGTGGCGACATCTTGAGACAGTGAAGAGGCCCGCAAATCCAACCGCTCGCAATAACGCCGCGCCAATTCAAACTCCTCACGCAAACGCAACACGCCGGATTTTGAAGTTCGCGCCAGCGATGGCAGGGTCACATTCATGAAGATCGGCAACCCGGCGACAATGCCCTGGTTGCCGCGATCTTCCGGCACATAAACGAGCCCGGCAGCCACTGCGTCCTCAGGCGAACGTGCCTCGATCGCAACGCCGTCCAGCTCAATCTGGCCAGCGTCCGGCCGCGTCAGGCCAAAGAGCGCCTGCATCACTTCACTGCGCCCCGCGCCCACCAATCCATAGAAGCCGAGAATTTCGCCCTTGCGCAGGTCAAACGATATGTCAGCAAATTCTCGCGCATAGGAAAGCCCGGAAACCTTCAATGCAAAATCACCAAGCTTGGCTTGGCGCTTGGGGAACACTTGGCCAACTGCACGCCCCACCATCAATTTCACAATTTCATTTTGCGTTGTATCCTTGATCAGGCCTTGGCCCACCAAAGCGCCATCGCGAAACACGCTATAGCGATCAGCAATGCGGAAAATTTCATCAAACTTGTGACTGATAAAAAGAATGGCCTTGCCCTCCTTCTTCAGAAATTCAATCAACTGGTAGAGCTCGCCGATTTCCTTGGCCGAAAGTGCGGCCGTCGGCTCATCCAAAACCACAATTTTCGCATCAATTGACATCGCCCGTGCCACAGCCACGAGATGTTTATTGGCAATGCTCAGGTCTTTCAGGCGCGCATCGGCGTCAATATGCCCAGCATTCATCCGCGCCAAAACTTTTTGGGCCTGCAAGCGCAGCGCTCTCCAATCCACAAGACCAAGGCGGTTGCGTGGCGCGTGGCCCAGATAGATATTCTCGGCCACCGAAAGATCATCGAATAGAACTGTTTCTTGATGAATGGCCGTGATGCCGCGCCTGAAAGCGTCCTGCGCACCCTGCAGATGAACGGGCACTTCGCCCACTTGGATCACGCCTTCATCCGGCTGGTAGATCCCTGTCAGAATTTTGACGAGCGTCGATTTCCCGGCACCGTTCTCACCGATCAATGCCGTCACTTGTCCGGGATAAAGTTGCAGACTCACGCCTTGCAGCGCCCGAACACCAGGAAAGCTCTTGCTCACGCCCACAAGGGCGAGACAGGGCGTGGCGGCGTCTATGGGGAAATGTTGCTGCATGATTGAAAAGGGGCGGCAGCAGGAAGCTGCCGCCCTTGAGGGGGAGGACCTCAGTAGATCTTCGAGAATTCTTCGATGTTCTTCTTGTCGAAGGTGAATGGAGGGGCCATGGCTGCCGATGTGTGGTCATCCAGCTTCACTTTGCCGACTTTGCCAATGGAAAGTTCAGCACCTGGTTTGGCTTCCATCTTGCCCACCGTCAGGTCATGGCAAAGTTCAGTTGCGGAATAGCCAAGGTCAATCGGGTTCCACAAAGCCACAGCTTGCGAAGAGCCATTATCGATGAACTTCTTGAATTCCGATGGCAGGGCAAGGCCCGTGACATTCACTTTGCCGATAAGACCAGCGTCGGTGATAACCTGAGCAGCAGCCACGACACCAACGGTGGTTGGGGCAATGATGGCTTTCAGATTTGGATGAGCCTTGAGCAAGCCCTTGGCAACGTCGGTTGATTTGGCCGAATCATCGTCGCCATAAACCACGTCAACCAATTTGATCTTTGGATATTTGGTGGGGAGGATTTTCTTGGCAGCGTCAATCCAGCTGTTCTGGTTGGCAGCGGTTGATGCAGCAGAAAGAATGGCAACTTCGCCGCCATCTGGCAGATAATCAGCCGCAAGCTTGATGATCGTATCACCAATCAGGCCTGTGTCTGAAGGGTTCAAATGCAACATGCGGCCTTTTTCATTCACGCCGGAGTCCCAAGAGATCACCTTGATGCCCCGGTCCATGGCCTTTTTGAGGGCAGGAGCAACAGCATCCGGATCATTGGCGGAAATGGCGATGCAACCAACTTTTTGGTCGATCAGTGAATTGATGATTTCGATCTGGCCTTCAGCCGTGGCCTTGGTGGGGCCCGTGTAGATCACTTCAGTGTCGCCCAGTTCCTTGGCGGCATTATCAGCACCCTTGTGGGCGGCGTCGAAAAAGCCGTTGCCAAGGGATTTGACCAACAGGCCTACTTTGAGATTTTCGGCATGTGCGCCAACGGTCATCAGGCCGAGGGCTACGCCGGCGATAGCCAGCGCCTTGATTGAGAGCTTCATTTTTCTTTCCTCCGTTGTTACCCGACCTGACGGCCCTATGCCGACAGTGCAGATCCATTTTCGCCAGCGGACAGGCTGACGATATTCAGTTTGACGCCTGCATCCGTGATGATGGCGGCTTCGCGCTCATCAATTCCGTCATCGGTGATGATCATCGACACGCGGGCCAATTTGCACAGGACAAGGCTTGAATGCTGTTTGAACTTTGATGAGTCAGCCAGCACGATCAATTCTTCGGTCTGGCTCAAAAGTTTGTGTTCGGCCAGAATGAGCAGCGGGTCACTCTCCATGATGCCGAAGGGGCTGATCGCTTGCGTGCTGGTGAACATGCGCTTGGCCGAGAAATTCTGCGTCATGTCATTTTCAAAGGGCGAGAGAATGATATTTTGTTCGCGGTAAATCGTGCCGCCGGGCAGTGTCACCACATTCTTGGAATGCTTGAGCAAATGTTCTGCAATTGGAAATGAATTGGTAAAGACCGGCATGATCCGGTGTGAGAGATAATGCACCATTTGGAACGTCGTGGTGCCGCCATTGATAATGATGGGCTCGCCATCTTGGCACAAGTCAACCGCCGCCTTGGCAATCGCACGCTTCTGGACAATATTCTTGGTGGCATTGATCGCGAATGGCGTGCCCGCGAGATGCGGCTGGTTGATGGCCTCGGCCCCGCCCCGCACCCGGCGCAGGCGGTTTTGTGCATGCAAGGCGGTTATGTCGCGGCGCACGGTGGCTTCGGACGATTCCGTCAGGCTTACCAACTCTTCAATCGTCACCACAGGCCGATCCTTGACGGCCCTCAAAATGGCGCTGTGTCGCTCTTTTTCGTGCATTGCAATTCCTGTCGATTTGTTAACGCTATGATCGAAACTGAAAACTGTCAATCAACTTCGCGCAAAAATCGTCGCTGCGTTGCAGCATTATGAGCGACTTTGACAGAAGATGATTGACACGTCCGCCAGTCAGTGCAAATTTGTAGCGATCAACAGGCGAGGCAGCAATGTCCAAACAGTCCCCCCATGCCATTCCCGTTCTCTGGGACAAAGCCAAAGCAGCCTTGATGAGCGAGGCAGACCGTCTGGTCTATCGCTCCAACCTTTTGGGTTCCGACAAGCGCGTCACCAACTATGGCGGCGGCAACACCTCATCCAAAATCATGGAGAAAGACGTGTTGACGGGCCAGATGGTGGAGGTCCTCTGGGTCAAGGGCTCAGGCGGTGACAACGCCACCATCAAACGCGATGGTTTTGCCACACTCTATATGGAAAAGCTCCGTGCACTAAAAAGTCTCTATCACGGCGTTGAACATGAAGACGAGATGGTGGATCTCCTGCCGCATTGCACTTTCAACCTGAACCCCCGCGCTGCTTCAATAGACACACCACTTCACGCCTTCGTGCCCAAGCCCTTTGTTGATCACATGCATCCCGATGCGATCATCGCCATCGCGGCTTCAGAAAACTCCCAGGCCTTGACCAGGGAAATCTTTGGCGACAGCATTGGTTGGCTGCCGTGGAAGCGGCCCGGCTTTGAATTGGGTCTATGGCTCGAAAAATTCTGTCTGGAGAACCCAAGGGCCATTGGTGCCATTCTCGAAAGTCACGGGCTTTTCACATGGGGCGACACACCAGAGGCTTGCTATGAAACTACACTGGCCACAATCAACAAGGCCGCCGCTTGGTTTGAAGAAAAATCCAAGGGCAAGGCGGCCTTTGGAGGGGCCGTCACAAAACCATTGAACCCGGATGAACGCCGTGCGGTGGCCGCACGATTGATGCCAAAAATTCGCGGGCTGATTTCAACAGATCATTGCATGCTCGGCCATTTTGATGATCAAGATGCAGTGCTCGAATTTGTAAACGCGAAAGACTTGAAACCGCTCGCAGCACTTGGCACGTCATGCCCCGATCATTTCCTGCGCACCAAGATTTGCCCTTTGGTGATTGAGGATGAGGCAAAACTGCCCGAAGCCATCGCGACCTATCGCAAAAACTACGCGGCCTATTATGAAAGCTGCAAACATTCCAATTCCCCAGCAATGCGCGATACCAACCCCGTGGTCTTCCTGATGCCGCGAGTGGGCATGTTCACATTCGCCAAAGACAAAGCCACGGCGCGCATCTCCGCAGAGTTCTATGTCAACGCCATTAACGTCATGCGCGGCGCTTCGACAGTTTCGACCTATGTCGGCCTGCCTCAGCAGGAGGCGTTTGATATAGAATATTGGCTGCTCGAGGAAGCCAAGCTGCAACGCATGCCGAAACCAAAATCATTGGCCGGCAGAATCGCGTTGGTAACCGGAGGAGCAGGCGGAATCGGCAAGGCGACAGCAGCAAGATTGATGCGCGAAGGTGCCTGCGTTGCGATTGCGGATATTGACGAAACAGCGCTGCAATCAGCCACCAGCGAACTTGGCGCAGCTTTCGGCAAGGACTTTGTGCGTCCCGTGCTGATGAACGTCACCTCAGAAGAGCAAGTCATCAAGGGCTTTGCAAATGCTGCCGCGGCTTTCGGCGGCCTGGATATTCTCGTCTCCAACGCGGGCCTTGCATCTTCAGCGCCAATTCAGGAGACATCGCTCGCCCTGTGGAACAAGAACATGGATATTCTCTCCACGGGTTATTTCCTCGTCTCGCGCGAGGCATTCAAACTGTTCCTGGCGCAAGGCATCGGAGGCAATGTGGTTTTCGTTGCCTCGAAAAACGGTTTGGCGGCATCGCCCAATGCTTCGGCCTATTGCACAGCCAAGGCCGCCGAAATCCATCTCGCTCGCTGTCTGGCGTTGGAGGGTGCAGAAAAACAGATTCGCGTGAATGTGGTAAACCCAGATGCCGTTCTGCGCGGATCAAAGATTTGGGCGGGCGAATGGCTCGAACAGCGCGCCAGCACTTACAAAACCGACAAGGATGGCCTTGAAGAAATGTACCGCCAGCGCTCAATGTTGAAGCGCTCGGTGTTTCCGGAAGATATCGCAGAGGCAATCTATTTCTTTGCCTCAGAGGCCTCGGCCAAATCCACCGGCAATATTATCAATGTCGATGCGGGCAACGCCCAATCCTTCACGCGCTAGGAGTATCCATGAAGACCACAATGATCGCAACTGATCTCGTCGCCGCTGAAAATGAAAAGCGCAAACCCGATTTGCAGCGCGATTATGACGCGCTGGGTGAGCAACTTGCCCGCCGCAAGATCAAGATCGAGGATATTCTCAAACGTGTCGCCAGCTTCGGCGTGGCTGTCCCTTCATGGGGCGTGGGCACTGGCGGCACGCGCTTTGCACGTTTTCCCGGCACAGGCGAACCCCGAAATATTTTCGACAAGATTGAAGACTGCGCGGTGATCCAGCAACTCACGCGCGCAACACCAACCGTGTCCCTCCACATCCCGTGGGACAAGGCTGACCCTAAAGAATTGAAAGCCGCTGCTGTCCGTTTTGGCCTGGGCTTTGATGCGATGAACTCAAACACATTCTCGGATCAACCCGGTCAGCAATATTCCTACAAATTCGGCTCACTCACCCATGCCGACAAAGGTGCACGCCGCCAGGCGGTTGAGCATAACATCGAATGTATTGAAATTGGCAAAGCGCTCGGCTCTAGGGCGCTCACAATTTGGATCGGTGACGGTTCAAACTTCCCCGGCCAAGTGAATTTCGCCAAGACATTTGAACATTATCTGGATTCAACCAAAGAGATCTACAAAGCTCTGCCCGCGGATTGGCGCCTGTTCACCGAACACAAGATGTATGAACCCGCCTTCTATTCAACCGTGGTGCAAGACTGGGGCACAAACTACATCATCGCCCAGGAGCTGGGCGCAAAGGCCTTCTGCCTGGTGGATCTCGGCCATCATGCACCAAATGTAAATATTGAAATGATCGTCTCACGCCTCATTCAATTCAAAAAGTTGGGCGGCTTTCACTTCAATGATTCGAAATATGGCGATGATGATTTGGATGCTGGTTCCATTGATCCTTACCGCCTGTTTCTGGTGTTCAATGAACTGGTCGACGCTGAGCTTAATCATGTGAAAGGCTTCAACCCGGCCCATATGCTCGATCAAAGCCACAATGTGACTGACCCAATCGAAAGCCTGATGCTCTCTGCCATTGAAGTGCAACGTGCCTACGCACAGGCCTTGCTGGTGGATCGCAAAGCGCTCAGCGCCTATCAAGAAGACAACGATGCCTTGATGGCCGCGCAAACTTTAAAACAAGCTTTCCGCACTGACGTGGAACCGATCCTCGCCATGGCGCGTCTGCAGTCCGGCGGCGCCATCAACCCTGTGGCCACCTACCGCAGCAGCGCCTACCGCAAGCAAGTCTCAAAAACGCGGCCTGCTGTACAAGGCGGCGGCGGCGGGATCGTTTGAAACGGGCTCGCCAAAGAAAAAAGCCCGTCATCTCACTAAGACAACGGGCTTCTATTTGGTTGCGGGAGCCAGATTTGAACTGACGACCTTCAGGTTATGAGCCTGACGAGCTACCG
>Ga0209069_10002120_pt1 | contig 10190 bp, 8 predicted proteins | sample Str013_2_FD_187202 | JGI IMG/M metagenome (GOLD analysis project Ga0209069, IMG submission 187202) | Freshwater sediment microbial communities in response to fracking from Pennsylvania, USA - Straight Creek_MetaG_SC_2013 (SPAdes) (version 2) | ecosystem: Environmental > Aquatic > Freshwater >...
CTGCCACCAACCGGTCGCTTCCGATACCTTCGCTTTTGACCGGACCTTAGATGGCCTGTCTCCAAGTTGGCTCAGGATATTGTTGCGAAGCGCCTCCGGCGCCGAATAATGCAGCGCTTCCGCCCCGAGAAGCTTTTTCGTCCTTAGGATTGTCTCATAGGCCGCCCTGCAGCCTTCACAGGCCGCAATATGCTCCTCGACGGCGAAAGCATTCGCCGCATCCAACTCACCATCGGCAAGGCAGTGAAGGAGAAGTTTCCGGTCGGGACAGGGCCTTGAAACTATAGTCATCGGATCTTTTCGGCCTCCGACGCTAATTCTTTCCAGGCCAATGCAAACAGTTTTCGGGCTCTTGCGAGCCGCGACATCACCGTGCCGATAGGAACGGACAGAACTTCCGCGATCTCGTGATACGACAGGTCTTCGATATCTCTCAGAATGAGAATCTCGCGAAACGGCGACGGCACCGTTTCGAGCATTTGCCTTGCTTGAGCGCTTTCCTGATTGGCGATCAGGATTGTTTCCGGCGTTTCCTGTTCGTCGGCAGGGTCATATTCAATGTGAGGCGGCAACCCATCCGTGGATAGATCTTCCCGCAATTTCCGGCGCGCATGAAGGGTGAGGAAACAATTCCTCACAATCGTCAGCAGCCATGCCTTCGCATTCTCTCCACGATAGCGGTCGAAACTCTGATAGGCGCGCAGAAAAGCATCCTGAACGATGTCGTCAGCCAGATCGTCGCGCCGGGAAAGATAACGCGCAAATGTGTAAGCCGAATCCATGTGTATCAGAACCGTGTCCTTAAATGCCGTGAGGCGCCTGTCTTCGTCCATGGCGGTTGAGCGAGCGGCCTTGTGGCCGCCTGCTTCTTTAGGTGGGTTATTCTTCCGCCGTTCCCACATGTGTTTTTACGCAGGCGTCTTTCGATTTCTCTGCAGGCGCGGCCATCGCCCTTATTTCACAATCACCCTTGCCTTCATATGCGGGTGGAGTGAGCAGAAATAATCATAAGACCCCGGGGCGCTGAAGACGAAGGAAAACTTTTCCTCCGTATCGAGCGGCTTCGACTTGAACTCCTTATTCGTCGCGGCAACAGTGTGGGGAATGTCGTCATTATTCACCCAAGTAATGCTGGTCCCGGCGCTCACAGTTACCTCCGGGGGAGTAAATGTGAAATTGTCGATCTTGATCGTAAGCGGCTCCGCCGCCACCGGATGAATGGCGTCTTCCGCCAGCGACGCTCGATTGCCTACGATCGTCATTGCGGACACCGCCAAGGCGGCAAACAACGCCCTACGGCGCCAAGCCGCATAACCAGATTTCATTTTCGTCATAGCAACGCCTTCGCCAGATTATGAAAGAGTTGCGTCGACGATCGCGAGGGGTTTATTACCCGCGATGAAGTTCACGCTCGATATGCCGAGATAGTTCTTAAGCTCGCCAGCAGGGACTTTCATGGGTCCCGGCGATGGGGCGGTTCCTGGCGCAGGCTGCGGGAAGGCGGTCGAGCGGGCCGAGTGGAACGATACGTTGCCTTCGACCTTCTGCATGATCTGATGGATGTGGCCGTTCAGGACGGTGACCGAGCCAAAACCCTTCAGAAGCGAAAGCGCCTTCGCTCCATCGTCGGTCCCCCAACCCCATTCCGGATAAACGGTCCAGAGCGGAATGTGAGCGAAGACAACTATCGGAGTACTCGCCGAGAGGCCGGAAACGTCTTTACTCAGCCATTGAAGCTGTTCATCTCCAAGATAGCCGAGGCCACCCGCCTTCAAATCGAGAACATTGACGAGGCCGATATAGTGGACGCCATTGTGATCGAAACTTTGCCAGCCCGCGCCCTTGGCGTTCTTACCGTAGCGCGACATATAAGACTTTCCGCGTTCCTCGTCTAAGATGTCGTGCTCACCTGGCACGTAGAAGACGGGCAATCCTGCTTCCTTAATGATCTGGTCGGCGTCATCGAACTCCTTATCTTTAGATAAATGGCTGACGTCGCCCGTATGAATCATGAAAGCGGGCTTCTGCGGCATCGCCTTCACTTTTTCGATTGCCGCGCGTAGCGTTGCCCTCGCATCTGGGTTTGCCGGCTTATCGAATCCAACGTGGCTATCGCTGATCTGAAGGAAGGTAAACGGCTCGGCTGAAGCCGCCGAAGCTGGCTCCGACCCGGCAATGAGTCCCGCCGTAAACGGCACCCCGCCGCCTAAGCTCCAAAGCAGTCCAGTGCCTGCCCATGTCATGCAACTCAGAAAGTCGCGCCGGTCAAGAGCGGCCTCGCGCTGCCGTTCGCTATCGTCGTCCGTGGTCATCGTGTAATCTCCCTAACAATGTTAAGAGAGACTCGACTGCGCTATTATTTATTCCCGCAATCCGCATTTTCCGGCGGACGCCGATAAATTTCGACTGAGATGGTTCCAATGGATATTTTTGAATTTGCGCAGTTTCACGAAGCCGCACTCGAAAGAAATCAAGAACGTCATAACCTCATTCTCGCAATCCTTGCCGCAGCCAAGCGCGATCCCGAAAGCGGCATTCTGCGCTGGTCTCTTGGCGGGCCCGGTCAGTGCGCCCTGAAGTCTCCCGGCCATGGACTCGTGCTCGGCGATCTATCCAAGTCGCAGTGCGAAACCTTCGCTGTGGACACCGCCAGCCTCGATTACCCCAGCGTCCTCGGTCCGGATAAAACCGCCGAGCAGTTTCATGCTCACGCCAAGACTTTAGGTATAGAATTTCATGCTCCCATTTCGCAGTGGATTTACGCATTGGACGATGTTCCAGTTCCCCCCGCCGTGCCGGGTTTCGCAAAGCAGGCGACCGAGGATGATAAAGCGGTATTTGCAGCATTCACCGAAGCTTTCATCCGCGAGGCGGTGCCGCACGACCCTATCCCAACCGCAGGCGACATCGACCGGACGATTGCGCAACGGCGGCATTGGTTTTGGATCGTGGATGGAACGCCTGTCGCATTGGCTGGCATAGGCCGTCGTTTAACACGAACGGCCGCCGTCAACTCGGTCTACACAGTGCCGGAATATCGCGGACGCGGATATGCGGGCGCGATAACGGCCTTCGTGGCGAAGCAGATCTTCGATGAAGGACGAAAAACCGTATGTCTCTATGCCGACCTTCACAACGTGGCGTCGAACCGCTGCTATTTGAAGCTTGGCTTTAAGCCGGTCTGCGAAAGCATGCAATTCTTGCGCAAGTCCCCTTCATGAAGGTTCCGGAATGGAACCTTCGGGACATCAACGCGAACTGGAATTTATCGGCCCCTGGACCTGAGCGGTACGGAGCGCAGGCTGCGGTTTGGCGGCGAATTTGTAGATATAGCGCAAAGCGCCGTCCACGGCCGACGCCCAGAAATTCCAATTGTGATCGCCGTCGCTGACATGAATTTCGACGAGATTGGGCTGCTTTGAAGATAACCGGCCAAACAACGCCGCCGTCTCGGACGCTATACCGAAATGATCGTGATCGCCGGACGCCAAGTAGAATGGCACGCGCTGCGGCTGAGAAAGATAACTATCGACGAGGCGGGGGTAGTTGAGAGCGTCCCAGGCCGACTGGTTGAAATGGCCATCGGCGCCAAGAAAAGGCGGCTGCGTCCGGGCGGCTGAGATCGCGGGCGGCGCGTCCGCATACACGGCTGGGCTTAAGGCCGCGACTGCCGCTACTCGATCCGGATAGCGCATCGCGAACCGCACGGCGCCGTATCCGCCGGCAGAAAAGCCCGCGATAAGGCGCCCAGCCTTCGTTTCAATCGTCCTGTAGCGTTCTGCAACAGTTGGTACAAGCTCGGTCCAAAACGCCGTTTCAGCCTTGTCTTTCGCGCCGTCCACCCACCAGCTGGCCGGGCAGCCCGGCATGACGATAATAGTCGCCGGTATCGCGCCACGCGCAATCAGCGCGTCGGTTTTGGCTTTTATGTCTCCTTTTTCCGCCCAGGAAGTCTCGTCGCCACCGGCGCCGTGCAGCAGGTACAAGACCGGATAGCGCTGGGCGCCGCCGTCATAGCCATCGGGAAGATAGACGGTATAGGGCATCGGCCGGTGCAATGTGGCCGACATAAGCGTGGATCGCTTTAGATCGCCACACCGGGCGCTTGTCACCCCAGTCAGCAAAATGAGCACGCACACAAGAACTCGCCGATTCATCATCCCCCCGGACACAACTCCATGGCCTGTGCAAATTGCCCTGCACTAGCATATCGTTCGCAAGAAAGGTTTACCCGTAACCCCAATATATCACAGTTCGCCCGGACGTTCTTGTCTTGGCGCTTTAAACTCTAGTAGCGTGTGCTGGGCCGCAGCAGAAGGTCGCTTTATATGGTATTAACCATATTCCGATGCGATTCTAGCTCATAACGCAGTAACCACTGGCTGGAAAAGGGACCTTACGGCCGGCGTCCGCCGTTTCGAACTTCGAGCCTTTTCAATGCTCAAGCCCGTGCTTGAAGCCGCCATAATAGGGAGCGATTTTTGGACTTACCTGAAATTGGAGCCTAACTCGCCTTTCCAAGGGTTCGATTGGCTCCATATTTCGAGGCGAATTTGGCACAGATGCGGAAAAACCGCCGTTGCGCGCGCGCGTTCGCCTTGATCAAGTCATGCCGTTCCCGCATCGCTCATCCTGCTTTCAACGCCGGTGCGCGACAGGAAAGGTATTTTTCATGTCAGAAACTGCGACAGCCTATAATCCCGCCGTTCATAACCTCCGGCATGTCTCTCCGATAAGGCTTTTCTTGCGCGCTCTGGGCGTGTCATTTTTCAGCCTCGTGAGTGTTGCGATCGCCTTTTATGCCTTCATCGAGCTGCCGCAGGTCCAAGACCTTTTCTTCGACGCGAGGCCCTACGTCTTTCAAGGCATCGTCTATTGGGCGGGCTTTTATCTGATCGGTATCTTCATCTGGGCGCTGCCGCTTGTCTTCACTGCGCGGCTGCTGCTTCTCCAGAATTTCGATTTGATCGGCGTCGATAGCGAGGAGCGTTTCAATTTCTATATATTCAGGCTTCCGAGCTATTACGTCGTCGCCGCTTACACGTCTTTATTCGCCGGCATTATCGCAGCGGCGGCCAATCTTCCAGCGCCGTCGGCCGATGGCGGAAATGCGGCTGAGGTTCCGCTTCGGACCTATCTGGAGCACCATCTCATTACGCTGTTCATCGCGTCCGGCGCCGTTCTTATCCTCGTCATTATCCGAGACCTTTTCATCAAGGGCTACGGCAATGAAATGCAGAAATTGGAGCAGCGCGACCCTGCCAAGTTCAAGTCTACCCTCGTGCGCTTCGAGACGATCGCGCGAAAGCACACGCAAGATCTAGACGGCATGGATATCTACCTGACGGCCTTGAAGCCGGCGTTCCTCAGTGAGCAAACCTGGATATCGGCTCAACGGGTGAAGGTCTTCATGTGGCGCTATTTGACCGCCGTGACGTGGGTGCTTCTTGCGCTCGTCGCCATCCATTTCATGTCCTACTCGGATACAGTGGCGCGCTTTTTCACCATTCCAGACCTCTCCTCTTACCCAAAGCTCGCGGATGCCTATCGCATCGTCTCGGACACGCTTTGGTTGAAACGCGCATCGTTTCTTTTCGTGGTTTTTGGAGCCTGGCTTCCCTTCTTTATGATGCTGGCGCTCCTGTCGAACCGGCATCAATTTCCGTACATCACGTCGCTTATTATCGCCGGAACGGGATTGACGCTATTTTTCAGCGATGGTCACGATGCGCGCGTACTCACAATTGCGCCGCCAGACCAGAGCAAGCTTCACCCTGTCAGCTTCAAGGACGCGGTCCAGAACTGGAAGGCGGCGAGCGGATGGGACGCGAGAGGATGTGAAAAGTTAGCACCGGGCGCCGCAGAACTGGCGGCATGCCCGCGTCCGATAATCGTTTCTGGCGAAGGCGGCGGAAGCCGGGCCGCCTTTCTTTTGGCAAGCGTACTTGGAAGCCTCGAAGACGACAGCCTTCAGCAAGCTCGCGGCAATGCCTCCGCGAAGCCTTTTCATCAGCAACTCTTCGCAATATCGAGCGTTTCCGGAAGTTCTGTCGGCGCAGCTTTCTTTATGAGCGCACTGAAAAGGCAGCCTGCGGTTCCTCTCGAAACGCTAAAATCCGCTCTTTATAATCAGCGTCTATGGTTTCTAAACGTAGCGACCGCTGGCACCCCGGGAGAGAAGTTTCTTAACGATGTCGTGACGTACAAGGATGCGTTGCAGGCGACGCTATCGAACGACTTCCTTTCGCCGGTAATGATCGCCTATCTCGCGCGCGACGTCCTGACACTGTCCCGTTTGCCCTATATCATGGACCGTGCCGGCGTCCTCGAAACGTCCTGGGAGGATGCTTTCAACGGCGTCTACGGCACGTCTCGCGACAGTTCGCCGCTCGCCGCCCCACTGCAAACCATTTCGCCTTCGGCTACGGAATGGACGCCGCTTTTGTTCCTCAACACGACATCGATCGAAACAGGTAGACGCGTCATCGCGACACCGGTGAAGATGACTGAGTTGCTTCCCGATTCGAATGCGCTCTTCATCGATGCATATGACATGCATGAGCTTTTTTGCTCGTCGAAAGACCCATCGAAGTTGCAATGGCTCGACAGGATCGCCCGTTTCCTCCCAGCGATGTTCAGCCCCGTTACAAATGCGACATGCGTAAATAGCAAGCCCACGTCGATCGATGTGCGCCTGAGCACGGCAGCCGGAATGAGTTCCCGTTCCGCTTTTGTTTCGCCACATGCAAATATCCGTGACACGACGGGTCAGATCACCGACAGCGTCGTCGATGGAGGCTATTTCGACAATTCAGGCGCCGTAACCGGTCTGGAGATTGCCGCCTCGCTGAAAGTGGTGGACCCGCGCCTCAATCCATACATGATTCAGGTCTCCAGTGAGCCCGACTGGTTCAAAAACACGACAAGTTGCGGACAGCAGACGACCATTTCTAGCTCGGCAAGACCTGAAATTCCGGATGAGTCGGACTTCAAGCCGCTCGGCACTCTGGGAAATATTCTGACGGTTAATGCGACGCGCGTCGCACGCGGTTACGAGACGATCCTCGAACTTCCGCGCCAGATGAAGCAACTTAACGCGGGCCTTCTGTCCGACTCGGCAATCTACATCTGCCCGCAAAGGAAGGAAAACTTCTTCCTGGATCAATTCATAAAGCTGACCACGGCGGACGAAGCTCAGAAGCAAGCGAAGCGCGAAGTGAACATTCGGGAAAAAACGCAGTCTCAATCGGCTGTGGGCTGGAAAAGCGTGTCGCTGAGCTGGTGGCTGTCGCCCCCGCTGCAAGCCTATCTGGATGGGCAAATTTACGCACAGCATAACAAGAAGTCGCGGGACTGCGTGCTTTCGCTCTTGAAGGACCGGACGGCGCAGGATCGAGCGACTTGCGGTTAATTTTCAATGGATAAAACGGTTACCTATCGGACGGATATCGATGGGCTGCGAGCGATCGCAGTCCTTTTGGTCGTACTCTATCACGCCGGGATCTCATCCCTTTCGGGCGGCTTCGTTGGCGTCGACATCTTCTTTGTAATCTCCGGTTTTCTTATAACGGGAATCGTCGCCGGCGATCTCGACAGGAAACAATTTTCCTTCGCGGACTTTTATACGCGACGAATCAAACGGATATTGCCTGCCCTTTTTGCACTGCTCGCTCTTTGCATCGTGGCGGGAATGTATTTGTTCGCTCCGTTCGACCTAAAAGCCCTGGGCAGATCGATCGTTTCGGCAATTTTATTCTACGCAAACTGGCAATATTACACTCAGGTCGGCTATTTTGACGGTCCGGCTATCGAGAAACCGCTACTCCATACTTGGTCTCTTGCCGTCGAGGAACAGTTCTATCTTATCTGGCCGCCAATTTTGGTCTTGGCGCACCGATTTTGGGGGAGGAATAGCCTCCAAATTGCCGTTCTCGCAATTGGCGCCGCTTCATTTTCCGCAGCAGTTCTTGCCGTAGTAGCCGATCGGGCCGCAGCCTTCTACCTTCTCCCTTTTCGCGCTTGGGAGCTTCTACTAGGAGCGTATCTCGCTGTCGGAAGCTTGCCACGGCTTAATCGTCCTTTGGCCTCCGGGCTTGCTCTTACTGGCGCCCTCTCCATCCTCTACGCTGCGGTACTCTTTAACTCGAAAACGCCGTTTCCAGCTGCGAACGCTCTTTTTCCGTGCCTTGGCGCGGCATTGCTTATTTATTCCGGACAGACCGAAAACATCGGCCACCGGATTCTAAGCGTTCCACCTTTGCGCTTTATTGGGAAGATTTCTTACTCCCTTTACTTGATCCATTGGCCGCTCTTTTCATTCGCGCATGTTCTCCTGGATCGGCCCCTGGTTCCGTCGGAGACAGCCGTTATAATCGCGGGGAGTTTTGCGCTTTCATACCTGTCATGGCGCTTCATTGAGACGCCGTGCCGCAAAACATCGGCTCCATTCTTAAACCTGACGCCAATAGCAGCCGGCGCCGCGGCCATACTCGCGTTATTTGGAGCGATCTTCATCGCGACAGATGGACTGCCGTTCAGGGCGTCGCCCGCAGTTTTACAGGCTGAGGCCGCAAAACAATCGGGCAAAAAAAGGCGGATTCAAGCCGACTGCCTCGCTGGGCCGGCGCTCTCCCTGAGAGGAGGTCAATGTCCGATTGGATCACCGGCATCCGATCTAAATTTCGACTTCGCGATTTGGGGCGACTCTCACGCCCGTCATTTAGCCTCCGCCTTTGCCGAACAGGCGCGTTCGCGAGGACTTTCCGGTCTGGTCGTGTATCAGGGCGGATGCGCGCCCTTATTGCATCAGGCCAGCCTTACTCCAGCCTGCATCGAGACAGGCGAGAGATTTATGAATTGGCTGCGGACTCAGCCGAGGCTGAAAATGGTTTTCATGGCCGGGATATGGACGGTTTACGAGAAAGATGGCCTGCTCGGTACGCAGAGCGGCCTTTCGCAAAGTTTCGCAGCCACGATCGGAGACCTAAAAGACCTTGGGGTTCGCGTTGTCCTGGTTGAAGACACGCCATTCTTTCCGTCCAACGTAACGTCATGTGCCGCCCGATCGCGCATGTTCAATCGCGACGACAGCCATTGCTTTTCGATTTCAAAGGCCGACTACGATCGAAACTCGGCCGCGGCTCGAAATGTAATCGCCGCAGCCGCGACAACGCTTGGGGTCGAGCGGCTGACCACTGCGACAGCCTTCTGCGACAATGTCGCGTGTCATGCTGAAAAAGACGGCACAATTTTTTATATCGATGAAACGCATCTGAATACGAACGGCGCGCGTTTCCTCGGTTCGAAGCTTGCCATCCCATGGATCGATACGCGGATGCACGCTTCCGCGGCTCAATGAGGATAGCGCCGTCTTACGGGATCTTGGATGCCGCAACCTGCTGCCTGCCAGTCAAAAGCTCCGTGAGCGCGTTCGATATTATAATCGAGGCTTTATCGATGAGATCGAGTATCGGTTTCAGAGCCATGATCGCGATGAGGTGAGCTCCGACGATCGCTACAAAAAGCGCCACATAATGGAACACGGTCAACTTAGGCAGCGGTATCGTTGCAATAATCGGACTTAGGAACACGGCGACAAAGCCGTTCACGATGAACAAATTCAAGCTGTTCTGTCCCATATAGACGAACACCTTAGACGCTTGAAAGCGTGCAAGTCCACGGCTGAGACTAACGACCGCCAGCGCTCCCAAGATTCCCGACAGATAGAACAGGGGGATGAACCCGTAAATTCCGGCGAACATCCACACACCGAACAAGCCAGGACCGACATCGTAGCAGCTTCGGACGAGGGTAAAATGGCAGCCCGTGTTCAGGGGAGCGAGCCAAACGAGAAGCGGCACAAGCGGAAGCCAAAGCCAGACCGGCAATTTCACATTCCATTTCGTCATAAGAAAACCCATGACGAAAAAGGCGAGACCGGGAAACCAGCTTCTGAAGAGAAAATAGTTCGGCGCATACATCGCGCCGATGCCGATTGCGATTGCTGCGATAACGACGGCAAAGGACGTTGTACGGCGGAGCACAAAGTAGGCAAGAATTTGGACGAAACAGAGGGATGTTAGAAACCAAAGAACACCGATGGACCAACTCGATCCCTCAATGATCGGATCGAGCACCGCGACGGCGCCATCGTAGAAAGACTTGCGGGCGTCTGGCGCATAGCCGAACGC
>Ga0209069_10002121_pt1 | contig 10186 bp, 7 predicted proteins | sample Str013_2_FD_187202 | JGI IMG/M metagenome (GOLD analysis project Ga0209069, IMG submission 187202) | Freshwater sediment microbial communities in response to fracking from Pennsylvania, USA - Straight Creek_MetaG_SC_2013 (SPAdes) (version 2) | ecosystem: Environmental > Aquatic > Freshwater >...
CATGCCATTTCTAACATGTTTGCGTTGCGGGTTATAGAACATCTCGATGTCGTCGAATATATCTTTCCTCGCGTCCTCTCTGGTTTTGTAAGTTTTGCGTCTTACACGTTCACGCTTCAAGAGGTTGAAGAAGCTCTCGGCCACTGCATTGTCGTGGCAGTTTCCCCGGCGGCTCATACTGTGTTCAAGATTGTGTTGTCGCAGGAATGAGGCCCAGTCACAGATGACCGACCAAACTGGCGTATCGGGGTCGTGATCGCGGCATTTCTGCCGCGACCACTTTTGCGATTTAATAATTGGAAGTCGACTTCGCCCGGGTCGCAAGAGACCACTCTTTCAGTTCATCAATATGATAGAAAACTCTGCCGCCATGTTTGCGAAAATTCGGACCGGTGCCCATCCACCTCATGTTGTCGAGTGTTCGCTTTTTCAGGCGCAGAAAGTCTCCAGCTTCAGTAATGTTCAGATAGGGGCTTTTTTGGTTGTCGGTCATTTTCGTTCTCCAACTTAACGTGACATCAGTGTCACGCAGAGACGATTGGATGACTTGTGTTGGTCAGTTTCTTTTGTTTGACTGAGGTTTGCGCTTCGCGCGGGATTTCAGTGACTTATAGAATTTCTTGTTATAACTCATATATTGCTTGTAATGTGAGTTATAGAAAAGGATTCTATAGCTCATGCAGTGGAACTGGGAACAGAAAGACTGGCCAAAATTCTTACATGATGCCAAAGCTTTGGAGGCTCTGGAGCGGCAGTTTTTGCAGCAATCTGGAGAGTTTATGGGCGTCTTCCGTCATGTCGGTGCCGATGATCAGAATGCTTTGCGCATTGAGCTGATCAGCGAGGAGGCGGTCAAGACCTCCGAGATCGAGGGGGAAATTCTCAACCGCGACAGCGTCCAGTCTTCCCTGCGTCATCAGTTTGGCCTCGGGCCGGAAGGCTCTCATATTCCGGCTGCCGAACGCGGTATCGCGAGCTTGATGACCGATCTTTACCAACACTTTGCGGACTCGCTTGATAATGCGACTTTGTTCGTCTGGCACAAACATCTCTTGAGCGATAACAAAGTTATAAAAACCATAGGCGGCTACCGCACGCATGATGAACCGATGCAAGTTGTCTCAGGCCCGATTCATAAGCCCACAGTCCATTTCGAGGCACCGCCATCAAAAGTCGTGTCGGCAGAAATGCAGCGCTTTATCGCTTGGTTCAACGACACATCACCTTTGGGTAAAGCAACGCTGCCAGCACTCACCCGTGCGGGGCTGGTGCATCTGTACTTCGTGTGCGTTCATCCATTTGAAGATGGCAATGGTCGGATCGGGCGGGCGCTCGCTGAGAAATCTCTCGCACAAAATCTTGGTCATCCCAGCCTGATCGCGCTTGCTTATACAATCGAACGCAAGCGCAAAGATTATTATGCAGCACTTGAGCGCAACAACAAAAATTTGGAAGTGACAGATTGGTTACGATATTTCGCTGAGACCGTCATCGAAGCCCAGTCCTCGACGATCAGACGTGTTGATTTCTATGTCGCCAAAGCAAAGTTCTACCAGCGACTAGGCGGCCAACTTAATGAGCGGCAAGCAAAAGTGATCGCCCGCCTGTTCAAAGAGGGCATCGACGGGTTCAAGGGTGGGCTTTCAGCTGAAAACTATATCACAATTACCGGAACATCTAGGGCCACCACGACCCGTGACCTTCAAGACCTTGTGGCAAAACGTGCGCTCACCAAAACTGGTGATCTCCGGCACACAAGGTATTTCCTTAAGTTCGAAGCCCCGACTGAAAGCTGAGCGTCTGTCGCCTGCGGGTTAGTGTGTGAACATTATGCTGCTCCCAATTGAAGTAGGAGTAGCAAATTTTAGTGCCGTTTTCGGTGGGACAATTGGGGCGTAAACTCTTGAAATCATACGAGACCAAAAAGTGTCACACTTTGCTGAAAATTATTGTATTGAATCAAATCAGGCGCTCCCGCAGGGATCATCACACAGAAATTATTACACTGAAATTTTTACCTTATTTTGAAGGTGGAACACTTTCTGTCCATTTCAGGTTTGCTTGTCACCAAGCATTCAAACGGAAACTCTCATGGGCGTCCGAAAGGGAGCGAATGTAAATGTGGTTTGGAAGCGTCTGATCGACGGTCTGGCTAGGCTGGGATTATTGGCGCATTAGAAATCGATCAGCGTCAGGTACCAAGATAAGTTTCGCGCAATTGGTTGGGCGAGGTGCCATAGGCTGCCGAGAAATGGGCATAGAATTGGCTGGTGGAGCCAAAGCCGCTTTCCACTGCTATGGTGCTGATTGCCGTATCGCTTTCCAGCAACATGCCGCGCGCGCGCAACAATCGCATGCGTAGAATGAATTGTTTCAGGGGCAAGCTCATCACCTTGGTGAAAATGCCCAAGGCATAGTTGGGATGAAGCCCGGTCACGGTGGTCACGTCGGCATTGGTCAAGGGTTGATCGAGATTTTCCAAGACATGCCGGACCATCGCCACCACGTGGCGGATGTGGGATGAAGTGAGCGTATGTGGGGCAGGCTTGGCCAACCACGGTGCGCGCAACGACGGGGCTTGGATACTGGCCATGCGGCGGAAGAGGGCGTTCATCTCCATCCTCATAATCTCCAATCGCTCTGGCTTGGCGCTGCGATAGTCTTGATACCAGCGGAGCAGCTGGTCATGGCCGCAGAGTTCGGGCGGGCAGGCGATCATTGCGCCATTGATCATTGCAATTTGAAAATCTGGCAGATGGGGCATCATCAAAAAAATATCGAGCGGCAAATAGATGTTGGAAAGTTCTGGCTCTGTCGATGATGTTGCTTCAATGTGCACCAGTTGATGGGGCACATTGGCCCAGAAGACAATCAGTTGATCTGGCTCAATGGTGATCGGTGCGCCATCAACAAGATAATACAACCGCGCGTGGCGGATGAAATTGGCTTCGATGTGGCCATGCCAATGCGGTTCTGCCATTATTTGCGGTTTGAAGATGCGCATACCGAAGCGGCCAAAGGCGCGCGAGCGCGTATTGAAGCGCCCGTTACGCGCAATATCGGCCGGCGGGAAAATCGCTTTGGACGTGGTGCGCAGCATAACCCAGTCTTTTTGCTAATCTTAATATCCCGGAATTCTTATTGATGAATCAGGATTGCCGCAAGAGGCGAATAGAGTCACCTTGCAATAAGAGAGGTTAACTCTCGCCATAAAAGTTTGGGAGGACGATAAATGAAAACAATGACGAGCCTTTTGGCCGCCATGATGCTGGCTGGTGTTTCAGCCACTGCTGCCATGGCCGATGGTGCTGCACCGGGCCAATTGCCAGACCCACCAAAATTCGACGCGCAAGGCAAAGTGACTTTTGTCGGCGTCAAAGACATTCTCGGCTATGCGGCTTTGCCTGCCTATAATGAGCCTGATTTTATGAAGGCCCTCGAAAAGGCTGGCAAGCTTCCCGCGCTCAAAGATCGGCTGCCGAAAGAGCCGATGGTTTATAAAACCGGCAACATGAAAGACGGCACGGGCGTTTACGGCGATGTGATGCGCCATGTGATTGGCGGGCGTCCTGAAGGCTGGAATTATTCGGCGGGCCAAAGTCAGGGCTGGGGCGGCATTGATATTGGATTGTCGGAATGCCTGACGCGCACGGGGCCACTGTTCCAAGTGAAGGCTGAAGAATTGCAACCGCTGCCAAATCTGGCCAAGAGCTGGGCGTGGTCGGGCGATGGGCACCAACTCACCATGAACTTGATTGAAGGTGCCAAATGGTCTGATGGTGTTGAATTCTCGGCTGATGACTTGATGTTCTATTGGGAAAAGAACGTTCTCGACACCAATGTTCACCCTTTGAACGGCGCCAACCCCGGCACATTTGGTGAAGGCACAACGCTGGAAAAGGTCGGCAAGTACACAGTGAAGTGGACGTTCAAGAACGCCTTCCCGACACAGGTCCTCTATGCCATGGCCTACGGCACGTTCTGCCCCGGCCCAGCGCATATTCTTGCCCCACAACATCCGGCGAATTCGAAGAATTCTTATGACCAATATAAGAATGCGTTCCCGCCGGCTTATATGAACATGCCCACCATGGGTGCCTGGGTTGTGGTGGACCACAAGCCAGACAATATCGTCGTTCTGCGCCGCAATCCCTATTATTGGAAAGTGGACGAGAAGGGCAACCAGCTGCCTTACCTCAACGAGATGCAGTATCGCCTATCAACATGGGCAGACCGCGACGTGCAGGCTGTGGCTGGCTCGGGCGATTTCTCGAACCTCGAACAAGCTGAAAACTATGTGGAAAGCTTGAAGAAGTCGGCTGATCCTGCTGCTCCGGCGCGGTTGGAATTTGGCCAGCGCACCATCGGCTATGCGCTTGAGTTTAACTATTCGGCCAATGGCTGGGGCGATACGGATGATCGTTCGAAAGCGGTTCATAATTTGAACCGTGATTTGCACTTCCGCAAAGCTGTGACTTCGATGTTGGACCGCCAACGTCTGGGTGAATCACTGGTGAAGGGCCCCTTCACGGCGATCTATCCCGGTGGCATTTATCCCGGCACCAGCTTCTTTGACAAAGCATCGACGGTTTATTATCCGTTCAGTGTGGACGCTGCGAAGGCTGAACTTGCCGCCGCTGGCCTCAAAGACACAGATGGCGACGGCGTTCTCAACTATCCCAAGGATGTGAACGGCGGTAAAAACGTTGAAATCACCTTGCTGGTCAATGCTGACTATCAGTCCGACAAGTCACTGGGCGAAGGCATTGTGGCGATGGGCGAAAAAGTGGGCTTGCGGGTTATTCCGAAGTTGCTGCCCGGCAAAGACCATGACGCTGCGCGTGACACCGGCAAATTTGACTGGCAAGTGCTGCGTCAGGGTTCCGAAGTGATCACCGCGGTGCAGAATACAGACCATCTGGCACCTGTGGGTCCAAATACGACGGACTTCCACAAGGCAGGCGCTGATGGCAAAGTGGATATGCTGGATTTCGAACAGGGCTTGGTTGACACCGTCAACAAGTTCATTTCGGCCAAAGAGCCAGCAGACCGCATTGCCTTGATGAAGCAATACCAAAAGGCAGCCACAGAGAATGTCTATACGGCAGGTCTCACGGTTTATCCTGGTGCTCTGATCATCAACAAGCGCTTTGCTAACGTGGCTCCGGGTGCGCCCATCTTCATGTATAACTGGGCCGAAGATAACATCATCCGCGAACGGGTGTTTGTGCCCAAGGACAAGCAATCCAAGAACGAGCTGTTCCCTGATACGCTGCCCGGCATACCCGGCGCAGCACCGGGCGAAGGCTTGGTAAAGTAGACACGTAACCGGCCCTCGTGCTTCGAGGCTTTGCTTACGCAAAGCACCTCAGCATGAGGGCCTTTTTTAATCCCTCACCCTGAGGTGCCGCATTTTGCGCGGCCTCGAAGGGTGCGGCGGTTTTGGCACCCCATGCTCCGCTTTCTGGCCTATCGTTTACTGTCTGCCATCCCCGTTCTCTTCGTGATGACGGTGATCACTTTTGTCATCATTCATTCGACACCGGGTGACTATGCTGACTATGTGGCGCAGATGCTGAAATCGCAGGGCCACGCGTCCAATGAGATTGCTGATGCGGCAGCCAAGCAGTTTCGCATCGATCATGGCTTGAATGATCCTCTGGTTATTCAATATTTTCGCTGGATGCGCGATGTGCTCTCCGGCAATTTCGGCACAAGCTATTTCTTCAACCGCCCCATTTCCGAAGTGATCGCGCAACGCTTGCCGCCCAGCCTTGGGCTGGTGCTCACCGTTCATCTTCTGGGCACATTGATTGGTGTGACGCTGGGTATCATTGCCGCCGTGAAGCAATATTCCTGGGTCGATACCGTGCTGTCCTTTGTTGGTTTTCTGGGCATCACCACGCCGAAGTTTTTGTTCGCACTGGTGCTCATCTATATTCTGGCCTTCCGCATCGGTGTGCAGGAGTTGGGCAGTTTTTATTCGAGCTATTGGACCTATCAGCCCATGTCGTTCGGCAAATTGTGGAATTTGTTTTTACATGTCTGGCCGATTATTCTGGTCGGAGTTCTCAATGGCATTTCCTACAATATGCGCATGATGCGCGGCAATTTGCTGGATACTTTGAATGCGCAATATGTGGAGACGGCGCGGGCCAAGGGCCTGAGTTATGGTGCCACGATTTTGAAACATGCGGTGCCCAATGCTCTGCATCCACTGGCGGCCTATCAAAGCGCTGTGATGCGTTATTTGATTGAAGGTGAAATTGAAACATCAGTCATCTTCGGCATTCCCACCATTGGTGTGGCGATTGTTCTCTCGATGGGCATTGGTGATGTGTTGGTGACGGCGACGTTGATGTTGATGCTTGGCACATTGCAAATCATCGGCAGCATTGTCTCTGACCTTTTGCTGGCGTGGCTTGATCCGCGCGTGCGGTTGGGGAACCAGACATGAGCACAGATGCCTTTGCCCCTTTCGTCAAAGAGGAAGACACGACTTATCTCGATGCCGCGCCGGCTTCGGCGCGCTTTTTGAAGAATGATGGGTATTTGCTTTTGGTGTGGCGTAAGTTCCGCCGCTCTGTCATGGGCATGATTGGTCTCATCTTGGTCACGCTGTTGATCTTGACCGCCATCTTTGCAGATTTCGTGGCACCCTCTGATCCTAAAGACCCGAGCTTGGCCTTTGCGCCGCCGGACCCGGTGAGTTTCTTCAACAAGCAAGGTTTTACGTTCAGGCCGCAGACTTTTGCGGTGACGGAATCAGGTGAGCTGGACCCGGTGACGTTTCAACCGATCAATGGCCCGGATTACGAGCATCCGCGGCCGATCAAATTTTTCGTGCAAGGCTATCCTTACCATGTGTTGGGGCTTTTGCCCGCGACAACACATCTGTTTGGGACAGATGATGGCCAGCCGTTTCATATTTTAGGCACAGATAAATTTGGCCGCGATATATTCTCACGTGGTTTGGTTGGCTCGCGCATTTCATTGTCGGTGGCTCTGGTTACGGTTACTTTCATCACGATCTTGGGAACGTTGGTGGGCCTTGCCTCGGGTTATCTCGGCGGAAGGGTTGATGCGTGGACGCAGCGCATTGTCGATATTTTCTTCGCCTTGCCCACACTGCCGCTTTATCTGGCGCTGGCTGCGCTGATCCCCGCCACGGCACCCAGCGAGGTGTTTCTCACCTTTGTTGTCTTCGTCATGGCGGCGCTGAATTGGGCGCAGCTTTCGCGTGAGGTGCGCGGCAAGACTTTGGCCTTGGCGCGGATTGAATATGTGCGCGCGGCCCAAGCGGTGGGGGCCACAGATACACGCATTATTTTGCGGCACATTCTGCCCAACATTATCAGCCATGTGATTGTGTCGATCACCACTTGGATTCCAACCATCGTCTTGATTGAATCCTTCCTCGGCTTCCTTGGTTTTGCGGTGAAACCGCCGCTGATTTCATGGGGCATGATGTTGCAGGATTGCGGAAACTTCTCTGTTCTTGGCTCCTATCCGTGGATCCTTTCGCCGGTGGCTTTCGTTTTAATCACGGTGTTTTCCTTCAACGCGCTGGGCGACGGGTTGCGCGATGCCATTGATCCATATTGAGGGCGCGATGGCTGACTTGACCGACAATGAAATCATTCTCGACGCCCGCAAAGTGGCCGTGTCCTTCAAGGTCGAAGGTGGCGTAGTTGATGCGGTGAAAGATGTGTCTTTCGTTTTGCGCAAGGGCGAAACGATTGCCATCGTGGGCGAGTCTGGTTCGGGCAAATCGGTCACTGCGCGGGCGGTGATGCGGCTTCTCTCGCGGCGTGCGACGATGGGCAAATCTTCATCCATCGTCATGGGCGGACAAGAGGTTTTGAAGCTCCCCGAAAGTGAAATGCGCAAGCTGCGCGGCAGCCGTGTCTCGATGATTTTTCAAGAACCGATGACATCGCTGAACCCGGTTTATACCATTGGCGCGCAAATCGCTGAGGTGCTGCATATTCACAACAAAATTTCGCGTGCGGATGCCGAAATCAAAGTCTTGGCATTGCTCGAAGAAGTGCAAATCCCTGAGCCGGAAGCGCGGATCAAGCAATATCCGCATCAGCTTTCCGGCGGTCAGCGGCAACGTGTGATGATCGCCATGGCGCTGGCCAACCGCCCGGATATTCTGATCGCCGATGAACCAACGACGGCGTTGGATGTGACGGTGCAGGCGCAGATTTTAAATCTGATCAAGGATCTGAAAGCCAAATATGGCATGGCGGTGATTTTGATTACGCATGACCTCACCGTGGTGCGACAATTCGCAGACCGGGTCTATGTGATGCAGCACGGCGAAGTGAAAGAGCACAATGCCACGGCGGTGCTGTTTGCCAATCCGCAACATCCTTACACCAAGCGCCTGTTGGCTTCTGACCCCAAAGGTGTGGCGAAGCCCCTCGAGGGCAATCCTGAGACGATCTTGTCGGGCAAGGATGTGCGCGTGACCTACACATTGAAGCGCGGCGGCTTGTTCAATGCGACCTATTCCGATCTTCAGGCGGTTGATGGTTTGAGTTTGGAGTTGAAGAGAGGTGAAACGCTGGGATTGGTGGGGGAGTCGGGTTCCGGCAAAACCACCTTCGGCCAAGCTTTAATTCGTTTGCTCAACCCGCAAGAGGGCGAAATCACATTTGATGGCAACCGTATTGATGGTTTGAATCGCGATCAATTGCGGCCCTTCCGCTCGCGTATGCAGATTGTGTTTCAAGATCCCTTCTCATCAATGAACCCGCGCATGAATGTGCAGCAGATCATTGAAGAGGGCATGATCGTCAATCGTCTCGGCGGCAATGCGGCGGAACGATTGCAGCGCGTGCAACAGGCGCTGGAAGATGCAGGTTTGCCCACCAATATTCTGGCGCGGTTCCCGCATGAATTTTCCGGCGGCCAGCGGCAACGCATCGCCATTGCGCGCGCCATTGCCTTGGAGCCGGAATTTATTCTATTGGATGAGCCGACGTCCGCACTTGATCTTTCAGTTCAGGCGCAGATCATTGAGTTGCTGCGCAAGCTGCAACGCGAACGTGGACTTTCCTATCTGTTCATCAGTCATGATCTCAAAGTGGTGCGCGCCCTGTGCCACCGGGTGATTGTGATGCAGCATGGAAAAATCGTGGAGCAGGGGCCTGTGGCCGAAGTGCTCACCAAACCACAATCTGAATATACCAAGCGGCTGGTGCGCGCCGCATTTGATATTGCCGCCTGAGGAGAATCGATCATGACTGCCAACCCCCGCATTGCCTTTATTGGCGCTGGTTCGACTGTGTTTATGAAGAACATTGTCGGCGATATTTTGCAACGCAAGGCTACGAGCGGCGCGACGTTTGCGTTGATGGATTTGAATCCGGAGCGCTTGAGGGAATCCGAGATTGTTGCCGGAAAATTGATTTCAACCTTGGGCGTGAAAGCGAAAATCGAAGTTCACAGCAACCAACGCAAGGCCTTGGACAAGGCCAATTTTGTGGTTACCGCGTTTCAAGTGGGTGGCTATGAACCTTGCACGGTGACAGATTTTGAAGTGCCGAAGAAATATAAGCTGCGCCAGACAATTGCGGATACGCTGGGCGTGGGGGGCATCATGCGCGGGCTTCGCACTGTGCCACATTTGTGGAGCATTTGCGCAGATATGATGGAAGTCTGCCCGGATGCCATTCTGATGCAATATGTGAACCCGATGGCGATCAACACTTGGGCGATTTCCGAGAAGTTCCCCAAGATTAAACAGGTGGGCCTGTGTCATTCGGTGCAGGGCACGGCCGAGGAACTGGCGCATGATCTTGAAATTCCGGTAGAGGAAATACGTTACCGTGCTGCCGGCATCAACCACATGGCTTTTTATTTGCAGTTTGAACATCACCAGCAAGATGGCAGCTATGTCGATCTATACCCCGCGCTGAAGCGGGGGTACCTCGATGGCCGCTTCCCCAAGCCTTCGCACCACAATCCACGCTGCCCCAACAAGGTGCGTTATGAAATGCTGAAGCGGCTTGGTTATTTCGTCACCGAAAGTTCGGAACACTTTGCCGAATACACACCCTATTTCATCAAGGAGGGGCGCGAAGATTTGATTGAGAAATTCGGCATTCCTTTGGATGAATATCCCAAGCGTTGCGTGGAGCAAATCGCGCGGTGGAAGAAGCAGGCCGATACTTTC
>Ga0209069_10002122_pt1 | contig 10185 bp, 8 predicted proteins | sample Str013_2_FD_187202 | JGI IMG/M metagenome (GOLD analysis project Ga0209069, IMG submission 187202) | Freshwater sediment microbial communities in response to fracking from Pennsylvania, USA - Straight Creek_MetaG_SC_2013 (SPAdes) (version 2) | ecosystem: Environmental > Aquatic > Freshwater >...
ATAATAGGCTATATTGAAAACTCTTTTTCATTGTTATTAATTGATAAAGTATAAAGGAATTGCTAAAACAATGGGCTACGCAATGCGCTGCCATGCTGAAATAGTTTCATGCTGTTGATTCAACAAACAGAAGGATTGGAATTTACCGGGGGACCGCGTAATTCAGCATAAAAGAGTGTGGTAGAATATAAACTGCAATGTAAAAGGACTTTATGTTCGGCAAATGCTGCCGGCGCAACAAATTCAATAAACGAGGAAGTAGTGGTAAACGGCGATACAGCAACAAGGCTGTCACAATTACAATTAAATCCATTTATTTTTGCCTGCAGGGAGTTCCCTTTTGTAATCTGTTCAATACGATCGGTATGATTTGCTATCCAGTCGTGCAATACTTTCCGGGGAGTAATGCTGAATCCAAATAGTAAAAACAGGAACCCTGCAATGATTCGTCTTATATAGGGATGTCTGTCCAATTAATAATTTGCTACTTTGTTGCAAAAGTAGGGATTGATCATGATAGGCAATTACCGTTCATGATTATTTTAATCCTATTTTTTGAGAACTACCGTAAATAAGGAACCTTCTCCCTGTTGGCTTTCGCAGAAAACACTGCCGTTGAGTTCCTCGACAATGCGCTTTACGATAGAAAGTCCCAAACCGGTAGACGCCTCCCCGTCAGTAGGTTTGGAAGATATTTTACTATAACGCGAAAAAAGGAAGGGCAGCTCATCTACTTCAATTCCCACGCCTTCGTCCCTTACTTTAATGTTAACAGCATCATTACTGTTTGACAAACTAATCCAAACATTTTTACCTGCGGGAGTATATTTTATAGCATTGGAAAACAAATTTTCACAGATGCGGCTCACCAGTTGCCTGTCAGTCACTATATATACATGTTTTTCTTCAGTTTCGAAATGCACCTTGATATTTTTGTTGGTAGCATTTGGCCTAAAATCTGCAACAATGTTTTCAACAAACACTTTCAGGTCCAAATTCTCTAAATGTAATTTATGCTGGTTTGTTTCAGCTTTCTCCACATCTAAAATTGTCCGAATCAACCTTTCACCATTGGCAGAAGCCTGTTCAATTCTTTCAATTGCCTTTTTTTGATCATCCGTTAAATGGCCACTTTCCGATTGCAATACCTGGCTCCACATCTTAACTGTGGCGAAAGGGCTACTCAGATCATGTGAAACTATACTGATAAGAGAGTTTTTTTCAAAATTCAATTCTGCCAGTTTTTCATTCTGTCTGGATATCAATTCGTTTTGAACGCTCAATTTTTTATTGGCTAGCCTCTTCTGAATGAGCGAAACGGCTACCAGCAAGGCAATTACCCCAGCAGCTATGGCAAGAATGGAGGTGATTTTAGTGCGAAGCTCACTCGTTTTAATTTCACCCTGCAATAAAAGGTTGTCCTGTTCCCTTTGTTTCGCATTATAATGTTCCTGCAAATTGGCAATGGCCGCATTTGTATTTTCATTTACAAGGCTGGTATCAATAGCATACCATTTTTGCTGGAAATCATAAGCTAATTTAAAATCACCTTTACGGCTATATAATTTTGCCAGCATGGCATAACTGTCTGCCTGTTTGCTTTTTGCCGAAAGCCGCTCCGCTATTTGTAATGATTTCTGGGCGTATTCGTAGGCAGAGTCGAAATTGCCCATCTCGATAAATGTTTCGGCAATATTGAGTGAGGTAATCCACAAATCATCCTGGCTTTTATTGGTTAAATGTAGTTGGTACCCTTTCCGGAAAAAAGCCAGGGCCTTCTCGTAATCCTTTTTCTGAAAATATACATTTCCAATATTGTTGTAAAAACTGGTAATATCAATCGTTTTCTTATATGGCTCAGCGATTTTTAGTCCTTCATTTAAATATACAAGGCCACTATCCGGTAATTTCAATTCCGTGTAAATAGCGCCAAGATTAAGGTAGGATACAACCAGTGAATGGATATCATTTTGCCCTGCCGCAAGCTTTGCCCCTTCCAGGAACATATCGCGCGACTTATGAAGCTGTTTGACCTTTTCATACAGGTAAGCCAGGTCATTGATGGCTGCGCCTTCATAATTAATAGTATGTAATTTTTTTGCGGCTCCCAGTGATAAAAGATAATATTTGGAGGCAGTATCATAATTGCCTTTTAAATCTGCGGCAATTCCTTTTAGCCTAAATGATAAAACATCTCCCCGATCATAGTGTAATCGAGCCGCTTCTCTTGTGATATAGTCAGCATAATAACTAATAGAATCAGCCTTGTCTTCATTAAGATCAATACAACGATCATACAAGTCCTTCAGGCGATTTGTATCAGCCTGCTGTGCCATTGCTGCAAATGAGTTCATGTAGACAAAGAGGAGTAAGCAATACTTCACAAATTGCTGAGTTGCTGTTGTGTTAAATGAATATTTAATCAATCAATTTGTTCTTCAAGGCATATTTAACCAGGCCAACGGTATTGTTAACACCCAGTTTGGAAATAAGGTTTTTGCGGTGAGTTTCCACTGTACTAACACTCAAAAATAATTTTTCAGCTATTTCTGCATTGCTGAATTCCTTGCAAACAAGCTTCAATACCTCAATTTCTCTTTTAGATAATATTTCATCTACCTTCCTGTCTTCCAGTGTGAGTGTATCTCTGAAATCTTCCTTACCTATAATATCAATGTCCTTACTAAAATAAGTGCCTCCTGCATGAACCGTTTTAATTGCTTCCAGTAACTCATCAAAGGGAGCATTTTTTAAAACATATCCCTGTATGGAATGCTTTATCAGCTTATGAATAAAGCGCGTGCCGCGCATTAAGGTGAGATAAATTACTTTTTGACTAGGCCTGGCAGCACGAATAGTTTTCAAAAGTTCTTCTTCTCCAATATCCGGTAGGTGGGCATCCAGTAATAGAATATCAGGATCAATAGAAGGGAGTAATTTTAATAATTCAGTACCATTCATGGCAGTACCGCTAACAGAAATGCCCGCCTGCTTCTTCAGCAACAGGGAAAGCCCTTCAAGATACATTTCATGATCTTCTACAATAAAAACATTGATCATGGGTGATTTTAAAAGTTTAGTTTTTGATGTTATGTCCCCGCTTCTATTCAGATTCCTTTTAAGACAAAGTATTTACCTAACCAGTTGCATACCCGTCTTTTAACTGGTAAAGCTAACAAAAAAGCCCCTCAACAGAGGGGCATATTATAATAAATAATCTGTTATTATGTTATTGCCTAACCTTCAGCATGGGTCGTACCTGCTGAACCGCGCCATTCTGAAAACGTGCATAGTATACACCAGCGGGCATGCCATAACTGTTAAAATCTACATTATATACCCCAGGCGCATATTCCTTGTCAGTTAGCGTTTTTATAGATCTGCCTAAAGTATCGATTATATGGACCAATGTGTGTCCGCCTTTCGTTTTAAACGTAAGTCTGGTAGATTCTGTAAAAGGATTGGGGTAATTTATAATAAGCTGTTCACCAGAATTCCGGTAAATATCATCAAGCCCCGTGCTTCCGCATGCTCCGTTAACGCATAATGGGATGTTCTGGAAATTTTTAAACATGATGGTTTGCAAATCCGTACTGTTAACACAGAACCACTGGCTCAAAATAGAAGAATAGATGCTCCTGAAATCGTACTGGAAAGGTATATTATCGTTTACCGTAGCCCCGCTAGGTATAGAAGGATTGGTTCCTACCACACCAGCATGTACATTTTTACCAAATACAAAAACCGGGGCTGCGGCACCATGGTCGGTTCCTACACTTGAATTGGACTTAATCCGGCGGCCAAACTCTGAGAAAGTCATACCTATCACACGGTCACTAACACCCAGCCCCTCAAGGTCATCCATAAACGCTTTTATCGCATTTGAAACCTTTGCCAGCAAATTGGCGTGATTCCCAACAGTAGTGTCCGTATCCGTGGTTTGAGCAGAATGGGTATCAAATCCTCCTGTACTTACCATATACACCCTGGTTTTTAATCCCCCTTTTACCAACCTGGCCACTACTTTTAACTGTTGGGCAAGATCATTGGAAGAAGGATATGTACCCTGGGTTGGAACCGCAGCAGCTGCATTTTTAATGACGGTTGCATACTGCTTTGTCTGTTGTGCAATCATCCGAATATATGTCAACTCCTTACCCCAGGGCGTATTTGGCGCAGGGTCAATAACCCCATCAATCAGGTTGTAAAAATTGGTTGGATCAGTAATACTCATACCCATACTTACAGCCGGGCCTTGCAATGCCAGTGATGTAATAGAACCTATTTGTATAGCCAATGGATCCGGCATAGATGCATTTGGAAATCCATTCGGGTAATTAGGGAATTCTGAGCTTAAATACCTGCCCGCCCATCCCGTATTCACTACCTGGTCCGAATCTGATGCACTCATCCAGATATCAGTGGCGCGGAAATGTGAAAAGTTGGGCGATGGATAACCAACAGCCTGTACAATAGCTAGTTTACTTTCGTTGTACATTGTTTGCATACCGGTCATGGAAGGATGCAAACCTGTTGCATTGTTGCCCGACAAAGGCAATATCCTGTTTTGCGGGATAGCGATATTGGTTCTTGCATTAAAATAATTTCCATATCCATCAATCGGGATAACCATGTTTAATCCATCATTACCGCCATTTAGCTGTATCAAAACCAGTACCTTATCGGTATCAGTAGTTGCTCCCATCAATGCCTGCACCAATGGATTGTCGGCGGCATAAGCCTTTATAGAAAAGCCCCCTATAACAACGGGCAATAAGGTCGCTGCGGGTATTGTATTACGTAAGAAATCTCTTCTTTTCATAGTTGGGTATTTAAGAGATTAAGCCAATTGGTATTCTGCCAGGTTCATTAAATATTTGTATAAATCACGTAAGCGGTTGTAAACCGTTTGAAATGCGGCCATATCACTCGGGTTAGCGAGGTAGGCATTCCATGCATTGGTCCAGTAATAATCCTGGGCCTGCCCGCTCAGTAATATATTCGTCTTGATGGTCGCCTTCGAAGTATCCGACAAAGGAACCCTGTACAATATAGCAAGTGAATCATCTATCAGTACATTCGGATCACCCGCATTGGAAAGCTTTTTGGCAAAAGCAATCGGGTCAATCTTCAGGGTCTTACCGTTACGTGTATACCCATTTTCTATAAGTGTATCTGTAAAACGCTCCCGCTTGGGCAATGTATCAGAGTTAATCCACAATTCATAAAATTGCGGGGCCTGGTAATAGGAGGGCCATCCTGAAACATTTGGTGGGTCCCCAAATTCCTGGTTAATGATGGATGACTGATTCATTATAAAATCCCACATACCGTACGCATCGGCGTATTCACTTACAGTGTCCGGGAATGTGACATTAAACTCACGGCATAATTCAACCGATAATTCAATGGGGCTTTTTATCACACAGCCGCGATTCAATGGATCAAAGAAATGGTCGCTCTTCAACAATGCGGATAAAACTGGTTTTATATCCCAGTTATTGTCCCTGAATATTTGTGCCAGCGGATCAATTACAGTGGCCTGCGCAGTCGCATCAATAGTGTAATAACAGAACCACCGGTATAATTTTTTTACGATAAACTGGGATACTTCAACGCTTTTATTGAAAATCATATTGAGAAAGTCATCCAGTTCAGCATCACCAGCTGTAGCACCAGTTCTTCCGGCTATAACTGTATTTCCATAAAAAGATGAAAATTGTTTGTTGGTAATATCATGCTTGCTGATATTGAAATTTGAGCTACTGGTAGGAAAATCAATCCTCCATCCTGTCAATACCCTTGCAGCTGCTTTTACATCATCTTCCGTGTAATTGGGATTGTTCTCCTTGCCCAGTGTAAACAATTCCTGTAATTCGCGGCCATAGTTTTCGTCCGGTGCAGTATTGGTATTCAGATAACCATTCAGGTAACGCAGCATGCCCGGATCAATAGTTACCGCACGTACCAGTGCCTTAAAATTACCCAACGCATTCGTGCGTAATAGTGTATGGTGTTTGTATATAATTAATGGTTCCTCAATAGCAACCGACTCTGTCGCAAAGTGATTGTGCCAGAACAATGTCATCTTTTCCCGAATACTTCGGTCCTGGTTTATCATTACGCCAATACCCCATCGCTTAAACGAGTATCTTCTCCTGCTTTGAATTGTTCCATCTGTATTATAGTCACTTACCCAGGTAGTCCCGGGGGCAACGGTAGTATCAGGTGTACCTGCTCCGGTAGTATCATAATCCTTTACTGGCGGAGAAGGTAAAGCAGCAACCGGGTTCAGCAACTCATCCACCGCCTGAGACGTGGAAAGTGTTTTGAAATAGCCAACATCATCCACTGTAGCACCAAACATGGTACGCTTTAATAGATGAACCACCTCTTCAGTTCCCCATGGACCACTATACGGAGTAAGTCCGGAAAGTGTTCTTGCTGTGTGCTGAGAAGAAAAAGGCTGTTGTCGTGCATTATGCCTGCGGGCAGTCAGGAAATCTCGTCTGTTCATAAAGAGAGATTTTGATTTTAGGTTTGAATATTAGATTATTATCCCAATAGGTTTCGCCTAACTTTAACAAACTTCAGGCCATTAAACGAATTGTGAAAACAAATAACGCAACCAGCTTTTCCACAGTATAACTACTAAAGGGAAAGAAGGGAATATTCCGAAATAATGATTATCAGAATTGTTTTTTTAGCCTAATTGATATTCTCTATAATACCGGCAATACCCTGACCACCGCCCACACAGGCCGAAACAATGCCGTATTTCTTATTCAGCCTTTTCATATCATGGGTAACCTGGATGGTAAGCTTACATCCGGTACAGCCCAAAGGATGCCCAAGGGCTATGGCACCACCGTTTATATTTACGAGTGCTGGGTTGAGGTTTAACTGTCGGACCACAGCCAGCGATTGAGAGGCGAAGGCTTCATTCAATTCAATTAAATCTATCTGGCCAAGGTTCATGCCCACCTGCTTTAGCGCCTTTGGAATAGCCTCTATTGGGCCAATACCCATAATGCGCGGATGTACCCCGGCTGATGCACAGGCTACCAGCCTGGCAATTGGTTTTAGCCCAAGCTCGTTTACCATTTTTTCACCCATCACAATAACGAATGCAGCTCCATCACTTGTCTGTGATGAATTTCCCGCGGTAACACAGCCACCTGCCGCAAATGCTGGTTTCAATTTTGCCAATGCCCCAATAGAAGTATCCGCACGCGGACCTTCATCCGTGTCAATTACAAAGCTCTTCTTCTGCTTTTTACCTTTTCCATCCAGCGACACTTCGTCTACAGTTACAGGAAGTATTCCGCTTTTAAAATACCCGTTCTTTATAGCATTGATGGCTTTCTGATGTGATTGGTAAGCAAAAGCATCCTGGTCCTCCCGGCTAACATTGTATTCCTTCGCTACTGCCTCTGCCGTTAGTCCCATACTCAAATAATAATCTGGTTCATCCAGCGCGATAGAATAAGCCGGTACGGTTTTCCAACCCGCCGTAGGTACCATACTCATGCTTTCCGTACCACCTGCTATTATACATTCTGCCTGACCAGTCCTGATTTTGGCAGTTGCAATTGCAATCGTTTCCAATCCGGATGCGCAATAACGGTTTACAGTCATACCCGGCGCATGAATGCCCACTGCGCGGGCAGCAATAATTCTTCCTACCTGCAAACCCTGCTCTGCTTCGGGCACTGCATTACCCACTATCACATCATCTACCCTTTTTACGTCCAGCTGTGGTACTGAGCCAAGAAGCCCTTTTATGACTGTTATGGCCAAATCATCAGGCCTTGTAAACCTGAATCCACCACGCTTTGATTTACCCACCGCGGTTCTGTATCCTGCTACGATATATGCTTCCTGCATAGAATGATTTTAGAATTTTCAGCTATAATATTGCGAATTCAAAATTATAACAAACAAGCAATAAAGTTGTTTATGCAACTTTATATACCAAAGTTAACAGTCCAAAACGTAACCACAAAAATCCATTCAGTATTTGGTTTTATCTTCGCCTGCCAATATGTACAAACTAATAAGAAAGGTTCTTTTTCTTTTCGACGCCGAAGCCGTGCACCACTTTGCTATGCAAAGTTTTAAACTTCTTTGCCATAGTGGTTTGAAAAATATAATCAGCACCAGGTTCACCATTAATGACAAAAAACTCGAAAAAGACTTCCTGGGTCTGCATTTCAACAATCCCGTGGGATTGGCTGCGGGCTTTGATAAAAACGCGCTTTACCTCAATGAACTGCAGGCACTTGGCTTTGGATTTGTTGAAATCGGTACCGTAACACCACTTCCTCAAAAAGGCAACGACCGCCCAAGACTTTTCCGCCTTCCTGCAGACAAAGCGCTTATCAACCGTATGGGATTCAACAACGATGGCGTCAAAGCAGTGGCCCATCGTTTAAGGGACTGGAACCTTAAAACCCTAAAACAATCCAATAAATTGATAATAGGTGGAAACATTGGAAAGAATAAAGCCACTTCCAATGAAGAGGCATGGAAAGACTATGAAATTTGCTTCCGTGAATTATTCGATTGTGTCGACTACTTCGTCGTAAATGTTAGCTCACCCAATACACCTGGGTTAAGAGAATTACAGGAAAAGGATTCACTCAGAAAAATACTGGGATATCTTCAAACCATCAACCAAGCACAACCCAATCCAAAACCCCTCCTGTTAAAGATTGCACCCGACCTTACTCAAACCCAAATAGACGATGTCATCGACCTGGCAATGGAAATAAAACTGGATGGACTTGTTGCTGCAAATACTACTATCAGTCGCGACAACCTGCAAACACCGGCCAAAAGAATTACATCCATCGGCAATGGTGGCCTCAGTGGCAAACCACTCACCAAAAGGTCCACTGAGCTGGTAAATTATATTCACCATCGAACAAAAGGAACCATCCCCATTATTGCATCCGGAGGAATATTCAATGGCAACGATGCACTGGAAAAATTAAACAACGGTGCAGGACTGGTGCAGGTATGGACTGGCTTTATATACGAAGGTCCGGCCCTGGCAAAGAAGATTTGCCAAACCCTGTTGTCTCATTCCAGTAATTAAAATCATCCAGTTTTAAACCCATAGTTGCCTGTTTAAGGCAAACATCCCCCTGTGGCCTTAAATATTTCGCTGAATATCCAGGCATTTCATATCTAAAATGCATACTATACGCTTTACCTGTTTGTCAAGGATAAGAATTCGCTATGAAAAGGTTCATCCTCTATCCATCCTGTATTCATCCTGTATCCATCCTCTATCTATCCTGTATTCATCCTATGTTATCTATTAATTAGAACAATAAGTGTTTAAAGCCTTCAGAAGGTTTCAGGGCAGGGCAATAAAATAGGGGGAAATTTCTTTCCCCCTGAAGGGTAAACCAGCCAAATAAGCTCACACAATATGTTGAAAATGAAAAACTAAACCTGGTTATTGGACTCCGATAAAATCTACAGTTTAAAAATTGAAGGCCGCAAAAGGTCCGGCCATCAATACATTGTTGTAGGCCTTGCACAAACTAGCTCTGGCGCCAATTGAGATATTGTTTTGAAAATAATATTCATACTCAGCAGTAAGCGAAAACCCATTCATCCTGCCTTTTGATTCCTGGGTTTGCCAACTTGGATCCTTGGATGTGGGCCCGTTTACTGTGGTGCCATAAGACGGGAACGAACGAAGAATATGGTAAAATGAAAATGAGTATCCACCTCCAATCCTTATGGCCGAGTTTTGATTGTGAAATGGTACAGTAAGCAGGTTAAAATCCAGCACAGAAGCTTTTGTAAATTCCTTAATTGTGGAAGTTCTTGGAAAACCATTGGCGTCAATTCTTTTCAAACCAACCTCACCCTGTAGCCACTCACTAAGTGGAAAACTGTAATTACCATGTATACCATAACCAGTCATGCCGGGGAAATCAAAAACATACCCCGCACCCAGTTTAATGGAACCACTTAATTTGTCTGAAAAATTTTCCTGCGCATGGGCAGACAAGGAAATCATTACGGCAAGGGACAAAAGGATTTTTCTCATCGGTTTACGATTTAGTTGTCATTGTACGAATAAATAAATAATCAAAGGCTAAAAACTGTAAAGACAAAGGGTAGATGTGTAACCAAATAGGGGCTTTTAATTATTAACTCTTTTAC
>Ga0209069_10002123_pt1 | contig 10184 bp, 8 predicted proteins | sample Str013_2_FD_187202 | JGI IMG/M metagenome (GOLD analysis project Ga0209069, IMG submission 187202) | Freshwater sediment microbial communities in response to fracking from Pennsylvania, USA - Straight Creek_MetaG_SC_2013 (SPAdes) (version 2) | ecosystem: Environmental > Aquatic > Freshwater >...
TGTTCATGTGCATCACGCGCATAATCGCAGGGGCGCAAGATGGAGCGATGATCCTGCTGTCGTTGAAGCGCTTAAAATAAAAGTGCCGCAGAACATGACGGATTGCTTCACGCTGATTGAAGATAGCATGTTGAAAGGCCCCTGGGTGATGGGCCAGCAATATACAGTTGCTGATGGCTATCTCTTCACGATCTCCGGCTGGCTTGACAGGGATGGCGTGAACATCACCAAATTTCCGCGGGTGCATGATCACTTCAGCAATATGAACGAGCGCCCGGCCGTGCGCCGCGCCGTGGAAAAACATGGCGGCTAGGCGGGTGCACGCGGCCGCGTTTGCCATGGCCTGCGCATTTTTCTCTGCCCCCGCTCTTGCCGATATTCAAATCGGCGTGGCTGGGCCTCTCACCGGAACCTATCAATCTTTCGGCCAGCAAATGCTGGCAGGCGTGCGTGCCGCTGTGGATAGCCTGAATGCCAAGGGCGGCCTCAGCACCGAACAGTTCAGCATCATCCAGGCTGATGACCAATGCGATGCCGTGAAGGCCGAAGAAGCCGCGCAGAAATTGATCGCCGCCCGTGCCGATGTGGTGATCGGGCATTTCTGTTCCAATGCGGCCCTCGCCGCCGCAAAACTCTATGACAAGGCGGGAATCACTATGATCACCCCCGCTGCCACCCTGTCGGCCCTGACCGAGGCAGGCTTGGCCAATGTGATTCGAGTGAGCCCCCGCAGCGACAGCCAAGGGGCCTTCGCCGCCCAACGCATCAAGTCCAAACGGCCAAATGCCAAGCTGGCGCTCGTCGATGACGGAAGCGCGGATATGAAAGCAATGATCCAGAACTTCGCCGCAGCCTATGGCAAGGGCGCAACATTCACCGCCAGCTTCGCACCCGACCAAAAAGATTTTGCCGACATTGTAGCCAAGATGAAGGCCGCAGGGATTGACACGCTTTATATCGCTGCTTCGGCCACCGATGCCGGCCGCCTGACCGCGCAAGCCCAAGCCGCAGGCCTTTCCCTCAAACGCTATGGGCCCGACAGCCTGTTGAACGACACCTTTTGGCAGGCCTCTGCAGCCGCAGGCGAAAACACCTTGGTGAGCTTTCCAGAAGACCCACAAATCCATAAGGAAGCCAAAGGCTTGATAGCGGACATGAAAGCATTGGGTGAAACGGCCGATGGCCCAACCTTGTCCAGCTATGCAGCAGTTCAGCTTTACGCCGCTGGCGCAGAGGCCAAAGGCGCACATTCGGGCACCAGCATCGCCAGCTGGCTGCGCTCAGGCCAAGCGAACCCCACCGTGCTTGGCCCCCTGTCCTTCGATGCCAAGGGCGACCCACAGGACTTGCACTTCGCCTGGTTTTCGTGGAACAACGGCACCTATCAAACCATCGCAGCCGAGAGCCAATAATGCGCGCCTTTTTCGTTCAGATCAAATGTGACCTCGGCAAGTCCTATACCGTGGCCAACGCCATCGCCGATGCCGAAATCGCCTCCGAGATTTTCTCGACCGCTGGCGAATATGATTTGCTGGTCAAGTTCTACCTGAAAGACGGCGAAGACATCGGCCATTTTATCGCCCAAAAGGTCCAAACTATCGCAGGCATCAGGGACACTTTCACCATCGTGACGTTCAAGGCGTTTTGATCGTCCCCGTGGGGGCAATTCAAGACTGGCACCCTCCTGTCCAATTTGTTAGACGGGGCCAGAATTTTATCCTTAAGGCAACCGATGATCCCGCGTTACTCCCGCAAAGACATGGCCCAGATCTGGGCTCCCGAGACCCGTTTCAAGATCTGGTTTGAGATTGAGGCCCATGCCGCTGACGCGATGGCAACACTCGGCATCGTGCCCAAAGCCGCCGCCAAGAAAATCTGGGCCAAGGGCAAGGATGCAAACTTTGATGTGGCCCGCATTGACGAGATTGAATCCGTCACCAAGCATGATGTCATCGCCTTCCTCACCCACCTCTCAGAAATCGTCGGCCCCGAAGCGCGCTTCGTGCACCAGGGCATGACATCCTCGGATGTGCTCGACACCTGTTTCAACATCCAACTTACCCGGGCCGCCGATTTGTTGATGGCCGATCTTGATGAGTTGCTGGCCGCCCTGAAGAAACGCGCCTTTGAACACAAGATGACGCCCTCGATTGGCCGCAGCCACGGCATCCATGCCGAGCCTGTCACCTTTGGTTTAAAGCTGGCTTTCGCCTATGCCGAATTCACCCGCGCCAAGGCGCGCCTCAAAACCGCGCGCGAAGAAGTGGCCACCTGCGCCATCTCCGGGGCTGTCGGCACCTTCGCCAATATCGACCCCTCAGTCGAAATCTATGTCGCCAAGAAACTGGGCCTGAAGCCAGAACCGGTTTCAACCCAGGTGATCCCGCGTGATCGTCATGCCATGTTCTTTGCCACGCTGGGTGTGATCGCCAGCTCGGTCGAACGCCTCGCCACCGAAATTCGCCACCTACAGCGCACCGAGGTTTTGGAAGTGGAAGAATATTTCAGCCCCGGCCAAAAAGGCTCCTCCGCCATGCCGCACAAGCGCAACCCGGTGCTCACCGAAAACTTGACCGGCCTCGCTCGCCTCGTACGCTCCGCGGTCTATCCGGCAATGGAGAATGTGGCCCTCTGGCATGAGCGCGACATTTCGCATTCAAGCGTTGAGCGCGGCATCGGTCCTGATGCAACTGTGCATCTGGATTTCGCCCTAAAGCGCCTTGCTGGTGTGGTTGATAAGCTGCTTGTCTATCCCGACAATATGAAGCGCAATTTGGAAAAGCTCGGGGGGCTCATCCATTCGCAGCGCGTGATGCTGGCGCTCACCCAAAAAGGCATGAGCCGCGAGGCCTCCTATGCCGCCGTCCAACGCAATGCCATGCCGGTCTGGCGCGGTGAAGGCCAATTCCTCGATCTGCTGAAGGCTGACAAGGAAGTGGTGGCGCATCTGTCACCCAAAGAACTCGAGAAATTGTTTGATCTTGGCTATCACACCAAACATGTGAACACGATTTTCAAACGCGTGTTTGGAAAGGTGTGAATCGATGTTGAACAAGCCGCACAAAACCGAAGCGCCGATTCACACGATCACCACAACGGATGATCTCGCTGCCTTCTGCCAGCGCTGGGCATCAGACGTCTATGTCACGGTGGACACCGAGTTCCTGCGTGAAACGACCTATTATCCAAAGCTCTGCCTCATTCAGGTGGCCGGAGAAAAAGAAGCGGCCCTGATTGATCCCCTTTCTGCAAACCTTGATCTGGCACCCTTCTTCACGCTGATGGCCGATACTAACGTGCTGAAAGTATTCCACGCAGCCAAACAGGATTTTGAAATCCTCATGCTGCTGGCAGGCGGTCTTCCCCAACCGGTGATCGACACGCAAATCGCGGCCATGGTCTGTGGTTTTGGCGATCAGGTGGGCTATGAGGCGATCGTGCGCAAACTGGCAGGCGCTTCCATCGACAAGTCTTCACAGTTCACCGATTGGTCGCGCAGACCGCTGACCCACAAGCAGCAGGCCTATGCAGTTTCAGACGTCACACATCTGCGCACGGTCTATGAAAAGCTGGTCGGGCAACTGAAAGAAAATGGCCGTGAGACCTGGCTGAATGCTGAGTTAGGCAATTTGACTGACCCGACAACCTATAAAGTGGATCCAGAGCAAAGCTGGCGCCGCATCAAGGCCCGCATTCAAAACAAGAAGCAACAGGCGGTGTTGATGTCTGTCGCGGCCTGGCGTGAGCGCGAGGCGCAAACCAAAAACGTGCCGCGTGGCCGCATCTTGAAGGATGAAGCGGTCGCTGAAATCGCCATTCAAATGCCCCAGACACCGATGGATGTGAATGAGTTGCGGCTGGTCTCGCGCGGCACCGGAAACTCCGCCATGGGCACAGGCATTCTGAAAGCCGTGGCCGAAGGCTTGGCCCGCGACCCCAAGACCATCCCCGATGGCCGCGGCAAACAGGATGAACTGTCCTCAGCCGCACAGGCAGCAGCCGAAATCCTGAAGCTGGCTTTGAAGATCACCTGTGAAGTCCACGGCCTCGCCCCCAAGCTCATTGCCTCAAGTGCCGATATCGAAGCGCTGGCGGCGGACGACAACGCCGATATCCCGGCAACAAGGGGCTGGCAGCGCGAAGTCTTCGGCCAAGTGGCGTTGGATTTGAAACACGGCAAGGCTTGCATCGCCATGGAAGACGGCAAGGCCGTGATTGTGAAACGCTGATTACTTGATCACAACTTTCGGCGTCAGGCCCATTTCAAAGGCAAGCTCACTCAACCGCTTTTCGACGCGCTCGCCCATCAGATCCTTCAAACCCTTTGGCAAGGTGAGAACAAGGCTTTTGCCCTCGCCCATTTTCAGGCCAATCTTCGGCAACATGCCGGGCATGGCCGCCGAGAGGATATAGGCGAGCCTGAACAGCGAGCTGATCAAATGCGCCCGTTCAATGTGGCGATCATCGAGCAATCGCGTCATGTCCTCACGCATCGCCTCGCCGTCATAGCGGTAGAAAATCGTCAACGCCAAGAACACGCGACCCGGGTGATCGATGCCGACAAAGGCCGCCTGCGAAATCATGCCAAGTGAACGCTCGGCGCGGTAGTCCGGATGTGCCCGCCAGCCGATGTCAGCCAGCAAACATGCCGCATAGCGCAGGCGCTTTTCTTCTTCGTTTTCAGCCAGACCCTTTTTGCCGAAAATCTGGTCAGTCCAATCGCAAAGCTCAAGCTCATGCGCCGGTGAGCGGGCATAGCGCCGTGCAAAATCCCAACAGGAAGAAAGCAGCGCGTCATATTCCATCTTTTTGCGCGGCAGCTTGGAGAACAGCAGGCCCTCGCGCACACCGAAAACTGAAATCACCACATCCTTGGCCTGGCCAAAATGCATCAGCCGATCAAGGATCATCGCGCCAAACGGCAGGGTATCAACGCGGGCGCGCGACATGTCTTTGACATCCTTGAGTGATGCCGCCGTCAAATGTGACAGCACTTCCGAAATCCCTTCGGCCTGTTTGCGGCTCATCTGATAGTGGTGCAAGACATGCAAGGGATAATCCACCTGCGCCATATGCACCCGCGCCAAGTTGCGCCAAGCCCCGCCAACCGCAAAGAACGTACGCCCTTTGAGCTGTTTCAACAGCGGTGTCTTGGCAAGATATTCATCCACAATGGCCTGCGCCCGCGCCATCGACCCGCCGGAGAGATCAATGAGGCGCAATGGACCAATCGGCAGCGTCACACCATCGTGCAACTTGCCATCCTTGATATCGATCAGTTCAAGGGAGCCGCCGCCCAAATCTCCGGCCAGCCCATCGGCTTCTGGCGTACCAGAGAGAACACCCAAGGCCGCAAAGCGGGCCTCTTCCTTGCCGGTCAGAACCCGGATGCCTGCGCCCAGGGCTTTCTCGGCCTTGTCGATAAAATCCTCGCCATTACTGGCCTCGCGCGCCGCCGCCGTGGCCACGGCATAGGTTTGCTTGACGCCAATCTGCCGTGCCAAGGCCCGAAACCGTTTCAGGCAGGAGAGGGCCCGAGAGATCGCCGCCTCATTCAACTGCCCGGTTATGGCAACGCCCTTGCCCAATCCACACAGAACTTTTTCGTTGAAGATCGGGGCGGGCGAACGGCGCAATCCATCATAGACGACCAAGCGCACAGAGTTGGAGCCGATATCTACCACTGCCACCGGGCGGTAGCTGGGAGGTTCAGTTCGAAATCCCGTGTGCCAACTCACTTGTTTCGCGCCGCCTTCTTCTTGTCTTTGGGCCCTATCTTGCCATCAAGGGCACTGCCGCGTCCAGAGAGAGAGGGATTTTCCATGAAAAACTGATGCGCATTAAAGGCCGGATGTTCCACATCGGGCTTGCGCCTGATAAATGCACCATCCGGCTGCAAATCCCAGCTTTGCTCATTGTCGCGCATATTGGCCACCATGATCTGCTCGAGGATTTGCTCATGGACTGTGGGGTTGTCGATGGGGATCAGTGTTTCAACACGCCGGTGCAAATTGCGCGGCATCCAATCGGCTGAACCAATGTAAACTTTTGCCTTGGGGTGCGGCAGCCCATGCCCTGCCCCAAAACACACGATGCGCGAATGTTCGAGAAAACGTCCGACAATGCTTTTGACGCGGATATTTTCTGAGAGCCCCGGAATCCCCGGCCGCAAACAGGAAATGCCCCGCACGACGAGATCAATCTTCACGCCCGCATTGGAGGCACGGTAAAGCGCGTCGATGATGCCGGGATCGACAATCGAATTGAGCTTGGCCCAGATCTGCGCTGGCTTGCCCGCCTTGGCATGGGCAATCTCTTCGTCAATATGTTTGAGCAAACGGTCTTTGAGATTAATCGGCGACAGCGCGATCTTCTCAAGGTCTTCCGGCTGTGCATAGCCGGTAATGAAGTTGAACACGCGGGCCGCATCGCGCGCCAATGCCGGGTCACAGGTGAAGAACGAAAGGTCGGTATAGATTTTGGCAGTGATCGGATGATAATTGCCCGTTCCGAAATGCACATAGGTGCGCATCGATCCCTGCTCGCGCCGCACCACCATTGAAACCTTGGCGTGGGTTTTGAGTTCGATGAATCCAAACACCACCTGAACGCCCGCACGTTCCAGATCGCGCGCCCATTGGATATTGGCCTCTTCGTCAAACCGCGCCTTGAGTTCAACAAGTGCAATGACCGACTTGCCCGCCTCCGCCGCCTTGGCCAAAGCCGCCACCACGGGAGAATTGCGCGAGGTGCGGTAGAGCGTCTGCTTGATCGCCACCACATCAGGATCATTCGCCGCCTGGCGGATGAATTGCACCACCACATCGAAAGATTCATAAGGGTGATGGACCACAAAGTCCTTCTGCCGGATGGCCGCAAAGATATCGCCGCCATGATCGCGCACCCGCTCGGGGTAGCGCGGCACATAGGGCGTGAAACGCAAATCCGGTCGCTCATCAAGGATCAGCTGCTGCGTATCGGCAAAGCCAACGAGGCCCTCGGTCATGATCGTCACATCGCCGGAAACATCAAGTTCGGCAGCCATAAAATTGCGCAGTTCGGCCGGACAGCCTCCATCCACTTCCATGCGGATGACCACGCCCCGGCGGCGGCGCTTCAATGCGCTTTCAAACAGTCGCACCAGATCTTCGGCCTCTTCTTCAATTTCCAAATCACTGTCGCGGATGATGCGGAACAGGCCCTTGGCCAAAACCTCATAGCCGGGAAACAGGCGTGGCAAAAACAGGCTCAGCATGTCTTCCAGCATGATGAAGCGAACGGTCTCGCCCGGCAGGCGAATGAAACGCTCCAGCTGCGGTGGAATGGGCAGCAGTGCGCGCATCGTGTTGCCGTCGGCCCGGCGGCGCAATTCAACCGCCATCACAAAGCCACGGTTCAGGATGAAGGGAAAGGGATGCGCCGGGTCAATGGCAATGGGCGTGACAATGGGCAGAATTTGTTCAAGAAACCGCAGGTCCAACCAGTCGCGTTCCGGCTTGTTCAGCCCTGCGCCCGTGATGATGGTGATGCCATTGGCAGCCAATTCATCTTTCAGCTTCAGCCAGCGCCTGTCCTGCTCCGCCATTAATTCTTGCGCGCGCTTGCGGATTTGATCGAGCTGTTCGGCCGGCGTCAAACCATCCTGGCTGATTTCCGCCACCTGCTCGCGCAACTGACCGACCAAGCCTGCCACACGCACCATGAAGAACTCATCGAGATTATTGCCAGAGATGGAAAGAAAACGCAGACGCTCCAGCAACGGATGCGCCGGGTTGCGCGCCTCTTCCAGAACCCGCATGTTGAATTCCAGCCAGGAAAGCTCACGGTTGAAAAAGCGGCTCGGATTGGCAAGCAAATTTGGCGCGGGGCTGATGTCATTCATGAAGCTGCCATATTAACCCATCTTGACGGTTTGATGAATGTGCTTCTCACGGTGTCGTAAACAAATCTGGCGAGGTCATTTGCGCCATCACCCGCGAGACAAAGACCCGGCTCACCTCAGCTTTTTCGACCATGGCCACCCGGTCAATCTCTGCCACCAAGGCCCGCGCCGCCGCCAGCGAGCGTGGCATGCGCAGCAGGATGAAACTCAAAATGCTTTCATCAATACTGATCTGCCTGTCGGCAAAAAGCTTGGCCAAGACCCCGCGCAACAACGCATCATCAGGTGCCAATATGCTCACCACGGGCAAGGCCCGAAGCCGCGAGGCCAGATCCGGCAATGCAATGCCAAGCGCACCAACGTCAAACCGCGTTGACAGCAACACATGCCCCTGCCGCTGCGTCGCCAAATTGAGGGCATGAAACATGGCCCGCTCATCAAAACCGCCGGGCTGCAAATCTTCAACACACAGTGCAGAACCGGCAAAGAACTGGTCCAACCCATCCACCTTCAGGGCGGCGGCCTGCACGATCACAGCCTGAGAACGCGCCTGCCAAACCTGAGCAAGGTGGCTTTTGCCGCAACCTTCCGGCCCCAGAAGAATGGCCCCATAGGCGGGCCACTGCGGCCAGCCATCAACCAGCCGCACCGCTGCTTCATTGGAAGGTGTGACCAAGAAATCGTCCCGCCCCCGCGCGGCCCGTTGCGGCAAGTCCAACAACAGCTGGCGCGGCGGCGCGGTCACGGGGCGACCACCCGGTTCATGTGCGTGACCCAGGCGCGGACATAGGCAATGCCTGAAATGACCGTCAACACGCCAACGCCATAAGCCGAAATCAGGCTGACCAATGCTGGCACCATGCCAAAACTCACCTGCCACAGAATCAGGACCACATAGCCAAACTGCGCCAACGTGTTGGCCTTGCTCACCACCAAGGGCTTGATCGCCACGGGCTTCTCCAGCATCCATGCGAGAAGCAGGCCACCAACGATCAGCACATCCCGGCTGATCACCATGATCACCAACCATGTCGGTATCACATGGGTCACGCCCAAGGTGGCATAGGATGAAACCAGCATGACCTTGTCGGCCAGCGGGTCGAGATAGCGGCCAAGCTCACTCAAGGCATTCAGGCGGCGTGCCAGCCAGCCATCGGCCGCATCACTGAGCGCTGCAAGGCCAAACAGGCCCAAGGCCTCCGGGTAGGCTTCCGATATCAACAGCCAAACGATCACCGGAACCAAAAGCAGCCGTGCAATCGTGATGAGATTGGCAATGTTCATGGCGCTAGAGCGGAACCACAAGCCAGGCCGCGCCGTTATGTGTCAGTTTGAGGCCCGTCGCCTGCAGCGAACTTCCAAGGTCATCGACATTGCCTGAATAGAGCAGCCGCGCCGCAGCCCCCTGCCCGTCGAGCGAGGTGACATCAAGCCCGACAACCCCCGGCGCCGCCAGAATGCGTGATCGTAAACCATTCCATTCGGAAGGCCCGGCAAAGGGAATGATGACAGCCAAGGCTTGCGGCCCGGCGACAGCCTTCATCCCCGCCCGCGCCTGGTCCGACCGGAACTTGTCGGTGATCAACTGCTGGAAGCGCTGTGCTGCAAGGGTGGTTGAATCCGCCAAAGTATGCGTATCTGCCGTGTATATCTTGTCGATGGTGATCTTGCCCAAGGGCGAAGTTCCCGTCACATGAACATGAATGCCATTGTCAGGTGCCGACTGCGCAAAGGCCAAGAGCAACGTTTTAACGTCATAGCGACGGCGCATGGCCTCAATCTTGACGGCATTGTTGCTCACCACATCTTGTGACGACAACGTGGACGTATCATCCTGATCGCCCAGCGGCACGATCAAGGGAATCTGCGCCTGCGCAGCGTGAAGCGCCACCCAGGCTTTGCGCCAAGGGTTGTCCTCCCATACGACAACCTGCGCCTTGTCATCCGTCCACACCGGAATGACCATCATCGCCGGGCCCTGCTCATCGGGAATCTTGACACCCAACGCCACCAACATCGGCTTCAGCTTCTCCGGGAGAAAGCGCACCGTAAACGTGCCCTTGTAATGGCCGGGGCTGATCAATTCCTTTTCGATGGAAAGCGATTTGAGCAGCGGCATCACCTGCTTGACCTCAAGCTTGGCCAATTCCGCCGACACCCCGGCCCCTCCAAGGTTTTCGCCCAGCTGCGCCAGCGCCTTCAGCTGCACGATGACCAGGGCTTTGTCCTTGGCGGCCTTGGCCGAAACATCGGATTGATCAACCTCGACACCCTGCACGGCATAGGGGTTGGTCTCGACAGG
>Ga0209069_10002124_pt1 | contig 10181 bp, 8 predicted proteins | sample Str013_2_FD_187202 | JGI IMG/M metagenome (GOLD analysis project Ga0209069, IMG submission 187202) | Freshwater sediment microbial communities in response to fracking from Pennsylvania, USA - Straight Creek_MetaG_SC_2013 (SPAdes) (version 2) | ecosystem: Environmental > Aquatic > Freshwater >...
GACCGAAATGCCGATTGCTTCCGTGGTCATCCCAACGCGCAACCGGTCGCATGGCTGAAGATGGCGGTCGAGAGCGCATGGGCTCAGACGATGACGGACTTGGAAGTCATTCGATCATTCGGGCGATCGAGGGATGGCGCACAGTCGTCGGAAACCGCTCCCACCTCGAGGCTGGAGGGGATCTGCGCCAGCGCGGAGATCCTGCGGCCAAGCTTGCGATCATGCCGAACATCATGCGGCCAATCGATGCAGGCGGCCGGATTGTTTCAATCTGAGATGCGAGCGGTACCGCCATCCTCTTGCATCCTCTTGATCGAGTGGGCGAAATCTTGCAAACCTCCGGCCCCGCAGGGTGGACGCGCGCGAGTGTTGCGGTGAAGCCCACCCTCGGTTGCTACCACGCGCAGGGACAATTCGAATGGCGATGATAGGAGTAAGGGATCCGCAATCCGTCGTGCCGGGTGGCCGCAGGTCGGCGTCACCGCGGATTGCGGGCGTCGAGATGATTGATCTCGGCAATGTCATGACCCGCAGCGGCTGGATGATGGAGGTGTTTAGGACGGACTGGCCGGCGCTCTCTGTCGCGCTTCAACAGGTGAACTGGGTGCAGCTGGCTCCCGGTGCCGTGACCGATTGGCACTGCCATTGGGAGCAGACTGATCACCTCATCGGGGTTGGCGGAAACATCAAGCTCGCGCTTTGGGACGGTCGCGATGAATCTCCCACGAAGGGCTCTACCGATGTGTTTCGGATCGGTGCGATGCGCCCGCTCATGATCGTCGTTCCGCCGGGTATTTGGCATGGCCTGCGCAACGAGAGCGGCGCTCCCGCCGGCTACATCAATGTGACCGATCGACTGTACAGCCATGAGAAGCCCGACAATTGGCGGTTGGCGCCGGGCGCTACCGAGATCGCGGACGTTCTTTGACCGGCCATGGCAGTCCGGCGGCGAGGTTCGGCGACGAATTTCGCCTTACCTTGATCACGAACAATCCCGTTCTCGCCGCTGAGGCGGAAGCGGCCGGCGTAGACCGGGTCGGCGTCGATCTCGAGCGAATGGGCAAAGCCGAGCGACAAGCCGAGGAGGACACCCGGCTATCCGAGCATCGATTGGACGACCTCCCCGTGATCGCCCGCTCGCTGGCCAGGGCGGACTTGTTTGTCCGACTCAACCCCCTCAACCCGGGCACGCCGCTCGAGATGGAGACGTCGCTTCGATTTGGCGCCAAGGTACTCATGCTGCCCTTCTTCCGAACCGCGAATGAGGTCGACCGGTTCGTGCGTCTCGCCGACGGGCGCGCCCATATCGTGATCCTGCTCGAAACCGCGCCGGCTGCGCTGCGAATCCGGGAAGTCTTGGCGGTGCCGGGCATTGGTGAAGTCATGCTCGGCCTCAACGATCTTCGTCTGCAGTTCGGCGTCCGCAGTCACTTCGAGGTCTTGGCGTCCCCGCTGACCGACATGCTTGCGGGCGAGGCGCACCGCGTCGGAGTGCCCTTGGCGGTCGGGGGAGTGGCGCGGGTCGACGACCTGAGCCTGCCGATTCCGCCTGACCTGGTGTATGCGCAGTTTCCTCGCCTTGGTGCCACCGGTGCGTGGCTGGCAAGGTCGTTCTTCCGCGGCGCACCTCCCGGATGGGAATTCGGGCCGGCGGTTCGAGCGGTTCGACAGCGCCTCAGCCATTGGGCGAAAGCATCGCCCGCGGAACTGGAATGCGCTCGCGAAGATCTCGCGCAGCAGGCCCGCCAGATTGGATGACGGTCTATTTGACAGCCCGGTCGGGCGCCCGTGAATGAGCCAGCCGACATGCCGATTGTTTCCGTGGTCATCCCGACGCGCAGCCGGCCGACATGGTTGAAGGAGGCGGTCGAGAGCGTGCTGGCTCAGACGATGTCGGACTTGGAAATCGTGATTGTTCTGAACGGCGCCACGATCGAGGCGGCCGAGATGGCAAACCGGCTCGGCGCCGATCCACGAGTCAAAGTTGTCGAAATGGCCGCTTTGACGGTTCCGGCGGCGCGCAACTTGGGTATGGCGGCGGCACGCGGCGAGTGGATCGCCTTTCTCGACGACGACGACATTTGGCTGCCGCAAAAGCTGGAGATCCAGCTCGCCGCCGCGAGAGCAGCCGGCGTAGGGATCGTGACCTGCAATTTCGTGCAGTTCAACGACAGCGGCGACATCATCCCCTCGGGGCTCGCGCCGCGCCCCGCTGGCTTGAGCTTTGCGGAAGCGCTGCTGCTCGGCAATTATGTTTCCGGTGGGTCGGCCTTGATCGTCAAAGCCTCGATTGTTCGAGCCATCGAGGGATGGGACGAGCGAATCAGCTGCTGCGACTGGGACCTGTGGCGCCGGCTGTCCTGGCATCACGACATCCATTTTGTCGATCAGGTGTTGGTGAGATACCGGCGGCACGGAGGAAATCGGGGCGACGATGTTGCTTTCATGCTGCCCGGAATGGCTGTGCATTTCGGCAAGATGCTGCAAGATACGCCGCCCCGGCTCCGTCACATGTTTCCTGCGGCGAAGCGCCAGTTTTTCGACTATCTCGCACGCAATTTCCTGGCCGAAGGGTTGGATATGGACGCACTCAAGGCGCAGTGCCGCCGACTTGAGCAGGAGCGGGAGGCCATCCTATCGAGTCGATCGTGGCGTATGACCGCGCCGCTCCGGAAGCTGGCGCTCGGCGTTCGCCGCGTGGTGAGGAGGTTTCGGCCATTGCAGCCCCACTCTTGATCCATGTGCCGGAACGAAGTTGTGAAGCCGTTGTGCCCAATCGCCGGCGCGGGAAAATTGGCAAGTAATTGTAATGGCTTGTCTTGAGATATCGCGTTCGGGCGCGAAGCCCTCGAAAGTGGCTGGCGGGCGGACGGGCCCCAGCTGTAACCCTTTGAGTCAAAACGTGTTCGGAAGTCCTTGCAGGTTGACATCGCCAATTCGCCGGCCAACATGCTAGGATGATTGTGGGGTTACCGGGAAGCGGGCAGGGGGAAATCAATCGATCATGGTGCACTCCGCGAAAGCTGGTGCGGGCGGCCTGCTGCGTTTAGGCGTGGTGGGCGTCGGCGTCATGGGCGCCAATCATGCGCGCGTCCTGGCCGATCTGGCTGAAGTCAAGCTGGTCGGGATCGCCGATCCGGATCAGAAGCAACGCGACTTGGTTTCGAAGGCGCTCGGCTGCGCCGGGCACGCCGACGTCGAGGCTCTGATCGCCGGCGGGGTGGATGCCATCACCATCGCGGCGCCCACCCATCTTCACCGCCATCTGGCGCTCACCTGCATCCGCCATGGCGTTCACATCCTGGTGGAGAAGCCGATCGCGTCCTCGGTGGAGGAAGGTCGCGCCATCATCGCCGCCGCGCAGCGTGCCGGCGTCACGCTCATGATCGGCCACGTGGAGCGGTTCAATCCCGCGGTCGAGGCGATCAAGACCGCGATCCGCGACGAGGACATCCTCTCGATAGCGATCACCCGCGTCGGCCCATTTCCGCCGCGCATGTCGAATGTGGGCGTGGTCATCGACCTCGCCGTGCACGACATCGATCTGATCCGCTGGTTTACGGATTCCGACATCGTGGAGGTTCAGCCGCAACTCTCCAACGCCATCGCGGAGCGCGAAGACATCGCGCTGCTGCAGTTCCGGACCGCATCGGGCGTGCTGGCGCACATCAACACCAACTGGCTCACGCCCTTCAAGGCGCGTAGCGTCACGGTGGCGACCCGGAAGAAATACATCATGGGCGATCTGTTGACGCGTCAGGTGACCGAATGTTTCGGTTTCCAGCCCGACGGCAGCTACTCGATGCGGCACCTTTCGGTCGGCCATGCCGAGCCGTTGCGGTCCGAGCTGCAGGCCTTCGTGAGCGCGATCCGGCTCGGAAAACCGCCGGCGGTGACCGGAGAGGAAGGGGTTGCGAGCCTGGAAATCGCGATCCGCTGCCTGGAAGGGCGCGATGCCGAGCGCTGCGTCACGGCGCCGCCGACCCAGGCGCGCGATCTGTCGATGCGCGAGTCGGTCGATCCGTCCGGTCTTGTAACCACATGAACCACCACGCCCGTCCCGATGCCGCGCCGATTCCCTTCATCGACGTGGCCGCGCAACGGCGTCGGCTCGGCCGCAAGGTCGACGACGCGATCGATCGCGTGCTCGACCATTGCCAGTTCATCATGGGACCGGAGGTGCGCGCGCTCGAGGCCGATCTTTCCGATTTCTGCGGCGCCCGTCATGCCATCACCTGCTCGAGCGGCACCGACGCGCTGCTGCTCGTCCTCATGGCCAAAGGCGTGGGAGCCGGAGATGCGGTGATCTGTCCGGCCTTCACGTTCACCGCGACCGCCGAGGTGGTGGCGCTCGTCGGCGCTGTTCCGGTCTTTGCCGATGTGGCGGCGGCGACCTACAATCTCGATCCGGAAAGCTGCCGGCAAGCCATCGCCACGGCGCGCGCGCGCGGACTTGAGCCCAAGGCGATCATTCCGGTCGACATGTTCGGGCAACCCGCCGACCACCGTGCCATCGCGGCCATCGCCGAGGCCGAAAATCTCTTCGTGCTCGACGATGCCGCCCAAGGCTTCGGCGCCGCCTACCAGAACCGCAGCGTCGGCACGCTCGCGCTGGCGACCGCGACGAGCTTCTTTCCGGCCAAGCCGCTCGGCTGCTACGGCGATGGCGGTGCGGTGTTCACCGACGACGACGAGCTCGGCACGGTGATGCGGAGCATGCGCGTGCACGGCGAGGGACGTCACCGCTATGAGAGCGTGCGCATCGGCACCAACGGCCGTTTCGACACCATCCAGGCAGCCGTGCTGATCGAGAAGCTCAAGATCTTTTCCGAGGAGATAGCGGCGCGCAACCGGATCGCGCGGCGCTATAACGAGCAGCTGGCCGACGTGGCGCAAGTCCCGCACGTGGCCGAAGGCTCGACCTCGGTATGGGCGCAATACACGATCCGCCTCGCGCCGGGCCGGCGCGACGGTTTTGCCGCCGCCCTCAAGGCACAGGGCATCCCGACCGCGGTCTACTATCCGATCCCGCTCAATCGCCAGGAAGCCTACCGGCATTTTCCCGTCGTCGAGGGCGGCGTGCCGGTCTGTGAGCGGCTTGCGCAGGAAGTGATCAGCCTGCCGATGCATGCCTATATCGACGAGCCGACCCAGGATCGGATCATCGCGGCGTCTCGGCAGGCTCTCGCGGGCTGATCAATCCCAGCTCGGCGCAATACCTTACGCGCTTGCGTCGCACGCCAGAGCGGTTGTCGCATTGTCGAACGGAAAATCGGATTCCACCTTTCCTGAAAATGCTCTGATGCACGGATCCAGCCGATGATCGGCCGTATGTTCACCGTCGGCGGTTTGACCCTGCTCTCGCGATTGACGGGCTTTGCCCGCGACATCCTTCTGGCGGCGGTGCTCGGCGCCGGACCCGTCGCCGACGCTTTCTTCGTGGCGCTGCGGCTGCCCAATCATTTCCGTGCGATTTTTGCCGAGGGCGCCTTCAACGCCGCCTTCGTGCCAGCCTATGCGCGCATTCTTGCAACCGGCGGCACCATCTCTGCAAAACTGTTCGCCGACCGCATTTTCACGCTCCTGTTCGCAAGCCAGGTCCTGCTGCTGGTCGTCGCGCTCCTGTTCACTCCTACGGTGATTTCGCTGCTGGCGCCGGGATTTTCGCAGGATCCGGAGCGCTTCCGGCTGGCGGTCGAGCTCACCCGCATCACCTTTCCGTATCTGCTGCTGGTGACTTTGGTGACGCTCTATGGCGGCATTCTCAACGCGCTGCAGCGTTTTGCGGCTGCGGCCGCGGCACCGGTCCTGCTCAATCTTTCGATGATGGCGACGCTCGCCTTCGCGGTGTTCTTTACGAGCGCGGGTCATGCGGCGGCCTGGGGCGTGCTCGTCGCCGGCGTTCTCGAAGCGTTGCTGGTCGGCGGCGACGCCTTGCGAAATGGCGTCATGGCGGTTTTCCGGCGTCCGCATTGGGACGACGACGTCAAAAGCTTTTTCATGGCGCTGGGACCTGCGACCATCGGTTCGGCCGGATTGCAGATCGCTCTCTTTGCCGACACCATCATCGCGAGCTTTCTGTCCGCCGGCGCCCTGTCGGCGCTCTACTACGCGGATCGGCTCAACCAGCTGCCGATCGGCGTCATCGGCATCGCGGCCGGGACCGTGGTCTTGCCGGAAATGGCGCGCCGCATCGCGGTCGGCGACGAAACCGGCGCAAGGCAAGCGCAGAACCGCGCCATCGAGCTCACGCTGCTGCTGTCGATCCCTTGCATTGTCGCCTTTCTCCTTGTTCCCGACCTCATCATGCGGGCGCTGTTCATGCGCGGCGCCTTCACGGCGGCGGCCGCCGCTTCCGCCGGGCAAACGCTCGCCGCCTACGCGATCGGCCTGCTGCCGTTCGTGCTCGTGCGCAGCGTGATCGCCACCTTTCTCGCCCGCGGCGATACAGCCACGCCGGTCAAGGCGGCCCTGACCGCGGTCGCGGTGAATGTCGCCTTCAAGGCCGTATTTTTCTACATGACCTCGCTCGCGCAGGTCGGGCTCGCGCTCGCGACCACGATCGGCGCGTGGCTCAATCTCGGTCTGGTGATCTGGTTCGCGGCGCGCCAGGGACGCATGGAATTCGACGGTAGCCTGCGGCGCTCGGTCGCTCGCCTGGCGGCGGCCGGGATCGCGCTCGCCGTGGTCCTGTGGCTGGTCGAGGGACCGGTCGCGTCGCTGTTCTCGACCTGGCCGCGGCTGCGCGACGAGGCGACGCTGGCCGCGCTCGCCTGCATCGGTGCGTTGGTCTACGGCGGAGTGGTGATCGCGTTGTTTGGGCCGCAATGGTTGGCGGCATTTCGTCGGCGCAAGCGTTCATGAAATTTGCGTAGGGCGGGTTCGCTTTAACCCGCCTTTCCGCGCAGAATGGCGGGTTAGAGCGAACCCGCCCTACGACCGGTTTGCTCGCTCTTCGGGCACCAGAGGCAGCTTAAGCCTGCCGCCGTTGCGCAAGATCTCGATCTCGACCGAGCGTCCGATCTTGTCGCCTGCGAGGACGCGGATCAGATCATCCCCACCCGTGATGGCCGTCCCGTCGAGGCTGAGGATGATGTCGCGGGCCTTGACGCCGGCCCGGTCGGCCGGGCTGCCGGTCTCCACGGTCGCGGCCAATACGGCACTCTCCTGGTTCAGCTCGGCGGCATGCCGGAGCCGGCGCGGGATGGCGATCTGCTGGGCCGCAACGCCGATGAAGGCGCGCCGCACGCGGGCGTGCCGCACCAGCTCGCCCAGCACGAAATTCGCCGTGTTGGCCGCGACCGCGAAGCAAATGCCCTGGGCGCCGAGGATGACGGCGGTATTGATGCCGACGACCTCGCCGCGCGATGAAACCAGCGGGCCGCCCGAATTGCCGGGATTGAGCGCGGCATCGGTCTGGATCACATCGTCGATCAGCCGCCCCGAACGCGCCCGCAGCGAGCGGCCGAGAGCGGAAACCACGCCGGTCGTCACCGTCGATTCGAATCCGAGCGGATTGCCGATGGCGATGACGAGCTGACCGCGCTTGAGCAGCTTGGAATTCCCGAGCGCCGCCGCCGGCAGCGTCACCGGGGCATCGATGCGCACCAGCGCGAGATCGGTATCGGGATCGTCACCCACGACCCGGGCGGTGAGGCTGCGTCCGTCGACGGTGGCGACGGTGACTTGGGTAACGCCGCCCACGACGTGACTGTTCGTCAGCACCAGGCCGTCGGGCGCCACGATGACGCCGGAGCCGGTACCGCCGCCGGCTCGTCCGTCCTTGGCCTTCACGTCGAGCCGCACCACGGCCGGGCCGACGCGGTCCACCACGTCGATCACGGCGCGTGAATAGGCATCGAGCAGTGCCTGATCTTCAGTCGGCACCTCGGGCGGCTCGGTGTAGGGAATTGTGGGTCTGTCGAGCATGCTGTTTGACCGGATCATGGGACCACCGCCCTGCAAGCATGGCAGAGCTGGCCCTCGTAAAACGTGGGCTTGTGACTTCACGCACAGATATGGCGTTCTCGGCCTCTGTGGGGAAGAGGAGGGGGCGCCATTCATATCCGCCGGCCCCCTCGTCGGGCAGTGCCACATGCCCTATATAGTCCCAGCGCCTATAAAGTCGCGGCACTCAAAGAGTCGCGGCAACGACCGCTGCGGAGATCATGCCCATCACAATTCGCACCCGCCTCTCTGTCGTCTGTTCCGCCGCCTGGCTGATATTGGCCGCAGCCCTTGCGGGTTGCAGCGACCACCCGAATCAGGCTGCGGCGCCGCCGCCGCCCGCCGTGACCGTCGCCAAGCCGGTGCAGCGGACCATCATCGATCAGGACGAGTACGTCGGCCGCTTTGTCGCGGTCGATTCGGTCGAGGTGCGCGCGCGAGTCTCGGGTTATCTCGATCGCGTGCATTTCGAGGATGGCCAGCGCGTCAAGCAGGGCGATCTCCTTTTCACCATTGACAAGCGGCCGTTCCAGGCCTCGCTCGATCAGGCTAACGCCAATCTGGCGCAGGCGAAGGCGAATCTTGCATTCACGGAATCTGATCTGGCGCGCGGGCAGCAGCTGGTCCGCGACAAGACCATCACCGAGCAGACCTTCGATCAGCGCACGCAGGCCAAGCGTGTCGCCGAGGCCTCGGTTCAGGCGCAGGACGCCGCTGTGCACCAGGCCATGCTCGATCTCGAGTTCACCGAGCTCAAGGCCCCAGTCGCCGGCCGCATCGGTGACCGCCGAGTTTCGCGCGGCAATCTGGTCACCGGCGGCGCCGGCGGCAATACCACACTTCTGGCCACAATCGTGTCGACCGACCCGATCAGGTTCGAGTTCACCTTCGACGAGGCGGCCTATCTGCGTTACGAGCGGGCTTCCGGACACGGCGAGGACGTGACCAGCCGCGAAGGCAGCGTATACGTCTCGCTTCGGCTGATCGACGAGCCGGATTTCATGCATCCGGGCCGTTTGGATTTCGTCGACAACGTCATCGACCGTGGCTCCGGCACCATCCGCGGCCGGGCGGTGTTCTCCAATGCCCAGAGCTTGTTCACGCCGGGCATGTTCGCACGCATTCGCGTGCCTGGCTCGCCGGCCTATCCGGCGCTGCTGGTGCCCGACGTGGCGATCGGGTCCGAGCAGGCGCGCAAATACGTGCTGGTGCTCGACAGCGAGAACGTCGCCCGACCGAAATACGTGGTGCTCGGCGATACCCACGACGGGCTGCGCGTCATCAAGGATGGCATCGGAGCCGATGACCGCGTCGTGGTCAACGGCGTCGCGCGCATACGTCCGGGCCAGAAGGTGACGCCGGAGGAAGAGAAGAGCTCGCCGCCGGGCCAAGCCAAGTCCGACGCCAAGAACGGCTAAGAGAACGGCTGAGGACAACGTGCGCATCTCGCATTTCTTCATCGACCGTCCGATCTTCGCCGCGGTGGTCTCGCTCGTCTTCGTGATCCTGGGCGGCGTCACGTTCGCGCGCCTGCCGGTCGCGCAGTATCCTGAAATCGCGCCGCCGGTGATCAACATCACCGGCCAATTTCCCGGCGCCAGCGCGGAAACGGTCGCCGACACCGTGTCGGCGCCGATCGAGCAGCAGGTCAACGGCGCCGAGGGGATGCTCTACATCTCCTCGAATTCCACCGCCGACGGCCGCTTCGCCATCGCGGTCACCTTCGACATCGGAACCAATCTCGATATTGCGCAGGTGCAGGTGCAAAACCGGGTCGCGACCGCGTTGCCGCGGCTGCCGCAGCAGGTGCAGCAGATCGGCGTCACGGTGGTGAAAAGCTCACCCGACATCTTGATGGCGGTCAATCTGTATTCGCCGGACAAGTCGCGCGACGCGCTGTTCATGTCCAACTACGCCAATATCCAGATCAAGGATCTGTTGACACGCGTCGACGGCGTCGGCTCGATAACGATCTTCGGCGCGCGCGACTATGCCATGCAGATCTGGCTCGATCCGAACCGGCTGCAGTCTTTGAACCTGACCGCGCTCGACGTCACGGCGGCCCTGCAGGGCCAGAACATCCAGGTCGCCTCCGGCGTGCTCAACGCGCCGCCGGTCCCCGACCAACTCGCCTTCCAGGTAGCGGTGCGCACGCTCGGCCGCCTGTCCGATCCGGTCGAATTCGGCAATATCGTGATCAAGCAGACGCCCAATGCGGTGGTGCGCATCAAGGA
>Ga0209069_10002125_pt1 | contig 10180 bp, 11 predicted proteins | sample Str013_2_FD_187202 | JGI IMG/M metagenome (GOLD analysis project Ga0209069, IMG submission 187202) | Freshwater sediment microbial communities in response to fracking from Pennsylvania, USA - Straight Creek_MetaG_SC_2013 (SPAdes) (version 2) | ecosystem: Environmental > Aquatic > Freshwater >...
GCGGGACATGTGCCTGGGCCTTGAAGTGGTGCTGGCCGATGGGCGCATTTGGAATGGCCTCAAAGCGCTTCGCAAGGACAATACGGGCTATGACCTCAAAGACCTGTTCATCGGTGCTGAGGGAACGCTTGGCGTGATCACGGCGGCGGTGTTGAAGCTTCTACCGCGGCCACAGCGCGTGGATACGGCATTCTGCGCTGTGCCCAATCCGGCGGCGGCGGTGGCGCTGCTTTCCATTGCCAAATCCGCCAGCGGCAACCGCGTCGTGGCCTTTGAGTTGATGCCGGAGATTGGGGTGGGCTTTGCCGTCAAGCATTTGCAGGCCGTCAACCCGCTGGCCGAAGCCTCACCCTGGGTGGTACTTTTGGAATTTGCGGATGCAGCACCTGAAGCGCTGGAGAACTGTCTAGAGTCCGCCATGCAGCAAGGTCTGGTGACAGATGGGGTTGTGGCGCAATCGGAAGCCCAGCGTCGCAGTTTTTGGAATCTGCGCGAGGCGCTGTCTGAGTCGCAGAAATTTGAAGGCGGTTCGATCAAGCATGATATTTCGGTGCCTGTTTCAAAAGTGCCGGAATTTATTGAGGCGGCCACGGCTGCCGTGTTGCGTTTCATGCCTAGCGCACGTGTTTGTGGCTTTGGCCATTTGGGTGATGGCAATTTGCATTTCAATGTGACGCAACCCGTCGGCATGGACAAGCAGGCCTATCTCTCGCAATGGCGCGAAATGAACGCAGTGGTCTATGCCGAAGTCTTGAAGCGCAATGGTTCAGTCAGCGCCGAGCATGGCATTGGACGGTTGAAGACGGAAGACATGTGCGACATCAAAAGCCCTCTCGAGCTGGAATTGATGCGCGGTCTGAAACAGCTGTTTGACCCCAAGGGCATTCTCAATCCGGGGCGGGTGCTGCCTTAGGCTGCGCTTTGCGCGCGGGGGCGATTGCGCCTATGATGGCTTTCAGTGAGGCGTATATGACCCATCCCATCATTCATTCCTTCTTCGATGAACCCACACACACCGTCACCTATCTGGTGATCGATCCCAAAACGCGTGTCGCGGCGGTGGTGGATCCGGTGTTGGATTATGATCATGCGTCAGGCCATTCAAATGTAGATTCCGCCAATCGGGTTCTGGCCAAGGCGGCGGAAGAGAAATGCAAGATCGCGCTCATTCTCGAAACCCATGTTCATGCCGATCATCTTTCGGGCGCACCTTATATCCGGCTGAAGACGGGTGCCGCTGTGGTGATTGGCGAGCGCATTCGCGAAGTGCAGAATATCTTTCGTCCGATCTTCAATGCGCAGGATGTTTCCGGCAGTGGGGCTGAGTTCGACCGTTTGGTGAAAGACGGTGAGACATTCGACATCGGTGTGCTTGAAGTTGAAGTGATCGCCACGCCGGGCCACACGCCAGCTTGCGTTTCCTACAAAGTTGGCGATGCGGTGTTTGTGGGCGACACGTTGTTCATGCCTGATTATGGCACGGCGCGGGCGGATTTTCCCGGCGGGGACGCCCGCATTCTCTATCGCTCCATCCAAAGGTTGATGGCGCTGCCGCCCGAAACACGGCTGTTCATGTGTCATGATTATCTACCAAAGAATGGGCGTAAGACCTATGTGTGGGAAACCACTGTGGGTGATGAAAAGCGCGGCAATGTGCATGTGCATGAGGGGGTGAGCGAGGATGACTATGTCGCGATGCGCTCGGCCCGCGACAAAACCCTTTCCGCTCCGACACTGTTGCTGCCCTCCATTCAGGTCAACATGCGCGCCGGCAAAATGCCGCCAGCGGATTCCAACGGCGTGCATTACATCCGCGTTCCGGTGAAATTGGCGGGGTAAAAGATTATTTTACCCTTCTCCCCACGGGAGAAGGTGCCCGGAGGGCGGATGAGGGCCTTATCGCGCCCTCAATCTTAGATTTTTTTAACACTCGGCTTGGCACTCAGGCCCTCATCCGTCGCTTCGCGCCACCTTCCCCCGAAGGGGGAAGGGTGATTGAACTCGCTTTGTATAAAGTCGTTGTGTTGAAAGACTTGCTCTGAAAGTATAGAGGACAGTTCTCAGGAGCCCACAATGAACTTCACTTCCGATAATGTCTATGGCGTTCACCCCAAGATCATGCAGGCCATGGTGGAGGCCAATCATCGGCTGACCGATGTGTCGTATTGTCATGATGATGGGGCGGCAGAGGCGGAGGCGGCGCTCTCGAAAATCTTCGAGAAAAAGGTGAAGGCCTTTTTTGTGATGAATGGTACGGGAGCCAACAGTCTGGCGCTCTCGGCCCTGTGCCCGCCTTACGGTGGCATCGTCGCCCATGAAGGCAGTCACATCAATACCGATGAATGCAATTGCCCGGAATTGTTCACTGGCGGCGCGAAACTCATCACGGTTTCAGGCAACACCAACAAGATCACGCCCGCTGCCGTTGCCGCCAAGCTCGCGCAGTTCGTCCATGGTGAACATGGGGCCAAGCCTTCAGCACTTTCACTCTCGCAGGCCACAGAGTTGGGTACAGTTTACAGCACTGACGAAATCAAGGCGCTCACCACACTGGCACACCAATCCGGCATGAAATGCCACATGGATGGTGCGCGTTTTGCCAATGCACTGGTCCATCTCGGATGCACGCCCGCCGAGATGACGTGGAAGGCGGGCATTGATGTGCTGTCTTTTGGCGGCACAAAAAACGGCGCGATGATTTTGGAATGCGTGGTGTTCTTTGATGAAAAGCTTGCCGAGGATTTTCTCTACTTGCGCAAGCGGGCCGGGCAATTGCTGTCGAAAGGGCGTTATCTTTCGGCGCAGATGTTGGCCTATTTGAAAGATGGGCTCTGGCTCGAAAATGCAGCCCGAGCCGATGGGTTAGCAGCAGAACTTGCAGCGACACTTGAAGCTGTTTCCGGCGTTCGTCTGGCGGCACCCGTTGAAGCCAATGAAGTTTTCCCGATCATGCCGCGCCGCTTGTTTGAAGCTCTGCAAAAAGCCGGGGCGAAGTTTTATGAATGGCCGCTGGAGGGATTGGAAGATGGTGAGGTCTGCGCCAGACTGGTCACATCCTTCGCCACACCGCAGGAAGATGTGACGAAGTTTTGCGGATTGGTGAAAAGATTGGGGAATTGAAGTTCCCTCATCCTAAGCATTTTCGAAGAAAATGCTTAGGATGAGGGAACTTAGATCTCCCACGCCACCTTCAATTTTACCTCTTCAAGATTATTCCCCGGCCCCATGCGGTCCACAATGAAAAACCGTTGTGGCTGCAACACCAGCAACGGGTGATGCCAGACACCACGCGCGTAGTTGATGCCCTGCTGGCCCGTAGCGCGAAAACAGCGAAAGCTGGAAGTATCTTGTGGGTCACCGCACACCAAAACCAGCCAGGGCACATCTTCAAGCGGGTGGAAAATCTGGCTGCCAAGCGGGTGCCGCTCCATCATCGTGATGGCAATTGGCTGTGGGCGTGGAACAGCTGTCGCAAGGCTGATATTCACGCGGCCGCCTTCGTTGGCGACATCGACCCGCGCAAGATTGTTGAAACGTTGGGCGAAGTTCTGGTTGATGTTGATCAGCTCAGCACCGTCCATTTCAAGGACCTCACCGAAAGGTGCAAAAGCCATGCGCGTGAGGGGTTCAATTTTCATTTATACCTTAGCCGCGCGTGGCGGTTCACGTCCTTGTACAGGAGATAACGAAAGCGCCCCGGCCCGCCCGCATAGCAGGCTTGCGGGCAGAAGGCGCGGAGCCACATGAAGTCACCGGCTTCAACTTCCACCCAATCATTGTTCAGGCGGTAAACCGCCTTGCCTTCGAGCACATAGAGCCCGTGTTCCATCACATGGGTTTCGGCGAAGGGGATTGTGCCACCCGGCAGAAAATTGACGATGTTGACATGCATGTCGTGGCGCAGATCGGTGGGCTCGACAAAGCGTGTCGTGCTCCACGCGCCATTGGTGTCGGGCATTTCGACGACTGTGGCTTGGCTTTCGTGGGTGACAAAAGCGTGCGGCTTGGCCACGCCATGGGCGGGTTCCCACGCCTTGCGCACCCAATGGAAGCGCAAGGGCTCAGCGCTTGAATTGTGAAAACGCCAAGGCTCTCCTGCTGGGAGATAGGCGTATGACCCCGGCACCAGAATATGATCACGGCCATCCAGATGGAGAATCCCGGAGCCATCGATTACGAAGAGCACGCCTTGCGCATCGACATCAGGCTCTGGCTTGATGGCACCACCACCGTGGGAAACTTCCAGTATATATTGCGAGAAGGTTTCGGCGAAGCCTGACATAGGCCTTGCGATGATCCAGGCCCGCGTTTTCTCCCAGCCGGGCAAGAGGCTGGTCACAATATCCATCATTACGCCTTTGGGGATGACGGCATAGGCTGGCGTGAAGATCGCCCGGCCCGTCAGCAATTGGGACTGCGGGGGAAGGCCGCCGTGCGGCGCGTAATAAGTGGGGTCTGCCATCATCTGCCCTTTTGAATAGGAGGCGAGTATGGCAATGTCACCGCGATTTGCAAATAGCATTGAGGATTGTGATGAAGTTCGTTGTTGGGCTTGTGCTGATGGCTTTGGCAGGCGCTGCCCAGGCGGAAGATGCACTTGATTGTAAAGACCCAAAAGGTCAAAGCGCGATGACACAATGTGCCGGGCTCGATTTTGAAAAGGCCGACAAGGAATTGAATGCGCTTTGGCCGAAGCTCAAGGCCGATGCCGAGGCCAGCGACAAAGACACAGGTAAAACCGAATATGCCGATGCTCTGCTTTCATCGCAACGTGCATGGATTGCTTTTCGCGATGCCGAATGCGCCTGGCAGGGGTTTGAAATGCATGGCGGCTCAGGGGAGCCGATGCTGGTCAATGGCTGCATGGCGCGCCTCACCAAACAACGGATCAAACAACTGCAAACAGGAGCCAGTGAATGACATTTGTGAAACAAGTTGCACACAGTTGCATGATGACGCAGGATCTTGCTGCGTCCGAACATTTTTATTGCGAAGTGTTGGGCCTCAAGAAAGCCTTTGAATTTACCAAGGCGGGCAAGAAGATCGGCCTCTATATCGAAGCGGGGGCGCGGACGTGGATTGAAATCTTCTTCCATTCCGACGCGCCGTTCCCGTCTCTGGGGGCGATCAATCATTTCTGTTTTGAAGTGACGTCAATTGATGATGCCATCAAACACATCCGCGCCAAGGGGGTTGAGGTCACCGACAAGAAATATGGTGTGGATGAGACCTGGCAGGCGTGGACCAAGGGGCCATCGGGCGAGCGCATTGAGCTCTTTGAATATACCGCCAAGTCCGCGCAGTTTGTGGGCGGAGATCGCACGCCGGATTGGTGATCTGCCTCAGCCCACGTCAATGGGGCGTAGACGTTGCAATAGCGTCGGCAGCGCGTCACTTAATCTGTGCGTCATAGAGGCACGGTGCTTGTTGAGCCACAGACCAGCGAAAATGATGGCAAGGCCAATGGCCGATAGTGCAAAAGAAAAGCCAAGCCAATCCTTGAATATGTCATTGGCTAAATAACCCAGATATGTGGCCACACCGATGCCGCCGAACATGGCGTAGACGCGCCTATCTATAAACAGGCTGTAAGCAATTAGCCCCAGGTTGATCAGACAATAGAGGAATTTCTGAAAGTCTGTGCCGCCATCATGCATGGTTAAGCCTGACCAGAAGGTCAGGGCACCAAAGATGTGAATCCAAAACATCATGTCCGGGTTGCGGCCTTTCATGACATCCCAGATCCAGGCGCAAAGCATCATTGCAAGACCAAACCACATGGAAACGATCCGGCGTGTTTCGAAGTCACCATAGCTTTTGGGTGCATCGGTAAACCACATTGCCAAATCCATTGACATGAACCAGAGGGCTACCGCAGCAATCATCAGAATAAATGGAAACCGATAGCGCGACATGGCCACCAAAGCCGCGATCACTGTTGCGGCTTCCATATATATCCAGCTGCCGTTGATGAAGGGATAAAAATTTTGATATTTGCCAGGATCGCCCAAGGCATATTTCCACAGGTCGAGCGCATCTTGCACGCCATAAATGATCATCGGTACCATCGAGATTGCAGCAGCAACGAGCAAACCGCCGGGCGTGCGCAAGCTGCGGCGAAACCAGAAATAATCGCCCAGCGCAACGAGGGCGATGGCGTAAACCGCACCGCAGGCGGTTAAAGCCCAGCCGCCTAAGCGGTTAAAAGCATCGGTCGTAAAAATGCCCATGGCTGCTATAATGATTAATGCACCAGCATACCACAGCACGTGGGTAAGGTCGAACCGTGCGGCGGGCGCACCGACATCATCTTCGTTTGATTTCGCCAATTCGGCGTTCAAGAATGTTTCGATTTGAGCACGTTTTGCGGCATCAATGATACCTGCCTGTTCAAGCGCCACAAGTTGGTTATGCTTCATGTGACCAGTCTAGCATGACAGCGCAAACGTGCCGAGATCAAATTTGTCCCAACGTCGATTTCGAGCTGTGCGGTGGATTGGTGATCCCAAAAGGCAAAAACCGCGCTCTTCCCGAAGGAAGAACGCGGCTTTGGTATTGGTAAAACCCCCGGATGAGCAAACGCGGGCGGAAAATCCGCCTTGCGCTTAGATGGCCTGCAGCTGGTCGGCTGAAGACTTACCCGTGCGCTTGTCGGCCACAATATCGTAGCTGACTTTTTGGCCTTCATTGAGACCACGCATGCCCGCGCGTTCAACTGCGCTGATGTGGACGAACACATCTGGACCGCCAGCATCGGGCTGAATGAAGCCGTAGCCCTTTTGCGTGTTGAACCACTTAACGGTGCCTTTTTGCATAGTTTTTCCTTCTTAGATGCAATGAATTTCCAGATCTCGCGATGACGCGCGAGCCCGGAAATCGAATTCTGGAAGGAGAGTAGCAAAGGCGCTTTTATTCAAAACGTGCAAAGCCAGCGCGCCCACCGGGGAAACTCGACGATTTTTCATAGACAAATCTGGACAAAATTTCAAGAGCGTTTGAGGTTCGATTTGGGCGGCTCTGCGGCAATCTTGACGATGATGAGCAAGGCCAGCGGTTCGTGCGCTCTGGTTGTTCGGCTCGTCATTTGGGGCGGGCGAGTAAGGTTAAAATTTTACCACCAAATTAGCTTTGAGTGGATTTAATTTTTACGCGGGTTGATAGTTCTCTCAATCAGAGCGGGTTGGACTTGGTGTTTTGTTGCCAAAACTTCTCGCGGAAATGACGGCGTGTTTTTTTGTTGCTGAATTCAGTCTGGAATGTCTGAACAGGCCAAATGAGAAGCGCATAACCTACGGAGAATAAAATGGCACAAACGGCGCATGTTAAGAACGGTGCAACAATCGTATTCCCGGGTGGTCGCACACCTCGGGCAAGCCTGAAACGCGGGCAAAACGGGGCCAACAAAGCCAGCTCTCATGTGCCGCCCGATTTAAAGCTATCGCGGGTCAGCGAGACGGCCGATGTGCCTGCTCCTGAGGCGCAGATGGATTTGGCCCCAGCTAGTGCCACATTGAGCTATCTGGTTGATCCGAATGATCCCGGCAAGATATTGGCCGATGTTCGCGATGCCTTGTTTGGGCCAACGCGGCAGCTGCACGAGCAGCGCATGGAAGAACTGGTGATCATTCTGGAAGAAACTGACCGCACGTTCCGCGACGCAGTTCAGAAACTTCAGGCCCAAATTGCCAACGTTGAAATGGTAAACGCACAGCAGGCCATCGATATGACGGCGACCAATCAACTGATTGGACACAATGCAGCGAAATTTTCATATGAACATGTTGAGACCAATAATCGGCTTGACGCGCTTTCCAAAAACTTACTTTCGGCTTTGCAACAGAGCGATCAGAACCACCAAATGCTGACGGAGAACCTGTCGAGTTTGGTTGCTGGTAAGCTTGAAGGCCTTTCGGTTGCTGTTGCCAAGCAGATGGATGAAATGTCGACCAAGCACGATGGTGCGGTTGAAACGCTGAGCAATGAATTTGCCACGCGGATGCATGAGCTGACGGTGATGATGCGAAGCACAGATGATAAAATCATGACGCAGCTTGATGCACGCATTGTGCAGGCGGAATTTAATTCCGAAGAAGCAAAGCGCAGCAATATTCAAGCGCTGACTGAAGGCTTAGGCTATCTGTCAGAACGCGTGATGGCATTGCAGAATGGCTGAAAATCGGATCGACAGGGCTGAATGTCATTCCTGTTGATCGGATATTCTAAAGCTGGGCCAAATCAGGCACATGGGTTTTCGGCCTGCCAGACCGGGCCGCTCATTTTGTAACTTGGCAAATCGGCTGAAACGAGGCAAGACACCCCCCACGTGAATTCAACCCTCAAACTTGTGTTGCCTTCAAAGGCTACGAATCACGGCATTGTTGTTTGGACCGTGGGAGTTTGAATTGAGCGCAACGAAAAACTGGGCCAAACGGTTGGCGCCTTATCGCTTGGCGAGCAACAAGCGGGCCATCATTGAGGTCATCTTAACGGCTGCGCCGTTTCTGGTCTTGTGGGTCGCGAGTTGGTGGCTTTATCACATCAGTGTTTTTGCATCCTTGGCATTGTCTATTCCCACCGCTGGGTTTCTCGTTCGGCTTTTCACGTTGCAGCATGATTGTGGGCATCTGGCTTTGTTCAACAACAAACACGCCAATGATTGGGTGGGCCGGGCGCTTGGTGCCCTCACGCTCACGCCCTATGACTATTGGCGTCATGCCCATGCGCAGCATCACATGGGTTCAGGCAATCTTGAACGGCGCGGCATTGGCGACATCAACACGTTGACGCTGGCCGAATATAAGGCGCTCTCGCTTGGGGGGCGGTTCAAATATCGTTTATATCGTAACCCACTGGTGCTCTTCGGCGTAGGCCCGGTTTATGTGTTTCTGATCGCGCAGCGCTTTCCTTTGGATACATTTAAAAATGGTCGGGCTGCTTGGTTAAGCGTTTTTGGAACCAATGCCGGCATCCTGGTGGCGGCGATTGTGATGATGTATTTCATCGGCGTTCCCGCTTTTCTGGTGGTGCACCTGCCGGTGGTGGTGCTGGCAGCTTGCGCTGGCGTCTGGTTGTTTTATGTGCAGCATCAATTTGATGAAACGCATTGGTCAAAGCCGCCGAACTGGACGCATGAAGAGGCGGCGCTGCGGGGCAGCTCGTATTATGATCTGCCCAAGCCGCTGATGTGGCTCACCTGCAATATCGGCATTCACCATCTGCATCATCTTTCGAGCCGCATTCCGTTTTACCGCTTGCCACAGGTTTTGCGGGATTTCCCGGAGCTGAAGAGCGTGGGCCGCGTCACGCTGTGGCAGAGTTTCAAATGCGTCAATCTCACACTCTGGGATGAGGGCAGCAAGAAGTTGATTTCCTTTCGCGAGGCGCATCGCCTGATGTTGGTGCCACAGGCGGCTTAGACTCTGATCAATTTAGGGTGAACCAGTATCCCGATACGTCGTCCTTCCCGCGAAGGCGGGAGTCTGTGTTTTTGGTACAAAATAATTTCGGTGATAGAATTTCGGTGACAGTGCATTTGAATTAATTTAATGCACTGTCACCGAAATTCCAATTCCAATGTCACAGTATTGATCTAGTCTTTACGTGGTCTGCTGCTCGGTGTGATGGTGCTCATATAAATGGGTATCGCAACAATGATAATAGGTAGCAGGGACGCATAACCGCCAAACTCCAATTCGCCGAACACATACTTATTAATTGCGATCAACACCGCACTAGCTGCCGACGCAATCACGAGCCATTTTAGACGATCAAAATTATCTAACGTTGACATAAAGACCCAATAATTTTTAAAGCACTTAATCAGCATTTAGACTCACCCGTGACACCAGATTTAACTCTCTCCCAACTCAGGCTGCACATGAGATACTCCGTCGATTGTTGTTGACTGGAACCATCGTTGTTCGCGTGCTGTCCGCATTGATGACAATGACATCATTGGCGATGCGGTCGGCCACACCATCGCTGGTCAGGTCGCTGCCAATGCTTTGGGTAAAGCCATCAGCCGAAACCGTGGTGGTGCTGCTCACCACTTCATGGCCATCGGCAGACAGTTGTGTGACCACCACGCTGCGGTGGCCATCAGCACTGGTGGCGCGTTGTTCGCTTTGATTATACCAGCCGCCGCCGGTTGTGTCGCGGTTGATGGTGACGTTTGTGCCGT